>Ga0138256_10001682_pt1 | contig 23816 bp, 16 predicted proteins | sample KNB2016incub_MG_FD_105486 | JGI IMG/M metagenome (GOLD analysis project Ga0138256, IMG submission 105486) | Active sludge microbial communities from wastewater in Klosterneuburg, Austria - KNB2014incub_MG | ecosystem: Engineered > WWTP > Activated sludge > Unclassified | place: Austria... | reverse complement strand
TGGCGGGATACGCTACCGGGCTGCGCTACACCCCGAATTCCCTTGTCCCGCATTTCGCAGCGACCATCCCGCCGCATGGCGGGATACGCTACCGGGCTGCGCTACACCCCGAATTCCCTTTTCCCGCATTTCGCAGCGACCATCCCGCCGCATGGCGGGATACGCTACCGGGCTGCGCTACACCCCGAAAGAGGGCGCGAATGTAGCAAAGCGTTGAGATGGCAGTGACGAGAATGGAATGTAGCCTGACCAGGATCGCCGTTATGGGTGAACCCATCGACGACTTCGATTGTTGGTTCACGCATCGACAGATCTTCAGATGCCTGCCAATTCCAAAGAACAGTGTACTCCGCAAGATCCTACGGAAGGAATGTACAAGCGGAAGCACTCTCCTGCGAACGGCCCTGACCTACCGATGTAGGCCGATAGCTTTGCAGCGCACAAATGAGGAAGATTCGATCCATTGTCGGAGCCACGGTCGTCGTGGCGGTTTCGTTTGCCTGTTCGATCGCACAGGCGCAAAGCACGGTGACGATCAGCGGTTATGTGAAGGATGTCTCCAACGGGGAAGCATTGATCGGTGCGAACGTGTATGTGAAGGAGACATTGCGTGGTGCTGCCACGAACGTCTATGGTTACTACGTCCTGAATCTGGAGCCTGGCAAGCATACGCTGGTCATGAGCTACGTGGGATATGAGGACTTCGTCCAGACGGTGGATCTCAGATCGAGCCTGAAACTGAACATCGAGGCACAGCCGAAGGTGATCCAAGCGCGTGAATTCGAAGTGATCGCGGAAAAGGAGAAGGAGAATACGCAAGGAACGCAGATGGGTACCGTGGACCTTGACGTGCAGCGCCTGAGCACCTTGCCCGCCTTGCTAGGCGAAGTGGACATCCTGAAGACGATCCAGTTCCTGCCGGGCGTGAAGAGCAACGGCGAAGGCAACAGCGGTTTCTATGTGCGTGGCGGAGGCCCTGACCAGAACCTGATCCTCTTGGACAATGCTACGGTGTACAATGCCAGCCATCTCTTCGGCTTCTTCAGTGTGTTCAATGCCGATGCCGTGAAGAACATCGAGCTGATCAAAGGAGGCATGCCTGCGAATTATGGCGGCCGTATCTCCTCCGTGCTGGACATCACCATGAAGGAAGGCAACAACAAGGGCTTCCATGGTCAAGGCGGGATCGGCTTGATCAGTTCGCGCCTCACATTCGAGGGCCCGATCGTGAAGGATCGCGGTTCCTTCATCGTCAGCGGACGAAGGACCTACATCGACATCCTCACGAAACCATTCCTGAAGGACTCGCCGAATTTCAGTGGGGCCGGCTACTACTTCTACGACCTCAACGCCAAGGCGAATTACAAGTTCAGCGACAAGGACCGCGTCTTCCTCAGCGGGTACTTCGGGCGGGATGTCTTCACATTCGCTGGTTCGAATTCCGGAGACCCGGCCTTCAAGATCCCATGGGGCAATACCACGGTGAGCGCACGCTGGAACCACGTCTTCGGTCCGAAACTCTTCCTGAACACCACGGCGACGTTCAGTGATTACTCCTTCGCATTCGATGCCAAGCAGGACCAGTTCGCCTTCAAACTCTTCAGCGGCATCAAGGATTACGGGATGAAGGTGGATCTGGCCCACTATCCCAACGCACGTCATCACTTGAAATACGGAGGGCAGTACATCTACCATGTGTACACCACCAGCACGGTGGAGGTGAGCAGCGGCGATACCGAGTTCGACATCACCACACCGCCAAAACTGCACGCGCATGAGAGTGCGCTCTACGTGATGGACGACTTCGACGTGACCGACCTCCTTCGCGTCAATGTCGGTCTGCGATTGACGCGCTTTGATCACGTCGGTCCGTACACTTTGTTCCAACTGGATGACCGCGGCCGATCCGTTGACGAAGAGGCCATAGCACCCGGCAAACACATCTCATCATACATGGCATTGGAACCGAGGTTGAGCGCCCGCTACACCCTCGGACCGAACAGTAGTGTGAAGGCCTCCTTCAACCGGGGTCAGCAGTACGTACACTTGGCCAGCTTCAGTAGCATCGCACTGCCCACGGATGTATGGATCCCCAGCAGTTCGAAAGTGAAGCCACAGATCGGGACACAATACTCCGCCGGATATTTCCAGGATCTCTTCGAGGATGTGGTCGAAGCATCCGTTGAAGTGTACTACAAGGATTTCAAGAACCTGATCGAATACGCCGAAGGCGCGCAACCACAAGGCAACGGCAACACGAACTACGATGCCCAGTTGGTCTTCGGTGATGGGTACAGCTACGGCGCGGAGTTCTTCGTGAAGCGTCGCACCGGAAAGGTGAACGGTTGGCTCGGCTACACCTGGAGCAAGACCATGCGCCAGTTCCCGGACATCAACGAGGGTCGCGAATTCCCAAGTCGTTGGGATCGCCGGAACGACCTGAGCGTGGTGCTTGCCTACGACCGCGACAAGCGCTGGAGCTTCGGTGCCACGTTCGTGTACTCCACGGGCCAAGCCGTCACACTCCCCGTGAACCGCTACTTCATCGAGGGCCAACTCGTGAGCGAATACACCGAACGCAATGGATACCGCATGGCGCCCTACCACCGTTTGGATCTCAGCGCTACCCTCATGAACAAGGGATACCGGACGGTGAAGGATCCGCTGACCGGCGAGGAAAAGGAGGTCCTACGCAGTTGGCGAAGCAGCTGGACCTTCGGGCTGTACAACGCCTACAACCGGCGCAACCCGTATTTCATCTATTTCGGCGCCGATGGCGTTCCGAGTGAGGGCACCTTTAAGGTCGTGGCGAAGCAGGTCTCCTTGTTCTCCATCCTCCCCTCCATCACATGGAACTTCAAATTCTGATGAAGCGACTTCCACTCTTCATCATCACTGCAGCCGTGCTGATCTCCTGCGAGAAGGAGATCACTGTGGAACTTCCAACCACGCCGAGCAAAGTGGTAGTGGAAGGTGTGATCGAGACGGGACAGGTACCGATCGTGCTATTGAGCCGGACGCAGAGCTTCTTCGAACCCACGACCATCAGTGGACTCGCGAGCCTCTACATCACAAGTGCGACCGTGATCGTAAGTGATGGGATCGTCACGGACACGCTGGATCAAGTGTGCAGTTCACAGCTGACCGAGGACCAGTTGATCGCCGCCGCAGCAGCAACAGGGATCAGTGTCGATCTTCTGCGCCAGATCAACATCTGCGCTTGGACCGACCTCGGTGGTACGATGGTCGGTATGGAAGGACGCTCTTATTCGCTCACCGTGATCACGGACGGCAGGACGCTGACCAGTACGACCAAGGTTCCTTTTGGTATTCCGTTGGATTCGGTGTGGTTCAAGTTGGCCGATCAACGCCCCGATGACGACACGCTCGGATTCCTCTGGGGCACGATTTCCGATCCGGATACCGCCGGGAACGCTTACCGTTGGATGGCGAAGCGGATCAATGCAGGATCCGATGGTGATGCCAAGGACGCCAGCTTCGTGGCACCCCTGTTCTCCACCTTCGATGATCGCTACGTCAACGGCCTGCGCTTCGACTTCGCATATAACCGAGGGAAAGTGGCCTTCAGCAGCGCCGATGATGATAACAACGAAGAGTCGGGCTACTTCAAAATGGGTGACACCGTGGTGGTGAAATTCTCGAGCATCGGTTTGCCGGAGAACCGCTTTTATGAATCCTTCAGCAACAACGTCACCTCACAGGGCGATATGTTCAGCAGTCCGGCCAACGTGATGAGCAACATCAACGGTGGGCTTGGTGTGTGGGCAGGTTATGGCAGTCGGTTGGACACGGTGATCTGTGGTCCGTAGCACTCCGGTGTACTGTTCCACCTGACCGTTGTTCGATATGAGCACGGCCACCTCGGCTACATTTGCGACCCGATAAACAGACAATGTCCAACACACCCGAACATGTGAAATGCCTGATCATCGGATCAGGACCCGCTGGTTACTCCGCTGCCATTTACGCCGCACGCGCCGACCTGAAACCAGTGCTGTACGAAGGCCCGCTGCCCGGTGGCCAGTTGACGCAGACCACGGAGGTGGACAACTATCCGGGTTATCCGAATGGGCGTACCGGGCCGGAGATGATGGAGGACCTGAAGAAGCAGGCCGAGCGATTCGAAACGGATGTTCGCCACGGCTGGGTGACCAAAGTGGACCTGACCGGACCCGTACACAAAGCGTGGGTGGATGAGAAGACGGAGATCCACGCGGATACGATCATCATCAGCACCGGGGCAAGCGCGAAGTGGCTGGGCTTACCGAACGAAACACGGCTCCGTGACATCGGCGGTGGTGTAACCGCCTGTGCGGTTTGCGACGGATTCTTCTACAAAGGGCAAACCGTGGCACTTATCGGTGCCGGTGATAGCGCATGTGAAGAGGCCACCTACCTCTCCAAGCTCTGCCCTAAGGTGTACATGTTGGTGCGGCGTGGTGAGTTCCGGGCCAGCAAGGCCATGGTGCATCGCGTGGAGAACACCTCGAACATCGAAGTGCTGTACAACACCGAAGTGGAGGATGTGCTCGGCTCGGATCGCGTGGAAGGGATCTCCATCGTGAACAACAAGACCGGTGCGAAAGGCAAGCTCGACGTGACAGGACTATTCCTCGCGATCGGACATACTCCGGCCACCGAACTCTTCAAAGGTTGGTTGGACATGGACGAGACCGGTTACCTGAAGCACGACCCGGACCGCACCTCAACGAAGATCCCCGGCGTGTTCGTGGCCGGTGATGCCGCCGATCGGTTCTACCGCCAAGCGGTGACCTCGGCGGGAAGTGGTTGCATGGCCGCATTGGACGCAGAGCGGTACCTGGCTGCACAGGGGAAGCACTAAGGCGTCAGACGCCAATCGCTGTAGTCCAGTCGGAAGGCCACGATCTCGCGGCTCTTGAAGGGGATGTCCCAATCGCCCCGGTAGTCCACACGGACCGGCACAAGTTCGCCGTCCACCACGGTGTTGTCCACGCGAATGGTGATGTCGAAATCGAGGAAGAGCGAACGGTGCGCGATCCGATACTCACGCGCCAGTACTTGCATCGTCTCCATATCGAACCACGTGACCATACGCTTGATCACGGTGTCGTCCTCATCCGCGCGCTTTCCGTTGACACTGTCCTTAGCCACGGCGGTGAACGACCAGCACATCCTGCCGTTGCGGTGGTCGGTGTTCAATACATAGTCGTAGTACGGCACCAGTTCCGGATCGAAGAGGTCGAGCTTATCGCCGATCATGGGCACGCTCGCGATCTCCTGTCCAGGGTTGAACATGAATTTCTTCAGTTCGCTCTTGTACTTCTCGAAGCGTGAAGACTTGTCCAATTCCAGTGTTCGATCCGCGATCCGGTTGCTTGCCACATAACGACCCTTGGGAAAGAAGACGTCATCATACATCTCCGCAGTGAGGTAACGCATGTCGCCGTCGCGCTCACGAAGCCGACCGCCTTCCGAAACGGAATCCAGGACCAGGTCGGCAAACTTGCCATCACGGACCAGTCGGCCTCGGCGGAATAGCGTCGCGGTCTCGCGTTCCTTTTTGTTCCGGACCGCCAAAGCCGAGCGCACATGGTACTGATGGAACCGGGTATTCAAGAAGGCATGGTAGAACGTGGTATCGTTCATCACCTGCGTCATGAAACTCTGTAGGTCGAATCCTTTCGCATTCCCGCTCACCACGAATTCCGGTAACTGGACCTGTTTGATCACATCCTCCTGCGCCGATATCACGAGCGGAGCGATGAATGCACTGAGAACGACGGATCGCAGCACGCGCATGAGTGCGATCAGTGACGGCGGGTCGGACCAAGGCTCGCGTAGAGCTCGTACTTCTTCTTCACGTACAGCAGGAACTCATATTGCGTGAGCCCGCGGATCACGGCATCCGGCACCTCGCAGAAGTCGATGAAGTCATCGAAGGCTTCATCGCTCAGGTTGATGATGTCGTACTCCACATACTGTTGGAGCAATTCACGCAACAGCGCGCGTTTGCGGTCCTCATTCCGCATTTCCGCGACCATGCGCTTGCTGCGCTCCCGACGACTGAACTCCTCGTACAGGAACGTGATCGGGCTTTGGAGTGCATCCACGCGACTGATCCGATAATCGCTTTCGCGGTACCCGAGCTTGTCGATGTCCCGTTGGATCTGCTGCAACGTTCGCTTGCTCAACACTTCCACTTCGGCTAATTGCACTTGCAAAGGCAGCAGCCGGATCGTGATGTGATAAGCGTCCTTCGCAACGCTGTCCGCCATACTGATGCTTGCCGTGCGGTACCCGACCGACCCGATCAGGATCGTGTCCGTCCTCAACGCCTGTACGGTGAAAGTGCCATCGGCATTGCCGAATGTGCCGGAGCGCGAGCGACGATTCACGATCATCAGATCATAGCGTACATCACCGGCAGAAGAGATGACGCGGCCATGGATCGTCACTTCACCCTGTGCCAGCACCGCGAGTTCCGCGATGACCACAAAGAAGGAAGTGCAGAGCCAACGGAGCATGCGCCAAAGGTATCGGGGCATCGTGTTGGCGATCATCGTACCATGATCAACGGCCCTAAAAAAGGTGAAAGGCCCTCACCGCGAGCTCGCGCTCCGTGAAGGCCTTTCGTAAAGTTCCTGTGCATCTGTAAGCCGGGTCCTGTTCCAGCCTTGCGGCCGGTCCCCATCATCTATCTGGTCCTACCGTCACCGATCGGATCTATCGACCTACCCTCCGGGATCGGGCGAGCCGCCCTTATCCGCCTTACGGCGGAACCCCGGTATACATGGTCTTTCAGCCCGTGGGGTTTACCAAGCCACTGGTGTTGCCACCGATGCTGGTGGGCTCTTACCCCACCTTTTCACCCTTGCCACCACCTTGCGGTGGTTCGGCGGTCTCCCTTTCTGCGGCACTTTCCGTAACGCCACCGTTCCCAGTGGCGCCCCTTCCCGTTAGGAAGCACAGTGCCCTATGCTGCCCGGACTTTCCTCCATCCGCCTTACGGCGGACGGCGATGGAGCGATGCACAGGATATCAAAGAACAACTATCGGTGGCGAAGGATACGCACCTCCGTGGCACCGGCACCATAGCGGCCCATTTCAGCATCGCTGAACTGGACGCCATCGTAGTACTGCAACATGCGCCGCACTTCTTCGCGCAGCACGCCCTCGCCCACACCATGGATCACGATGAGCTTTCGCTTTCCATCGCGGATCGCGGATTCCAGCGCACGCTCGAAATAACGCAGTTGGAACTCCAGTTTCTCCCCATGGCTCATCGACGATTCATCCTCCACCAACTCGTGCAAGTGCAGATCCACCTCCGCCACGCCACCATCATCCGGCCTCTTCAGCGTTTTACCGGGACGTATGGCCGACCGCTTTCGTTGCGCCATGTCGCTCGCCGCGATCATTCCGGCTTGGTGATCACTGAACCGGAAATGCGCCTGTCGCTCGGCTTCTTCCACTTTTACCAAGTGCTTCTCGAGTCGTTCGAATTCGAAGCCGTCATCGGTGCGGATGACCACATGTCCGGGTCGTCCACTGCGCAGAACGATCGCTCCGCCCACCTCATCCCTGAAGGAGACGCGATCACCTTGTTGCAACTTTACCGCGGACATGCGCCAAATTTACGGTCCCATGATCGCTCGAATGCTTCGACTGATACATCTGTTGATCTTGATCACTGCCGGCCCAGTGCTCTTAGGGCAAACGGACGGGAACTGCATTCCGATCGGTGGCGCCGCCGGTTTGGAACGTCTATTCGAACAGGAATTGAATTATCCGGCTGTGGCCTTGGAGGCGGGGATCAAAGGTGAAGTAGTGGTGACCACCTTTCTTGATCCGAGCGGACGCACCCTATCCGTGGTCATAGGCCGGTCGTTGTGCCCGGAGTGTGATGCGGAAGCCTTGCGTGTGATGCATCAGGTGATCTGGCTACCTGCCACCCCCGGTGAAGCGTGTTCAGGAAAGGAGAACTACATATCGGTACCCTTCGATCCTGGCAAATACAAGCGCTGGGTAAAGGGGCGGCATGAGCGCACGGGAAAAGTGTTCGATCTACCGGTCGATACTTCGCTTGTTGTCCGATCCGCCAAACAGTTGGATGAACAGGTGGCGCCACAAGTGCCCGGTGGGCTACGAGGACTACCCACCTACCTCGCCCATGAGTTGCGGTATCCAGGCGAGGCCTTCCGGTACAGCTTGGAGGGGGTCGTGACCCTTGATTTCGTGGTGGAACCGTCCGGGTGCATCTCGAACATGCACGCATCACAAGCAGTCGGCGGTGGATGCACCGAGGAGGCCATGCGCCTGATGTACCGGATCGCGTGGCAACCCGGAGTGATGCACGGCCATCGCACACGCAGCCAGATGCAGGTGAGCATCCGGTTCACCTTACCCAAGCAAGGACGCTAGTCAAGAAGTTGATGGAGGAGCGCGGACCGTGGAGGACCCTGAAGGAGGAGGAGCGCTATTCCACGCCGTGGATCAGCGTGAGCCATCACGATGTGATCGACCCCAGCGGGACGCCCGGGATCTATGGTGTGATCCACTTCAAGAATCTAGCGGTAGGGATCATTCCGCTTGACGCGGAGATGAACACGTGGATCGTGGGGCAGTACCGGTATCCGATCAAGGCCTACAGTTGGGAGATCCCCGAAGGAGGCGGCGAGCGCGACCTACCTCCCTTGGTCAGCGCCCAACGCGAATTGCGTGAAGAGGCGGGGATCATAGCAGGGATCTGGACGGAGATCCTTCAAATGGACCTGAGCAATTCGGCGAGTGATGAAGTGGCCATTCTTTACCTCGCACAGGATCTCGAATTCCACGAACCTGAACCGGATCACAATGAGGAGTTGGTCCTGAGCAAGCTTCCGTTCAGCGAATTGCTCGGGATGGTCCTGCGCGGGGAGGCTCGGGATAGCCTTACTGTAGCCGCTGTCCTCAAAGTGGAGTACCTGCGCGTGAACGGCCTATTGCCCGGTCAGAAATAGAGCCAGTGCCCAACCACCTTCCCCGTGCTCCGGACCTCCAATGCGGGTGCAGGGATCTTGATGCTGTTCAGAACGAAGAACACGGTTCGCAGCGCTTTGGATCGCGTCTTCACCCGCGTCAGATCGATATCCGGCGATAGGTAGAACTGGCGGTACCAGCGTTCATTCGCAGGACTTGTCTCCGGGTACGTGGGTTCCATAGCCGTTATCATGCCCTCCGCTCCGTAGCCCACTGCGACGTTCAACCACGGAGGGAGGGCATCGCATCCAGTGAGACTGTTCACATTCCCGCTCAACCAGAGCGTCAAGCCGTTATAGTCCTTCAGGATCCGGTCGGCCAAGCCGCTGCCCAAAAGGTCGGGTCGCTGGGCCGCGAAATCGGTTAAGTGCGCAGAGAGCTTGGGTCTGATCCGTTGTTCTCCCCAAAGGGCGTCCTGCCCTATGAACAGCGATGCGCCGCCCACATTGGCCACCATATCCCAAGCGGAAAACCCCCACCCTGCCGACGTCCCATCCAGGATCTCCACACCGGTGAGCAGGACCAGGCCCACCGACCCACCGACCCACCGGGCGCGCCGTTCCTGCATTCCGCAATGCCTTAACATGGCATTGCTCCAACTTCCCAAAGTGTATGTGCTGAAGAAATGACCGGTCTTGTCCATTTGCAACCACTCCGCCCCATCATTGAAGAAGTGGAACGGACTGCGGTCGTAGCCGGAATACCATGCGCGATCCAAAGCGATGAAGGAGGCCGCCGTACCGACGACGAGTGTCGTCGTGGTCACGGTCAGGCAACATCGCGCAGTCCGACTCGTCAAAGCATCAGGCAATGCTCCATCGATCGGTGATTGCGCTTGTGCCCCAGACAAACCGATGCCCACCATGGACCCAAAATGCAGAATGCGACGTATGAGGGTCCTTGATCGAGCCACCATGGCCTCAAATGTATCGGAGCCATCGCTCGTGCGTTGTTCGACCATTACAGGAACGGAATGGTACTTTTGCTTATAACCCGAGGACCTCGGTCCTTCTCGTAGTGCGCTCGATCCTACTCGCTGCCTTCTCCGCTGGATCCCTATTCCAGCTATACGCCCAAGCTGGCGCGGATAGCTGGTGCCTTGAAGATGAGCAGAACATCGGACGTTGGGTCGAAGAACAGCAATTGGGCATTTTCGAGAGCAAACAACCGGGGAACTTCCTTGCCGTGAATCACGGCGGTGGCTATGAAGTGGCGGTGGATCCGCTTGGGTTCGAGATCCGAAGTGGTTCTTCACAAGATTGCTGGGCGGCTCGTTCTAATTTTTCCGCATGGGGAAGAACCGGTGCCTTGAAACCTTGGGAGCCAGTCGGCTACACCCACTCGCCAAATGAATTGCGCGTGGTCGGTCCGGGTCTGGATGTCCAGTACCTTCATGGCCGGGCAGGTCTTCGCCAAAACTTCTTGGTGCATGAGCGGCCAGCGGGCTGCGGCCGATTGTTGCTTGACCTGAAAACGAGTGGGGATCTGACCCCTGTGGATGGCCCGGATGGGATCGAGTTCAAGGACGCGAACGGGGAAACCCGCACGGTTTACCGGGATCTGCACGTTTGGGATGATTGCGGCCAGGTCCTGAATGCACGGATGTCGGTCGTCGGGAAGTGTCGGACGATCAGGATCGAAGTGGATGATGCAGGGGCCTCTTATCCCATCGTCATCGATCCGGTTGCAACCACCCAGAACATCCTGATCGTCGGCCCATTGAACGGCGGTCAATTCGGGATCGCACTCCGCACAGCAGGAGACCTGAATGGAGACGGGTACAGTGACGTTGTTGTGGCAGCTCCATACGGGGCAATGGGAGAATCCGGTGAAGGGATCGTGTACGTTTTCTATGGAAGTCCGACCGGGATCGCAGGAGCAGCGGATGTGATCCTGCAAGCGGACCAGGTATCGGCCGTGTTCGGGTATTCGGTCGGGACGGCAGGTGATGTGAACGGTGATGGATACAGCGACCTGCTCGTTGGCGCATCCAGTTGGGAGAGCGATGCGTCAACGAATGAGGAAGGCGGGGTTTTCGTGTACCACGGATCGGCCACCGGCATCTCCACCACACCGGCCATCATCCTACAACCCAATACCGCATTGGTGTACATGGGCTATAGTGTCGCCTGTGCCGGGGACATCAACAATGACGGGTTCAGTGATATTATTGTCGGAGCACCCTATGCTGCCTTTCCCAGTTCCTTGGAAGGTGCGGCCTATGTCTTTCTCGGCGGTCCGGGCGGCCTCACCAATGTCTATCACAAACGGTTGGAGCGGAACCAGGGCGCAGCACAATTCGGGCAAGCGATCGCAGGTTTGGGCGATGTGAACGGAGATGGGTACAGCGATATCGGGGTCACGGCCTTCCGGTACGATCAAGCCGGTGTGGACGATGGGATCGTATGCATCTACCATGGCAGTGCCGTTGGAATTGCCGGTGGGGCGAATCCCAATCCCAACACGATCATCACCGCTACCGGGTACACCAGCAACATTGGATGGAGCATCGGCCCGGCCGGTGATGTGAACGGTGACGGTTACAGTGATGTGGTGGTGGGCGATACGCGGGCCACGGTCGCTGGTCTTACCAACGCCGGAGGCATGTTCGTCTATCACGGCTCGGCTGCTGGAGTGATCGCAGCACCTGCGACCGTGTACCATTATCCAGTGGCAAGCACCCTCTTCGGGCGTAGTGTGTTCACGGCCGGGGATGTGAACAGCGATGGTTACGCGGATATCATCGTCGGCGCCACCACATTTACGAACGGTCAGGTCTCAGAAGGCGCGGCCTTTGTTTTCCTGGGTTCCAGTACCGGCATCGTGATACCACAATTCCTCCGCTATGAATCCAATGTGACCGGAAACCTCATGGGAGAGTGTGTAAGTACCGCTGGAGATGTGAATGGGGATGGCTTCAGCGATATGCTCGTCGGGATCAAGGCTTATCTCGCCTCCGGTGGAGCCTCGGTGTATCAAGGTGGTGGATACAGCCTGGCAACGACCCCCTCATTCACGCGTTCATCGGCACTCACTGGGGCCCTGTTGGGTACATCGGTCGCGGATGCGGGGGATATCAACGGTGACGGATACAGCGATGTCGTTGTGGGTGCCCCCGGCGCTTCCAACGGGCAGGCTGGAGAGGGGCTGGCATACATCCATTACGGCTCCAGTGGTGGGCTGTCCATGATCCCCTCGCTCACGCTGGAGGCGAATGTGGCAGGTGCCTCGTTCGGGTTTTCCGTGGCCAGCGCTGGTGATGTGAACGGCGATGGCTATGCGGATGTGATCATTGGCGCCCCCAATAGTGGAGGAGTTGGAAGAGCCTATGTCTATCACGGCGGACCCGGTGGGCTGAACCCGGTTGCGGCATTCGTGCGGACAGGTACGGCCGGTTCGACCCTTGGCTACTCCGTACATACGGCGGGTGATGTGAACTCCGACGGTTTTTCGGATGTTCTGATCGGTGTTCCTGTGAATGACATCGCATTGCTCCACTGGGGCGGTATGGGTGGTGTCAACCCAGTGGAACAGGTCACCCTCACGGGCGCCCCGGGGTCACGCTTCGGCGCGGCGGTGTGTACTGCGGGGGATGTGAATGGTTCCGGCTATAGTGACGTGATCATCGGCGCTCCGATGTTCACCAACGGCGAAATGAACGAAGGTGGCGCGTTCATCTACCACGGCTCACAGACCGGTCTCTTGAATGTGGTGGCACGCCAACTGGAGCCGAACCTGGCGAACGCGGCGTTCGGAACCAGTGTAGCCGGAGTCGGGGACGTGAACGGCAATGGCTTCTACGAAGTGGCTGTAGGTGCTCCGAATTGGGCCGGCGGCCAAGCGAATGAAGGCGCCGCTTTCATCTACTGGGGAACGAGCACAGGGATCACCACAGCCGGGTTCGTCTTTTTCCAATCGAACCAAGTGAATGCGAACATGGGACTTTCCGTGGCGGAAGGCGGGGACCTGAATGGGGACGGGTACGCGGATATTCTTATCGGGGCACCCTACTTCGCCAATGGACAAGTGGATGAAGGCCGGGTATGGGTGGTGGAAGGTGCAGCGGCCGGGATCGGCCCCGTATCGAGCGTGGAGAGCAACGTTGCTGGTTGGCGCTTGGGCTGGAGCGTGGCGGGCGGTGGTGATGTGAACGGTGATGGCTACTCCGATGCGATCGGAGGCGCGCCGAACGCTTCCCCTGGGTTCCTTGATGAGGGTGCATTCCTGCTTTATCACGGAAACCGGAACCAAAGCACCGGCTACCTGACACGGCAATACCTCGCGAACCTGGTCAGTCCGCTTTCAACCAACAACTACGACAACACCACCCCGGATTGGTTCGGGATCGGGCACGTAGCACGGAGTCCGATCCAACGGACTCGCGGGAAACTTCGCTGGGAAGTGGTGTTCGAAGGGCAGCCGTTCACAGGTGCTCCGATCAATACAAGCATGGGCTTCACAGGGCAAAGCGCCGGTTGGACGGATCTCGGCCTCTCCGGCGTGGAACTGAAAGAACTCGTGTACAAGACACCGGGACATTTGCGCTACAAGTGGCGTGTACGTGTGGAATATCCATTGAACAAGTTGATCGACGGCCAGCGGTTCTCGCGGTGGTTCTATGGCTACGCTTCTGCAGTGGGGGACATCGGTGTCCTACCGGTCGAATTGCTTTCGTTCACCGGAGAAGCGGAACGCGCTGGCAACCGCTTGAAGTGGACCACGGCCAGCGAGGCTGGTTCGGACCGGTTCATCCTTGAGCGCTCCTCGGACGGACTGCACTTCGAGGATATCGGGGAATTGGCTGCGGCGGGGAACAGCCGGGTCCCCATCGATTACGAATGGCTGGACGACCATCCATCACCCGGTACGATGTACTACCGTTTGCGCATGCGTGATCTCTCCGGCGATGAGGAACTCTCCGACCTGGTGGTGATCAGCGGTGCATCGTCGGGTTTACTGGTGCGACCGAATCCTGCAACCGACCGGATCGATTGGGGGACGATGACGCAAGCCAGCACATGGCGCATCCTGGATGCCATGGGAAGAACGGTCCTAACGGGTAGGCAGGTGGATGGACAACCCGGACAAGCCTATATCAAGAACCTTCAAGAAGGGACGTACTCGCTCGAAGTGATGGGGTCGAGTGGTGATTCACTTTTCCACGCACGCTTCGTGAAGACTCACGCGCCGATCGCCCGCTGACAATCAGCCAGGATCGACTTGGCGCCATCCATGGTGCCCGATTCGGCATAACAACGAAGTACGGGTTCCGTTCCGCTTGCGCGGATCATCAACCACTGGTCGTTATCGAAGTGGAACTTGTAGCCATCGATGGTCTCCACCCTACGCACGTCCAAGTCTCCGAAGCGCTTGTAGGTTCCGGCTTCACACGCCTTCAGCACCTGTTGCTTCAATGCCTCGCTGATGTGCAGATCATTGCGCTCGTAAGCAAAGGCACCCACGATGGCGTACACCTCCGCGATCAGCTCGTCGAGCGTCTTCCCGCTCTTCGCCATGAACTCCCAAATGGTCAATCCCATCCAGATCCCATCGCGTTCAGGGATATGACCCTTGATCGCGATCCCACCACTCTCCTCCCCTCCCAACAGCACATCCTCCGTGATCATGATCCCGCAGATCCACTTGAACCCGATCTTGGTCACTTGGTATTCCAGCCCGTAGTGCTCACACAACTTCTTCACCTTGGGTGTGGTGCTCACCGCCACCACCACCTTACCGGTGAATTTCTTGTACTTCACGAGGTAGTGGATCAGTAGCAGGATGATGTGGTGCGAATCCACGAAGCAACCTTCGCCATTGTACAGGCCGATGCGATCGGCATCACCGTCCGTCGCGAGCCCGCAATCGATCGATCCGTTCTTGATCAATTCGCTGAACTCGATCAGGTTCTTGTGGATCGGTTCGGGTGCCTGCCCATGGAAGGATGGATTGTATTCGCAATGCAGGAAGGTGGCGTCGGGCAGGATCCTCCGCATTACGCGCTGTCCTGCACCATACATGGCATCGTAGCCCCAATTCATTCCGGAGTTGCGGATGGAAGGCATATCAAAGCTCTTCTCCACATGCTCCACATACATATCCTCCAGTGCAATGCTGCGCAACACGCCTTCCTTGCGCGCTTTGTCCAGATCGATCGCGGCGAGGTTCACACCATGCACATCAGGGATCATATCCTCCACTTCCTGCACCTCCTCGGGGATCAGCGGACCACCGTGAATGCCTTTCAACTTGTACCCGTTGTAGCTCGGTGGGTTATGGCTGGCTGTCAGGATCACACCCATGCCTGCACTTACGCGCAAGGCGCCCAGCGAAACCATCGGCGTGCTTACAAAGCCTTCAGCCAAATGCACCTCAATGCCTCGGCTCACAAAGACCTTCGCCGCTGTGGCCGCGAACAACTCACCCGCGAATCGGCAATCATGGCCGAGGACGATCCGCTTATTGTCCGGATGGTTCTTCAGGACCCACTCTGCCACGGCTACGCTCACACGCGCCACATTGTCAACGGTGAATTCCTCTGCGATGATGGCACGCCATCCGTCGGTGCCGAACTTGATCTTGGTCATTTCTTGGGAACTATGGCCTTGGTTCTCCCAAAGCGGCGGCGAAAATAGCCTCGCGGCCCGATCACCGGTAGATCTTCCGCTGGTTCAACGCACGCTGATAACGACGCGCATTCACCAGATGCTGCTCATACGACTTGGCGAAGTCGGAGTATCCGCTCAGATCAGCGCGAGCGCAGAAGTACAAATAATCGTGCGGCTCCGCTCGCAGGACGGCATCCAAGAAGCGTGGCTCGGGCATGTTGATCGGCCCCGGAGGCAGGCCGACATTCTTGTACGTGTTGTACGGTGATGCCACATCCTTGTCCCGGTCGAGGACGCGGCTTACATCATCCAAGCCAAGGGCGAATTTGAGCGTGGGGTCGGCCTGAAGCGGCATCCCGATCCGCAGTCTGTTCATATATACACCCGCGATACGAGGCGCGTCCGTGGCCTTCACTGTTTCAGCTTGTACAATGGATGCCAACGTGGAAACCTCAGCCCGGGACAATCCATGTTCATCCGCCATGGCGATCCGTTCAACGGTCCAGAACCGGTCGTGCTCCTTCTGCATCCGCATCACGAACTGCTTCGGTGTGGTGGTCCACCAGATCTCGTAGGTGTCCGGCAGGAAAAGACTGATGAAGGTCTCGTTGCTCAACCCCACTTCTTGTTGAACATCCGGATCGAGGAACGACGTGAGGAAGGTGACGGAGTCCGGCTCGAGTCCACGACCCAGGCGACCTGCCAATTCCGGCAGGCTTTTGATATTGGTGAATGTGATGCGGACCGGATCCTGCTCACCCGAACGAAGTTTGTTCACCAAGGCATTCAAACTCATTCCGCGCTTCACCACGTACCGTCCTGGTTTGACCCGATGGGTATACTTCTTCCTGTTGGACAGGAACCTGAATCCGTCCTCATCCGTGATCGCTTCGATCCGCTTCAAGCTGTCAACGACCGTTTCGAAGTCGGCGCCGGTCGGTATCAGGAGTATTCGTGCTTCCTCCTCGAAGCGGGTTGCGGGTGCGCTGATCCGCTGCCAGCCCCAATAGCCAACCGCCGCCACGCCTAGCAAAGCGCATAACGCCAAGAGCCCCCAAAAATTCATGCGTTTGCTCATGACCTATTCACGGTACGAGCCATCGAATACCCGCCGCACCGGGCCGATCAGATCCACGGACGCATATCGATCACCATCCATAAGCACTTCCACACGCAGATCACCACCGCGCGTGCGGACAACCACGGTTGATCCTTGCACGAACCCGCGATGCAGGGCACCGATCGCGGCAGCAGTCACACCGGTGCCGCAACTCAGCGTCTCTCCTTCCACCCCACGTTCGTAGGTCCGCATCTCCACGCGGCCATCCTCTACACGCAGGAAGTTCACGTTCACTCCTTCCTTGGAGAAGCGTTCGTTGTACCGGTAATGACGCGCATCGGGGATGATCTCCACCTTTTCCGGATCGTCAACCCATACCAACAGATGGGGGGAGCCTGTATGAATAAGGTCGGCGCATTCGCTCACCCCTTCCACAGTACCCGGAACCTTCATGGAGATCCTCACTTGGCCCACGACCCATTGCGCTTCATGGGAACCGTCAATGGCGGTGAAGGATGCCCTGATGGGGTCACCCACCAACGAACGCCAGAAGGCGAAGGCACACCGGCTGCCATTCCCGCAGAAGCTCCGGCTCCCATCGGGGTTGAAGAACTCCATGTGATAGTCACTCTCCGCTGAATGCGGTGGCTGGATAAGGATCAGCCCATCACTGCCGATCCCGAAATGACGGTCGCAGAGCCGTTGGATCAATGCAAGGTCTTGCGCCGGAAAATCCCATAGTCTGTCGTCGATCAAGATGAAATCGTTGCCGGTTCCATGCCATTTGGAAAAGGGGATCACCATGCGAGGCCAAATATCGCGCATCGCGCACGGTGTCCCGTTCGGTGTACGATCAACACTTCTTAACGCGACAAGGCGACACATTCGCACTGTCACGACGTTGTTCCGATGGTGCAGGCACAAACTTTGATCGGTCAGCACTATCACAAATGCATCCAGACATGAAGCGCACATTCGGATATTTCGCCATGGGAGTTGCAGGTGCCCTGATCGCACTGTTCCTCCACGATCGCTTTCCTCAACATGGTACGGAGCCTTCCGTATCAAGCAGTGGCAACGACCACACCCCTGTTCGGTATGTGAACCTGCCCGGTACCGGCTCTTCGGTAGCCGTTGATTTCACCGATGCCGCCGAACGCAGTGTGAATGCTGTGGTACACGTGACCACGGAGACGACCGTGAACGTGCGTGATCCGTTCGCGGATCTCTTCTGGGGCAACAAGGCCCCAAGCCAGCAACAACAACGACAGAGTGCGGGTTCCGGGGTGATCATCAGTGCGGATGGGTACATCATCACCAACAACCATGTGGTTGAAGGGGCGGATCGGATCGCTGTTCACCTGAACGATGGCAGGAAGTACGAGGCCACGGTGGTCGGCCGCGACCCGAGCACCGATATCGCTATTCTTAAAGTGGATGCATCCGGATTGGCCACCTTGGAATATGGTGATTCGGATGGTGTGCGCGTGGGAGAATGGGTGTTGGCGGTCGGTAATCCGATGAACCTCACGAGCACGGTAACCGCAGGCATCGTCAGCGCGAAGGCGCGCAACATCAACCTGCTTCAATACGATCCGGGGCGCGACATCTTCCCGATCGAATCATTCATTCAGACCGATGCAGCAGTGAATCCAGGGAATAGTGGTGGTGCCTTGGTGAACGCACGAGGCGAACTTATCGGGATCAATACGGCCATCGCCAGCAACACGGGACAATACATGGGCTATTCGTTCGCGGTGCCCGTGAACATCGTGAAGAAAGTGGCCAATGACCTGGTCGAATTCGGCAGTGTGCAGCGCGCCTACCTCGGGGTGAGTATCCGGGACCTGGATCAGGAATTGGCGAAGGAACTACAGCTGGACCGTCCGCAGGGAGTGTATGTGAATGGTCTCTCCGAAGGTGGTGCTGCAAAGGATGCCGGGGTTCATACCGGCGATGTCATCGTGCGCGTTGGCGTGGTCCCAGTGAACAATGTTCCCCAACTCCAGGAGCAGATCGGCAAGTTCAAACCAGGCGATCGTGTGCCAGTGACCATTTTCCGAAGTGGGCACGAGAACGTGGTGGAGATCACCTTGCGGGGAAGGGAAGGCCAATTGGCCGCCAACACCACGAAGAACGAAAAAGTGCAAGCACTCGGTGCGGAGCTGCGGACAGCTTCAGCAGATGAGTTGAAGAGCCTTCGGTTGAAGAACGGGGTGAAGGTGGCTGCGGTGAACGGTGGGAAATTCCGCGCAAGCGGCATCCGCGAGGGCTTCATCATCACTCGGGTCGATCAGGAACCGGTCGTTGAACCCGGTGATGTGGAGCGGATCCTCAACACTTCTCGCGGTGGTGTCCTATTGGAAGGGGTGTATCCGAACGGCACGAAAGCCTATTATGGTCTGGGGCTTTGATGACCCGGTTTCCAATGACTTCACCGATGGGGACTCAGAACCGGGTCCCGGGTCTTGTGCCGTACCCCGAGGGTGGCCTACCTTCGCAGCCCGTTCTTACCCACAACAGGGTACTTGCACGGGTGTCCCGATCACATTAACCCTCTAAGACCCAGACGACCGTGGCTTCAAGAATGCGCCAACTCAAGATCACCAAGTCGATCACCAATCGGGAAAGCCAGTCGCTGGACAAGTACCTACAGGAGATCGGCAAGGAAGGTCTGATCACAGCCGACATGGAGGTCGAGCTCGCTCGTCGTATCAAGGAAGGCGACGGACTCGCCTTGGAAAAACTGGTAAAGGCCAACCTACGGTTCGTGGTATCCGTGGCGAAGCAGTACCAGAACCAAGGCCTCAGCCTCCCCGACCTGATCAACGAGGGCAATCTCGGTTTGATCAAGGCTGCCCAGCGTTTCGATGAGACGCGTGGATTCAAATTCATCAGTTATGCGGTGTGGTGGATCCGCCAGAGCATCCTACAGGCCTTGGCCGAACAAAGCCGGATCGTCCGCTTGCCGCTGAACCAGGTCGGATCACTGAACAAGATCAACAAGGCCTTCGCCAAACTGGAGCAGGAATTCGAACGCCCACCTAGCGCGGAGGAACTGGCCATCAGCTTGGATCTTCCCCCTGAGAAGGTGGCGGATACCATGAAAGTGAGCGGCCGTCACATCAGCATGGATGCACCGTTCGTTGAGGGCGAGAGCAATAGCTTGCTGGACGTCCTGCCGAATAACGACAGCGCACCTGCGGACCGACTTCTCCTGAATGAATCACTCACCAAGGAGATCGAGCGTGCGTTGAGCACGTTGACCGAGCGCGAGCGTGATGTGGTGAAGTTGTTCTTCGGTATCGGGATCAATCATGGGCTGACCTTGGAAGAGATCGGGGCCAAATTCGACCTGACCCGTGAACGGGTCCGCCAGATCAAGGAGAAGGCCATCCGTCGTTTGCGCCATACCAGCCGTAGCAAATTGCTGAAGGCCTACCTCGGTTGATCAAGTTCTTCGATCCGCGAATCCTCTCGACCCGATCACTATGGAAACTGTTGCTGCCAACCCCGGTTACGAGGCCGGCTTGAAGAATTTCGTTGCCCAGGAACGCGCTGCCGTGGAACTTCTCAGTTCCGTTGGCCAGCTCATGTATGGAAAGGGCGTTGAACTCGTCTTCTTCCGCAACCATTTGCTGGATATCAGCACCAGCGAAGCGCTGAACCTGTTCAATTACTCGAAGACCGTTGTTCAGAAGCCGATCGATGTGTTCACCGCGACCCAAGTCGCCAAGGCTTTGCTGGAGTTGGATCTCGCACCGAGCAAGATCGATATCGGCAAACTGACCTGGGAGTTCTCGGAGGCGGGCAAGAAGGATCTTGATCGTTTCCTATCCACCAAGCTTGGAAGCTTCATTGGTGCGGACAAGCACAAGTTCGTGCCGCGCGATGTGGTCCTGTACGGTTTCGGCCGGATCGGCCGTATTGCCGCTCGGGAATTGGTGAAGCAAGCTGGTAAGGGCCAGCAATTGCGGTTGCGCGCCATCGTGACGCGGACACTCACTGATGAGGAGATCGTAAAACGTGCTGCCTTGCTCCGGAACGACAGTGTACACGGCGCTTTCCGTGGCAGTGTGGTCGAGGACCTGGAGAAGAAGGCGCTATGGATCAATGGCCAGATGGTCCAGTTGATCGCGGCCAGCAATCCGGAGGATATCGACTACACCGCCTACGGGATCAACAATGCTCTTGTCATTGATAATACCGGGGTCTTCACCAAGCGTGCTGATCTTGAACGCCACCTGAAAGCCAAAGGCGTGAACAAGGTGATCCTTACCGCTCCCGGTAAGGAGATCCCGAACATCGTTTACGGCATCAACCACAAGGAAGTGGACATCGATACCGAGCAGATCTTCAGTGCTGCGAGCTGCACCACGAATGCCATCTGCCCGATCCTGAAGGTGATCGAGGACGGCATCGGCATCGAGAAAGGTCATATCGAGACCGTGCATGCCTATACGAACGACCAGAACCTTCTGGATAACTACCACAAGAAGCCGCGACGCGGCCGAAGTGCAGCGATCAATATGGTGATCACCTCGACCGGCGCTGGTAGTGCGGTAACCAAAGCGATCCCGAGCTTGAAGGACAAGCTGACGGCCAACGCGGTGCGTGTTCCCACTCCGAACGGTTCGCTGGCGATCATGAGCTTGAACCTTAACCGGAAGGTCACCCTTGAGGAGGTGAACGAGATGATCCGGAATGCAGCCCTGAACGGCGAACTGGTCAACCAGATCCATTACCAGATCGACCCTGAACTGGTAAGTAGCGATATCATCGGTGATACGTGCTGCAGCGTGTTCGACAGCAACGCCACCATTGTTGGCCCTGATGGCCGTACAGCAGTTCTGTATGCTTGGTACGACAACGAGTTCGGCTACACGAAGCAGGTCATCCGGCTCGCGAAGCATGTGACCAAAGTGCGCCGGTTGGTGTACTACTGATCACGACCTCCGTCTTGGAAACCCCAGCCCACCGGCTGGGGTTTTTACTTTGGCGATGGTCGTGAACAGCCGATCGACGACGCCCGACCGATGAGGCTCGATGATCCCGGTAAGTGGGGTTACAGTCCTGATCGTGGATACAAGAAAGTAAGCACCAGGAGAGCGATCATCGCTGCAACGCACAGGTAGAATGCGACCTTCCGGAGCAACAGAACCCGCGGACCTGGTATCAGGTCCCCACGCAGGAGTGCGATCAACGACTTCATGCCACCAAGTTCCGATACGGAAGCGATGCACGCAACAGGCTCCTAATCGCTGTGCTCGTCATACTGCCGGTACACAACGCGATCCCGGTTCCCAACCTGATCCTATCGCCCACTCATCCGGGGCCAGCACTACCGTTGAATGATCTTGAAGTCGAAAAGAAGGGATGGCTGGACTCAACAGGAACCTTCTCGCGATGCATTCGAATACGGCAGAGTTGCTCCGAAATAGAAGAGGCCGCCCGGTTCAGGGCGGCCTCTTCATCGATCGTAAAGCGCGTTAGCGCTGGATCACTACACGTTGTGTCCGGACCACATCATTCCCACTGATCTGGATCACATACACCCCGGCGCGAACCGACCCCGGTAGATCAAGTGAGGTGTTCAGTGCTCCGTCGGTCAAGTTCAGGTTCGACGTGAGGATCCGGCTACCGAGAAGGTCATACATCTCCATGGTGACCATATCATTCCCTTGTGAAAAGCCAGTTAGCGAGATGGACATCTGCTCCCCACGGTTCGGGTTCGGGTAAACCATCATAGCCGGTTCTTCGGCCGTTGCTCCCATCACGTCACGTTGGCTGCCACCTCCTGCGATCTCGGGACTATTATCAATGCTTACATCGCAATAGTCACCCCATGTACACCACGTTGCTCCGTGGTTCTTGCTGATGCGAACGCGAACGCTGTACGTCCGGCCGTGCAAGAGCGGATCAGCAACCCAATTGAGCTTGATGTAGTAGGTCGTGCTGGTCTTCACCGTGGTGAAATTCTCCGCGGGTAGGGTGAACTCGAACTGGTACTTATTCGCCCCGGACAACGCCCATGCATAGAGCTTCTGGTTCGAGGGGAACTGTCGGGTAACGCCGCAAGAGAGCAGTGGGTTGTTCGGACCTGCATTCACCAATTGGGCCGGTGGACACAACGCCAGCGCAGGGTCCAAACGGAAGCGGCATGCCGGCCCCCATTCCGAATTGGTCGAATTCACGCGACTACGAACCCGTACGTTCAGCAGCATTCCCACGGGGATGTCATTCGCGGAATTCCAATTATTGATCTTGATGTGACAGGCCCTGGTCGCACTAGCCGGACCGAATCCATCACTGGTCGCATGGCTATGGAACCGGCGGAAGCTGTAATCTCCATTCGGGCTGAAGAACCACATCTCGTATCCGGTATTCGGATCCTGGACGCTATTCGCTCCACCATCGACCCATAGCGCTGAGACCGCATCGTTGTCATTCGCAACGATGTACTCGAACGGTACCCAGTATTCCTTGTCGCAGGAGGCCACGATCAGGCGATCCGCTCCCAACGGCAGGCAGAAGCCTTGGTGATCGGAGATCTCACTCACGTAAGTGAAACCACCGTTGTTCCGGTTATCGATGATCCGCCGACCCGCCTGATCACGAAGGATGTACCCACCGCCGACCATGCCATCACCTGCGGAATCAAGGACTCGTAATTCATAGCAACCGATGGTGAGGCAGCATTGCGAGGTAATGCTCGTATTGGCTTGGCTTGCGTATGGTCCACCTGAGCACAGCACCGGTCCACCGCCAACAGGGACCACCTCCCATGTGGTCTCTTCGGGACTTCCATTCGTTTGCACTTCAAGTAGCACCGGCTGATCGCAACCACCGATCGGAGTTCCTTGGCATACGCAGTTCGCGTTCACCATGTCGTTGTCGGTACCCGGATTGTTGTCATTGCACGCTGAACCGATCTGGCCGGGGGTGTTCGGGCAGTTGTCCATGCAGTCCGCTAATCCGTCGTTGTCACTGTCTGTATCCGCTACGCCACAACCACAGGTGCCGGGAGCGATCTTGTCCGGATCGTTCGGGCAGCCGTCATCCGCATCGCAGGTGCCGTCGCTGTCGCTGTCCTCGAAGGTGCCCACGCAGTTGCAACCCGCATCGTA
>Ga0138256_10001680_pt1 | contig 23824 bp, 33 predicted proteins | sample KNB2016incub_MG_FD_105486 | JGI IMG/M metagenome (GOLD analysis project Ga0138256, IMG submission 105486) | Active sludge microbial communities from wastewater in Klosterneuburg, Austria - KNB2014incub_MG | ecosystem: Engineered > WWTP > Activated sludge > Unclassified | place: Austria... | reverse complement strand
GCGCGCAGCTCAGTCGTTGAAGATCGTGAGCGTGACGCGGAGGTGTTCGCTGTTGATGTTCATGGCGGGGTCCTTTAAGCAGGGTTCTTAGTGACGCGGTAGATGTCGACCGCGCGCTTGGCGCGTCCACGGGTCCAATCCACGTTGACGCCATTGCGCACGGCGAGCACGTGGGAGCGGGTGTGGATGATGTAGGTCTCGCCGTCCTGCCACACGCTCTTGAAGCGGTCGGGGTGATGCGTTGTGACGGAGCGCAAGACTTGGTGCGCCTTGGGGTAGCGCGAGATGAAATCGAAAGCCGACACGCGCGTCAGCGTGAATCCAAACTGGAAGACCGCGGCGTGCGTGTGGCGGGGGTAAGTGCCGTGCCGGTTTTTGCGCCCGACCTTGGCGAGCATGGCGTGAGCCGCGTCGTAGGTGACACCGCAGGCCGCGGCCACGGCCACCACTGCGCAGTCATTGTGCTCCCCGGGCGCGCAGGTGGAGCCCTCGCGGATCGCCTTGTAGGCGGTGTTGTCGATGGCGGTGTTGTCGATTCGGGCCATTTTCTTTCTCCGGGATCGTTTCAGTTCCGGTGGGGGTCCCGGCCTCTCGCCGGGTGAGGGGAATCAGTCCCCGCCTCCACCGTGAAGATATTATCTTCCTATTGCCACCAAAAGGCAACACTTTTGACGATAATTAATCTGTGCAGAAACAAGGACTTATGAAGTCAATGCTGCCACAGATGTGAAAACCCTGGGAATTCTGGCCGCTAGGGTGCGCCTACTCCCCGCGGTGGCGCAACGCCTGCACGATCGCCTCGACGCGGGCGAGCGCGGCGATGAAGGCGCTTTGCATCCCTAACAGCTCGGCGATCACTTCCCGGTCGGTCATCGTTCCCCGCTCCACAGGCGCAGCGCCATTCAGATTGGGCGTGGCAGCCTCAGGCACCGGAGCCTCTGGCGGGAGGCCGATTGCTGGTGGCGCCGCAGCAGCGTACAGGCCGCGGGCCACGTGCCGAATGCGGCCTTGTGCGCAGAGCTGGCTGAGCTGAGAGACGATCGAGGTGCGTTCAGCAATGGGGCGATGATGCTTGACGAGCATGACGAGATCCTCCGTGGTGGAGTGCTTGCCGTCGCGCTCCAAGAACGGAATCACGATCTGCGGGATCGTGAGCTTGCGCGGGGAGGCGGGCTCGTGGGCCGCTCGCGCTGCGGGAGGTTGTGTGCGCGCCTCCAGCAGCGCCTCGCCCAAGGAGTGCGTAGCGGGGCGCGCATCACACTCCACGTAGCCACCCTTGCGCATCTCGCTCAGAAAATTATTGAACGCATGCGAGTCTGTGGTCTTGTCGCTCACCACCACGATGGTGTGCTTGTCGGGGGAGTAGAGTTGATGGTGATTGGAGGCGGTACGCGAGCAGCGCCACCCTTGCGCCGCGGCTGCGGCAATCACTGCTTCAACGTCTTTCTTCATCGAGCTCATGGCTGCGCCCCTCTCTTTTCTGTTTCAATCCGCGCCGTCACATCGACGAACCAGTGACGGATAATTGGCTCGGTACGTTCGCCGTCCACAACTGCCTCCGCCATGCCGGCGTGGAGTATTTCGCACTCCGCATCAGTCGGCCCCGGCTTCGGCCGCGTGTAGGGCGGGATGGGCATCCACGCGACGGGTTGCGGGTCGCACCATCCTTCGCCCCAACGAGCAACCATCGCGGCGCCGTCCCCCCAAAGCCACACGACTTCGCCGCGCTCGTCCGCATCCTCGCGCGTCGGCATGCGCTCTGATATTGGTATCCAGTTGCTCACGACGATTCTCCTATCAGTGGTCTAGGGCCTGTCGATTCTCCGAGCACAACTTCAGGTCCAGCGGCCTTAAGCTGCGCATCAAATGCAGCTTCGGTTTCTGCTTTGCGCTCGGGCGTTGCTATCGCACACGGAAAGCAAACCCATTCTCCGCGAGGGCCGTAAGGGCGCAAGGGCCGGTCACGCTCCGTGGTACCACAATAAAAGCAGGATGGAGCAGGCTGTCGCTCGTGATGGGTCACGACGCGCACAGATCGAATCAGTTCACGCGCCTCATTGAGCCGATGTTTGCCAGCGGCCTTGGCGTCGCTCCAAGTGAAGTGGCGATGCAGCGGGGACTTTTCGTCCTTCGCCGCGAGGAACACTTGCTGCGGCGTGAGGCGCCCATCATTACGCTCCGCGATCTCTGCGAGCGCAGCGGCCACCTCTGTTTTGTTGCTGATTGTTTTCGCGTTCATGTCACGCCACCTTGAAGCCGCGGCGCTTCACTTCGGTGCCATACCAGGAGAGCAATTCTTGACGCGCTTTTTGCGACATGCGATTGCAGATCAACGGTGCGGTGCCAATGAGGCAAAAATCCGCAATCTCACGATCAACCTTGGCGATGAATACCTCGCCAGAATCTTGCTTGGCCATTTGATGGTCCTCTGGTTGTGATGAACATTAGTCTCGTGGACTTCACTCCCGCGCTTCCGGCGGGCGGCGATCCGCGCCCCAATTGTTGGCGACAGCCTTTGGATCGGGCGGCGGGAGGCCCACCCGATTGCGGCGCCGCCACCGATGGAATTTCAAAATCCGTTCCCGCTCGCGCCGCACGTGCCAAGCCTCATGCAACGCGGCGAGCTCCGCGTTCAATCGCTTCAGCCATCTCATCGGATTCATTTTGCGTCCTCCTGTTGCTGTAGTGGTGCAGCGGCACGTGCGGCGTAGAAGGCGCGCAGCCGCGCCTCGTACTGCACCAGCGCCGCGAACACGGGCGGCTCCAGCGCGATGCGCTGATTGTTGCCGTCGAGCGTGGTGAGCCAAATGTGGTATCCGTCGAACGATGCCTCCACCGCGTCGCCGAGATATTCCTTGTGCGCGTGCATCAGAACGCCTCCAGCGCAGACGCGCTCTCCGACGTGGGCAATTCCGGCAACTCGCCGCACTGGACCTCGTACACTGGCTGCTCGACCAGCTGCGTGCCGATCTGGACGCGTCGGCATGAGGTCGAAGTGAAACTCACCCAAAGGTCAGCGAATCGCTTGTCGGATTGGTGAGCCCATATCCCATTGAACGTCGTGTCGTCCTTTTTCGGCGGGTTGCTAGCGAGCTTCCAACCGGCACGACGCAGCAATCCCCAAACCTCTGCCAACCGCTCACCGTTGCCGGTGAAGGGGATTTCGATGCACGCCGTGGAATTGGCGTCAATGCGGATGTCGATTTCCAGGGATTCGAGCGCGACGAACAACGGCGCGGCTTCACGGATCGTGAGCGCGGCCTTTTCCAAAATCCGTTGCGCTGAACGGCGCTTGTCCTCCAACGCCATCAGCGACCGCACCGGCAGATCGGCGAGGAAGTTGACGTCAGCAGAGACTTCTGAATTCATCGAGGCTCCTCCTGATCCGGGTCGCCTTCCACCCGCGCCATCACACCAGCCCAGCGCGGATCAGCGTTGCTGATCACCCGTGGCCAGCGCGAATCTTCGCGCGCCACCGGAGCGAAGCCTGTGAAGCGGCGCCCGTCGTGCACGAGCTCGTCGAGGCACCCCATGGTGTCGTAGTAGTGGATGCGGCGCAGTGCGCCGGAGGCGGTGAAGCCGCCCTTCCACCGCAACAGATCGGCCACCACGCGCTCCGCGTCGTTGGTGACGCTGAGCGGACCGTCGAGGTCGCGAATGACGATCAGCGCGTCAGTGCTGCTGAGGATTGCGTACTCGGCGCGGCGCATGGCTCAATCCTCCTTGGGCACGAGCAGGAACTTGTGACCCTCGTGAGTCACCTTGCCGTTCGCCACCAGATCGCGGCGCACCTGCTGGTGCTTCTTGAGGTCGAGCTTCAGAGCGATGAAGGCCTGTCGGGTACTTTCGTGCAGCACGCCGTCTGCGCGCACGTTGTGACGTTGGCGGCGTGCGGTGTGCGTCGCCTTGTTGGCCCAGGAGGCCTTCACGGCTGCGGAGCGCTGCTCCGGGGTGAGCAGGACGCGCTGCGCCTTGGGGGCGCGTGCGGCACGCGGCGCCTTGGCAGGCGTCTTGGGCGCAGCGGGAGTGGGCGCCTTGCCCGCCAAGCGTTCGATCAACGCAATCACGCGCCGCTCGGCTGTGGTGCGGTCCGCGAACCGCTTCACGCGCTCCTCGCCGGAGTGAGCGTTGTACCACTCCAGCAAATCAACCGTGCTGAAGTCGTACACGGTGGCCTTGGTTGGGGATGAATTGGCGGTCATTGTGATGATCCTTTTGTCGGTGGAGGGGAAAGGAGGCCGCGAGGGAACGTAGTTCAAACAGGCTCGTCGTCGTGGTAAAACTGACCGACGAGAGAAAAGAGGTGTGAGCCGATGCCCGGATCGTCCAACACGCGGTACACGCTGTACCCCGCGCCATTGCTCCACAGCACTCGGAATTCTTTGCCCACTTGCACTGCGGGGAGTTGCTCTGCGTTCATCGGTCGGCTCCTTGATCAGTGGCGGCGAGTATGCGCCAGTTAAAACCAAAAAGCAAACATTTTCGTGAAAATGAACTGCCAGCCCCACTCGCCGCATAAAAGTTTGCTGCTGCTGGACCCCCGAGCGAAAGTTCCCGCCCACCCCAGGAAGAGTGCCGTGCTATGACGACTTCGCCCGCCCAACGCTTGAGCGCGCTTGTGGAGCACGCTGTTGAGCTCCTCGCCCGCCTCGCACAGAAGGAAGAGGAATTAGCTGTGGTGAAGGCCGCGCTCGACCGCGTGCAACGCACCGACTTACCGGAGCTGCTCAAGGAGCTCGGCATGAGTGAAGCGACGCTCGCCGAACTCGGAATAAAGGTCACGCTCACGCAAGGCGTGGAAGCCTCAATCCCGGAGGCGGTGCGCGCGGAAGCCTTCGCATGGCTGGCGGAAAACGGCTTCGGAGATCTCGTGCGCAGCGAGGTGATCTGCGCATTCGGCGCGCAGGAACTCGACCACGCCCAGCAACTCACCGAAACGCTCCTCGGCCGCGGTGAGCATCCGCAGATGAAAATGGCGGTGCCCGCGCCAACGCTGAAGGCTTGGGCCAAGGAAAGATTGACGGCTGGCGAGGACATTCCTCCCATGCTATTCAACGTTCGCGCCTACGACATGGCGCGTCTCACGCAACTGAAGAAGAGGAAACCATGAACGCACGTGCATCACGCGGCTCAGCCGCCAAGCCACCAGCGGACGCTCCCGCGCCGCAACCCACTGAGCTCGTCGATACGTCGATGAGCGGCGTGGACATCAGCAAGTACATCGGCGCCGGATTGGAGGACGCGGGCGCGGAGTCCTTCGCGATTCCGTTCTTGCGCGTCTTGCAGACCAACTCGCCCGAGTGCGACGAAGTGAACAGCAAGTACATGAAGGGCCGTGCCAAACCCGGCATGCTCCTCAACACCGTGACGCAGGAGCTGTTCGACGGGGAGACGGGAGCGCTGTTCATCCCCTGCCACTACGAGCGCCGTCAGCTCCGCTGGGCGCCCCGCGGCACCGGCTCACAGGGGTTCCGTGGCGAAGTGACCGAAGTGGAGGCGCTCCAGGCTCGCGCCGCGGGCAAGCTCGTCGATCACGAGGGCCGCACCTACTTCACCGACGACGGCAAGGTGAACGACAAGAAGAATGATCGGCTCGTGGACACGAGGCTGCACTTTGGGCTCGTGATGAGCGCGAATGGGGCTCCGGCGCAGGTGCTGCTGTCGCTCGTCAGCACCCAGATCAAGAAGTCCAAGCTCTTCAACTCGATGCAGCGCGAGCGCACACGCGTCGTTGAGGGGAAAGTGCTCCCGGAGCCGTCCTTCCTCTACGCCTACCGCCTCACCACCATCAAAGAGTCCAACGACATGGGCTCGTGGTACGGGGTGCACTTTGCGCTGGAGGGGCAGGTGCCCAACTCGGCCATCTTCCAATTCGGTGCGCAGTTCTACGAGGCACTCCGGCGCAACGAGGTGAAAGTGGATCTGGCCGCGTCGGGAGGCGCGGAGGATGCGTCCCCCGCGGGCGATCCCGACAAGTTCTGAGCAAGGTTGCCGTGCTGCGTCCGCATCGAGTGGTGCGGGCGTGGCACGGAGTTTGAGAAGGGGCGAGCGATGAACACCAGCGAACAGCCCGATCCACACGGGCATGAGCTACGCACCACACGCTACGGGGAAGGGAAAGTGCTGGGCGCGATGATTGCTACCGTCGTCAGCGGTCAGCCGAACGTGGTATCCATCGAACGACGCACAATCTTCAGCGAGGCCGAAGTGGTGTGCGACCTTTGTGGCATCAACATCAGCACAGCGGAAGGACGCGAGCGGTACGACGCGCCTTGCGCGGGGAGGGACGCGCCATGAGCACGACAGCAGCAACGTGGTTCCGCGACGAGCATGAATTCCGCCAACTGTGCGGCGACGCACAATCACAAGCCTACGGGGAAACTTCACAGGACTTTGCCGCGGAGATGGTGATGAAGGCCAAGGAGCGCGGGCTCGCCACGAGCCTTTCCCTGAAGCAACTGGAGTGGCTTTGTAAATTGGCCGACTGGGACGTGCCGCGGCGCATGAATGGTGGACGTTGAGCCGTGGCGAAGCGCCGATTGCGCTCTGACGCGGGCACGCACCGCAAAAAGCAATACATATGGCACCGCATCGCGCGCCGCCCGCTGCACCATCGGTGCCGGTGCTCGAACAAGAAGTGCCGTCAACGCAAGACGTTCGCCAAGCACCCGTCGCATTACGCACGCGGGTGGCCGGTGTGCGACAATTGCGGCTCGCGGTACACGGTGGATTGGTACCGGCAACTGCGCGAAACGCGCATCAACAAGTGTGAGTGCGGCGCGGCTCACTATCCGCACCGCGCGGGTTGGTGCGCCAAGGTGGGGAAAGCACGATGAGCATCAACTTGGTTCGACCCGGCATCCGCGCAGCGGTGTTGAGCGGAGCGCTCGCGGCATTGCCGACGTGGGTCTTGCGGCACCCGCGGGCAGATTACATCATTCGCGGCGCGCTCTCGGCGCCGCCTTGGGTCGATAGACGCGCCTTACGCGCGCTGCACGAGCGGGCGCGGGCCTTGACGCGGGTGACGGGCGTGCCCCACGTGGTGGATCACGTGCTGCCGCTCAAGCACCCTTACTTCTGCGGGCTGACGGTGCCTTGGAACTTGCGGGTGGTGCCGAGGCAGTGCAATGCGCGCAAGGGCAATCGAGCCTCCCCGGACCAGCTGGACTTTTTCACCGAGCCAGAGCAGCTCGCGTTCTGGGCCGCGGCGATGCCGCCCGTGGGCATGACGCTCGACGAGCTGTACGCGCTGAACGACGACGAGGGAGCCGAAGCATGAACGAGGCTGTGGCGACGGAATTCCTCACGCAGCTCGCGGCGAGAACGGGTGGGTGCCCGCCGACGGAGCGGCTGATCCTGCAGGTGTTGCCGGGTGATCCGGGCACGGCGCCGGACGGCGCTTGGCGCCCGAGGCCGTGGCGCCCCGGCGAGCAACTGCCCGCTTCCCCAGCGAGGACCAACGGCTACGTCGCCATCAGCTCCTTCGGCCGAGCGCCGGACAATTCCTGGCGACGGCAAAAGGCGCTCTTCGCGCGGGGGAGGATGATAATGATTGACGACGTGGGCACAAAGGTGGCGCGCGACAAAGCGGCGCAGCTCGCGCCCACTTGGCGAGTGCTGACCTCGCCCGGTAACGAGCAGTGGCTCTACTTGTTGCGTGGGGGCGCCGAGCAGCGGGAGCTGATGGAATCCGTTCTGGACGGGCTCGTCGCGCAGGCGCTGGCTCCACGCGACGCCAAGGACCCCGGCATGAAAGGCGTGACCCGAGTGGCGCGCGTCCCCGGCTTCATCAACGGCAAGGCCGCTTACGGCGGCGCGTTCCGCGTGGAGTGGGCGCAGCGGGAAGGTCCCCTTTACACTCTGGCGGAAATCCGTGACGGGTTCGGGCTCCGCGCCACGCAATTCAAGCCTCCCGACCGCACCGCTCTCAATGTGCCGCGGGAGCAGCTCGCGCAACGCATGGAGGCGTTCAACACCCACATGCGGTTCGCGCGCACAGTCGGATTGCTAGAGCGCGGAGTGCGCAATGCGGGCGGATGGCAAAAGGTGCGCTGCCCGTGGGAGCACGAGCACACCCAATCCAAGGACGGCGCCGACATCCGTATGCCCGCGGTGGAAAATGAATTCTACGGCGCATTCAAGTGCTTCCACGGCCACTGCGAGGGGCGCGGCTGGCGCCACTTCACCGATCAACTCGACGCGCTCGCTGCCGGGGACTTGGCTGAAGCGAACGCTCACTGGCGAGAATTCGAGGGTCCAAAATGACTACAGAACAAGAACTCACCGCAGCGCAACGCGCCGCGCTCGACGCCAACGACGCCGCACTCGCCGCGGCTGGCGCGGAAGATTGGACGCGGGTGTTCGGGACGCACTTGGAGATGCGCGCGCTTTACGCCTACGTGGAGGACGACGACGCGGTGATCAACTTGCGTGACCCGAGCCGGGTGCACTCCTGGAAGGCGTTTTGCAACCTGACGGCGGGCTCGTTCCGCGAGGTGGTGGGAGCGCGGGGCGGCGTGCGCCGTCAGCTGATCGCCAAGGATTGGCTAGAGGACCCCGAGCGCATCACCGTGAAAGGCCGCACGTTTCAACCCAACGCTCCCGCCATCACCACCAATCTGTTCGGGCAGCGTGCCGTCAATCTCTGGCGCGAGCCGCGCATCGCTGCCGAGCCGCTGCCGGAGGACTGGGAGCAGCGCGCGGAGGTGTTCGCGCGGCATGCGGCGTACTTGATTCCCGACGTGGCGGAGCACGGGATGGTGGTGCGGTGGCTGGCGCACATCGTGCAGCGCCCCGAGGAGTTGCCGGGGTGGCATGTGCTGATGATCGCGGAGAACACTTTCGGCACTGGGCGCAACTGGATCGCGCACGCGATGGCTTGTATGCTGCATGAGCACTCGGTGGAGGACTTGCCGCTGAAGCGGCTGCTCGAAGGCAAGCACAATTCCGAAATCGAACAAGCCGTGCTCGGAGTCGTGGACGAGGTGCACGAAGGTGGCCGGGATCAATGGGAGCGGGAGCAAGAGCTCCGCTCCTTCCTCACCGCCAAAACCCGCACCATCAACCCCAAGTTCATTCGCCCCTACGCCGTGCGGAACTTTCTGCGCGTGCTGATGTTCTCGAACCACCTCGACGCGCTCCCCATTCCCGAAGACGACCGGCGCCATTACGTGGCCCGATGCACAACGACCCCGAGGCCCAAGGAGTACTATGACGGCATTTATGCCGCGCTCAAGGATCGCCGCACGCTGCGCGCGATTTACGAGTTGCTGATGCGGATGGATCTCGCGGGATTCGAAATTGAAGGCCGCGCGCCCATTTCAGACATGAAGAAAGCGATGGTGGTGGCGGTGCGTTCCGACGAGGAAACGGAACTGCGGCGGATAATGGCCTCCTGGCCCAGCGACATCATGCTCGGCGCGATGCTGCGGCAAATGCTCCAAGCCTATCGCGACCAAGAGCTGGCCTTCGGCGAGGAACGCTCCAAAGGCGACGAGTTGAGTACCGGACAATTGCGACGGCTGTATCGTGTGTGCGGGGTGAAGCGGTTGGGGCAGGTGCGCGCTTATCCGTGGCAGGTGGGCCTGTCCGAGGAACCCAAGGACGCTGCCGATCAACCGCACTTCAGGTACCGCATTGTCGCGCTCCGTAATGCCGAGTTGTGGGCGCATAAAGGCGAGGCCGCGTGGCGAGAAGAGGTGGCCCGCGGGATTGTCGCCGACAAGGCGGGTGCGCCGCCGAGCCCGGCCGTGAAGGAGCTGAATTGAGCGGCGCCCAGCGCTCGCCGCGCGCCGTGCGAGGGAGGCGCGGGCAGCCATGCAAGGGAGACGACAGGCCTCGTATGGGAGACGGAGCAGTCTCCCTCGTCTCTCAACCACAGCCGCTGGGCTGGCTTCTCTCGTGGTTGGGAGACCGTGGAAAATCTCGTTGCCGTGCAGCAGGTTACACTCGTCTCGTCTCTCTCGTCTCCCTAGTCTCCCTTATATATAATAGTAGAGGAAGAGGAGATAAGGAGGGGTAATATGGGGTACTATCTCCGATTAGTAGAAGGAGTAGGAATACACGAGGCGAGCGAAGCGTGGGAGCGCGGACCCGCCCACGGCTCCCCTCACTGCGGCTGTAAGGTGCTGTGCAGTTGCGAGCAAAGAGTGTGCGTGTTGACTATAATTCGGCCAACCCTTTTCATCCTGTCCTTGGAGCGTCATACTCGCGCGCGAACACGCGGGTCCCCGCGGCAGGACGGTGGGCTGAGTTCTCGATGCAAGATGGCGGCGGCAACAAGCGCGGTAATCTCTCCAAGCAGCGGCTCCCGCGCTTTGTGTCCCCGTCGACTGAACATCTCCTCGCGAACAAGGCACCACAACGCCAACTGGTTGCTGTGGAGTCCTCCAACAGCGAACACGAGCGCATACGCGGCAGCGAGCTCTTGCGGCTCAGGGCTGCAATGCAAGCGGAGGATCCGCTGTGTGCACAGTGTCGTCGCGAGGGGCGCGTGTGTGCATGGGATGAGTTGGACCACATCGTCCCGTTGCGCGAAGGGGGAACCAATGAGCGTAGCAACCTGCAAGGCCTGTGCTATGACTGTCACAGAGTGAAGTCGGCCGAGGAGTCGCGTCGCGCGAGTCGGAATTTCCCGCAAAATTCTGCGAATTTGCAGAGCGAGCAGGGGGGGGGGAATTCTGCACAGCACAGCAAACGCTTTAAAAACGCCCTCCCCCATCTTTCAATGCGCATAAAGGGCGTTCATGGTGACTATGAAATCTGCGATGGCGGTGGCACGCTGTGAGCGCTCCTCTCCGCAAGGCCACGCAGAAAGGCAGCCGTCAGATCGTGAAGTGGCTCGCCGAAGGTCTCACGCGTAAAGAGATCGCTGCACGGCTCGACACGACCGTCGGGAGCCTGTGGAAGTTTTACGGTGTTGAACTGCGCAACGCAGAAAAGTCTGTGAAGCACAGCGGCAAGACCGTCACCCCGTATGGCTACGCGCTTTCTGATACGCGCTTTGTGCACGGAGTGGAGCCTCCCGCCAATTGCCCGTTCCCCCCGGAGATGTTGGCGACGATCGTGCACCAGATCGTGAAGTTCGACTTCAATGGCATGCCGTGCAATGGGCGAGGCCAGCCGCTTTTCGGCAAGAAGGATTTGCGCTTAGCGCACGCGCGCCGCGGCTTTCACGGCACCGCTCGCGAGGCCATCACGACTGTGAGCGGCGTTGTGCGCAGCACGTTGCAGGCTGATTGGGATTGCACCAATCCGAGTTGGGAAAAGAGCCTGATGAGTGGGCGGTCGCTGATTCCCGCCGCCATCAAGCATTGCTTGAACGACGAGCTGGCTAAAAAGGCCGTTGCGCTGTTCAAAACATTCCGCTTGGCGGATGTGCCGGGACAGCCCACGATGGAGGAGGCCGCGGGGGAGTGGTTCCTGGAACTGGTCGAGGTGATCATCGGTTGCTATGACCCGGTCACCAAGCGCCGCATGCTCAAGGAGATCTTCCTCCTCGTCCCCAAGAAGAACATGAAGACCACAGGCGGCGCGCTGATCATGCTGCTGCTGCTGATCTACAACGAGCGCCCCAACGGCGAAGCCATCATGACGGCTCCCGTGCATGATGTGGCGGAGATTGCTTTCAAGGCAATCTCTGGCGCCATTGAATTGGACGCGGACTTGAAGCGGATCTTCGACGTGCAGCCGCACCTGAAGACCATCATCGATCTGCGCACCAATGCGACGTTGAGCGTGATGACGTTTGACCCTGCGGTGCTGACGGGGCAGAAGTTGTTTGCGGCGTTGATCGACGAGCTGCACGTGATCGCCCGCAACCCCAAGGCCGACTCCGCGCTGCGGCAGATACGCGGCGGCATGATGCCGTTCAATGAAGCGATCTTGATCTTCATCACCACGCAATCCGAGGAGGCGCCTTCCGGGGTGTTCGCTTCCGAGCTGATTGCTGCGCGCGCCATTCGAGACGGCGTGCGCAAGGACGCGCGGGTGTTGCCGATACTGTATGAGTTCCCCGAGGACTTGCAGAAGGGCAAGGATCCAAAGCTCAACTGGCGCGATCCCGCGCTTTGGGGGCTCGTGACGCCGAACATGGGACGCAGCATCTCGCTCGACACGCTGGTCACGTCGATGCGGGACGCCGAGTCCAAGAGCGAAGCCGAAGTGCGCTCTTGGGCGTCACAGCACTTGAACATTGAAATTGGCTTGGCGCTGCGGTCCAATGCGTGGAGCGGCGCGGAGGTTTGGACGCGAGGACCTTCGGATGCCGCGCTCGACTTGGACGCGCTGCTGGCTCGGTGTGAAGTGGTCGAGGTTGGCGTCGACGGTGGCGGGCTCAACGATCTGCTAGCGCTCGCGGTGGCTGGGCGCGAAAAGGAAACTGGCCTTTGGCTCGTGTGGGCCAAGGCGTGGGCGCACCCCATCGTGTTGGAACGCAACAAGCCGACGCAAGTTCAGCTGCTGGACCTGCAGAAAGCGGGTGAGCTCGTTTTCGTCGAACAACCCGGCGACGACATGGAGGAGCTCGTGGACATCGTGACGCGGTGCGAGCGCGCGGGGCTGCTCGACAAGATCGGGCTCGACCCTTACGGCGTCGGCGGCATTGTCGACGCGCTGCTCACGGCAGACATCCCCAAGGAGTCCATCGTCGGCATCTCTCAGGGGTGGCGGCTCGGCGGCGCCATCAAGACCCTGGAGCGCGCTATTGCCGAGGGCAAGCTCGTCCATGCTGATCAGCCGCTGTTGAATTGGTGCGTCAGCAACGCACGCATCGAGATGCGCAGCAACGCCGTGCTCATCACCAAGGCCGCGAGTGGCGCGGCGAAGATTGATGCGCTGATGGCGCTGCTGAACGCAATTCACTTGCTGTCCACCAATCCCGCCTCGAAGGCGGTCAAGTACCAGATTCGCGTTATTGGAGCCTCCGAGGCTCCCTCACAAGGAGTTCGCCATGCTGCACCGCGCGTACAGCGTTATTGAAATGAAGGACTTTGACGACGATCGGCGCGAGCTGAGCGGCATCGCGTCAACGCCTCGTCCGGATCGGTATCAGGACATCGTTGAGCCCAAGGGCGCGGAGTACTCGTTGCCGTTGCCGCTGCTGTGGCAGCATCGGTCGAGCGAGCCTGTGGGCCACGTCGTGAAGGCCAAGCCCACCAAGGACGGCATCGAGGTGCTCTTGCGCATGGTGCGGATTGACGAGCCCGGCACGCTGAAGGATCGGTTGGACGAGGCGTGGCAGAGCGTGAAGTACGCGCTTGTGCGTGGGCTGAGCATCGGGTTCAACCCGAAGGAGTACTCCCGCATCGCGGAAACTGGCGGACTGCACTTTCTGAGCTGGGAGTGGTTGGAGCTTTCGCTCGTTACGATCGCGGCGAACGCCGACGCCAAGGTCACAAGCAAGTCCTTGGAGGTGCTCGACACACTGGGTCGGGTCGCGCTGATCAAGCGCCTCGACGAACAATCACGGGCCGCGTCAGGCCTGATCGATCAGCGCCGCCCGGTGCTGATCAATTCCGCCCGCGTCAGGGCAGCAGACGGGTCTATTCAACTTATTTCGAGGAGACATCGATGAAGAAGCCATTGGCCGACCAGATCACCGATCTGGAGGCAACACGCGCAGCGAAGGTCGCCGCGCAGAACGCCTTGCTCACCAAGTCGAGCGACGAGGGGCGCTCCACCAATGAGCAGGAGGCGCAGGAGTTCGACGACCTTCAGTCCGACATCGAGCAGATCGACAAGGATCTGGCTCGCTGCCGCAAGGCGGAGGCCAACGCGCTCGGTTCGGCGAAGACCATCGAACCGAAGGCTGGCAGCTCTGGCGAAGGCTCCGAGCGCAGCCGCAACCCTTACATCGTGATCAAGGAGCCCACGATCCCCAAGGGTGTGGGCTTCGCACGGCTCGTGGGTTCGCTGGCGCTCGCGCAGGGCCAGCCTGGGCAGGCGTTGGAGTACGCCAAGAGCATGTTCCCCAACGACGTCAAGCTCCACTCGGCCATGTCGGCGATGAACCGCTATGGCAAGAACGACTCCCTGTTCAAGGCGCTGGGGATGGTGAAGGCGGCGGTGGACGTGGGCACCACGACGGACAGCGACTTTGCTGCGCCGCTGGTGAACTACAGCGTGCTCGCCACCGAGTTCCTGGAGTTCCTTCGGCCGCAGACGCTGCTCGGGCGCATTCCGGGGCTCCGGCTCGTGCCCTTCAATGTCCGCGTTCCGCGGCAGACGGGCGGCGCAACGGCGCAGTGGGTCGGCGAGGGCAAGCCCAAGCCCGTCGGTCAGCAGGCGTTCGATTTCGTGTCGCTGGGCTACACCAAGCTCGCCATCATCACCGCCATCACCGAGGAGCTCGCGCGCTTCTCGCAGCCGAATGCGGAGACGCTGGTGCGTGACGATCTGGCGAAGGCCGTTGTTCAGCAAATGGACACGGACTTCATCGAGGTCACCAACTCGGGCGTGGCGAACACCAAGCCTGCCGCCATCACCAACGGCATCGCGCCGATTGGCTCGACTGGCGTCACGGAAGCCGCGATCCGCGCGGACGTGAAGGCGATGTTCGATGCGTTTGTCGCGGCCAATCTCGATCCGGCAGGCGCGGTGTTCCTGATGCACACGTCCACGGCGCTGTCGCTGTCGTTGGCGGTGAATGCGCTGGGGCAGCCTGCGTTCCCGGGCATCACGATGGCTGGCGGGACGTTCTTCGGGTTGCCGGTAGTCACGTCGTCTTCTGGCGGCTTCACTCCGGACAGCTCGCCGACGGAGCGCATCGTCGTCCTCGTCAAGGCGTCCGACATCCTGCTGGCTGACGACGGTTCGGTCACCATCGACACGAGCCGCGAGGCGTCGCTGCAGATGGACTCCGAGCCGACCAATCCGCTGGATGCGACTGTCGTGATGACTTCGCTGTGGCAGCACAACCTGATCGGCATCAAGGCCGAGCGTTACATCAACTGGGTCCGTGGACGCAATGCCGCGGTCGTGGTGCTGGGTAACGTCGGCTGGTAAGGGCCGCTGTGAGCCCGGAGGGAAACTTCCGGGCTCTTTTCAGGAGAGCGTGCGATGATCGGGATGAAAGTTTTGAAGACGATGCCGTTCCGAGGCGTCGTGGTGGAGCCGGGGACGCGGATCGAAGCGGACGACGAGAAGCAAGCCGATTTGCTCACGGCGATTGGCTTGGCAGAGCGCACGTCGCGTGGACGCGGCTATCGACGTCGCGACATGCGCGCTGAGAGCGCCGCTGTTGTGGAAGCAGCGGAGTGAAAACCGCGATCGCGCGATTGAGCGTCAAGGAGCGCCTCTCCGGCAAGATCGCTCCGCAGACCGAAGTTGCGCTGCGCAAGGCGTGGTCGCTGTCGTCGTGGTGGCCGCGGATCATGGAGTCCTTCACCGGTGCATGGCAGCAGAACGTTGTGGTGGATCACGCTTCTGTGTCCGCGAACTGGGCTGTGTTTTCTTGCATCACGCTGATCGCCAATGACATCGCGAAGATGCCTGCGCGGGTGATGCTGTTCATCGAGAGCAAGAAGATCTGGGAGCAGCAAGCAGGGCTCGCCGTGCTGGATCGGCCGAATCCATTCCAGTTGTGGCCGGACTTTGTTCGCTCGTGGGTGTTCAGCTTGCTGTTGCGCGGCAATACTTATGTGCTGCGGGTGGTGAATCGCACGAGCGGATTTGTTGACGCGCTCTATGTGCTGGACCCGAGCGCGGTGAAGCCGCTCGTCACGCCTTCTGGCGACGTGTACTACCAAGTGAGCGCCGATAACTTGGTCGGCATTGACGAGGCGGTCGTTGTTCCGGCCAGCCAGATTATTCACGACAGGATCAACGCCTTGTTTCATCCGCTGGTTGGGTTGTCGCCGATCTTCGCTTGCGGCGTAGCGGCGATGCAAGCGTTAGCGATGCAGTCGAATTCAACGCGGTTCTTCGCGAACATGAGCCGACCCGGCGGCATACTCACAGCTCCTGGTCACGTGAGCGACGAGTCCGCGGCGCGGCTGAAGGAAGTTTGGGAAACGAATTTCTCGGGTGACTCGGCGGGCAAGATTGCCGTGGTTGGTGATGGGTTGAAGTTTGAGGCGCTCGCAATGACCGCTGCAGACTCGCAACTAATTGAGCAGCTGAAGTTCACGGGGGAGACGATCTGCGCAACATTCCATGTACCGAGTTACAAACTAGGAATCGGCACTCCACCCTCGGTCGGGAATCTCGCGGCGCTCAATCAGCAGTACTACGACCAATGCCTCCACCCGTTTGTGGATGCGATGGAGCGCCACCTCGACGTTGGGCTCGACATGCAGTTTCCGCGTCAGGTGTGGTTCGACACGGAGGAGCTGCTGCGCATGGACCCCGCCACGCGGTGGGAATCGTACGGCAAGGCGACTGGCGCGGGAGTGATGGCGCCGAACGAGGCGCGTCGTCGGGAAAATCTGCTTCCTGTTGTGGGCGGTGACACTCCGTACCTGCAGCAACAAAATTACTCGTTGGGCGATCTTGCTCGCCGTTCCAAGGTCGAGGCCGACAAAGTCGCGGCTAGCGAGTTGTCGGGCATTGACGTGCAGAGCCTCGCGATGAATGGTGCGCAAGTTTCGTCGTTGCTTTCGCTCGTTGTTGCGGGTGCAGCTGGGGAGATACCTCGTGAGTCAGTTCGCGCGGCGATTGCCGTTGCGTTCCCGAACCTGACTTCGGCTCAAGTCGATGCGATCGTGGCGCCGCTTGCGGCCTTCGATCCTGTCGAGCCGCCCGCACCCGCGCCCGCACCCGCGCCCGCGCCCGCACCCGCGCCCGCACCCTCGCCTGCACCGGATGAAGAGCAAGCCAAGACTGCTGATGCGGAATTGTTGTTTGTTAATTTTCAGTTTGGGTTGCAGGAGATAGCGCCTTTATGACAGCCGATATTTCTTCCGTGCTGGGTCGGGTCATGAATGCAGTCCTGGAGGCGATGAAGCGGCTGAAGGATGGCGTTGACTCACGGATCGTGGCTACGGAAACGTGCATCACCGAGCTACGCGCGGAAGTGCTGGCTGCCAGTGTGACGCGGGAAGCCGAGTTAACGACGGAGTTGCGCGCGCACTGCAAGGCGCTGCTCGACGCGCAGATTGCTTCTATCCTGGACGCGCAGGAAATGGCGAAGCGTGTCGCCGCACTTGTGCCCGTTCCTGTGCTTGCGGATTTCGTTGACGAGAAACGCGTGTTGGACCTGATCGCTGCTGCAACCGAGCGTTTGCAACCGGCGATAGATTTGACGGAGTTCACACGCGGCTTGGTCGCGCAATTGCCTTCTGCCGCGGCGATTGCCGAGGATGCCGCAAAGTTGATTCCTGTGCCGAAGGACGGTCAGTCCTTCACGCTGGAGGAGGCACGGCATTTGGTTGCCGAAACCGTCGGTGCTCATTCCTTCCCAACGACGGAAGAGGTTGCCGCGTTGTTGGCGAATGTGCACATGGCGGGATGGGCGCTCGACTTCGAACGTCGTGCGCAGGACCTGTTGCAACGCGCCATTGACCGCATACCACGACCAAAGGACGGGGAGGACGGGATGGGCTTCGACGATCTGGTGGTTGAGTACGACGGTGAGCGCACATTCACCGTTGCGCTCGTGCAGGGTGAACGGCGCAAGGCGCAGTCCTTCAAAATGCCGATCATGATCTATCGCAAAGTGTACGTGGAGGGTTCTGCGTATGAACGCGGGGACGTTGTGACTTGGGGCGGGTCGTCGTGGGTGGCACTGAAGGACGCGCCGCAGGGCAAGCCCGGTGATACGTCGCGCGACTGGCAGCTGATTGTGAAGAAGGGGCGCGATGGCAACTAATTCTTCCGCCGTTGCGTGGCTGAATGAACGCACGAAGGTTGTGGGGCGCAAGGAGGCGCTCGTCGAGGGGCTGCGCGCGAATGGGTTCAGCGTGCAGGAAGGCATTCCGCGTACCGTGGCCGATGTGTTTGTGACGTGGAACCGTTTCGGCGAGGCGGACGCCGTGGCGCGGGCATTCGAGCGTGCGGGGAAACGCGTAATCGTCATCGAGAATTCGAGCTGGAATGGTTTGGTGCCTGGTCGTTGGTTGCACATCGCACCCAACAGGCACAACACGGCAGGCGTTTATCGCGTTGGGTCTCCAGCGCGCTGGGATGCGTTGGGGGTTCCGCTGGAGCCTTGGCGCGAGGAAGGCGGGGAGACCGTGGCGTTGAGTCAGCGCGGCATTGGCGTGCCCCCCACCGCGATGCCGAAGGACTGGCCGATGCAACAGCGTTGCCGCGTTCGGCGGCATCCGGGGCGCGGGGCAACGACCGACGACTTGCGCCGCGACTTGGTGCGGTGCTCGCGAGTACGTACTTGGGGCTCGGCGGCAGCTATACTCGCGTTGGCGTGGGGCGTGAGGGTGGAATCGGACATGCCGCGCTGGATCGGCGCGCAGGACAATACGGACGCTGGCCGGGTGGGGATGTTTAGACTGCTTGCATGGGCGCAGTGGCGGATAGAGGAGATTGCGTCGGGGGAGGCGTTCCGGTGGGTGCTGTGACCGCGACGTGTTACTCGGACGGGGTGCGCACCAGCTATCGCGGCATTGCGCAGGCAATGCACGACGGCATTCGCGCGTGTGGCGATGATGCGTTGCTGACGCATCGGCTCGTTTATCGCAGAGCGCATGTTGGGGTGATGTATGGATGGAAATTTAACGCTGTGCTGCGTCAGCACCCGCGGTTTGTGTACGCGGATCTCGGGTACTGGCATCGCGAGCGTTACTGGCGTCTCGCTGCCAATGCGTGGAGCCCGGTAAAGGCCATGCCCAGAAGCATGCCGGCGGATCGGTTTGTTGCGCTGAACGTCGCTGTGTTACCTGAGCACAGGGGCGAGTATGTGTTGGTGCTGGGCGCGAGTCGGAAGTCGATGCGTGAGCATGGGTACGCGCACACGCAGTGGGAGGCGCGCGTATGCGAGAAATTGTTGCGCCTCGGGGCACGCGTTCTATTCCGCCCGAAGCCGAAGGACCCCGATGCGCACCCCATCCACGGTACCGAGTACGCGGCGCATGGATCATTGGAGGCGTTGTTTGCGGGCGCGTCGTTGGTCGTCGCGCATCACTCTAACGCGTGCCTCGAAGCCGTTGCGGCAGGGTGCGCGGTGCACTGCGTTACCGGGATCGCGTCGGAGCGTTCCGTGCCGTTGAATGCGTGGCGTGACCCGCCTCGTGTCCATGGGCGCGAACAGTTGTTGGCTGACGCGGCGTATGCGCAGTGGACCCTGGACGAGATGCGCTCGGGCGCAGCGTGGCGGTGCATACGCGGAGGTACGCTGCAGTGAAGTTTGCGGTTGTGACAACATACGCAGATAGGCACTGGGACGTGTATGTGAAGCGGTGCATGAAGTCGTACCGCAAGTACTGGTCTGCGAGCATTCCGTTGATTGCCTACGAGGATCAAGATCTGTACGGGCGCGCGCCTTGGCAGCGAGAGTTCAAGGAGCGGCACGCCTTGCGCCCCACGCACGACTACCGATTCGATGCCGTGAGGTTCTCCCACAAGGTCGCGGCGATTGAGCTCGCGTCGGTATACGCAGATATTGATCATCAAGCTGATGTGCTGGTTTGGATGGACGCGGACTGCGTTACGCACGCCCCCGTTGATGCCGCGTGGTTGGAAGGGTTGTTGGGAGACGCGGACTTTGCCTACCTGTCGCGCAAAGCGAAGTATCCGGAGTGCGGGTTTATGTTGTTCCGTCTCGGCAGCACGCATGTTCGGCAGCTTATCCGTTCCGTTGCTGATTTGTACAGAACGGACGCGTTGTTTGCGCTGCGCGAATGGCACGACAGCTTCGCAATCGAACACTGCCGCGCGAGGATACCTGCGTTGCGTTGCGTGAGCTTGTCAGGAGGTGCCGAGGATACCGCGCATCCGCTGGTGAATGGGCCGCTTGGCTCGCGACTTGATCACCTGAAAGGCAAGCGCAAGGTGACGGGGCGCAGTGGTGCGCGTGACCTTCGCGTGAAAAGAACAGAGGTGTATTGGCAATGACGAAACGTTATGATCAGCTAGTAGGAATAATTCTTGATCGCGCGCCGCACGTGCTCGTCGAGGTTGGCGTGCACAATGCGCTGCGTGCGCAGTTGATGTGCGAGGCGGCGCGCAAGCGTTCTGGCAAAATCAGGTACATGGGCTACGACGTGTTCGAGACTGAGACATACGGGTTTCATGAACGCGCGTTGAACGGCAAGGGCATTCCGTCGCAGCGCGCGGCGGAGACGCGCATGGTGGCGCTAGCGCGGAAGCTCGGCGGCATTCACTGGGGCTTTATCGTGGGTGATACGGCGAGGACGCTGCACGGGTACACCGTGACGTGCGACTTCGCCTTTATCGATGGGGACCATCGCGTCGAAATGATTCGAGGCGATGCACTGGCGCTGGATTGTCCTTGCTTGGTGTTTGACGATTACTACACCCCGGGACCGGAGGGGCGGGTTGCCGACATCACAAAGTATGGGGCGAATGCGGTAGTGGCCGAATTGGAGGCGGCGGGGCGGGGCATCACGGTGCTTCCGAAAAAAGATCTAACTAAGGAAGGGTGCTTTGCATCCCTTGTGATGGTGACCAAATGATTAATCTGTTCTACGGGTTCGACCGGCGCGAGGAGCCTGGGTCGCACGTGTTCCTCAGCTCGGTGATGCAGCACGCGGCGGATCCGCTAAACCTAATCCCGTTGACTTCGCGCGGGTTGGCGCAGGGTACAAACGAGTTCACCCTGTCGCGGTTCCTCGCGCCCAGTTTGTGCGGGTTCGCGGGCCATTCAATATTCGTGGATGGTGCCGACATGATCATGCTTGACGACATCGCGAAGTTGGACGCGTTGTTTGATGCGCAATACGCGGTGCAGGTCGTGAAGCATGCCGATTATACCAGTCGCCATGCGCGGAAGTATATCGGCACAGCGCTGGAGTGCGAGCAGTCGAACTACGCGAGGAAGAACTGGGCCTCGGTAATGCTGTTCAACAACGAGCATCCTGCGTGGCGAGAGTTGACGCGGGTGCTCTCGTCCGCGGCGAAGATTGACGTGCTGCAGTTCAGGTTCTTGGAAAACCGCGAGATCGGCAGCCTGCCGCCAGAATGGAATGTGATTGTGGATGAAGGGCACGAACATCCCGAGGCGAAGATCCTGCACTGGACTGCGGGCATACCCTTCTTCCCACACTATGCCGATGCGCCGCGAGCTGCCGAGTGGCGCGTGCCGCGTGGGCTCGTCGTGAGCGGGCCTGGAGGCTGATGCGCATGAGACTGGTGCCGCTTTGTGTCGCGCGTGAACATCTACGTCCTCCGGGCGAGATTGACGACGCGCGCATCTACAGGCTGATCGATGAGGCGAGTGCAATCGTGCTCGACTATCTGAAGCTGCCGGACGACGCGTACCACGACTCGGCAGGCACGTTGGTCGAGGCAGACATGCCGCCTGCCGTGCGCTCAGCGACACTGCTCGTGCTCGGCGCGTTGTATGACAACGCGGACGGGCAGAACCCTGACAAGCAGCCTTTATCAGACGCGGTGAAGGCGTTGTTGCACTCGCGTCGCGTACCTACATTGGCTTGAGAGAGGAGAAATTGACATGACCGAGAAGACACCGAACATTCTGCGCACAACCTGCCTCCGTCCGTTGGAGGACGAGGCGGCGCAGGCTTCGTTCTGGCCGCTGTTCAATGCACGCAATGACGTGTTCGAGGCGCAGCACAGCGTCACGGAGGCGATGTTTGCCGCGGCACGGCGCAGTGACATGGGCGCATACGCCGAACACGCGCAGCGGCTCGAAGAGTTGAAGCTCGAAGAGGAACGGCTGACGCGTGAGATGCGTCCGTATCAGTTCCAGGCGTGGACGCGCGAGGATGCGAACGTGGTGACCAATGTCGGTCGCAACCACATTCTGGACATCTTTTGGCGCGGGTCCTCGTACACGCAGACGGTCGTGATGGGCCTCGCGGGCACCGGCACCAAGGCAGCTGCAGACACGCAAGCGTCACACGCGGGGTGGAGTGAAGTGGGTGGCGCGAATGCGCCTGCATACACGGGGGCACGGAAAGCCGTTACGATGGGCGCAGCGAGCTCGCAGTCGTCGGTGAGCCCGCAGCAAACGTTCGCCATCACGAGCACGGGCACAGTGGCGGGTTTGTTCATGAACAATGGCGGGTCCTCGACCAAGGACGATACAACTGGGGTGCTTGTGAGTGTGGTGAACTTCACCGGCGGTGACGAGGCTGTGAACAACGGCGATTCGTTGCTCGTCACGTACACCTTCAACGGTTGAGGTGGAGGGCGGCGAGAGGCGCGCGGACACGACAAAAGCCGCGCAGCTTCTCGCCCAATTGGTGGTTGCAGTATTCACGGTGGCGATGTGACGTATGGCTATTCTCGTCCTGATTGCTCGCGACGCAACGCACGCGAACTCTGAAAAGGACCAACGCGGCTGCTACAAGACGGGCGACGTGGTGGCGGTCCACGACGACAGCGCGCACGACGGCGATCTGGTCGCGAATCCCGTGCAGCCGCCGTGGTATCTCGTGCGCGTCACGGGAGTCACGAAAGCGCAGGTAGAGCGCGTGCTTGAGTCGGAGCGCGACGGGGATGGACCCGACGCGAAGACGATCACGCGCCGCAAGTTTCGACTCAACCCCGCCGACCTGCCGCTGGCCGTGCGCCAGACCTTGCAGCGTGATCGGTATCTGTCCGTCACGCTCGCGCAAGCCCGCAACTTCATCCGCAACAAGCGCACGGGCGCGGGCTTCTAGTGCAGACGCGCTACGTCAACACGGCTTCTACGGCGGGCGGCAACGGCACGACGAACGCCACCTCTGGCGCGAATCGCGCGTATGCGTCGCTCGCCGAATGGGAGGCCGCGCGACAAGGCACGCTCACAGAAGTGGAAGAGGTCATCTGCGAGGGCTCGGCGGCCGACACCGGGAACTACTCAATCGACGGTTGGACCACCACGGCCGCGAACTACATCCTCGTCCGCACAACTCAGGCGAACCGGCACAACGGGCGGTACGACACATCGAAATATCGTCTCGAGTTCTCCGGCATCCAAGGCGGCTGGGTGTTCGAGGACTATGTGCGGTTCGAGGGCATCCAATTTCGCGGCGTCGCAACTTCGCAGTGGAATAAAGAGGGCCTCGTTTTCAGTCCGTCCGGTTCTCCGGGTTCGACTGATTTACGCGCCGAAGCGTGCATCGCATACAACTGCGGAGACGGTTCGCATGGCATGCGGCAGCTCGGCGGTACGGTCCGGTGGATCAACTGCATCAGCTACGGCAATGCTGCGGCTGGATGGCGCGTGCAAGACGTGGGGTCCGGTGCCACCGCGTACTTTTACAACTGCCTCTCCGCAGCGAACACCGATCAGGGCTGGCTGTTCTCTTCCGGCACGATCACGGCGCGCAACTGTTATGCGGGTGGCAATGGTGGCGCGGATTGGAGCGCCGCGCCGGGCACCGCATCGAACAACGCAAGCGAGGACGGCACGCACGGATCGACGGTCGCCTATAGCACGTCGTCCGGGGCTTACTTCACGAACGTCACGGCTGGCACGCAGAACTTCGACATCGGCTCGTCGTCGTCGCTGAGAGATGCCGGTTACGACCTCAGCGGCACATTCACGACGGACATCCTCGGCCAGACGCGCGGAGCGACGTGGGATATCGGGCCGTTCGAGTACCAGGCGGGCGGTGCCGTAACCGCAGCCGCGTCGGACACCGTCACGCTGAGCGACACGGGAGTATCCGTCACGCAGCGACTGAGCGCCGCGTCGGACACCGTCACGCTGAGCGACACGGGAGTATCCGTCACGCAGCGACTG
>Ga0138256_10001679_pt1 | contig 23825 bp, 34 predicted proteins | sample KNB2016incub_MG_FD_105486 | JGI IMG/M metagenome (GOLD analysis project Ga0138256, IMG submission 105486) | Active sludge microbial communities from wastewater in Klosterneuburg, Austria - KNB2014incub_MG | ecosystem: Engineered > WWTP > Activated sludge > Unclassified | place: Austria... | reverse complement strand
TTTAAAAAACCTTCAGTTGCAAAACAAAAAACCCCAGAATGAGTCTATCGATGAAACATGGGTCGATATAGCTGTATATGCTATTATTGCCCTTCTTTACAGAAAGGGTTGGTTTCAAAAGCTTAATATCAAAGAGTAGATATGCGTTCGTCTATCCGGGTATAATCAAAGCATGTCTGAATATAGAGGTCTTTCATCAGAAGAAGTAGAAAAAAAATTAGAAGAGTTTGGTGAAAATAGACTGTCTCAGAAAAAGAAACTATCTGGCCTACTTCGCTTTACTCATCAATTCACGTCTCCGCTCATATATATTCTCGTTTTTGCTGGCATTGTAACCTATGTGCTTGGAGACTATACAGACTCACTTGTGATCTTTTTAGCAGTTTTTCTAAACACCCTTCTTGGTTATTATCAAGAATCTAAAGCTGAGAATGCTCTGGCTGCATTAAAAGGGATATTACAGCCAGTTGCAACAGTATATCGAAGAGGAGAATTACAAAAAATTCCAGTTCATCTTATTGTTCCCGATGATCTTGTTGTGGCACACCAGGGTGATAAAATTCCGGCTGATGGTGAGCTAATTGAAGCAGTACAATTTTCTACTAGCGATGCCATTCTTACTGGTGAAAATATAGCAATTCGTAAAAAAGTGAAAGATATTGTCTATATGGGAACAACTGTCTTAACTGGAAGAGCTCTATTTAGGGTTACCGATACAGGAGCTCGTACAAAAATGGGTTCAATCGCAACCCAACTTACAGAAACCAAAGAGGTAGAAACGCCGCTTCAAGTTAGAATACGTTCATTTGCACGAGTCTTAGCAGGAATAATATTAAGTATATCTGGTGGGGTTTTTCTCATAGGGATTATTAAAGGTCTTCCAATTCATGATATGTTTACTACTTCAGTGGCTCTTGCCGTTGGCGCAATTCCCGAAGGTCTCAGTATTTCGCTTACCGTCATTTTGTCGTTAGGAATGCAAAGAATATTAAAGAAAAAAGCACTGGTGAGAAGACTGGTCGCAGCTGAGGTGCTGGGTTCAGTTACGGTTATTGCCACTGATAAAACAGGTACATTAACTGAGGGAATAATGAAGGTTACAAGTACGCATCTAGATAATCTAGACGATGGTATTGATGTTGCGTGCTATGCAAATAACCTAGATGATCCACTTGAGTTTGCCTTATGGGATTGGGTTTCAAAAAATAATATTGATCCAGACGAAAGAAATAAACACATTACTCGAGAAAAAGAAGTCGTTTTTAATAGCGATCGTAGATATATGAGCGTCACAATTGACGGCATCACTTATTTAAAAGGCGCGCCCGAGGTTGTTGTAGAAATGACTATTGTCTCGGGCAAAAAGAAAAAGGAAATACTTGAAAAATTTGACGAATGGTCAAAGAAAGGTCTTCGGATTATTGCATGTGCTAAGAAACTTCCTAAGCACAAGCACTATACCTGGATTGGATTGATTGGCATTGAAGATCCAATCCGCGATGGATTAGCCAAGGTTTTTCATGACTGTATCAAATCAGGCATTCGTATAATTATGATTACGGGTGATTATATGGGGACAGCCGAATCAGTGTGGCGACAAATCACTCGTAGTGATAATAAGAATATTTCTACAGTCAGCGGAGATGAGTTGGCTAAAATGTCAGAAGAAGACATTTTAGAAAGATTAGGCTCAATTGATATATGTGCTCGCGTATCTCCCATGCAAAAATTACAACTTGTGCAAGCACTTCAGAAAAAGGGAGAAGTAGTAGCTCTTGTGGGAGATGGCGTCAACGATGCTCTAGCGCTCAAGGCTGCCCACATAGGGGTAGTGGTAGGAGAAGCATCGGATGTGGCAAAAGAAACATCTGATATGGTGCTACTAGATTCTAATTTTAGAACAATTGTACAGGCGATTTATGTAGGAAGGGGAATTTTTGACAATATACAAAAAGTCATACTATATCTTCTTTGTGATAGTTTGAGTCAAATTATGCTTATTGTAGGTACCATGATATTGGGGCTTCCACTGGCACTAACTGCCACACAAATATTATGGATTAATATCATTACCGATGGTTTGCCCGCTTTAGCGCTAACTTTTGAACCTCATAGCATTTCTTCTCGACGAAATTATCCTAGAGTACAAAAATCGCTCCTCAGTGTTTCAATATTGGTATATATTCTTTGTATAAGCGTTATTATTGGGGCTGTGGGTATTGTTTTATACCTACACTTCTTTAACACGGGTTCCTTAATTCTAGCTCGAACCGTTGTGTTTAGTTATCTATCTTTAGCAACTTTAGTGCTTATTTTCTCTGTCAGAACGCTTTTAATGCCATTATGGCATGTAGGTTTACTATCGAATCCGCCACTATTATTGGCTGTTGGACTAGGTATTTTATTGCAGCTTTTTGTTATTCAAATTTCATCGTTTCAGTATATTGTCGGTGCAGCCCCATTGGTTTTGGCCGAATGGAATTATATTTTTATAGCAATATTAGTTGTTGTGGTTTCCGTAGAATTTTTAAAGTCTATTTTCCGTCATTTTAAGTTAGATGTACGTTGACTTGTATAGTATCTTGTTATATAATGCAATTTGCATGTTTTGCCTAAAGCAACACTCAGCATTTAGTACATAGAAGCATCAGATTGGAAAGGTTTCCTATTGACCCCAATCTGGGGTTTTTTTATTTTAAAAAAGTATCTATGATTGCCAAATTTATTCTCGGTACAAAAGGTAATACCTCACAAGTATTTTCTGATGGAGGAGATCGTATGCCAGTAACGTTTGTGAAAACACGACCATGTTATGTGGTAAATGTGAGAACTATGGACACCAATGGCTATTGGGGAGTTCAACTTGCCTTTGGTGAAGCAAAGCATGTATCAAAACCAACACAAGGAATTGTAAAAAAAGCGGGGGTAAAAGCCCCGCTTCGTTTTTTAAAGGAAGTTCGCCTTGCACAAGCAGAGGTTATAGAGGAAGGTAAGAAAAAGGGTCTAAAAGTTGATGAGACAACGTTTTTCATTGGTGATGAGGTTTCACCAGCCTTTTTTGCAAAAGGCGATTTGGTTAAAGTGACAGGCAAATCTAAAGGTAAAGGATTCCAAGGCGTAGTCAAACGACACAAGTTTGCTGGGGGACCACGAACCCACGGTCAATCTGATAGAGAGAGAGCCCCTGGTTCGATTGGTCAAGGAACAACTCCAGGCCGCGTGTACAAGGGTAAAAGAATGGCCGGCCGTATGGGATACGACACTGTAACAATAAAAAATCTTCTTGTTGTAGATGTTTTAGAAGATGGGTTGTTGTTAAAGGGTCTTATCCCGGGAGTTAAGAATAGTCTTCTCTCTATTTCTTCAGCCAATGCGGTTGTCGTTCCAATGGTAGAAGAAATTGTTGAAGAAGTAGTTGAACAAGTTCCTGAAGAAGCTCCAGTAGTAGAAGAAGCACCAGTAGAAGAAACCCCAGTAGTAGAGGTCGAAAAACCTGCAGAAGAAGTTGTTGAAGAAGTTTCAGAATAATTATCATGGCAACCCCAAAATCAAAAACAATAACAAAAAAAGAAGTAGTTGCTACAAATATGTCAGCGAAACTTTATACAGTCGATGGAGTAGAAGCTGGTGTTGTAGAGCTTCCTGAAGGTATTTTCAACGTAAACTGTTCAGAAAGGCTTCTCGCACAGTATGTACGAGTATATTTAGCTAATCAGCGACAAGGTACTCACAAAACCAAAAAAAGAGGAGAAGTAAATGCATCAACTCGAAAAATCTATAAGCAAAAAGGTACAGGCAGAGCAAGACATGGAGCAAAAAGTGCCCCTACTTTTGTCGGCGGCGGTGTCGCGTTTGGAGTAGAGCCACAATCTTACACACTAAGATTGAGTAAAAAACAGCGCCAGAAGGCTCTTTATACAAGCTTATCGCTTAAGCGAAAAGAAGATATGGTTATGATTTTGAAGAATACAGATACCCTCAAGGGCAAAACAAAAGAAATGAATGAAATGCTTAGTAAATGTGGCGTTACTATGAAAACAAAAGCACTTTTTGTATTCGGAAACAAAGAAAATGAAGCACCGTTTATATTAGGGTTAAGAAATATTACACATGTACGAAGTACAGATTGTCATTTGCTCAATGCATACGAGGTGCTTAATGCAAGAAAGCTTTTATTTACTCAAGAAGGTTTGAACGAGTTTATTACATTTAGAGGATTTGCAAAATGAGAATTCAAGACATATTGATAAAACCAGTAGTAACAGAAAAAGCGTTGAATGGTAATGCAAAGGGTGTTTATGTATTCCAGGTAACAAAAGATGCTTCAAAAAATCAGGTAAGAGAAGTTATAGAAAAATTATTTAAGGTTGAGGTGGCAAGTGTCGCATCTGTTACTACCAAAGGTAAAGTTCGCAAGGTTGGCAGAAGGCTTAGGGCAAGACAGCTACCAGACGTAAAAAAAATGTATATAACATTAAAAAAAGGCTCTATTGATATAGTGCCAAGTTCAGCCTAAAACATATGGAAATCCGTTTTTCAAATACTAAACCAGAGAAAAAATTAACATTTATTTTACCTAAGAAGTCAGGAAGAGATAATTCTGGTAGTATATCTGTACGCCATCAAGGTGGTCGACACAAGAGATTTTATCGTATAATCGACTTTAAGAGAGATAAAGTAGGTATTGAGGGAACCGTAATTAGTATTGAATACGATCCAAACCGTACTGCTAATATTGCACTTGTAGAATACAAAGATGGTGAAAGACGATATATTCTTCATGCTGAAGGAATAAAAACAGGAGATCTCATTACTGCTGGAGTAGTTGATAATATGCTACCAGGAAGTGCGATGAAGATATCTTCTATTCCTCTTGGTGTTGAAATTCATAACCTTGAGCTATACCCTGGTAAGGGTGGAAAAATGGTAAAAAGTGCCGGTTCAAGTGCTGTGATTATTGCTAAAGATGAAAAATATGCAGATGTTAAATTGCCTTCAAAAGAGGTTCGCAAGATTCTCATTGAATGCATGGCAACTATCGGAAGAATAAGTAATATTGAGCATAAATTAGAAAACCTTGGGAAAGCGGGTCGCAGTAGACATATGGGTATACGACCAACAGTTCGAGGTGTCGCCCAGAACCCAAGATCACATCCTCATGGAGGAGGAGAAGGAAAGAGTGGTCAGGGTATGCATCCAAAGACACCATGGGGTAAATCAGCAAGAGGAACGAGAACACGAAAACCTCAGCATAGTGACAAACTTATAGTTAAAAGAAGAGCTAAATAATAATATGGAAGCAAAAGCAACAATCAGATATGCCAAAATTTCACCACGCAAGTTGAGGTTTTTAACCGATGCAGTGAAGGCAATGAAACCGACGACAGCACTTGATCGTTTAGGACTTAGTCAGAAGCGATCAGCAAAAGTGCTTTGGAAAGCAATAAAATCAGCTGTAGATAATGGAAAAACAGTTTATAATATGCTTCCTGAGAAAATGGAGTTTAAAACTCTTGCAATCGATGAAGGTGTTTTCCTTAAAAGATATAGAGCTGGTTCACGAGGTACAGGAAAGCCATATAAAAGAAGAACATCACATATAACTGTTGTTCTTTTTCAAAAAGAAGGTAAAAAGGTGCAAGAAGTGAAATCTCAAGAAGCCGAAACAAAAATGGTTGAGGCAAAAGCAGAAAAGGTCACGGCAACAAAAAAACCAGTAGCTAAAAAAATTATAAAAAAATCATAAAATATGGGACAAAAGGTTAATCCAAATGGCTTTAGAATGGGAATCACCCGAACATGGGATTCTCGATGGATGTTTCCAGATAAGAAAACATTTAGACAAAATCTTATTTGTGATGTAATTATTCGACAGGGAATATTCAAAAAGTTTAATTTTGCATTAATTACTCGAGTAGAAATTGAAAGAGCTATTAATAAAATAGTTGTTATTATTCATGCGGTAAAACCAGGAATGATCATTGGTAGGGGTGGAAAAGGATTGGAAGATGTAAAAAAGTTTATTGTAGACACAATTGGTCAAGATAAAGTAGAAAAAGACAAAATGAAAATTGAGCTCAGGATTGAGCCTGTAAAAAAGCCATTTTTAAATGCATACTACATTGCATACGATTTGGGTTCAAAAATTGAGCGTAATTTGCCACATCGAACAGTAATCCATCACACAATGGAAAAGGTAATGGAGTCAGGAGCAAAAGGTATAAAAATACAAATTGGCGGAAGAATACGAGGTGCTTCAATTGCTCGCTCAGAGAAGTATTATGAAGGCACAGTTCCAGTTTCTACCTTGAGAGAAGATGTTGATTATGCGGGATACCCAGCTCTTACGAAGTCTGGATATGTCGGTGTTAAAGTTTGGATTGCAAGAAAATCTGAAGAGGAAGAATAAATATGTTACAACCAAAAAGACTAAAACATAGAAAGCAGTTTAGAGGTATATATCGAAGAGTTGCTATAAAAGGTAACGAGGTAAATTTCGGTACTCATGGCATAAAGACTCTAGATAGTGGTATGATTACCGATCGACAGATAGAGGCTTGTCGTGTTGTTATGGCACGCGCAACAAGAAAAGCGGGTAGATTCTGGATGCGCATTTTTCCAGATAGACCTTACACGAAAAAACCCCCAGAGGTAACGATGGGTGCGGGTAAGGGAGAGGTCTCGCATTATGTTGCTATTGTAGTTCCAGGTAGAATGCTTTTCGAATTAGAGGGGTTAGATGAAGAAGCAACAAAAAAAATGCATAAAAACCTAACATCAAAGCTTGGAGTGAAAACAAAATTAATTCAAAGACACATATAATATGAAATCAAAAGAGATGCAAAAAATTAAAGATCAAAGTGTACAAGAGCTAGGTATTTCTGTACAAAAGATTAAAGAAGAGATAGCGCGTCTAAGTATTGAGGGTTCAATTAATAAACCTAAAAACTCAAATGCTTTGGGCAATAAAAAACGAGAATTAGCGGTTATGTTAACAGTTATGAATCAAAAAAAACAATAACATGGCAAAAGTATTAACGGGAAAAGTTGTATCAACAAAGATGGATAAAACAGCTGTTGTTGAAGTAGAAAAGTCATTTAGACATAAGTTGTATCATAAAATTTTAAAGAGACATAAGAGATTTAAAGCGCATTTGGATGGTTCTATAGTTGTTAACGACGGAGACGTTGTTGATATAGAAGAAACACGACCAATATCAAAAGATAAACAATTTAAAGTTATTAAGAAATATTAAATAAAACATGTTGCAATTACGTTCAGTATTAAATGTGGCAGATAACAGCGGAGCTAAAACAGCTTATGTTGTCGGTATACCAGGCAGAGGAAATAAAAAAGTCGCTGGTATCGGTGATATAATAACAGCTGTTGTAAAAAAAGCAGAGCCTTTTGGACAAGTAAAAAAAGGTGAAATTGTACATGCTGTTGTAGTGAGAACACGAAAAGAAACTCGACGAAAAGACGGAAGTTACATTAGATTTGACGATAACGCATGTGTTATATTGACAGCTCGCGATTCAAAAGATCCAAAGGGCACTCGTTACTTTGGTCCTTTGGCACGAGAAGTAAAAGAGCGAGCATTTAACAAGATAGCTAGTTTGGCTACAGAAATATATTAATATGAAAATCAAAAAAGGCGATAAAGTTCGCATAATCACCGGCAAAGACAAAGGGCGAGAAGGAGTAGTTGAAAAGATATATGAAAACAAAAACAAGGTTCTTATTCCTGCCGTAAATATGTACAAAAAACATGTGAAGAAAAGTGATGAATTTCCAAATGGTGGAATTATCGAATTGCCACGTGCAATGAATGTTTCTAATGTTATGTTGATTAGTCAATCAACAAAAAAAGTTACTAGAGTAGGGTATGTTATTGAAGGAAACAAGAAATTTAGAATAGAGAAAAAAACCAACGAACGAATTAAATAATATTATTATGAGACTAAAAGAACACTATACAACCGAAGTCGCAGATAAGCTTTTTAAAGAACTTAATTTGCCAAATATTCAACTAGTACCAAAGTTTAAAAAAGTGGTATTGAATATTGGTTGTGGTGAAGGTGCCACAAGCAAGGCTGCCGTTGAGCATGTCCTTAGCGATCTTTCACTTATTGCTGGGCAAAAGCCAGTTATCGCTCATGCACGAAAATCTGTAGCTGCATTTAAAATCAGAAAGGGTCAACCAATTGGTGCTAAAGTTACCCTCAGAGGTGAGAAGATGTATGATTTCCTAGAAAAATTCTTGAAGATTGTTCTTCCTCGTATTCGAGACTTTAGAGGCATTCCAGCAAAAAGTCTTGATGGTATGGGAAACTTAAATATTGGCCTAGCTGATCAGACACTGTTTCCTGAGATAGATTATGATAAAATAGACAAGATTAGAGGATTAGAGATTACCCTTGTGACATCTGCAATTTCGGATGCTCATGCTCGAAAACTATTCGAAGAAATGGGATTAGTTTTTATTGACTAAAATTATGGCAAAAAAAGGAATGCTCGAAAAAGAAAAGAGAAGAGAACAAATGGTAGCGAAATACGCAGAATTGCGTGAAGAGCTAAAAGCAAAGGGAGACTATGTTTCTCTTGCTGCCCTTCCACGAAATGCGAGTCCTACCAGATTGAGAAATAGATGTCAGATAACAGGAAGAAGTAGAGGGTATATTAGAAGATTTGGTATGTCTCGCATCGTTTTCAGAGAGAAAGCACTAAAGGGCGAAATACCTGGAGTTAAAAAGATTTCTTGGTAACCTATGTCACGATCAACTAAAAAAGGACCATATATTGACGCTAAGCTTCAAGTGAAGATAGCAAAGCAAAAAGATTCGGGTGACCGATCTGTGATTAAAACCTGGGCACGACGTTCACAGGTATCTCCAGATTTTGTCGGTCATAAATTTGCAATTCATGATGGAAGAAAATTTATTGAAGTATTTATTACAGAAGGCATGGTCGGTCATCGTTTGGGCGAGTTTGCCTTAAGCAGAACATTTAGAACGCATGGAAAGGTTACAAAGCGTGTATTAGAAAAGACCTAATATTATGACAAGTTTAGTTATCGATCTAGTAATTAGAATAAAAAACGGCTATATGGCTGAAAAGCCAGAAATTATGGTCCGTTATTCAAAACTTAATGTAAATGTATTAACGCTTCTTAAAAAAGAGCACTACATAAAAAACTTTATGATTTTGGAAGATGGTCCAAAGAAAGACGTTGCTGTTGAATTACTCTATCAAGACAAGAAACCAGTATTACGAAATGTAAAAATTCTTTCAAAACCTGGAAGAAGAACTTACACAAGAGCCCAAGATATGAAGTCAGTACTCGGAGGTCTTGGTATTTCAGTACTTTCTACATCAAAAGGGATTATGTCTAATAAGCAAGCACGAAAAGATAAATTGGGTGGAGAAGTTCTATTCCAAATTTGGTAAATACATTATGTCATTAATAGGAAAGCAACCAGTAGAAGTTACCAGTGGAGTTCAAGTAGAAATCTTGGACACTGCAGTTACTGTAAAAGGAACTCATGGAAATATTTCCATAGATATTCCACGTGGAATATCTGTTGCTATGAGTGATGGCACCATGTTGGTAACAAGAAAGAATAACAATAGCGATACGAAGGCGCTGCACGGACTTGTGCAAAGACTTATTCGTAACGCAGTAAACGGTGTCACAACACCATGGGAAAAGAAATTAGAGGTAATTGGTACGGGATTTAAAGTTAAACTACAGGGACGTAACCTAGTGTTTGATGTAGGTTATTCACACCAGGTTGAATTTAAAAGCGAAGAAGGTATTCAATATGGTGTGCAAGCAAATGTAGTAACTATCTCTGGAGCAGATAGACAAAAAGTAGGTCAAATAGCAAATAAAATTAAAGTAATTAGAAAACCTGACCCATACAAAGGAAAGGGAATTCGCTATGAAGGTGAAGTCATTAAATTGAAGCCTGGTAAGAAGGCTAAAACAGCATAACTACTATGAAAAATAAAGTATTACTACGAAGAAAGAGAGTTCAAAAAAGGGTACGATCAAAAATTATTGGAAAATCTGCATACCCAAGACTTTCTGTGCACAGAACAAATAAGCATATTTACGCACAGGTAATTGATGATCAAAAAATGCATACCCTTGCATCAGCGAACGATACTACCCTAGAAGAGAAAAAAGATGTTAAAGTAACATCAATCCAAAAAGCACAATATGTTGGAAAGCTCATTGCAGAAATCATGAAAAAAGAAAAAATACCACAGGTGGTATTCGACAGAGGTGCGTATCCTTATAAAGGTAGAATCAAGGCTCTTGCTGAATCAGTAAGAGAAAACGGTATTACAATTTAATATATTATGGAAGGTAGATCACAAAACAACAACCAGCGACAGCGACGTGAACCACAAGATGGTATTGAAGAGAAGGTTCTTCTCATCCGTCGATTATCAAAAAAGACAAAAGGTGGAAACTATATTAGTTTTTCAGCACTTGTAGTCGTTGGCGACAATATAAGTAAAGTCGGTATTGGTCTTGGCAGAGGACTAGAAGTGCCTCAAGCGATAAAAAAAGCTATTTTATATGCACGAAAACATATGATTGAAGTTCCAGTATATGAAGAAACGCTACCACACGATATTAAAGTTAAATTTAAGGCTTCTAACATTATCTTAAAACCAGCACCTAAGGGAGCGGGTCTAAAAGTAGGAAGTGTTGTGCGATCAATCTTGTCACTTGGCGGTGTAAAGAATGCATCAGGTAAAATCCTTGGATCTAGAAATCAAATTTCAAATGTATATGCAGTAATGAAGGCGTTAGAGAGTTTAAAGACACGCGTAAAAAAATAATATGGTAAACCTACATTCTCTTGTATCAATAGTCAAGGCAAAAAAGAAGCGACTCGGAAGAGGTCTTGGTAGTGGTGCAGGTGCAAAATCAGGCAGAGGTACTACTCGTCACCAATCTGCACGAGCTAAAATTCCAATTCATTTTGAAGGAGGACAAAACAGATCAGTGAAAAGATACCCTCTTTTGAGAGGAAAGGGTAAAAACAAGTCTGTTCAGTATAGTGCGCAAGCAATAAGCCTTACAGATCTTTCGCTTCTTGAAGCAAATACAACCGTAACTTTAGCTGTTCTGTTTGATAATAAAATTATCAACAACTCTGGCATGAAGAGAGGTGTTAAAATAGTAGCAAGTGGAACTCTTACAGTTCCTTTACATGTTACGCTTCCTGTTTCGAGAGTGGCTAAAGAAATGATTGAGAAAGCAGGAGGATCGGTGGTCGCCATATGAACAACCCGTTTCAAAAATTGAAGCTTTTTTTAAAAGACCCTGCTCTTCGCAGAAAAATTTTTATTACCCTAGGCATTATCGCCATTTTTAGAGTCTTTGCATATCTTCCTATTCCAGTAGTTAACAGAGATGCATTAAAAAGCCTTTTTGATTCTAACCAATTCTTTGCTCTTTTGGATATTTTTTCAGGTGGCACACTCATTAACTTCTCAGTAATGGCACTTGGTTTAGGACCCTATATTAATGCTTCGATTATTATTCAGCTCATGTCAATCGTTGTGCCTCATCTTGAAAAATTATCGAAAGAGGGTGAGTATGGACGTACTAAAATTAACCAATACACACGACTACTTACTCTCCCCATAACCCTTGTGCAAGGGGTAGGTATGTTTGTTGTTTTAAGAAATCAACAGGTCATTTCTAATCTTGGGTTTTTGGAATTTATTGCATTCTTAGTCACACTTACTGCCGGATCGTTTATTCTATTGTGGCTGGGGGAAATTATTTCTGAATATGGAATAGGAAATGGAGTATCTATGATTATTTTTGCAGGCATAGTTGCTCGTATTCCTGTTGTCGCAGGTCAAGCTATTTTTACCTCAGGATCGGAAAATTTTGTAACAATGACAATCGTCTTGGCGCTTATGCTCGCAGTTATTGCGGGTGTCGTATTTGTAAATCAGGCTATTAGAAAAGTTCCAATTTTTTATGCTAAAAGAATCAAAGGAAATAGAGTCTATCAAGGCGCTAGTAATTTCCTACCTCTTAAGCTTAATCAAGCTGGTGTTATTCCCATTATCTTTGCTATATCGTTTGTTCTATTCCCTCAGCTAATTGGTAACTTTTTAGCAGGAGCAAAGTCACCAATCATCTCAGGATTTGCACAATTTCTTACCAAAACATTTAATCCCCAAGGACCAATCTATAATGTTCTTTATTTCTTACTAGTCGTAGCCTTTACTTTTTTCTATACCGTAATAGTATTTAATCCAGAAAAAATTTCCGAAGAAATACAAAAACATGGTGGATTTATACCTGGAATTAGACCAGGACAGGCTACTAGAGCATATCTTCAGGGGATACTTTATAAGATAACAACTGTTGGAGCGTTATTTCTTGGCACAATTGCCATTTTACCTGCTATAATTGCAGGGTTGACCGGTACAAGTAATCTTGTTATTGGTGGAACCGGTGTGCTTATCGTAGTCTCAGTTGTGTTGGAAACATTCAAAGTGCTTGAGACACAAGTGGCAATGAAACACTATGATAAATATTCCCGTTAATAGTGAATTTTAATATATGGCAAAAAAAGGACAAAGAATACAATTCGGCTTACAGTGTACGGTATGTAGTAATGTCAATTACGTAACACAGCGTAATAAACAAAATACTGCTGACCCTCTTAAGCTTAGTAAATACTGCAATACCTGCAGAAAGCACACAGATCACAAGGAAAGAAAAAAACTCGACTAATCAATGAAACTTGTTCTAATAGGCATACCAGGCGCAGGAAAATCTACACAGGGAAATCTTTTATCCCGTCAATTTAACATACCCTACTTATCGACCGGCCACATATTTCGCATGATTGCAAAAGAAAAGACCTCTATTGGTCGCTATGTAAAAGAAACCATGAATTCTGGCTTGCTTATTCCTGATGAAGAAACGATACCTATAGTTCAAGACTATCTTTCAAGAAGAGAATATAAAACCGGGTATATTTTAGATGGATTTCCACGAACCCTTAATCAAGCGAAGAAGTTTAAAAATAGCCTTGACAAGGTAATCTATCTTGAGCTCCCCGATAAAGAAGCTCTGTGGCGCATTGCATATCGCACCGAAGATGTACGCGATGATCAGACAGTCACAGCAGTAATGAAACGAATTGAAATATTTAATGAGGTTACTATTCCTGTTATCTCTCATTATGAGGATAAGGGTAAATTAATTCGAATAGATGGTACTAAATCAATAAAAGAGGTTAATGAAGAAATTCTCAAGCTATTAGGAAAAGAGTTTCATAATAATAAAGTGCGAGAATGGAAACAAAATCATAAAATTATTCTCGCAGTAACTGGACTGCCAGGATCTGGCAAAACCGAAGCAACCTCATATTTTAAAAATAAGAAATTAAATGTCGTTCATTTTGGCAATATCATTAACGAACTTGTAGAAAAAAGAAAGCTCGATCATAATGAAGATGTTCATAAGGTTGTGCGAATGGAAGTTCGTGAAAAGTACGGAATGGAAGCGATGGCTGTCTTAAGTAAGGAGAAAATAAAAAAAGCTTTTGCAAAAGACACTCTTGTGGTTATCGACGGTCTATACTCCTTCCAAGAATATCAATATCTAAAAAAAGAGTTTCCTGAGACAAAAGTTATTTTGCTTGTGTTGTGGGCAGACAAAAAATTGCGCTACAGAAGAGTTAAGCAGCGTAAGGACCGAACAGGGTTGGCGAATGAAGAAAGAGATCTTAACGAGATTATTCAAGCTAATAAAGGTGCAACCCTTGCATTTGCAGATTATATGGTTATTAACGACGGGTCATTGCCAGATCTTCATGCGAAACTAGAAGAAGTCTATCGTGATGTGTACTACGCCCTTGATTAATGTATGATTCACTACAAGTCTAAGGAAGATATCGAAAAAATGGTCCATGGTGGAGCCATATTACATGATATACTACAAAAAGCTTCAACTATGGTTGAGGTTGGTATGTCTACCAAGCACATTGATAGTTACATCGACGCATATATAGTAGCTCAAGGCGCTGAGCCAGGCTTTAAGAGGGTTCAGGGCTATTCCTGGGCCACTTGTATTTGTGTTAATGAGCAGATAGTGCACACGCCGCCATCTAATCGAACTATAAAAGATGGTGACGTAGTTACGATCGACGCAGGAGTCTTTTACAAAGGCCTACATACTGATTCTGCGATAACTATTCAAGTTGGTAAAAAAACACCAAAAGTAACTGCTTTTCTTGAAACTGGAAAGAAGGCGTTAAGTAGGGCGCTTGAAGTTGCAACTAATGGTAAGCGAATCGGAGATATATCGTTGGCTCTTCAAACAACAATTGAGGCCGATGGATATAGCATCGTTCGAGAACTAACAGGTCATGGGGTTGGAAAAGAGCTACACGAAGACCCATATGTACCTTGTTTTATTGAAAGGTCAATTGAAAAAACATTGCCACTTGAGCCTGGTCTAGTCATAGCCGTAGAAGTTATGTACGCAATGGGTAAGGGAGAGATGACGTATGAGTCAGATGAATGGTCAATAAAAACGACCGATAATTCACTTGCCGCATGCTTTGAGCACTCAGTTGCGATAACAAAAAATGGGGCTTTAATTTTGACATAGGTTTGTGGTACAATATAATCTTTATGAAGAGTCCGGATGTGTTGATAGTGGAAGGGGAGGTATTAGAAAACCTTCCTAATACTTTGTTTAAGGTACAGTTAGGTGAGAAATTTGAAAACAGGGTAATTATTTGTTATTTATCTGGTAGGATGAGGCGTCACTATATAAAGATCTTGCCAGGAGATCGGATCCGCGCTGAGGTAACAAAGTACGATCCTTCACGAGGAAGAATTATATATCGATTATAACTATGAAAGTTCAAGCTGCTGTAAAAAGAAGATGTCCAAAATGTAAGGTCGTCGTAAGAAAAGGACGAAGGTACATTATTTGTGAAAATCTTAAACATAAACAGAAACAGGGATAATTATTAATATTTAACAGAAAAAAGATATGATTCGTATTTCAGGAAGAAATTTGCCAGACGATAAGCGCATAGAATATGCTCTAACGAACGTGTATGGCATAGGATGGAAAAAATCATCTGATATTCTTAATAAAATAGGAATCGATATCAATAAAAAGGTAAAAGATCTTACTGAAGAAGATGTACACAAAATTCAAGAAGAAGTAAGTACCTTTAAAGTCGAAGGAGATCTTAAAGAAGAGATTAATTCAAATATTAAAAGATTACGAGAAATTGGCTCTTATAGAGGGGTCCGTCATCTAAGAGGTCTTCCTGCACGTGGCCAGAGAACGCGCTCAAACGCCCGTACACGACGAGGAAAGAGAAAGACGGTCGGAGCGCTTAAGAAAGAAGATTTAGCACGATTAACGCAAGCAGCAGCAAAGAAGTAATTTTAATAATCCTATGAAAAAAGAAGCACAAAAAAGAATCGTAGAAAAAGGCCGTATTTATATCACAGCCACGTATAACAATACTCTTGTTACAGTAACTGATGATATTGGCAAGCCTATACTAGTCGGCTCATGTGGTATGTTTGGTTTTTCTGGAACAAGAAAATCAACTCCTTATGCAGCTACAGTAACCGTACAAACAACACTTACAAAGGCAATAGATGCACATCAACTAAGAGAGGTCGCAATTTATATTAAAGGAATTGGCCCAGGAAGAACGGCATCTCTCAAGGCTATTAAGGCCGCGGGAGTTGATATTAGCCGTATTCTTGATGTTACTCCAGTTCCACATAATGGTGTGCGACCACCAAAGTTAAGAAAAGGTTAATCATAAAATATGAGATATACAGGACCACGAAATAGATTATCACGAAGAGAAGGCGTAGACCTTGGCTTAAAAACCACTGGTTCAAAAGCCCAAGCAAGTTTGCTTCGAAGACTAGCAGTAAAACCTGGTCAAAAGCCTAATGCTCGTCAAGGAAAGCAAACAGAATACGCAAAGCAACTAAGAGAAAAGCAAAAATTACAGCGTATATATGGTCTTACAGAAAAACAATTGAGAAAGTATTTTACACAAGCAAATCATATGGTTGGAAACACTGCCTTTTTGCTTGTTCAAATTTTAGAGTCACGTCTTGATAACGCAGTCTATAGATTAAATTTTGCACCAACTCGAGCTTCAGCTCGACAGCTAGTAAATCACGGTCACTTTGTAGTCAATAATAAAAAAAGTACAATCCCATCATCAAAAGTAAAGCTTGGAGATGTAATTACTTTTAAGAATAAAAAGACCGCAGAAATTCCTTACGTAGCTCAGCTAATTGCATTAAAAGACCAGGTGTTGCCTGAATGGCTTGAAAAAAAAGCTCTTTCAGGAAAAGTTAAAGACGCACCAAGTCTTGATGCATTAAAAGAAGGCGTAGACCTTCAGGCAGTTATTGAGTTCTACTCAAGATAATTTTAAAAATTAAAACATACTATGATAAAACCTTCATTCACCACGAAAAAAGTTGAAAGTTCAGAGAACTACGGAAGATTTATAATTACACCACTTCCAGCCGGCTACGGACACAGTATGGGAAATGCTCTCAGAAGAGTACTTCTCTCATCTATAGAGGGTGTTGCCGTTACATATGTCAAAATCAATAACACAGTGCACCCATTTTCGTCTGTTGACGGAGTAAAAGAATCCGCACTTGAAATGATCTTAAACATAAAGTCTCTGAGATTCAGTTTCAAAGGAAATGGACCTTTTACAATGAACCTTTCTCATAAAGGAAAAGGTCAAGTAACTGGTGCAGATTTCAAAGGTGGCGATGTCGAGGTTGTTAACAAAGACCAAAGTATTGCAGAACTAACAACAAGTGATGCAAAACTTGAAATAGAAATCACCATAGAAAAAGGAATGGGATTTAGTGCTTCAGAAGATAAAGAAGAAGCAACTTTTGGAACAATGGCTGTTGATTCTATATTTACACCAGTAACCAAAGTAGTTTACAAAGTTGAAGATGAGCGAGTTGGAAGAACATCTAACTATGACAAGCTTTCAATCGATATTTGGACTGATGGTGCAATTTCACCAGAAGATGCACTTTCACAGTCATGTGAGGTGTTGACCACATTCTTCGGAAGTGTTTCTCATGACACTGACGACAAAGCCACTACACAAAAGGCTGTTTCAGCCGAAGGCGCAGCAGCAGTGAGAATTGCTGATGAAAAAGTTAACGAAATTATTATTGACGAGCTTGATTTACCAACTCGTGTAATTAATGCACTTCTCCGTGAAAAAATTGAAACCGTAGGAGACCTTATCGTAAGAGGTCCTGAAGCCCTAGCTAATCTAAAGGGTGTTGGAAGAAAGTCAATTACACTCATTGAGAAAGAAGTTGAAAAATTTGGAGTCAAAATCGACCTTAAATGAAACACGGAATAAAAAAGATAAAATTTAAGCTAGGACAAGATGCTAATCAAGCCCTTATGAGGAAGCTTGTGACTAATTTTGTAGCAACGGGAAAGCTAAGTACAACAGTCGCAAAAGCAAAGGCCCTCAAAGCAAAATTAGATAGACTTGTATATAAGGCATCAAATGGCAAAGAGTCAGATAAAAACGTATTGCTTAGAGAGCTTGGTAGTGCATCTGTTGTAAAACATATGCTTACAGTGATTGGTCCATCTTTTGTGGGCCAAACAAGCGGATTTACTCGAATGTTTAAGGTTGGCCCACGCCAGGGTGATAACGCCGAAATAGCCCGCTTAGAGTGGGTGAGACCTATTATAGAAGTGGTCAAAGCTGAAAAAGTTCCTGCAGGAAAAAAAGTTACAGTAAAAAAAACTAAAACACAATGACACAACTTACCCAAACAACAAAAACAACAAAAGAGAAAGATATAAAAAGAAATTGGCATATTCTTGATGCAAATAACAAAATATTAGGAAGATTTGCGTCAGAAGTAAGTGCCTTTCTTATTGGTAAAATGAAAACTTCATACTCCCCAAATATTGACGAAGGAGATTATGTTGTCGTCATTAATGCAAAACACATTAAAGTAACAGGAAAAAAGGAGCTTGAAAAGATTTATACAAGATATTCTGGGTACCCAGGTGGTCTTAAAAAAGTTCCTTACTTTCGACAACTTGACAAAGATCCACGAAAGATCATTCAGAATGCAGTTTCTGGAATGCTTCCAAAAAATAAATTAAGAGATAGAAGAATGGTTAGACTATTTGTGTTCCCTGAAAACGAACACCCATACGCAGAAAAATTTAATAATTAAGAAATACATTACATGGCAATACCAAAAAAAGCTCTCACATATTATGAAAGTGTCGGACGACGCAAGTCAGCTGTTGCTCGAGTGAGGCTTTATTTGTCATCTGCTAAGGCAAAACTTCCTAAGAATTTAGCTGAAGCAAAAAAAGGTGAAATATACGTAAACGATAAAATGGTAGAAGATTACTTTCCTGGAGAAGTATATAAAAGAGAGTATTTACTTCCACTTAAGCTTACAGAAAATATTGATAGATTCATAATTTCCACACTTATCCGAGGTGGTGGCGTACATGGTCAATTAGAAGCTCTTCAACTTGGTGTTTCTAGAGCACTAGAAATGGTCGAAGAAGATAATCGAAAGAAACTTAAACCCGCAGGCCTATTGACTCGAGATGCTCGTGTGCGTGAACGAAGAAAAGTTGGCACTGGTGGTAAAGCTCGACGTCAAAAGCAATCACCAAAACGTTAATTACTTCATTAATCTGCCGTTCCTACAAGATATACTGCTTGCCAAGGTCGATAGTTTGTATAAAAAATCTTGTCTTGTAGTACTTCACCTGATGCTGCATATACTTTATAACTAAATTGTGACTTTGCACCTGGAGCAGACCAGTCTACCTGCTTAGTTACCCCTCTTTTTAATGTCGGTGTTTCTTCATATAGTGCCTGAGGAGCAGATGTTTGATCATAAATTTTTGCATCGGAAAGTTCGACTCTTCTTCCATCTTTCTTTCCATAAAATGTAAAAGTAAGTGATGTTTTTGCTTTGTCTATCGAACCTTGGATAAGAATATGAGCCTGAGTATCATTCTTGAACTTAAAGTCTACTGATGGTGCATAGACAGTTGCATCAAAGCCTGGTTTCCTATCATTTTCATAATAATGCACTCTATATGCATGACCTTTGCGTTCAATAATTGGTAGACCCGTGTTGAGAGCTGCCCTAAAAAGAGTAGTAGAATCTTGGCAGACACCTCCACCGTCACCTAAAACAGTTCTACCATTTTTAATAACATAGCCAGTTTTGTAGCCTGTTTTTAAAGAAATATCTCCAACAGTTTTATTGTAAGAAAATACTTCTCCAGGAGGAATTAGTACGCCGTGTATTTTTGTCATTGCCTGGGTCAGATTATGCACTCTTTCAGGTGCTGAACCACGGTAATTCGATATTCCTTCGCCTATTTTCTCAAGAATTCCAAACTGATTAGCTTCAGACAGTGTGATTGAAGGTTTAAGAACTGAATCGGTTAGTGAAATAGAATAGCCTTCAGGAATGCTTTGTTCAGAGATAGAAAGAAGATTTCGCTTGATAGAACTAATAGCTGAGGTTGTATCAATGGCAACACCATTTTCTTCTATTCTAAATCCGGTTACGCGCCCATTTTTCATCTCAAATAATGCATCTTTTGGTTCTTTTGCATAGATATCGTTCAGATTATCAAAATGGGCGCTCACTTCATCTAAAGAAAATTGGGGTTTATACACAAAATAGTAATGTGACAGATGTAGCAATGTTGAATATTTTTGAATCAATCGAGTAGGCAAGTTTGTAGATCTGCCTATATTGTAAAGCTGATATGCAATTGTTGGTGCATCATAATGCAATTGGAGCATTTCACCAGAGAAAGTGGCAACCGAATCTTTATAAGAAACAGTTATCTGCAACTTGGCAAGTTGATCATTAACTTTTTTATAGTACGCAATTACATCTGAGGTTTCTTTGCCTTCAAAATTAATAGCATTCGAATAAACCTCTGGATACACACGTGTTTTGTATTCAGAATCTCGCTTTACTAATATTGCCCCAAGAAGAAGTCCGTACAATGCTGTAAAGATACATGCAAAAAATAATGACTTTGTTATTATTTGAATAAGTTTGATCACCATTGCTTTTGAAATTTAGGTGGATTTTCGTTACTATGTATTAGTAATTATACACATATGTCTGACGAAAACTCCAACGTGCCAGTATTCGAAAGTATTCCTTTAGAGGACGATGAGCACGTTGACTCAACTCCACCTACTGACACAATTATTCCCGAAGTTATTCCAGAAGAGCTTACTCCAGAAGATGTGAGCGCAGGAGGTGATGGTGAACCTCCTTCCTTTAGTGAAAATCTCCCGCCAATGATGGAGGAAGAAGAAGATAATAAGAAAAAATTTATCTTTATTGCAATCGGCGTGGCTGTTTTTTTGATTATTTTCTTCCTTGTAATTTCAATTATTTTCTCAGCAAGTAAGAAAAACCAAAAAGTTGAGTTAGAATATTGGGGCTTATGGGAAGAAGACAAAATGTATGCTGGCGTCATCGAAGACTATCAAAAGAAAAACCCTAAAATAAAAATAAACTACATAAAGCAAACTCCTGATGATTATAGATTAAAGCTCGTTGCCCGAATAAAAGAAGGAAACGGTCCAGATATATTTAGATTCCACAACACATGGTTGCCAACAATTTCAGAAATTGTGTCGCCACTGCCATCAAAAGTAATGACCAATGAGGTATTTGAAAGTACTTTTTATAAAGTTGCTCAGAACGACCTAAAACTTGGCAATGCATATTATGGAATACCTTTAGAAATCGATGGTTTAGAACTCATTTACAATAATGAGCTTTTTAGAAAAGCGGGTATATCAGCACCTCCGAAAACGTGGGAAGAGTTGCTTAATGATGCAAATACCCTGAGAGTTCAGGATGCGAGTAATAATATTCTGACCTCAGGTATTTCACTTGGTACGGCAAATAATATAGAACACTATTCTGACATTCTTGGCTGGATGTTATTGCAAAATGGTGCCGACCTAAGAAAGTTGGGTTCTAATGAGGCTGTAGAGGTATTGGCTAATTATCGACAATTTGCCGAACCGCCTTTGAACTTCTGGAATGAAAAAATGCCCAATAACATAACTGCGTTTACTCAGGGTAAAGTTGCTATGATTATTGCTCCATCATGGAGGATATTAGAAATTAAAGCTGCTAATGCAGATTTGGAAATTAAAACCGCCTCACTGCCTCTTCTGTCAGGTAATCAACCACTATCACTAGCAACTTATTGGGTTGAAGGAGTATCAAAAGCTAGTAAGCATCAGTTGGAAGCATGGAAATTTCTTGCATACCTTGCACAAAAAGACACAATGACCAAAATGTATCAAACCCAGTCACAGACGCGACTATTTGGAGAACCATACTCTAGAGTTGACTTGCGTGATAGTTTGGTTCAAAATGAGTATATTGGTCCTATCCTTGACCAGGCTTTGTATATGCAAAGCCTTCCAATGATTTCAAAAACATTTGATAAGGGTATTAACGAGGAAATAATAGGCTACATAGAAGATGCTATTAATGCAACTATGAAGGGCGTATCTTACAATCAGGCGTTTACAGTTGCCGCAAAAGGTGTTGAGCAAGTTTTTGCAAAGTATAATTTAAAATAATCATGAATTTTTTTGGTAAAGGTAATAAAAAGGAATACGTAGCCGCAATCATTTTACGCGATGGCGATGGTCATGTGTACTTATTAGAAACTATAGAAGCTTCTAGATCATTGAAATGTATTGATCAGAAAGCATTTACGTTTACTAATGGCTGGGATAATCTCACATACGATATTGATGAATTATTATTCAACTTAGAAAATGATAATAAGATTGAAGTAAAAAATGCGGCATTCTTTATCTATTCTCACTTTGTTGACTTATCAACTCGCGAAATTTCTGCGCATTATGAAGAATTGCTAAAAAAGATTGTTGAAGACAACGAGCTCAACACTCTGGGGTACCTCGAAATGGATCAAATTATATCAAAGTACTATACATCTCTAGAAAAGTCACCGTTAACTGCAATAATTGTAGAAATTGATGCGCCAGCCGTTTCGATCTTTATTTATCAGGCTGGAGAGTTATTGTTCTCTGACTCAGCTTCACGCTCTGAAAATATCATTAGTGATTTAGAAGATCTTTTTCAGAGAACATCCAAAGATACCCAGCTACCCGCGAGATTTATAATGTATGATTCTGAGGGTATTCAAGAAGTAGCATCTAAAGTTATTTCGCATAAATGGTCAAAAGAAGAATTTCCACACGTACCAAAAGTAGATGTGGTAAACGAATCAGATGTAACTAATGCAATATTGTTTATATCACCAGAATATGTATTTGCATCAGATCACCAGACACTATCAGAAAGCGAAATTACTGAAACCCCAATAATGCAGGCAGAGATAGTGCAGGAAGCGGCGCCAGAATCTGTCCCAGAAGATCTGGGGTTTATAATCGGCGCTGATGTGAAAAAAACCCACTTACCAGAACCAGCAGGTTCTGACATATATGAGAACGTATATCAGACACAACCATCCACAAGTGCGCCTTTTTCTATAGGAGCTATTACTAAAAATTTTCACATACCACGAATTCCTATGTTACCCTCATTACGTAGTAAATCTTTAATCATAGTATTTGTTATTGTTATTTTACTTTTAAGCTCTCTTGCCGCAGGATTATTTTATGCGCATTCTGCAAATCTAACAGTGTATTATGATAAATCTGAAATTTCCAAAACAGTTGCTTATGATAATGCTGATTTCATAGAAAAGAAAACAGAAAAGATAGATGTTAAAGCATCAATTGATACAACAGGAACCAAGCAAATTGGAGAAAAAGCAAAAGGTTCTATTACAATATTTAATGCAACCGAGTCGGATAAAACTTTCAAAAAAGGATCTACTGTATCAACTTCAAATAAGCAGGCATTTATTTTATCCTCAGATGTAACGGTTAAGGCTGCAACAAAAACAGTTACTAGTGGAGGCGACATCTTAACAACAACTTCAAAAGAAAAAGTTGATGTAGTTGCGAGTGAGATTGGTCCCAAATACAATATAGCAAAAGATTCGAAGTTAACTTTTGAGGGCTCTTCTGATACTACATATTTTGCAAAGTCAATTGATGCCTTCACTGGGGGAACAGAAAAAGAAATTCAAACAGCATCTAAGGAAGATTTTACCCGCATCAAAACTGAAATTGAAAAAGAAATAAATAAGAAAAAAGCCGAAGCATTAAAAGCCGATGCTGATAATCACAAAGTATTAGATCAGCTTACCGAAATTAAATTTGTTAAAGAAAACTACTCTAAAGAGGTTGCTGAAGAGGCAAAAAGTATAGATGCTTCTGTTTCAGCAGAGGTTACGTATTATCTCTATGATGATCCAGTCGTTAAAAAGGCATTAATTGCGAAGCTTTCTGACGAAGTTCCACCTCATTATGTATTAGATCCAGAAAATATTTCGTTTACTGTTTCATCATCAGAAAAAAAAGATGATTCAATTAATGTTGAGCTAAATGTTAAGGGAGAGCCAACATATAACATTGACCAAAAAAGCCTTATCGCTCTTATAAAGGGAGCTCCAACAGCGTCTGTAGAAAAAATCTTAAAAGAAAAGTCCGACTCAAAGGGTTTCGCAATTGAGGTTGTATCGCCAATTCCATTTTTCAAGTTCTTTACCCCTCTTTTTGACAAAAATTATCATATAACTACAGAA
>Ga0138256_10001677_pt1 | contig 23840 bp, 18 predicted proteins | sample KNB2016incub_MG_FD_105486 | JGI IMG/M metagenome (GOLD analysis project Ga0138256, IMG submission 105486) | Active sludge microbial communities from wastewater in Klosterneuburg, Austria - KNB2014incub_MG | ecosystem: Engineered > WWTP > Activated sludge > Unclassified | place: Austria... | reverse complement strand
GACGGCCGCACCGAGCGCCCTCCGCGCAGCGCATGAACGCACCGCTGCTCATCCTTGCCGTGGGCAACCCAAGCCGGGGGGACGACGCCCTGGGCCCGTTGCTGCTGGAGCGCCTGCACGCGCGCGGTCTGGGGGCGGATGGCCAAGTCGAATTACTGACCGATTTTCAGCTCCAGGTGGAACACACGCTGGACCTGCAGGGCCGCAGCGCCGTGCTGCTCATCGATGCGGCCCGGTCCGGTGTGGTGCAGGGCGCGCACATCGCCCGTCTGCACCCCCGGCCCGAGCGCCCCCCACCCGCCAGCCACGCACTGGACGCCCCCACCCTGCTGGGCCTGGCGCTGTCGCTGCAGGGCGCTGCTCCCCCGGCATGGATGCTGGCCATCGAAGGCACAGCCTTTGGCTTGGGCGAGGGCCTGAGTCCCCAGGCACAACGGCACCTGGATCAAGCGCACCGTCTGGCGCAGGCGTGGGTGAGCGAGCAGCTGGCGTGCGCAGGATGCGCAGCGCTCACAAGCCCTGCCGGTGCTGCATGAGCTTGTCGTACAGCTCCTGCGCAGGCAGCGGGCGGCTGAACAGGTAGCCCTGCAGCAGGTCGCAGCCTGCCGCCAGCAAGAACGCGCGCTGCTCGGGCGTTTCCACCCCTTCGGCCACGGTTTGCATGCGCAGGTTGCGCGCCAGCCCGATGATGCTGTGAACAATGGCTGCGCTGTCGGGGTGTACGGTCACGTCCTGCACAAACGACCGATCGATCTTGAGCTGGTCGATCGGAAAGCGCCGCAGGTAGGCCAGCGAGGAATAACCGGTGCCGAAGTCGTCCACCGCCACGCCCACACCCAGCGCCTTGAGCTCTGCCAGGGTTTGCGTAGCCTGCTCGGCGTTGTGCATGACCACGCTCTCCGTGATTTCCAGCTTGAGCTGGCGGCCCTCCAGACCTGCCTGGCGCAGCGCCTGCTGCACTGCTTCCACCAGTCCCTCGTCCTGGAATTGACGCGCAGACAGGTTGACCGCCGCGCGCAGATCCAGCCCCTGGGCCTGCCACTGGCGCACCTGTTGGCAGGCGGTCTCCAGCACCCACTGGCCGATGGGAACGATGAGTCCTGTTTCTTCGGCCAGTGGGATGAAATCCGCCGGTGACACCAGCTTGCCCTCCTGCGTCTGCCAACGCACCAGCGCCTCCACATCGTTGACCGCATGGGTGGACAGGTGCATCAGCGGCTGGTAGTGCAGGCGCAGTTCGCCACGCTCCAGCGCGCGGCGCAGGCGGGCTTCGAGCTCCAGCTTCTGCAGTGCCTGGGTGTTGAGGTCGGCGGTGTAAAAGCTGAGGGTGTTGCGCCCGGACTCCTTGGCGCGGTACATGGCCGCGTCGGCATTGCGCAGCAAGGTGTCGTAGTTGGCTCCATCCTGCGGAAACAGGCTGAGCCCGATGCTGGCCGAGAGCGTCAGCTCGTGCTCCTGCAGTTGCAGCGGCCGGGCAATATCCTGCAGGATGCGGTGTGCCACCATGGCGGCCTGCTGGGCATCGGCAAGGTCGGGCAGCACGATGACGAAATCATCGCCCCCCATGCGCGCGGCCGTGTCGCAATCGCGCAGTTGCGCGGCAATGCGCCCAGCCACAGCACGCAGCAATGCGTCGCCGCTGGCGTGGCCCAGGCTGTCGTTGATGCGCTTGAAGTTGTCCAGATCCAGGTACAGCAAGGCCACATTGCCACGCTGTTTGTGCGCCAGCGCCACGGCCAGTTCGGTACGCTCCTTGAGCCGGTTGCGGTTGGCCAGGCCAGTGAGCTCATCGAGGTTGTTCTGGCGCTCGAGCTGCTCTTCGTAGCGCTTGCGGTCGGTGATGTCGTTGATGATGCCCACGAAATGCGTCACCTGTCCGGCTTCGTCAGGCACAGGGGCAATAGAAAGGTCGTTCCAGAACAGGGATCCGTCCTTGCGGTAATTGCGCAACGTGGCCTGCGCCTCGTCCCTCTGGCGGATGGCCAGCGAAATCTCGTGCGCTCCAGGCTGCTCCCTGTCGGCTCCCATCAGGAAGCCAGGATCACGCCCCAGCACATCGGCTGCGGCATAGCCTGTGATGCGCTCGAACGCCGGGTTCACGTAGCTCAGCGCCACGCCCTTGGCGTGCAGGGCGGTGATCATGATTCCGTTGGCCGAGGCCTGCACCGCGCTGCTGCTGAGTCGGTTGGCCTCCTCGGCCAAGCGACGGCGTGCCTCCTTCTCGAAATTGGTCAGGGCGAAACACACATCGGTGACCATCTCCTGCACCAGGTTGCGCAGTTCGCCATCGAAGAACCCGCGCTCGGGGGCATACAGCGTCAGGCTGCCCACGATGCGCCCGTCGATGCGCAGCGGGTAGCAGGCGCCCGCCGCAAAGCGGTGGCGGCGGTAGTCGCCGTGCAGAGGTGCCAGTACCGGATCAGCCAGCAGGTCGTTGCTGACATAGGGCTCGCCGCGCGCCAGCGACCATTCCACCAGCGTACGCGACGGCCCGCGCATACCCAGCGGCGCCATGCGCGCAAACCAGGCTGGCTCTTCACCACAGCGCGCCACAGGCCTCACCTCGCCGGTGGCTTCATCCACCAGGCCGACCCAGGCCATACGCAGGCCACCGCGCTCCACCGCAATGCGGCACAGTTCGTTGAACAGCGTGTCTCGGTCGCTGCAGTGCACGATGGCCTGGTTGGTGTCGCTCAGTGCGGCATACAGGTGATTGAGCCGCACAATGCGCTGGTGTGCGGCGTCCAGCTCGGACAGGCGCCGCTCCAGCTCCAGGCTGCGCTGTTCCAGCTTGCGCACCAGCACCTCGTTGTACATGCTCAGCATGTCCGAGTCGGGCACCGTGGGCGCGCGCACCGGCACGCGGCGCTGGTTTGCAGCATCCATCACCGCCTGAACCCGCACCATGAAGACATCAGGCTCTGCTGGCTTGATGATGAAGGCATCGGCCCCCATGTCCAGCGCGAGCTGCTCGTCCTTGGTCTCGGTGTAGGTTGCGGTGTAAACGATGAATGGGATGCGGCGCAGCCCTTCATCCACCTTCCAGTGGCGCAGCAAGGTGTAACCGTCCATCACCGGCATCAGCAGGTCACTGACAACCAGGTCAGGGGGCAGCTGGCGGGCAAGTTCCAGCGCCTGGGCTCCATGGATGGCTTCCTGCACCTCGAAACCATGGCCCCGCATCAACTGGCACAGCAGGTAGCGGTTGTCTTCCCGGTCGTCCACGATGAGGGCGCGCATCAAGGCACCTCCTTGATGAATCGCTCGACCTGCGCAACAAAATTTTGCGGATCGATGGGTTTTTCGATGTAGCCGTCACACCCGGCCGCCAGGCAGCGCTCGCGGTCGCCCGCCATGGCGTAGGACGTGACCGCAACGATGGGAACCGATGCCGATCGCGGCTCTGCCCGCAGGGCACGCGCTACCGCGTAGCCGTCCATGCCCGGCAATTGGATGTCCAGCAAAATCAGCGCCGGATCCACTGTGCGAGCCAGCACTAGCCCGGAGGGGCCGTCTTCGGCCTGAAACATTGTCCAGCCGCTGGCTTCCAGCAGAAAACTCGCCAGGTAACGGTTCTGCTCGTTGTCCTCAATCATCAAAATGCGTCGGTTCATGCGGACCCTCCACACTCTGGCGCTGTCAGGGGCAGGATGAAGCGGAAGGTGCTGCCCTGCCCCCAGGTACTGCGCGCCTCGACACGGCCGCCCATCAAATCGGCCAGCCGCCGGCAGATGGCCAAACCCAGACCCGTCCCTTCGTACTTGCGAGAAATCTCCGAGTCGATCTGGTGAAACGGCATGAAGAGCCTTGCCATGTCCTCCTCACGAATACCCATGCCGGTGTCGCTTACATCCATGCGTACCATTGTGTGCATTCCGGCACCGGAGGTACACGGCTCCTCACACAGATCGACGCGCAAGGACACCCGGCCTGCCTCGGTGAACTTGATGGCATTGCTCAGCAAATTGAGCAGCACCTGCTCCACACGCCGCGCATCACTGACCATGCGCCCCAAGCTCTCGGCCATCCCCACCTCCAGCAGCAGTTGCTTTTTGTCCGCCAGCGGGCGCACGATGTCCAGCACCTTGTGCACCGACTGTGCCAGATCAAACGGGTCACGCGCCACCTTGAATTCGCCCGCCTCGATCTTGGAAATGTCGAGCACATCGTTGATCAGCGCCAGCAGGTGGCGCGAGCTGTCGCGCACCATGCCCAGTTGCTTGGACTGCTCCGCAGTAAGCGGCCCCGCCAGCCCCTGCAGCACGATACCCGTGAACCCGATGATCGAATTGAGCGGCGTGCGCAGTTCGTGGCTCATGGTAGCCAGAAAGGCCGATTTGATGCGATCGGCTGCCTCGGCGGCTTCCTTGGCCTGGCGCATGGCGACAGCTGCTGCACGCTCGTCGGTCACATCCTCCATCACACCGACAAGGCCTTTGGAGAAATCCTCAGGATCGAGTGCACGCACAAAAATGCGGCTCCAGAACAGGCTGCCATCCTTGCGCACCATCTGCTCTTCGCGCTGGTGCGTTTCGCCCTGCGCCACTTTCACCCGGATGCTCTCCCCGGCATGAAGGTAGGCTTCTTCCGAAACATACCAGTCCCGGGTGGTTTTTCCCAGCAGTTCACCCGGGGCGTATCCCAGGAGCTGTTCGAGCTTGCCGTTGCAGCGGCAAACAATGCGATCCTGGATCAGCGCAATGCCCGAGTTGACGGCCTCGAAGATCGCCTCCTGCTCATCGTGCGCCGCCTTCAATGCGGCCTGGGCACGCTTGATTGGCGAGATGTCCACAATCACGCCGACCATCCCGGAGGGTTGCCCATCGCCCCCCCGAAAACCACTGACCGAATACAGCGTCTGGTGCATGAGCCCGTCGGCAAACGGAATCGCCGCCTCGCGCGAAACGCAGGTGGCTCCAGCCAGGACACCGGCATCCTCGGCCTGGTAGGCCTGCCGGTCGGCCAGCGGGAGGTACTCCAGTTCCAGCACCATCTTGCCGATGAAGGCCTCGCGACGGACACCGAAAGCCTCCTCGTAGGCGCGGTTGCAGCCCCTGAAACGCAGGTCGGGCCCTTTGTAGAAAATAGGATTGGCGATGTGGTCAATGATGGCCTGGAGAAACGCGCCGAGCTCAGTCAACTCCCTCGTTCGCTCCTGAACGCGCGCCTCCAGTTCACGGGCATGGGCCTGCGCCTGCTCGTAGAGGCGCGCATTCTCCATGGCCAGCGCCACCGGGCCGCACAGATCCTCCACCACTTCGAGCACGTGGGCAGACGGGCGCTCAGGCTTGCGCGAAAACAGGCACAGCACACCGATGGCGCGGTCCTGCACCGTCAGCGGGAAATAGGCATTCCAGCGCACCGTGGCATCGTGCACATTGCCACAGGCCTGCACTTTGCCTTGCGCATCGCCAGCCACCAGCGTGTGGCGCTGCCCCTGCGCCATTTTTTCGAGCATGGCAGGACACCCCGCATCACACAACGGGCCACCACCAGCGGCACGGGCTGTGGGCTCCATGGCGTCAATGCGCGCACCTACCTGCAGGGTTCCGAGGGCTTCATCGCGGGTGCATAGCACCCCTCCATCAAAACCGGTGATTGCCAGTGCCCCCTTGGTCGCATCGTCCAGAACTGCAGACAGTTCCCGCTGAGATCCGGTGGCCCGCAAGGTGCGATTGACGACCAGCATTTCCTCATTGCGCTGGCGCAGTTGTGCCGTTTTGGTGGCAACCTGCCTGCGCAAAATCAGCAACCCCGCGGCACTGGCCAGCAACAACGCCCCCGCTGCCGACCCCACTGGAACAAGCCAGGCCGGCGAGGCTGTACGGACCTCGTCCACCGCCCACCGTCTCAGGGATCGGTAGTACAGCGAATCCGAATTTTTCTTGTACTCGATCAGGTGGCGGTCCAGGACTTGCAGCAGGGCCTGGCTGCCCTGCAGCGGCGCAGCGAAAAACAACCGGGATGGGCTGAAGATGATGGCTGTGTCCTGCAAGCCATAACGGGCTGCATTGCGCACACCGAAAAACCGGTTGGTCACTACAGCATCGGCCTGCCCCTTGGCCACGGCATCAAACGCCGCGTCGAAATCAGGGCGCGTGACCCATTGCACCTCCAAGCTGAAGCTGCGGGCCATGTCCCCCAGCTGGCGCTCCTGGATCGACCCCGCCAGCACAGCCACCCGCTGCCCCTGCATGTCCAGAATCGAACGAATGGGGCTTCCTTTGCGGGCATAGACCTGGTTCCAGCTCGCCAGGACAGGCTCCTGATGAAAGGAGTACAGTTTTTCCCGCTCCGGGGTGCGAGCGACGTCGGGCATCAGGTCGATCTCGCCGCGCGACAAACGGTCGAGCCCCTCGGCCCAGGTCACTGGGACGTACTGCAGCTTCCATCCCTCTTGTTCGGCAATGCCCGCGAGCAGATCAACAAAAATGCCCTCCGGCTTGCCTTGTTCCGAGAGAGAAACCTTGGGGCTGTTCTGGTAGACCCCCACGCGCACGGTCTGCTCCGCGCTTGTCTGCCCCCACAGCAGCAGCCCCAGGCACAGCAACAGGCTGCGCCCAAACGCCCGGTAGAAGTGCCTTGCTTCAGAAGTCTGACGCGGTTGCCCCATGAATGAATCCCCCTGCAAAAGCCGAAGGACGAGCATCGTCTTACCCGTCGTGGTAGCGGCCCATCATACGCGCGGAGCACGCTGATCGAACCCGCAAGCCGCCCCCAAAAGCCGCTGCATCGCACGCCATCGCCGTTCCTGAACGACTTCTGATCATGGTCAAGATGTGAGGTGGAAAGCAGCCATCCAAGGGATTCACCTGAGGACAAATTCACCTCGGCCAGACATAGACTTTGGCTCGCTGCGCCGCTTCGGCTGCAGCCCCGTGGACTGGAGATTGCCTTGCAGCCTACCAATATCGCTCCCCCGGAGTATTTCCACAAGGTCGTTGACTGCCAGTGGGCTTGCCCTGCCCACACCCCTGTACCGGAGTACATCCGGCTGATCGGCCAGGGACGGTACGACGATGCCTACATGGTCAACTGGGTTTCCAACGTGTTTCCCGGCGTGCTGGGCCGCACCTGCGACCGCCCCTGCGAGCCCGCCTGTCGGCGCGGACGGGTGGAGGAGAGCAATGGCGCGCAACCCGAGCCCGTCGCCATCTGCCGCCTCAAGCGTGTGGCAGCCGACCACAAGACCAGTGTCAAAGAACGCATGCCCGCCATCGCGCCATCCAATGGCAAGCGCGTGGCCTGCGTGGGTGCGGGGCCATCGTCGCTGACCGTGGCGCGTGACCTTGCGCCCCTGGGCTACGAGGTCACTGTCTTCGACGCCGAGGCCAAGGCAGGCGGCTTCATCCGCAGCCAGATCCCACGGTTTCGCCTGCCCGAATCGGTGATTGACGAAGAAACCGGTTACATCCTCGACAGGGGTGTGCGCTTTCATGGCGGTCAACGCATCGACTCGCTACGCACCTTGCTCTCGCAGGGCTACGACGCCGTTTTCGTGGGCAGCGGAGCGCCCCGCGGGCGCGACCTCGACCTCCCGGGTCGGAGCGATATTCAGGACAACATCCACATCGGCATCGACTGGCTGGCCTCGGTTTCCTTCGGGCATGTCACGCAGATTGCGCCACGCGTCATCGTGCTCGGTGGCGGCAACACCGCCATGGACTGTTGCCGCTCGGCGCGGCGCTTGGGCGGCACCGACGTCAAGGTCATCGTGCGCAGTGGTTTCGATGAAATGAAGGCCTCGCCCTGGGAAAAGGAGGATGCACTGCACGAGGGCATCCCCATCCTCAACTACCACGTCCCTACTGCATTCGTACATGACAACGGTCGGCTCACGGGGATGACCTTCGAGGTGGTGCGCGCCGAATACGACGCTCAAGGCAAACGCAGCCTGGTGCCGACGGGTGAACCCGAGGTGCTGGTCCCCTGCGATGTGGTGCTGATCGCCGTGGGCCAGGAAAACGCCTTCCCCTGGATTGAACCCGACCTGGGCATCGCCTTCGACCGCTGGGGACTTCCGCAGCTTACCGAGGGAACATTCCAGTCCACGCTACCCCAGGTTTTTTTCGGCGGTGATGCAGCCTACGGCCCCAAGAACATCATCACCGCCGTGGCCCAAGGGCACGAGGCAGCCGTATCCATCGACCGCTTCCTGCACGGCGAAGATGTGCGCCAGCGCCCCGCGCCGCGCACCAACCTGCTGTCCACCAAGATGGGCATCCACGAGTGGAGCTACGACAACGACGTTTCCAATGACGTCCGGTTCAAGGTGCCCTGGGCGCAGGCCGAGGTGGCACTGGCCAGCATCCGCGTCGAGGTTGAGTTGGGTTTTGATGCTGTCACCGCCTTCAAGGAGGCCAGCCGCTGCCTCAACTGCGATGTTCAGACCGTCTTTAACCGCAGCACCTGCATCGAATGTGACGCCTGCGTGGACATCTGCCCCATGGACTGCATCACCTTCACCACCAACGGCGAGGAGGCCGACCTGCGCGGCCGCCTCAAGGCACCAGCGCACAACCTGGCGCAAGACCTGCTCGTATCGGCACCGCTCAAGACCGGGCGCGTGATGGTGAAAGACGAGGACGTCTGCCTGCACTGCGGCCTGTGCGCCGAGCGCTGCCCCACCGGCGCCTGGGACATGCAGAAGTTCCGGCTCGACACCACGCAGGCCGGGCCGCTGTGCCGCGACGCCCGCGCCACCCCACGCATGCCGGAGGCCGCATGAAGCCCATCGAAGCCATCAACGACTTTGTCATCAAGTTCGCCAACGTCAATGGATCGGGCTCGGCCTCGGCCAACGAGCTGTTCGCCAAGGCCATCCTGCGCATGGGCGTGCCGGTGAGCCCGCGCAACATCTTCCCCAGCAACATCCAGGGCATGCCCACTTGGTACGAGGCCCGCGTGTGCGAAAAGGGCTACCTGGGGCGGCGCGGCGGCGTGGACATGATGGTGGCCATGAACCCGCAGACCTGGGACGCCGATGTGGCCGAGATCTCGCCCGGCGGCTACCTTTTCTACGACAGCACACGACCGGTTCCCGCTGCGAAGTTCCGCCAGGACATCGAAGTCATCGGCATGCCGCTGACTGAAATCAGCAACAACGTCTACGCCGAGCCGCGCCAGCGCCAGTTGTTCAAGAACATCATCTACGTGGGCGCGCTGTCGGTCTTGCTCGACGTGGAGGCCGAAGTCTTCGAAAAGCTCTTTGCCGAGCAGTACCGTGGCAAGGAGATGCTGCTGGACTCCAACGTGCGTGCCCTGCACCTGGGGCGCGACTACGCCCACCAGCACCTGCAGACGCCGCTGGGTATCCGTGTGCGGCGCGCCGACCAGGTGGGTGACCGCATCTTCACCGATGGCAACAGTGCGGCCGCGCTGGGTTGCGTGTATGGCGGCGCGACCGTGGCAGCCTGGTACCCAATCACGCCTTCGTCCTCGGTGCCCGAGGCGTTCCAGAAATACTGCGATAAATACCGCGTGGACCCCGAGACCGGGCGCAGCAACGTCGCCATCGTGCAGGCCGAGGACGAACTGGCCTCCATCGGCATGGTGGTGGGTGCAGGCTGGAACGGCGCACGCGCCTTCACGGCCACCTCGGGGCCGGGCATCTCGCTGATGACGGAGTTCATCGGTCTGGCCTACTTCGCCGAGATCCCGGTCACCATCATCAATGTGCAGCGCGGCGGGCCGTCCACGGGCATGCCCACGCGCACGCAGCAGTCCGACCTGTTCAGTTGCGCCTATGCCTCGCACGGCGACACCAAGCATGTGCTGCTGTTTCCGGAAGACCCGCACGAGTGCTTCGAGCACGCCGCTGCCGCACTCGACCTGGCGGACCGGCTTCAGACCCCGATTTTCGTCATGACCGACCTGGACATCGGCATGAACCAGCGCCTGTGCAAGCCCTTTGCGTGGGACGACGCGCGCCAGTACGACAGGGGTAAGGTCATGACCGCCGAAGAGCTGGAAGCCGGCAAGGACTTCGGCCGCTACAAGGACGTGGACGGCGACGGCATTCCCTGGCGCACCTATCCGGGCACGCACCCCACCAAGGGGAGCTTCTTCACGCGCGGCACCACGCGCGACCCCTACGCACGCTACTCCGAGCGCGGGCCGGACTACATCTACAACATGGAGCGCCTGCTGCGCAAATTCCGCACCGCCGCCACCCTGGTGCCCCAGCCGGTGCTGCGCCCGGCAGCGCGCCCCACGCCGCTGGGCGTGATCTACTTCGGCTCCACGAGTCCAGCCATGCTGGAGGCGCTGGATGTTCTGACGGCCTCGGGCACCGACATCGACGCGATGCGCCTGCGCGCCTTTCCCTTTCCGGAGGCAGTGGACCGTTTCATCGCCGCACACGAACAGGTGTTCGTGGTCGAGCAGAACCGCGATGCCCAGATGCACGCCATGCTGGTCAACGAACTCGGCGTGGACCCTGCGCGCCTGGTCAAGGTGCTGCACTACGACGGCACCCCTATCACCGCCCGCTTCATTGCCCAGGCAATCCAGAACCACCTGCAAGGCGCCCAGGCGTCGCTCAAGGAGGCCGCATGACCTACCTGGCCAAGCCCCGTCTTCACCATCCCTCGCTGACCCAGAACAAGGTGGGGTACACGCGCCGGGACTACGAAGGGCGGATATCGACCCTGTGCGCTGGCTGCGGGCACGACTCCATATCGGCTGCCATCATCCAGGCCTGCTGGGAGCTCGACATCGAGCCGCACCGCGTAGCCAAACTCTCGGGCATTGGCTGCAGCTCCAAGACGCCAGACTATTTTCTGGGTGCGTCGCACGGCTTCAACACCGTGCACGGGCGCATGCCCTCGGTGCTGACGGGCGCCAACCTGGCCAACCGCGACCTGCTCTACCTGGGCGTCTCCGGCGACGGCGACTCGGCATCGATTGGTCTGGGCCAGTTCGCCAATGCCATGCGGCGCGGCGTGAACATGGCCTACATCGTGGAGAACAACGGTGTCTACGGCCTCACCAAGGGCCAGTTCTCGGCCACGGCAGACCAGGGATCGCGCAGCAAAAAGGGCGTCATCAACAACGACAGCCCGGTGGACCTCGTCGGTCTGGCGCTGCAACTGGGCGCCACCTACGTTGCGCGCAGTTTTTCGGGCGACAAGGAACAGTTGGTGCCACTCATCAAGGGTGCGCTGGGCCACGGCGGCGCGGCCTTCATCGACGTCATCAGCCCCTGCGTGACCTTCAACAACCATGCCGGCAGCACCAAGAGCTACGACTACGTGCGCCAGCACAACGAGGCCGTGAGCCGCATCGACTTCATGCCGCTGCACAAGGAGATCACTGCGCAGTATGCGCCCGGGGAGGTGATCGACGTTCGACAACACGACGGCAGCACTCTGCGGTTGCACAAGCTTCACCAGGACTACGATCCGACCGACCGCTACGCTGCACTGAGCTACATGAATGAGCACCATGCCCGCGGTGAGGTCGTTACGGGCTTGCTGTATCTGGATCCTTTGGCCACCGACTTGCACCTGTCGCTCAACACCTGCGACTCACCACTGAACGCGCTTGGAACGAAGCAACTTTGCCCAGGCTCGATCGCTCTGGAAAAAATCAACGCATCCTTGCGCTGAAAACCTGCCACCAATGCACGAGGAGGCTCACCATGCTCGAACGCACTGTCTTCCAGTCCCTCTCCCAACGTCACGTGGTGAGTCTGGGCCCCCAGGCGAGCGTTTGGGAAGCTGCCTGCGTGATGACCCGCGCCAACTGTGGCAGCGTGCTCATACTCGACACTCCTGGCGCGCTGCTGGGCATTCTCACAGAGCGGGACCTGATGACGCGCGTTCTGGCCAAGGCGCTCGATCCGCAGAAAACAAGGGTTTCGGAGGTAATGACCCCAAACCCGCATTGCGTTGGCCCGGATCTGAAAGTATCCGAGGCGGTGCTGATCATGATCGAGCGCGGTTTCCGGCACCTGCCCATCGTCACCTCTGCAAGCAAAATCCTTGGCGTTTTTTCGGTACGCGACGCACTGCCACGGGAAATCGGTGACGCCGTGAGCCTTGCAGAATTCAACGATCAGGTGAACGACGCACTGGGGTAAGCGCGCACCGGCTTACCGGGTTTCCAGGGCAGCATGGCTTTGGAATACCATTGCAGGTTACCGGGCCGACAAACTCGAATCGACAGGCTCCTACATCCCAGATGACAATCCATCATGAGTATTTTTGACCGGTTCTGGATTCCTTCACGCAAACCAGCGCCTCCCACCGAGACCGCCAGCACGCAACCCCAGACCGTCGAACGTCGACACCGCAGGCGCCGCAATGCGCGCAAGGGAATCCAGGCACTGATCATTGACGACTCCCCCACCGTCGTTGCCGCACTGCGAAAAGTCCTTCGCTCTGCCGGATACCAGACCCGTGAAGCCCTCGATGCAGAACACGGGTTGGTCTTGATTGAGCAAGACCCTCCTGAACTGATTTTTCTGGACATCATCCTGCCCGGCATGAACGGCTTCGGAGCCCTGCGTGCCATCCGCAAGAACCCCGCCACCCAACATATCCCGGTGATCATGATCAGCGGTAACGAGCACGCGACGGAGCAGTTCTACGCCAACCGCATTGGCGCAGATGATTTCATGAAGAAGCCGTTCTCCCGTTTCGAGATCTTTGCCCGTATCGACAACCTGCTGGACGAGCAACTGATACCGCGCCGCAAGGTGGATGCGTCGGCGTCGCAGGAGACCCTCACAGCCCCTGAACCGGCAGAGGGAACGTCTTTCACCCCACCCGTTCCCTGAACGGCCGGCGCCAGGAAATACCCGGGCACATCAACAGGGTACTAGGCCAAAGGCACGGTTCTGCACCGCATGCCCTTAACCTTGCGGGCCTGACCACACCACGCCTTGGATTTCACGACGTGCTCCTGCTGATCGTTCTCCTGCCCCTGCTCGCCGGAACCCTGCTTACAGGGGTATCCGGCGCGCTGCGCTCGCCCGGCCACCGCGCGCGCACGGCATGGCTGGCGGGCCTGACCACGGCGGCAAGTTGTGCACTGCTGCTTTCGCAAACCCCTGCGGTGATGTCCGGGGCCGCGGTGCAGCAGTTCATCTCCTGGGTGCCCGAAATCGGATTGAACATCGGGCTGCGGCTCGATGGCCTGTCGCTGATGTTTGCGCTACTCATCACCGGCATGGGGCTGCTGATCGTGCTCTATGCCCACAGTTACCTGGGCAAAAGCGATCCGGCTGGCAAGTTTTTCAGCACACTGATGCTGTTCATGGCCGCCATGCTGGGCGTGGTGCTGTCAGACAACCTGCTGGTTTTGCTCGTTTTCTGGGAGCTCACCAGCCTTTCCTCCTTCCTGCTGGTGGGCTACTGGAATTTGCGCCCTGACGCGCGCGCCGGTGCTCGCATGGCGCTGACGGTAACCGGTGGCGGGGGGCTGGCCATGCTGGCAGGTTTTGTGCTGCTTGGGCAGATGGCTGGCACCTACGAAATCAGCCAGATGGTGGCACTGGCACCACAGATACAGGCCGATGCACGCTACCCCGCAGCGCTGGTGCTGGTACTGCTGGGCTGCTTTACCAAAAGCGCGCAGTTTCCGTTCCATTTCTGGCTGCCGCAGGCCATGGCGGCCCCGACTCCGGTGTCTGCTTACCTGCACTCCGCCACCATGGTCAAGGCAGGCTTGTTCATGCTGGCCCGGCTCACGCCGGTCCTTGGTGGGACCGAGCTGTTCACCGCCATCGTGGCGACGGTTGGACTGCTGACCCTGGCCTTCGCCGCGTTTGTGGCGCTGTTCAAGCATGACCTCAAGGGCCTGCTGGCTTACTCCACCATCAGTCACCTCGGATTGATCACCTTCCTCATCGGCCTGGGAACGCCGCTGGCGGCAGTGGCCGCGCTTTTCCATGTGCTCAACCACGCCTGCTTCAAGGCCGCATTGTTCATGACGGCGGGCATTGTGGACCACGAAACCGGCACCCGTGACATGCGCAAGCTCGGCGGACTGATGCGCCTGATGCCATGGACGGCGACGCTGGCCATGGTGGCTGCTGCGGCCATGGCAGGGGTGCCGCTGTTCAATGGATTTCTGTCGAAGGAAATGTTTCTCACTGAAGCCGTGGCCTTTGCACAGCAGGGCGGCTGGCGCTGGATGGTGCCCGCGCTGGCCACTTTTGCTGCCCTGTGCAGCGTGGCTTATTCGGTGCGCCTGGTCCACGATGTGTTTTTCAATGGCCCTCCACGCGACCTCCCGCACGCCAACCCGCACGAGCCCCCCCTGGGCATGAAGGCGCCTGTAGCATTGCTGGCCACCCTTTGCGTGGTGGTGGGTGTACTGCCGGGGCTCACGCTCGAGCCCATGGTGCGCACAGCGACCACAGCCATGCTGGGCCGCGCAGCGCCGGACTTCCACCTGGCAATCTGGCACGGTTTCAACCTGCCCCTGCTGCTGAGCATGCTGGCCCTCGCGGCGGGTGCAACGCTGTATCTGGCGCTCGCCCGTGGGCGCCGGCTGCATGGGCTGCAGTCAGAGGCCTGGTTCGGTCGTCTGACTGGCCAGGGCCTGTTCCATGGCGCGGTCGATGGCCTCTTTGGACTGGCAGGTCGCATTACGGCCCGTCTCGAGACCGGCTCGCTGCAACGCTACGTCGCCTGGATGCTGGCGGCCTGCGTGCTGCTTGCTGCTGCGCCCCTGTTCACGCTGGACGAGTGGCCTGGTACCGGCGCACGCACGTTGCTTCCCGCCTCCCTGCCGGCGCTGGTCCTGTGGGGCCTGGTGCTGGTGGCCTGCCTCTGGCTGGTGCTGCGCCACCATGACCGTTTCCAGTCGGTGATTGTGGCCGGTGTGGTGGGACTGGTGGCAGCGCTCACCTTCGTCGGCCTCTCGGCCCCCGACCTGGCACTGACGCAGCTCACCGTGGAAGTGGTCTCCACCGTGCTGCTGCTCATGGGGCTGGCACTGCTGCCACAACACACGCCACGCGAATCGAGTCAGGGGCGGCGCCTGCGCGACGCGGCCCTTGCGTTGGGCGGAGGCACAGGCATGGCCTGGTTGGCCTGGGTCATGCTGACGCGCGACCACGACTCCATTGCCTGGTATTTCCTGAACCACTCGGCCATCGCCGGTGGCGGAACGAACGTGGTGAATGTCATCCTTGTGGATTTCCGTGGGTACGACACCTTTGGTGAAATCACGGTGCTGGGCATTGCGGCGATTGGCGTGCTGGCGCTGATGGATGGCATGCGTGCACGCCGCGCAACCACTGACCCGCAGGGACGGACCTGGTCTTTCGCAACACAGCCTCTGATGCTGCGCGTCGCCGCACGGATGGTGTTGCCGATCGCTCTGGTGGTTTCGCTGTACATCTTCATGCGCGGGCACAACCTGCCCGGCGGGGGGTTTATCGCCGGACTGGTGACGGCAGTGGCACTGGTGCTGCAGTACGTGGCGATGGGCCAGACACGCGCTGAAGCCCTGTTGCGTGCAGCGGGTGGGCGCCGGTTTGTGCGCTGGATCGGGCTGGGCCTGGGCATTGCGGGGTTGACAGGTGCCGGAGCCTTTGTGCTTGGGCACCCGTTTCTCACCAGCGCCCATGGCCACCCTCACCTTCCGCTGCTCGGCGACATTCCACTGGCCACGGCGGCACTGTTCGATCTGGGTGTATACATCACCGTGGTGGGCAGCACGCTGCTGACACTGTCCACCCTGGGCATGGTCAGCCGCGAGCCCGCCAGCCATGCAGCGGCCTTGCCGACGGGATCCCCCCATGAGTCTTGAATTCCTTGTTGCCACTGGCATCGGTGCGGTCACGGCGAGCGCCATTTACCTGATGCTTCGTGGTCGCACCTGGCCCGTGGTGCTTGGTTTGAGCCTGCTGGGCTACGCTGTGAATGTGTTCATTTTCGCAATGGGCCGCCTGTGGCAGGATGCCGCTCCCATCCTGGCCGAAGGGGCGCACGTGGCCGACCCGCTGCCCCAGGCGCTGGTTCTCACAGCCATCGTCATCGGCTTTGCCACCACCGGTTTTGTGGTCGAGCTGGCGCTGCGCACCCGCAACGACACCGGTACCGACCATGTGGACGGCCATGAACCAGGCGTCACCGGAACGCCGCACCGCACCGAGGACCGTGCATGAACCCGGAGTTCTCGTCTTTGTGGACCCACCTGCCGATACTGCCGGTTCTGTTGCCGCTGTTCACTGCGGCAGCGCTGCTGCTCATGGGCGATGGCGGCGGCCAGGCCAGCCATGGCGGCACGTTGCTGCGACGTCGGCGCCTGCTGAGCCTGGGCAGCGCCGTTCTTGGGGCAGCCCTGGCGTGGGGCCTGCTCTGGCAGGCTGCGCAAGGTACTCTGACGGTCTACCCGCTGGGTGGCTGGCCCGCACCTTACGGCATTGTGCTGGTCGTCGATCGGCTCAGCGCAATGATGCTGGCCCTGACCTGGACCATTGCCGTTCCCGTGCTGTGGTACGCCACCGGGGGGTGGGACGCACACGGGCGGTACTTCCATGCGCTGTACCAATTCCAGCTCATGGGACTTTCCGGTGCCTTCGTGACGGGCGACCTGTTCAATCTGTTTGTGTTCTTCGAGGTTCTGCTCATTGCCTCGTACGTGCTCATGGTCCACGGCCAGGGGCGCGAGCGCATGCGCGCCGGCCTGCAGTATGTGGTGCTCAATCTGGTGGCTTCAGGGCTTTTCCTGATAGGCCTTGCCCTGGTGTATGCGTTGACTGGCACCCTCAACATGGCGGACTTGGCAGTGCGTGTGGCCCAGCTGGATCCGACGCAGGCCGCGCTCTTCAAAACCGGTGCCATGGTGCTGCTGGTGGTGTTCGGCCTCAAGGCGGCCATCGCACCGCTGTACCTCTGGCTGCCAGCCACTTACGCGGCCACCAGCGCCCCGGTGGCCGCGTTGTTTGCCATCATGACCAAGGTGGGGGTGTACAGCATCATCCGCGTGCACGCGGTGATTCTGGGTGAAGACGCGGGCCATGCGGCACTGGCAGTTCAGGCCTGGCTGCTGCCGGTGGCCCTGACCACCACGGTGCTGGGCGTCCTGGGCGCACTGGCGGCGCACGGCCTGGCCCGGCTGGTGGCCTACCTCACTGTAGCCTCGGTCGGCACCATCCTGGCAGCCGTCGGCCTGTTCACCCCCGCCGCACTGTCGGCCGCACTGTATTACCTGTTGCACAGCACACTGATCGTGGCAGCACTCTTCCTGCTGGTGGAACTGGTGGCATCTCAGCGCGGCACAGCAGGCGACCGACTGCAACCGGCTGCACCCGTGGCCCAACCATTTTTGCTGGGGCTGATGACCTTGCTCGGTGCGGCGTCTGCTGCCGGGTTGCCACCTCTGCCCGGTTTTCTTGGCAAGCTCATGGTGCTGCAAAGCGCCGCCGCGACGCCGGCCCATGCCTGGGTCTGGGCTGTGGTGCTGGGCGCCGGATTCTTCACCCTGGTAGGTCTGGCGCGTGCCGGGTCCATCCTTTTCTGGAATGTGCTTCCCGACACCTCTCCCCACACCCCGGCCGGCAGCAGTGCACGGCTGACCACGGCCACCCTGGGCCTGCTGGCGCTGAGCCTGGTGCTGGCTGCAGCTGCTGCGCCTGTCAAGCGCTACACCGACGCCACCGCGGCGCAACTGGCCGACCAGGGCGCCTATGCACGCGCCGTGCTGGACAGCCTGGAAGGCGGACGCATTCCGTCCACCCGGCCTTACCGGGGAGGCGAAGGCGAAGTCAGGCTGCCCGCACCGGGAGACTCGCCATGACGCCCCACCCATCCTGGTTCTCCCACCCCTGGCTCTCCGCGCTGCTGGGACTTTCCTGGCTGCTGCTGCAGCACTCGCTGTCGCTCTTTCACCTGCTGTCGGCCGTGCTCATCGGTCTGGTGGTGCCACGCCTGCTGCATGGCTTTCTGCCCACGGCACGTCCCATCAAAGCTGGCGTGGCGACACGCCTGGTGGCCGTGGTGCTGTGGGATATCGTCGTCTCCAACATCGCCGTGGCGCGGCTGGTACTGGGCCCGATGTCCCGCCCCCGCCCGGCATGGGTCCCTGTGCCGCTGGCGCTGACCACCCCCACGGCCACCACGCTGCTGGCAAGCATCATCACCACAACGCCGGGGACAGTGTCCTGCACCATCGACGAACAAAATCGCCTGATCTGGGTCCATGCGCTCGACTGTAGCGACCCTGCACAAATGGCGGCAGACATCAAGCAGCGTTATGAAACTCCACTGCTTGCCATTTTCGAAAGCCCCGTGGGAGACCATGCATGAACACTGCCATCCTCGCCTTCGCGCTGGACGCGGCCACCGCAGCCACGGCCTTGGCCTTTGTGCTGTGCGCCTGGCGCCTGGTGCGCGGACCGCAGTCCATCGACCGTGTGCTGGCCATTGACACCCTGTACCTCAATGCCGTGGCGCTGGTGGTGCTGCTGGGCATCCGGCTGCAAACCGCACTGCTGTTTGAAGCGGCGCTGATTGTCGCCATGCTGGGGTTTGCCTCAACAGTGGCATTGGCCCGCTACCTGAGCCGCGGTGACGTGATCGAATGACCGGGAGATGCCTGTGGAATTGAATCAACTTGCCGAATGGCTGGCCGCCGTATGCCTGCTGGTATCGGCCTTTTTTTCTCTGGTGGGAGCCATCGGCCTGGTCCGGCTGCCCGACTTCTACATGCGTCTGCACGCACCGACCAAGGCGTCCACCCTGGGTGTCGGCGGCGTCCTGCTGGCCAGCATGATTTTGTCAGCGCTGCAAGGCCGCGCAGGCATGGCAGAACTGCTCATTACACTGTTTGTGTTTGTGACTGCGCCGGTCTCTGCCAACCTGATGGCCCAGGCCGCCCTGCATCTGGGTGTGCACACCCGCGCTCCGGCCCCTGAAGAGGCGGTGCCCGAGCGCAGGACCTCCTGACCGCCTTGCTTCTCAGGCAGCGGCCGCTGCCTTTTTGAGAACGGTATAGATCTGGTCCTTGAGCAGGAGCTTTTCCTTCTTGAGCCGCTCGATTTCTTCGTGCGAGGCCGGGCTGATGCTTTCTTCCAGGTTTTTGATCGTCTGATCCAGCTCATTGTGCTGATCGAACAACCGCAGGAAATGCCGGTCAGTGGTCTTGAGCTGCGTAATCAGGTCGCGGTATTCAGGAAACATGCACACTCCTTTTGAAGATGAATCTGCACGGGCGTCGGTCATCACGCGCCCGTGCCTGTAACACTTTACCCTGCTCTCGCCGCTTTGCAGGGAAAGCCCCCTTGGGGGCTCCAGTGTTCAGGGCAGCCACTTTTTCAGCATCGACTCCTCGGGTGCGCCGATACTGCGCTGGATCGACCCGTCACGCCCGAGCAGAACAATGTAGGGCGTGACATTGGGCCAGGCAGGATCCACGCTCTGGCGTATTGCCGACTCAAAGCCATTGAAGGTGTAGAGCCGGGTCGCTCCCACATAGTGGCGCGCATGCTCAAGGGCACGGGCTCCCTGCACGTCCATCAGCACCACCACCAATTCGACCATCTTGCGCGTGGCCATGACAAACGCCAGCATTTTCTCGAAGGCATCAGGGCAGGTGGAGCAATAGGTGGTCGTGAAAATATAGGCCGCCGGACGGGGCCCTTTTTCCAGCAGGCGGGTCCAGGTGGTCTCGTCAAAAGGGAGCACGGAGTTGAGCGTCACCCGTTTTTTGCCTGACTGAGCGAACGCTGCAGGCACCGAGCACGCCAGGGCTGCAGCCACAGCGGAGTGAATCACCGTGCGGCGAGCCATCGGTCCACCCGATGCTTCCGGGGAATGGAGCTTAAAACTTGATTTCATGAATTTTCACCTCTACAGCATTGCGCCATACCACCACCATGCGCCGATCATCGCGAACCAGCCGCGGATAGTCATTGTCACCGTCCACATGATCCAGCACCTGGGAACGGAACGTACGCCCCCCATCGATGGACAGCCATGTCATAAGCTTACTCGTCATCCCGTCCGTGCTTCGCCACACCACGGCAACACGCTGTCCGATGGCAAGCACATCGGGCCGCTCGGCACGGGCATCCGGAATGCGCTGGAGTGTTTCGGCATGCGGGCTTCCATCGGGCCGCAAGCGCGCATAGCGGATGCCTGCCACTTTGTCTTCGCCTTCCTGGCGTATGCCAAACCACACTGCATGAAAACCGTCGTCCGACGCCGTCAACGCAGGCCCGTGGTGCGGGCAGCCATCGACACGCCATTCATCAAAAGTGGCACGGACGATTTCGGTGCTGGCGGTGCCGGGCCCCAGAATCGCGACGGCATGGTCACGCACATTGGGCACAAAGACGTGGCGCCACATGGCTCGCAGTTGGCCATCTGCCCCCTGGGCAAGGGCAATGCGACAGCATTCGCAAGAATGGTCTGCCACTTTCACGTCTGGGCCAAAAGTGGCGCCACCATCCGAAGATGTGTTGCGGTAGATGGCCGCCCCCCGGTAGCTGGACTTGTTGCCGATGCGGGGGGCCGCTTCCAGGTCGCGCTTGTCGATCCAGACCGCATGCAATACACCGCGCCCATCAAACGCCAGGGACTCAAAGCGGTGGGTGATGATCTGGCGGTCGGTGTGTACCGTGTAGGGCGCAGAGAAGGTCTGCCCTGCATCCGTAGACCGCAGCATGCGCACGTAGCCGGTGCTGGATTTTTCCAGCGGCTGGGTGTACGCGATCAGCACCACGCCTTTCGGACCGAACAGCAGCTTGGGCCGGTTTTCACCATCGGCAGAGACGGGGTCGGTTGTCGTATCCAGCAGCCGCTGCGGGCCCCACTGCCAGCCTGACTCACCGGGCTGCGCCGTAGCAGTTTGCAGGTACAAGCGCCCCTGGGCATTGACGCCGACAAGCCACAGGGAGCCATCCGGAGCAAACGCAAGCCCGGTTCCCAGCTGGGGACGTGGCTTGCGCATGGCTGGTTTCACCGCCGCCACGGCTGGCGGCGGCACGGCGGCAACGCCGGGTGGCGCCGTGGTGTGCTCACTGTGCTGCGCCCTCACCGCAACGGCACATGACAGCACAGCCGCCCCCAGGACCATGGCCCAGAAAGCGCTGAGGAGTCCCTTTTTTCGATGATGCATCGCTTGCTTCCTCCAGATTCCAGGGGCCGTTTCACTTCATGCTGTAGCGCAGCTCGGTCTGCACCGAGCGCTGCGGCAGGGTGTGCGCCTGCCAGGACTTCTGGTTGGTCACGTTGTTGATCCCCAGCGACCATTCCCAGTGCTTTGCAAACCTCCATGCGGCCTTGAGGTCCAGCTGATTGACGCGCGAGGTTCCGCCGTAGGTGTCGGGGTGGGTGTCGATGTTCAGCTCGGTGTTGTACATGCGACCGCCCCAGCGCCAGGCCGCACCCAACAGCCACTGTGCGTTGGGCCGGTAGCTGGCCTGCACGGCATAGCGCTGCTTTGGAATGCGCAGCCACTTCTTGCCCACCTGCGCCGGGTTGGCAGCATTGGCCTTGACTTCGGCGTCCGTCCAGGTGGCACTGCCGCCGATGTCCAGGCCCTTGATGCCTGCATCCCGCGTCTGCCACACAAGCTCCAGACCCTGGGTCAGAACGCGGTCCACGTTGCTGACGCGCGAAACCGAGGGGGTGACGGTGTTGTCTGTCTGGCGCAGGATGGTGTCTTTCACATCGTCACGGAACAGGCTGGCACGCAGCCAGTGTTCGCCCCAGTATTTCTCGGCCGCCAGTTCGAACGATCGGGACACTTCGGGTCGCAGGTTGGGGTCGCTGGTGGTGATGCTGCTGCCGGTTTGGGTGCCGTTGAACAGCTCGTCCACGTTCGGGAACCGCACACCGCGCCCGAAGCTGGCGCGCAGCAACAGGTCGTCGGCAGCCGTCCAGGCCAGCGAGAGTTTGGGGCTGGTGGCGTGCAGGCTGCGCTTGGGGAAGGACTGCTGCGCGACCGGCGGACCGGCGAAGTATTGCGACCCATCGCTGGCCTCGAACGACTCCAGGCGCAGCCCGGACGTCAGCACCCATTCGGGCGCGAGCTTCCAGGCATCCTGCCCGTAAAGCGCGGTGATGGTGGTCTTGCCGTAGTAGCTCTGGTTGAGCGTGGTTTCGGTGTTGCGCCAGTCGCTGGCGTTGTTCACCACGTTTTCGAGCTGGTAGCTGTTGCGGTGCAGGCCGAACACCAGCGCGTGGCGCCCACCGCCAAAGTCGTCCGGCGTCGGGGTGTAAGTGGTTTGCAGTTCCAGCGTATTCCAGCCGGTGCCGTCTCGCCGCGTCACGGTACCTGCGCCGCCCAGGTCGGCCAGTGGCTGCGCCAGACTGGCTTGCCGGTTGGCGTCACGCAGCATCGCGTAGTGGGTGAACATGGCCGAGGCGTTCCAGCCCGAGGCGTGGCGCGTCTTCCAGGTGGCTCCCAGCTGGCGGTTCAGTTCGTCGCGCTGGCTGGGTGCAAAAGCACTGTTGGCAATGTTGAAACGGTTGCTTCCATCGTGCACGGTGCCGCTCCAGACCGGGTTGCCTGCAGCGTCGCGCAGGTAGGTGCTGGTGCGCACCGTGCTGTCGTTGCGCCAGAAGGAAACCCGTCCTTCGATCTGCTGGGTGGCCGAGAGGTCGTATCCCAGGCGCAGGTTCAGCGTATCCTGCAGCGTGTGGTCTGCGCCGGTGGCGCCAAAAATGGCGCGGTCGCGTCCCTGCGGGTCCTTGTCGTACAGAATGCCGCTGACCCGCGTACCCGAGGTCGGGGGGGCAAAAGCGCCATTGGTCACCCCCCGCACCGCATTGGCGTAGCCCATGGGATGCCCCTGGCTGTCCTGGTGCTGTACGCCCAGCACGTACCACAGGCCGGTGTCCAGCCGCGAGGCAATGCGTGCCGACAGCTGTTTGCTGCCATAGCCCTCGCTCGTGCCGTATTCGTCAAAGCTCTGGTGGTTGTAGCGAATGCTGGCCGAGGCCTCGAAACCTTTGGGCTTGCGTTCGGTCAGCACCATGGTGGTGCCGATCGAGTTGCCGGGGTAGATGGCGGAATAGGGGCCGTACAGTGCATCAATCCGCTCGATGGCCTCCACATTGACCATGTTCCAGCGCGGCGCATCAAAGCGCCCCAGGAAGTTGGAGATCAGGTAGCCATCCAGGTACACCAGCGCGCGGCCAGGCTGCGCTGTACCAAAGCTGCGCCCGGCAACGTTGGCATTGCGGTCGCCAAAATAGCGCTTGCGGACGGTGGTGCTGGGCAACAGGGCCGCAGCATCCTCGGGGTTGAAGATGTTTTGCTCACGCAGTTGCTCGGCGGTTTTGCTGGCTGTGCTGTTGGGCAGGTTCGGGTCGAGCTGGGCCCGGGTTTCAGTAACGCTCACGGGTTGCAGCTGGGCCTCGGTGGCAACCCCCTGGGACATCGCCGCGGCTGGAATCAATGCCAGCGCAGCAGAAAGCGGACGAAGGCGAAGCAGGGCTGCGCCAGAAAAGACACGATGGTTTCGCACAGGCGACTCCAAAAAAAGACAATGAAAAAGGCATCTACCGCTTATAAATAAAGCGTTTGATGCTATCTTTTTTATAGCTTCAGGAGTTCAGGAGGCCCGCGCGGCGGTGGCGTGAAACCTGCCAGCGTCCAGGGTCGGTTGCCCAGATCAGAGCGGAGAAACGTCTGCGCCTCAGGAGGCAGCAAGGCTGGCAACGACAGATCGGGCGGCGGCACCGGCAGGTCCAGCGCGATCAGACACCATGCGCACCCAGGGGATAGTTTCAGATCCGGCGAATCGCCGGCATCCCCGGTTGCGGCACCCGGCACATTGGGCAGCCCCATGGCTGTGCACACTTCCATGGCGCCCGGAAAAGAATCGCCAGCATGCGCATCCGGCAACAGAGGCGCAACGGCCGCAAACATCG
>Ga0138256_10001676_pt1 | contig 23842 bp, 20 predicted proteins | sample KNB2016incub_MG_FD_105486 | JGI IMG/M metagenome (GOLD analysis project Ga0138256, IMG submission 105486) | Active sludge microbial communities from wastewater in Klosterneuburg, Austria - KNB2014incub_MG | ecosystem: Engineered > WWTP > Activated sludge > Unclassified | place: Austria... | reverse complement strand
ATGAGAACTGCCATAGAGTTTGAATTCAAACAGAAACGGGGGCGTCAAGGAGTTAGAGGTTATGGTGGATCAGGATTATCCGGTGAAAATTCGAGAATTTCGGTCCAATGCATGCGATATCGCGACCATTCTTTCACTTTAAATACATACTTAAGGAAAATCTTCTTTGCTAAACCTCCAGCTTCCATAAATTGTATGATCATGCACAAAAGGTGTGAAACGCTGATGCGAAGCGAGCTGGCTACCGAATGTAGCTCATTATAAGTGGCGATAGGCCAATACACACTGACGCGCCCACAAGGCTCTAAACTCTCAATATATTGCACGAGCCGATCCCTTCTCGGGCTTTGTTGTGCATAGCGGGCTAACAAACCGGGCAGTAGCTTTTCTACTAAGGCACGCCGCTTGGCCCAAATTGAGAGTAAAGATTCCGGCAAAGATATGCTGGTCTTGAACATTTGTTTCGTGCCTTCATCAGCGCGTTTCATTGACCCTCTACATATTAAATACCAGAAACACCCACTTTTTTCTCATCTTTTTCATAAAAAAATATGATGCGACATAATCCTATGAAGCGCCTCTGGAATAGTTACGGAAAGATCTTAGAATGATCACAATGACCTGACTCCAAAACTCATAAACATTGACGACATGTCTCAGCGCTGCACTGTAGCCGCTGACGGAGGCTTAGTGCAAAAACTAGCAGACATATCACAACATTTCAGCAACGGGATCGAGTTGCGTGACAACGAACCTGTAGAGGGCGCGTTGAAAAAATTCAAACGCGAAGTGGCAAACTCAGGCATACTGACCGAGCTGAAAAAACGCGAATATTTTGAAAAACCCAGCGTGATCAAAAAGCGCGAACGCGATCAGGCTGAACGCAAGCGTTTCCGCAAGCGCAACATCTACAACGAAGCATAATTAGTAGACGCGCCGTTCGCATGATCGGCGTGTTCGAGCGGTTCTATGGCATCTGACGCCGACCGCATTCTCGCTGCTCTCCCAATAGAAAACTATATCGGGCGCTTCGTGGCGCTCAAACGCAAGGGCAACAACCTCTGGGGCCTTTGTCCGTTCCATGGTGAAAAAACCCCGTCTTTTTCTGTCGCCCCGCAAAAGGGAATCTACAAATGTTTTGGTTGCGGCGTTGGTGGCAACGTCATCACATTTGCGAAAGAGTTCAATAAGGTTCCATTTCCTGAAGCGCTGAAGCTACTCGCTGAATTTACCGGTATCGAACTCACTCACCAGCCACGACGGCCGGGCGAAGACGACCGTAAGCGCGCCCTGCTCGAGCTGCATTTGTGGGCGGCGAAGCTTTACCAGACGCAGTTTGCAAATTCCGATGCAGAGAAATATGCCAAGAGCCGTGGGATTGAGACGCGTGCGGTCACTGCGTTCGAGTTGGGTTATGCTCCGGATCAGACACGCTATCTCGAAACCAGACTGAACGAGCGCTATCGTAACGAACCACAGTTGCTGGCGAAGGCGATTGAAAACCTAACCGTGATTGGCCTCACCGGCCGCAACGACAGCGACACGTATAATCGCTTTCGTGATCGTCTGATCTTTCCGATCAAAGATCTGCGCGGGCAGGTGATTGCGTTTGGCGGCCGGCTGGTGCGTGAAAAAGAAAATGCCGGCAAATACATCAACTCACCCGAGACCCCGCTTTTCAATAAATCCAATTCTGTCTATCGTCTGGGCGAAGCATCGCAGGCAATACGCAAAGAAGGATTTGTTATTGTGTGCGAGGGTTACCTCGATGTGCTGGGTCTATTCGAAGCTGGCCTAGAAAATGTGGTCGCTCCACTTGGTACTGCTTTCACCGGTGAACAGGCGAAGCAGATCAAACGCTTCACCGACAATGTAACGTTCTTTCTCGATAACGACAACGCAGGCACCGAAGCCGCGTACAAGTCTTTGCGCATCGCGCGCAAGGCCAATCTAGCGATCAAGGTCGTGCATCCGCTGTCGCAGGGCGACAAGCAGGATCCGTTTGATTTAAGCCGTAAGCTGCCCGGCGATGAGCTGCGTTTTCTGGTGCAGCAGGCGCACAGCGAGGTGCGTTTTCTGGCGTGGTATTATTTCCAGTTTAAGCACAACGTCGCTGATCTGTCGCAGAAAAAGCAGGCACTGGTTGAGTTTTACGAATATGTGCGCTTGCTCGAGACCGAGCTCGAGCGCGACGAATTTCTGAAAGCGGCGGCGAACGTGCTGCAGATCGACGTGCAGATTCTGCGCAAAGATTTTTCTGCACCGGTATCAGGCGGCAAGACCGCGGGGGGATGGATGGCCGCGCAGGAAGCGGCCGCACAGCGCCAAGTGGCAGCACCCGTTAAGGCGAAGCCGGTCAGCAAACAAGAGAAGGAAATTATCGCAATGCTGATCAAATTTCCCGAACTCGGCGACGAACAGATGCTCCTGGCCGAAATTCCGTGGGAGAACGAGAATGCCTACCTTCTTTATTCTTTTTTCCACGACCGGCTGAGAACCGGTGAAGCCTATAACTGGCAGAACCTGAATGCCGCGATGCAGTTTTTGCCCGACAATCTTTCGGCGCTTTTGGCCGAAATCATTATGGATTACGAAGCGGCGTTCGACCAGCCCGAGGGTTTAACATCCTCCGAGGCGAGGCGCAACCTATCGCAGCTTGTGCGCACGCTGGCCGTGCAGGCGCTCGACAAGAAAATCCGTGACCGGCAGGCAGAGATATCCCGGCTCGACAAACAAGGCATGGATGTCGAAGATCTCATGGTCGAGCAGCAGCAGGATATCGATAAGCGCCTGCAATGGCACCGGATGAAATAGACTTCACCTGCGCCATAGCCCATGAATTAATTCATGGGCTATGGCGCGCAGGCATAAATTGACTTGCTGTCAGCGTTAATTCCCTAAACTCGTCGGCATGCCAGTTAAATGTCTGATTCCTGCCGCCGGTAAGGGTACGCGCATGCGCCCGCTGACGCACACACTGCCCAAGGCGATGTTGCCCGTCGCGGGCAAACCTTCGATTTTTCACATCATTGACCGGGCCGCCAAAGCCGGCGTAAAAGATTTTGTCATCATCACAGGCTACCTGCGCGAGCTGATGGAGAATGAAATTCTCGCGGCATACCCCAACCTCAAAATCGAGTTCGTGGAGCAGAAAGAGCAGCTGGGTTTGGGCCATGCGATTTACATGGCGGGCAACAAGTTTTCAAAAGATGATTCGATGCTCTTGATTTATGGCGATACGCTGTTTGAAGGCGACATTGAAACCATGATGCAGAGCAAGAACCCGGTGATCGGGGTTTTTGAGGTAGAAGACCCGCGTCGCTTCGGCGTGATTGAAAAGGGTGAGGGTCAGGCGATTACCAACCTCGTCGAAAAGCCGGAAAAGTTTGTCTCGAACCTGGCGATTCCCGGCGTGAATTATTTCCCGAGTTCAGCCGAGCTATTCGCCGCGCTCGAACACATTGTCTCGAACAACATCCGTACGAAAAATGAATACCAGGCCACCGACGCCTTCCAATACATGCTGAGGGAAAAAAAGACGCCTTTTGTATGGCAGATTCTCACCGCGTGGGATGATGCGGGCACTCTCGAAGCCATTCTCGACACGAACAAAATTATTCTCTCGCGGCGCGGCGCGGGCAAGATGTTTGCCGTGGCGGCGGATGCAAAAGTTTCAAACTCGAACCTCGGCGAGTACGCAAGTGTATCCGAAGGCGCGCAGATTGAAAATTCAACGCTGGTCAACTGCATTGTCGACCGCGGTTCGGTGATTAAAAACTGCAAGCTCGAAAACTCGCTCATCGGCCGCAATGCCGTGCTCGAAAATATTTCCGGCACGATTGTTGTGGGCGACGACACGCAGGTTAAAGCGGCGCGTTGAGCGCAGTTGAAGCGTGCCCGACTCTAAATCGATCTACATCGCAGAGCCGTATTACACGGTTTGCCGCTACATCGAAGAGACGCTCGCGAAGCACGGCCATGAAGCATGGCTTGTTGGCGGCAGTGTGCGGGATCTGCTCATCGCCGGCAAACTTAGTGACCTCGATTATACAACTGACGCGACGCCCGAGCGTGTGCAGAAAATTTTCCCGCGCACGGTGCCCGTCGGCATCAAATTCGGTACCATTCTTGTATTGTACAAGGGCCAGAAGGTTGAGGTAACGACGTACCGTGCGGACGCCGATTACCATGATGGGCGGCGCCCTTCGACGGTCACCTATGCCAAAGATCTCGCGACGGATATCAAGCGGCGCGATTTCACGATCAACGGCCTGGCTTATTGCGTGACGCAAAAACGCATTGCCGACCATTGCGGCGGCATCGACGATTTGGGCCGCAAACTGTTGCGCACGATCGGCGACCCCATGCAGCGCTTCTCCGAAGATGGTCTGCGCCCGATTCGCGGCTGTCGTATTGCGGCGAAGTTGGGCTTTGAAATTGAGCCGGCGACGCTCACCGCGATGCGGCATTGTCTGCCGATCACGCAAAAAGTTGCACCCGAGCGCTTCTACGACGAATGGCGCAAGACACTGCGCATGAAGAACCGGCGCTCGTACTGGCATCACCTGCTCGAGGCGCACATTCTGCCGGCATTTTTGCCGCACATTGCGACGGCGTTCACCGGCGAGGCGCGCGACCAGTTTCTGCGCGAGATCGATCATCTGCATCTGCGCACGATGGCCGACTATGCCGCCGCAGTTTTTTTCCTGCTCGGCATTTACGAAAAAGAAAAAGTCGAAGGCACGCTGCGGGAAACCAAGTTCCCGACGGCCGAGATGCGGCATTGCCAGTCGCTCTTGGCGTCGCCGCTGTTCCGTTTAGAAAATGATTTCGGGCGACAGATATTCAAAGAGCACCTGGCGGATATACCCCGGCGCGAACGGCTGGCACACACTCGGTTTTTTTCCTCGATGCATGCAGCAAAAATTCGTACGATGGGTGAGTTGCCCGGACCCGTACGGCAGTTCAGGGAACGCGTGGCGCAATTTTACCGGTCGATTCGCAAGGCGGGCGACCCTATGGATGTTTCAGATCTCGCGGTGACGGGAACCGACGTGCAGGCTGCCGGCATCAGTGGCCGCGCGGTGGGTGAAGCATTGGAACGGCTGCGGAGGCTTGTTCTGTCTGAACCCCGGCACAATACGCGGGAATATCTCTTGAAAGCGCTGAGGGCATAGCACTCAGCGCAGCAATAACGCTCGAATCCAAACCACCGGAAATCGGCACAACAATGCCAGACCGTCTCGACTGTTCAAGGATGGCACAAATAAAAATTTCGATCTTTCGGCAGGGTCCCGCCGCGTTGATCGGTTTATGAAACGGGGTGGTCGCCCGGTTGTTCCGTACACCCCGCTTGCCCATATGCCTTATTTTTCGAAGTCTTTGTAGATCAAGCTCGGTTGAATCCCAGTATTTCCCTGGTATTTGCCGCTCTTGTACTCGGTGTATTCACCTTCGACCGTGTGGTAGAAAATCTGGCAGATCTGCACGCCGGGATAGATGCGCACGGGTTGAATGCTCGAGATTTCCAGAGTCCAAAAGCCGCGGAAACCGATATCGCCGAAGCCGGCAGTGATGTGCACGAAGAGCCCTAACCGGCCGACGCTGCTGCGACCTTCAAGCATGGGCACGAGATTCTTGGTCTCGGTCAGCTCGCGTGTGCGGCCCAGATACAACCGACCTGGCTCGATGACGAAGCCTGATTCGGGGATTTTTAACAGTTGTGTATCGTTGGGCTTCTTCATGTCGAGCAGCGAGTCTTTATAGACTAACAGCTCGTCGTGCAGCGTCAAATTATACGAATTCGGATTGAGGTATTTTTCATCGTAGGGCTCGATAATGATATCCTTGCCCAGGCGTTTTTTGATTTCAATTCCAGAGAGAATCATTTTTGCTCCAACACGGAAATAATGTTGCGCGCAATATGTTCAAAGGCGTCTGCAACGGGTTTGATATTTTTGTTTTTATTCTTGTAAACGGGAATTTCACCCTTTTCCGCCGCGGCCATGCAGTCTTCAACCAGCGGCACCTGGCCGAGCAACACACTTTCTGAGCTGGCTGCAAGGCGCGAACCGCCACCGCGCGAGAAGATGTGGCTGGGTTTGCCGCAATGGCTGCAGATGAATTCACTCATATTCTCCACAACACCCAAAATGCGGATATTCACCTGCTCAAACATCGCCACCGCGCGACCGGCATCGAGCAGCGCGACTGACTGTGGCGTTGTGACGATGATGGCACCATCTGTCTGCACCAATTGTGCCAGCGACAACTGAGTATCACCGGTTCCCGGCGGCAGGTCAATGATCAGGTAGTCGAGCTCGCCCCAGTCCATGTCGTAGAGGAACTGCTCCATGGCCTTGCCCAGCATGGGGCCGCGCCAGACAACTGGCTGGTTGTCATCGACGAGAAAAGAAAAACTCATCAGCTTCAGACCATATTTCTCCGCTGGAGTAATGCGGTCATTTTTCACATCCATTTGCTGGCGGCCGCTGAGTCCGAGCATTTTGCCGATAGACGGGCCGTAGATATCCGCGTCCATCAATCCTACTTTTTTGCCCATCTGCTGCAGCGTCGACGCGAGGTTCACTGACACGGTGGATTTGCCGACCCCACCTTTGCCTGACGCCACAGCGATAACATGTTTCACACCAGGAATGCTGCGCTGTGGTCGGGCCACCGGCCCTTGTTTCGCCACATCGGGCTTCGCATCATTCCATTTGAATTTGAAGCCGTCTGGAGCAAGACCTTCTTTGCTGGCATGCGTGCGCACCTGTGCTTCGATCGCCAGCTGCCATTTTTTGTCGCCGGCCGCGCGCATTTCAATCACGGGTTTATCCCCTGCCGTGTCGTGGATCGACACGAGTAGTTTGTCTTCGGTGACCGATTTATGTGTCAGTGGATTCTGTACTTTGGTGAGAATATTTTCCAGTTTCTGTTTCATTGTTAACCTTTTTCGAATTTTATTTTGTCTTAAATGTGTTGGCGATCAGTAACGCTGCGATGTTAAACACCACACCAAAGATGCCGACCCAGAAGTAGTTCCGCATTGGCTGTCCCGGCGGTGCGGAAATCATAAAAGAAGCGGCAATCGCCCCCATAGACATCGCCAACTGCTGCACAGAGCCGTTCAGGCTCATGAAAGTACCACGTAGAGATGGATTGACAGTGTTATTGAGCAACGCCATCGCCGGCACCATGCGGCCGGAAACAAAGATAAAGAATAAAGTCGTGAACAGCATCAGCAGTGGAAAGTTCTTGGTGAACTCATAGGTCACCAGAATAAACGGGAGAATTGTCAGAATAGACAGCCAGGTGTAGATTTTGACCGATCCGAGCCGGTCGGTGAGATAACCCATGATGGGCGAAGTGACGATGGTCGCAATGCCACCCGCGAGATAAATGATCGGTAATTGCGCGTCGGTGATGCCATTGTTTTTTTGCATAAAGCCCGCGATATACGGGATGATGCTGAACCCGGCGATAAAGTGGCAGGTCATCAGCAAATACAGCCGCTGGTGCTTTTCATCTGACATCACCGCAACAATTTGTTTCACCACATTTTGCCGTGGTCCGAAAAGATGGTGCGCCATGGTCGGCATGCGCAGGTACGCCAGAACAAGCACAGCCCCTGAGCCCAGCGCGATCAGGTAATAGGGTAATTGCAGGAAAAAGTTGTGCGCAAACCAGATGCCGAGCGGCACACCCAATACGGCGGCTACCGAAAATGACATCATCAAGATGCCGGTAGCGCGGCCGCGTTTCGCTGGCTCAATCAAATCGCCAATAATTGCAAAAGAAATTCCCGACAACAATCCGCCGAATGCGCCGGTCATGACGCGTGCAATGAGAAAAGATTTAAATCCCGGCGCGGCAGCGCATAGCAGGTTGCCGGCGATGAAACCGATAAAGGCCAGCATCATCGAGCGCTTACGCGAGATGCGATCGATGAAAAAAGTGCCTGCAATACCGGAAACAAAGGCGGCAAGCGTGTAGCTGGAAACCAACCAGCCGAACTGGTTGGTTGTGATGTTGAAAAAAAGCTCAAACTTCTTATTGAGTGGCATCAGCACCATAAAGTCAACGATGTGAAAGAATTGGATAAAGGAGAGCACGAGTAGCACGGTCCATTGCGTGCGCGTAAAAATGCGTTCTTTTATGGGAGCATGGTTTGCGGCGCCCTCGGGCGAAAGCGGGGCCGGAGCGGCTATTGACTTTTCGCGCTTTGCAGCCGAACGCCTGGTATTTTTCGCCGGCTTCTTGACAGAGCGTTTGGCCGAAGCCTTTTTGGCGGGCTTCTTCTTGATTGGCATGCGCCATTCGCGATAGGTCAGACAAGGCGAAAAAGATTAAACCAGATGCATTTAGAGACCTACGGGTCGATTTCTGTGTCCACCATGTTGTCCGCAAATCTTTTCCATGCGGCCATCTGCCGGTTGCTCACATCGCAAACGGCGGTTCGTTCGCGCAACGCTGCGGAGATTTCGAGTTTTTGCAAACTCCGCATTCCGGCAATGAATCGCGTATCGACTGGCACTGTCATCCGGTAGATTTTCCAGCGGCGCTTGGATGATCCGGCCGCAACGGGCTTGCCGAACGTGATATAACCCGTCTGCGCCTGTGCGCTGTTGGCAAGCCCGGCATTGTCTTCCTGTCGCTGCCCGGTGTCGAGCACTGTCACAGCTTCGGCAAAATTTTCCCTTGTGATGCTATCCGATACAAAGTCGAAATCCTCATTGTTGAGGCGGATGTGCAGTTTGCCGGTAAATGGCGCATCATCATGATACAATTTTACAGTCACCTTCATGGTCTCTGACACGACGCCGGTGGCTGCAACTTCTCGCGCAAATTCAATGGTTAGCGAACGCTCGCCACGATCGAGCTCGATCACATGATTTTCATCGATGTGCAGATAATGTTCAGTGGCGACCGTATAGATAGAGAGATTTTGTCTGGGTTTGCGCTGTAAGCGCACAGTGTTGTATTGCGATGAGCAGGCGATCCCCAGAAAACAGAAGCAGGTGAACAGATAGGCCATTTTTGTCACAAAAACATCTGGCCACGGGCTATAGCCCGTGGCCAGCAGAATTCTCCTAAAAAGTTAGGTGCTCACTGCCGCCATCCTTGGCTGCTCGGACCACGGGCATCCGTGCCCTTAGGCGTTCGCCAGACCGAGATTCTTCGATACGATTTCCCGCATGATCTCTGACGTACCGGCGTAGATAGTCTGCACACGGCAGTCAAGATAGGCTTTCGCAATCGGGTATTCCATCATGAAGCCATAGCCACCGAAGAACTGCAGGCATTTGCTCACGTGAGCCTGTAGCAGTTCAGAGCATTGCAGCTTGGTGGCCGAAGCCTGCGCAGGTGTCGCTTCGCCTTTCATGTGCAGCATTACAATGCGGTCAAGGTACTGGCGACAAGCCTCTTGCTCGACGTACATGTCGACAAGGCTGAAGCGTGTGTTCTGGAAAGCACCGATCGGTTTGCCGAACGCCTTGCGCTCGTTGCAATATTTCACTGTCTGGTCGAGCACCTGCTCCGCAGAAGCGATGTTCGAGATCGCGAGCACGAGGCGTTCCTGTGCGAGTGATTGCATCAGGTAACGGAAACCGGCGTTAGCGCGACCGATGAGATTTGTCTTCGGTACCTTAACATCGTTAAAGTGCAGCTCCGATGTATCTTGCGCATGCAGACCGAGTTTTTTGAGTTTGCGACCACGCTCGAAGCCCGGCATGCCGCGTTCGACCATCAGCAGAGAAATGCCACCCTGGCCGTCTCCCGTGCGTGCGACCACGATGCAAAGGTCAGAGATAATACCGTTAGAAATAAAAGTCTTTGAACCGTTCAGTACGTAGTGGTCACCCATGTCGACCGCGCGTGTCGTCACCGCCGCGAGGTCAGAACCGGTGCCCGGTTCGGTCATGCCGATCGAAAGAATTTTTGTGCCGTTAATCACGCCGGGCAGCCACCGCTTCTTCTGTTCTTCATTGGCGTAGTGCAGAATGTAAGGCGCAATCACGTCGGCATGCAGAGAAATAAAGAAGCCCGATGATGCAGCTTTCGCCAGCTCTTCAATCACGATCACGTTATAAAGAAAGTCGAGACCCATACCACCGTACTCTTCGGGAAAGTTGGGGCAGATCATGCCCAGCTGTCCGGCTTTTTCCCAGACGTCGCGGGTTACCTCGCCGGCTTTTTCCCACTCTTCGTGGCGGGGGACGCATTCCTTAGCGATGAATTCAGCGACCATTTCGCGGAAGCGATCGTGTTCTTCAGTGAACTCAATTAATCGGGGCAGTCTTTTGACCATGTTTGTCTCCTGTGTAGCGACCGTTACACAGCCGCGATGGAGGCTAATTGTCAGGTCGCGACCTCGCGTAAATGCTTTGCCCGGTAATGCTAAGCTATGATTTTCCATAGCGTATTGACTTCCCTATAGCTGTGAAAATCCATAGCAACAAATTTTGAGCCAACCGGCACCCCTCGTACCTGATGCGGATTTCCATAGCTAGTAAATTATGTCGCATTGTGCTCAGCCGGATTTCGCTTTCTACCGATATTAATAACGAGATATGCGTGCTTTTTTCCCCGTTCTGATGTTGCTTTTTGTCGCCGGCGCAGCCCATGCCGAGGTGTACCCGGTGACGCTGTACCGCAGTTACGGCGACATGCAGCCGGTCTCGGCGGCACTGATCGGCAAGATCAACACCAAAGGCACCGATAATTCGCTGCCCGCGCGGCAGATTCTCGGCTACGATGTGCGCATGTCGGTGCTCAGCGCCTCAATCGATAATGCCGCTAAGATTTATCCGGGAATGAAGGTTTACATCATCAAGCGCGAACGTGACCACCAAAAAGATAAGGCGGCCCTCATTGTGGCCGAAGGCGAGATTGATTCGATTTCCGACACGGTGTTCTCGGGGCGTGTTGCAAAAATCAAAGGCCAGTTTTCGATGGTCTCGCGCCAGCATTTTGTGGCAGCGCCTGATCTCAACCGTTCGCGCGAGGGCGACACCAAAGATGCTGAGTCTTACCTGCTCGAAGCAGAGCGCCACCGCCACGAAAACGATCTCGCGCGCTCGGCGCAGAAACTACAGCACGCGCGTGAGCTGGAACCCAATAACCCGCTGATTAACCTACGTTATGCGCAGCTCGCACTGAAAAACGGTGCGCATGAGAAAGCTCGCGCCGCACTCAAAAAGGCGTTCAGCGACCGCCGCCGGCTGGAAAACGTGAACGATTATCTGACCCTGGGCGCGCTGTTTCTGTCGTCGAACGTCGCCGTGCTACCATCGCAGAACCGTGAATTACTGAAAACAGCCACTGCGCTTTTAACGCAGATGCGCCAGTTTGAGAAAGATCTGGGGCAGTTCGGTAAAGATCTGGCGCAATCCAAATCGGCGGGACAGCGGCTGAAACAAAGTCGCTTTTCAACTCAATACCATCTGAGCTACGGCATACTGCTACGGGCGACCGCTGCCACGCTCCGAGAATACAATCCCGAAGCGATCAGCAAGATGCTCGATTACGCCGAGCGCGACGCACTTTATGCGCCCATTGAAACGCGCATCGGTCGCGAACGCGTGCTGGCATTGCCGCGCAAACAATGGGACCGTGCCTATTTTGATGCCGCCATTACGCATTTTGAACTGGCTCTCAAAAAAGACCGCCACAGCGAAGCGGGCTATGAACTGATCGATCTCTGCGACACGCTGTGGGATGGTTCAGACAATAACCGCCGTGCCGAACTCAAGGAGATCATCGCGCGCCACGCGGCGGCATACCTTGAGGCGCCGCATGAAGATCAGCGTATGAGTCGGGTGCGTAGGGTGTTGAATAAAGTTAACCAGGCCTGATACTGGCGTTCGCGTTTGGGCTTCGCATATTTGCGCGCGCCCTTGATTAAGATTTCGCATTTATAGATCGCTTCTTTTAGGAGCTCTGGGGCGTGCGCCTGAAATGTTACCTGCCTGCGCTGTTGCCGGTAAAAGCGGTGTAACGCCAGCACGCGGTAGCGGTCGGTTTCGGGTGTGCTGCTTACCTGTAGCCAGTCACCTGCGCGTTTGATCACCAGCGCTTCATCGAGAAAACCGATCGGGCTGTCTGCAAGCATGCGCAACCACAGTTCAAAGTCGCTGCACACCGGAAAATGCGCGTTGAATCCGCCGTGTTTTTCATAGAATTCCCTGCGGAACACGAGTGCCGAGTTTGCGATCAGGCAGCGGCTGAAAGCGCGGCCCAAAAAATCGCCGCCCTGTTTGCGGTGCTCTGCGCGCTGCAGCACAGGCTTTCCATTGCGTTGCCATTGTTCATTGCAATGCACCCATTGCAGAGACGGATCATTTTGCAGCTGCGTCATTTGTTTCGCGAGCTTGGATAAATCCCACAAATCGTCGCTGTCGAGAAATGCAACAAACGGAGACTGACCCAATGCCACACCGGCATTGCGCGCACCACCGGGGCCGGCAGGCTTTTCCAATCGCAGCCAGGTTATGCGCTGGTCGTCTAAATCGATTTTGGGTTGTAAAGGCTCGGGCGAGGCGTCGTCGACAATATACAGTTGCAGCGCAGTGAAAGACTGCTGTAAGACAGACTCCATTGCTTCCCGTAAAAGTTGAGTCCGCCCATGGGACGGTATGATGACGTCGGCAAGCGGCTCAGACATGGGCGAGGTGCCTGAAGACATAGACCAGGTCGCGGCCGAGATCACCGTGTTCGAACAGGTCAAAACCCGGCAACTGAGGATTCTTTTCTGCAGCCTGTGCAATCATCGCACTCGCCGTATTGCCACGTCCCCGGGCGGCCCACAAATCGACTGCGCTGCGGGTTTTTGACTGGTAGACAACCAGTATATCCACGAGGCCCGCATCGATCAGGCTCTGCGAGAACAATGGGCCCGCCTCAATGAGAACTGAGTTGAAGCCGTTTGCTAGAATTTCCGCCAGCACCAAATCCATCGTCTTGTGGAAGGCTGTGCGCAGATCGGTGGCAGACTTTTCAAACAATATAAAATCCGTCGCCACGTTTTTTTGGAATTCGTGAATTTCTGCACGCTGCGCTTCCGTCAGTGGATAGCTCATGTAGCCGCGCGCCGGTGTTTTATATCCCGTGGTCTGGTCGGTCGTGCCGGGAGGCGTGAGCTGCGTACCCAGCAGCCGCGCAAAAAACTCAGAGAACCCGGCATTACTAAAATCCAAAGCTTTATCAGGAAATCGCACATCTAGGCGCGGCCGATCTGTTCGTGCAGTTCCTGGAGATGCCAGCGTGAATTTGCAGTAGTTGCGCAGGGCTGCGGTAACAGCCGCTGCTGTTTCGCCGCTGATCTTGCCCGACGCTCCCTTTTGCGGTGCGAGTGCACCGTCAGAAGTTTGCGCCCACTTGAGCACAACGCGCGGTCGCTTGAACCTGCGGGCATGAAAAAATGGGCCGGTGGTGAAATACTTCTCAGCAACGAATAGGCTTTCAGGCAAAATATCGACCGCGATGCCTGATTGCCGCAGCACTTCCACCGATTCTCCTTTGACCTCAGCGGCAAAGTCGCGCTCGCCGATGACCACCCGTCTGATTCCCCTTTCACGGATAATGTTGGTACACGGCGGTGTGCGGCCGTGATGGCAGCAGGGCTCGAGTGTCACATAAAGAGTTTTATCCGTGTAATCGATATCGGCATTCTGCAGCGCCATTCGCTCTGCGTGCGCATATCCGGCGCGCTGGGTGAATCCGCGAGAAATAATATTGCCGTCGATGTCTGTGACAATGGCACCGACCGCAGGGTTTGGATCAGAGTTACCGGCAGCCTCCAGCGCCGCAAAGTATGCTTCGCGCAGCCGCTGAATATCGAGGTCATGCATCAGGCAGAAATATCGCCGGCGCTTTGCGACAGATCGTTGAGAGAAAGCAGAAAAATCACGCTTTCGGCTTCGTCGAGATGCGCAACTCCGCGAATAGCGGTGGCGACTCGTTTACCCGAAAAATCCGGATTCTCTTCGATGTTCTTATTCTGCAAAAAAACTACACGCTCTACGGAATCGCAGACAACACCGGTTAGTCGACCTTCGAATGACACAACGATAATGCGCGTCTCTTCGTCGGGAGTAGCCTCGGGTAGCGAGAACTTCTGGCGCAAGCCGATAACCGGAATAATATGTCCGCGCAGATTGATAACACCGAGCACGTGTGGTGGTGCATGCGGAATGCGTTTGGCTTCTTTAAAGCGCAAGACCTCTTGCGTATGGCTTATCGGTACCGCGTACGTCTCTTCTGCAATCTTGAAGAGTACGTACTGTTCGCCCTGGGATGAGTCTATCATCAAATGCGATTTTCGCGTCTTGTGCGGTCAGGTAAGCCGGATTTTTCCTGACCGTCGCGCTTATGAAAATAGTAGAGCACCAGAGCGATCACCACAACAAAGTTGATGAAAACCCAGAGAAAACTGAGTGCGTGATAAAAGCCGTAAGCCACCAGCGACTGCGAAGCGATGGTGCAGCTCAAACCGAAAAAGAAGGTCAGGTCATTGTCGATGAACTTTCGTATCAATGAAGGCCATTGCATTTCTTCTGCCTTGTCTTTCAGGTAGGGTTGCCCGATAAACCACAGCGCCGGCAGAATTGCCGAGTGGAAGAATGCACTTTCGTAATGTTCGCCGTAAACTCCTCCGGTATAACTGAGCATATAACCCAGTAACACGCCCGCAATGACCCCTGCGTAGCCCGTCGCCGGGTCAGCGCTGACAATACGCTGCCACTCATTGATAATGAAATTATGTGCGTGAATCAATTCTTCACGCGGATACTCGCGGCGGCCATCATTGAGCAGCCGGCGGTAATAGTTCAACAATAATGCCAGCGCGGCAGTGATTGCCAGAACCAAAATCGAGGCTACGAATTCCATATACCATTTTAGATGCATTCAGCAGCTATTCAATCAAAATTCAGTATGGCGGCGCGCGATATGACAGTGAGGGCAAAAGCGCTTGTCGCTTCGGCTTGGCAGCAAACGCCGGTTCCATATGGGATCAAAACGGGCAGTGTGGAAAGGCCTGCTAATCGCCGGATTGCTTTTTCCGGCTCTGATGGCAGCGCAGGGCGCGCCTAAACTCGCCTCACGGGTGCCCGGCAAAGAGCAGGCTGAGATTCTGATCCGTTCGGCTATTTTGTCCCGAAAATTCCAGGGCGGCGACGTGCGCGAACTCATGCTTTCAGAGCCGGAGCGCAGCGGCTCAGGCTTCAGATACAATGGGGAGTTCACAGTCCGCCATGCAGGCAGAACAATCCATTGTGAAGACTGGCGGTTTGTCCTGCAAGAACGAGTGACCGGGTGGATAGCGGATGAAGCCACACCCGGCAGGTGCAATGATTAATGTCTAAATCCCTCTTACGCCAAGGGCGATTCTTGTTTTTATGGAGCGCCATAGCCCTATTCGGCTCTGCGTGCTCAAAGCTGGTCTATGAACACCAGGAAGGCAGACTTTCCCGCGGGACATTCAACTTTCTGAAAGAAGCCTTTTATCAGGGCCAGTTTGAAGAAGAAGACACGCCGCAAAAACGCAATCAGGCGATCATCAACGACCTTTCTGATCTCGATGCGCTCGGTTCGCTGGCCACGCGCAAGGGTTTGAAACAGGACGGCTATTACGCCGAGTATATGTTCCGCCAGGAACGCAGCCGCCACGGCAAGGCGGCTATTACCCACTGGCAAAAGAAATATAAAGACAAATTTAACTGGCAGATGTTGTTCTCCGCCGAGAGACTGGCCTATGATGAAAAGAAATTCCTGAAATCATTCAATGATGCAAAGCAGACCAGTAATAAGTTCGAGAATGTGCTGGTTGCTGAATTTGAGGGAGTGCCCATCTATTACCGCAATCTCAAACCTGTGATGACTCTCTCCGATTACAGCCAGTTTCCGGGCTACAATGAGACCGCGCTGCTGTCAGGCATGCGCGAAGTCCTGAAAGCCTGGCTGGAAAAGAAGATTCATGACCGGGTTGTTAAGGTAATGAACGCCGATGAGGTCGAGCTGAAGCGCTTCGATCATGATCGCGTAGCGAATCTTTATCTGAAGGTCAGGTACGGCAAAGCGGGCAAGGGTATTTATCCGGGTTCAATGGATAAGATCAAGCTGACACCGATGGAAATTTATGACCACTTCCACCGCATGCAGAATGCGATGGCGGATGTACTTTGGGTGAAGGCGGCATTTACCGTTGTTGCGGACGAAAACCGCGGCGAAGAACTCATCGCCAAGCTGGATAAAGGCGGCGATTTTGCCCAGCTGGCACCCAGATACGCTTCGGAGCCGAAATTTGTAGCGACCGCTAAACTTCACGTTATTAAGGGCTACGATCGCCGTCGCGGGCTCGATGAACGTGAAAACCGGGATTATTACGATCGCCTGATTCTCGATATGGCAAGCCGTGACGTGAGTAAACCAGACCCTTATCTCGGCAAAGACGGAATCGTCATCGTGCGCATTTACGATGTCGCACGCGCCCTGGATAAAGTCCAGCTCTCTGAGGTGAGTTGGAAGGTTGAGAATGACCTGCGCACCAAACTGCTGAATGCCGTGTTTGATGAAGACATCAAAGACGCCCGGAAAAAACTCAAAATCGTCTACAATGAACGGTTGATCAGAGCGCTGCCATAAAAAAAGGCGCCATAGGCGCCTTTTTTGGGCTCTTGCCCCAAAGTCGTACGCAAATCAGCGCTTGCTGAATTGCGTCGCACGGCGTGCTTTGTGCAAGCCGTATTTCTTACGTTCAACCATGCGCGGGTCGCGTTTGAGCAGACCTGCCGATTTCAACTTGGTGTGTACTGCTTCGTCAGATGAATCAATGCTACGGGCGATGCCGAGCGATATTGCCTGCGCCTGACCGTTGATTCCTCCACCGTAAACACGAGCTTTCACATCAAACTGGTTTGCCCGTTCAGTGACGATCAGCGGCTGCAATACTGTTGCGCGCAGATCAGGACGGGGAAAGTATTCACTGATATCACGATCATTGATGGTAATTTTTCCCGAACCGGGTTTGAGCGCCACACGCGCTACGGATGTTTTGCGGCGACCGACAAACTGGTCTGTGCTCTTGCGAGCACGCTTGGTCTGCGCATTGCCATCCGGCGCTTTCTTCATGCTGGCCTTGCGGCGAGTCATTGATTCTGCCAGAGAAGGCTGACCTTCACGCGCTCGGCTTTCTTGTCTATCTTGTTGTTTTTCCATAATTTACCTTATACTGCCTTAGGCTGTTGGCCCTGCAGCGAGTGTTCAGCACCTGCGAAAACACGCACGCGCGTCATCAGTTTGCGGCCATATTTTGTCTTAGGAAGCATACCTTTGACAGTCAGCAAAACCGCCTGATCAGGCCCGATTTCCATCTGCTTCTTATAGGGGCGGGTTTTCATACCGCCGTAATAACGGCTGTGCCAGATATATTCTTTCTGCTCTGCTTTTTTGCCTGAAACCTTTACCTGTGAGGCGTTGATGACCACCACGTGGTCACCGACGAGCTGCCCTGGCTGGTAGTTTGTCTTGTTTTTGCCCATGAGCAAGGTCGCGATATGCGTGCTCAGGCGCCCGAGAATTTTGTCTTTCGCATCAACAATTACCCAATTATGTGTAAGTTCCGCACGCTTGGGAAAGTGCGTTCTTTGCCCTTTGAGAGAGTCCATCGCGCCAAAAACGGCAGCCGAGATACCGCGTCGAGTAAAATGCCTTTTACCGGCCACCCCTGGCCCCGCAGCAAAGTCGCTACAGGTCTACCAGAACAAAGGTCACATCGTCCAGAAAGGAGTCACCTTCCGCAAAATCCCGCAGGGCGGCCAACAGACGCTCTTTGAGATCGGCCAGGGGTTGGTCGCGCATTTCTTCCAGGATTTCGATCAGTCTTTCCTCTTCGAAAAGCTCTCCCTTGCGGTTTGAAAGCTCGATAACACCATCTGTAAACAAAATTAGGCGGGTTTTGGGCTGCAAATGCTGCATTTCCACAGTAATTGCCGCCGCTTTACGCACTCCAAGCACCCCGCCCGGCGGGTGTACTTTTTTGACCCGTTTGCGGCCAGGTTCTTGCAGTAATAACGGTAAATGCCCGGCATTGGCATGCAAAAGGCGTTTATTTTTGAAATCCAACAGGGTATAGGCGCAACTGATGAAGGTTCTGTCACCCCGGTCAACCATGACATCATTCAGCTCTTTGAGCAGATTTTCAGGAAATTTTGCCTGGTCCCGTAAGTTGTGAAAGGCTATCTTGAGCATAGACGCATAGAGCGCGGCTGGTATTCCGTGGCCGGCGACGTCTGCTATGAGAATGGCGACCGAGTCTTCGTCTTCAATGAAGTCGTAAAAATCGCCACCGATACTACGGGCCGGCATACACACGGCTTCAATTTTGTACAGGTTGCTTTTGGGTTTGGAGACGGGAATAATCGCTTCTTGAATACTGCGCGCGATCTCGAGCTCGCGGCTGAGTGCCCGATAGCTCTCTCGCGCCAGGCTGGCTTCGCGTTGTAGCAGTACATTTTTTACGCGCGCCAGCACTTCGGCCTTTTCAAATGGCCGGCGTATCAGGTCATTCACGCCAGCCGAGAAGGCGCTCGCCGCAATGCCCGCCTGATTATTATCGATAATAAGTATGATCGGCAAAAGGCCGATGTCATAGTGCATGCGGATGTTCATCGCCAGCTCTATTCCGGACACATCCGGTAGCAGCACATCGCAAATGACCATTGCCAGATTCTGGTTGTTCTGCAGCAGAAGCATAGCTTCAGCTCCATTTTTTGCAACCACGGCCTGTTTGCCGAGCGTCAGTAATTGTTCCTGCAGCAGGCGATTCTGGCTGTTGTTTTCTCCGACGATCAGAATGTCTGTTTCATTTTTTGCAATCATGCCGGGCCGCAACCCGGTGAAATCTGCAGTAACTTTATTGGCAGCCTTGCGGTATTCATTACGGTGCCGCCCTTTTGCAAGTGCGGCTTCGAGGGCCGCCAAACCGCTGTATGGGAGGGTAATAATCAGCGAGTGCTCCGATTCGGCATACTTCTGGTGCAGATAACGACCACCCATTAATTCCGCAATTTTTTGGGTAACACGGGGGCCGATTTCATTGTCGGTATCATCGGTGTGGACAGCAAAGGCTGCTTCGGGTTCGTTGCCATGGTAGATGACAGATATTGCCAACTGCCCGTCAGCACTGGTCGCTCTGACGGTAATTATGGGCGAGTGCGAATGGCGGATTGCGGTGTTTAAAAGATTCAGCAGCATCTGCTGCAAACGCGCAGCATCTGCCAGAATATCCGGAATGTCTTCAGGAATCTCGTCTACCAGCACCAGTTGCGGGTTCTCAGAGAGCCCCAGGCAGAGCTGCATGACCGGGCTCAGGGTTTTTTTGAGCGAAACCTGCTGCGGATTCAGGACGATATCATTATGTTTTAACCGGATAAAATCGGATAAGTCATCGATGAGGTAGAGAAGTCGCTGTCCGTTTTCTTCCATTATCGCCAGCGATCTTTGCACCTGCTCGCTGACCGCTCCGCTGATTCCGCGGCGCAGATTTTCTGCAGTCTGCACCATTGCCTGTACGGGGGTTCTCAGTTCGTGCGTGGTTTGAGTCAAAAAATCGTCCCGCAACCGGTCAGAGCGCAACAGCTTCTCAGAAAGATTGGTGTTATCCCGGAAAACCAGCAATGACTTACCGGAGATCATGAATGCCTGCACGAAGATGAAAAGAAATATAGCGTAAGAAATGATCGGCGCCGTGCGTATTATCTCCGCACTACCCAGTGAGTCATTGATAAAGGCCAGTGTCAGTGCCAAAATTCCGGCGGCAAAGACATCCGCGCCGAAGACGCCTCGTCTTGCCAGCTTCACGACATGATAAAAAAGGTATACACAGACGAAAAAGAATCCCCATTGAAAAACCGGCAGCAGATAGCGTCCGATTTCAACCGGCAATATCACGCCCAACAGGGCAAAAATACCCGTGACAAGCGCAGAAAAGCGGGTGACACGGTCAGTGGCTAGGGCTCTGAAAAACTGCGTTACATAAAGCTGGAAAAAAAAGCCACCGGCGTAAATCGCGAAATACTCAAGGGCCAGATAAGCCTCCCAGCTGAGCTCGGGCAAAAAATTTGCCATCAGCTGTTCATGGGTCAGCAGGCGGCGTAATCCGATGAGAAAACAAAAAATGGCATAATGGATGATGGATTTGTCGGGGCTGCGCAGCAGAGCCAGCGCGAGGTGATACAAAGCGATGGTGATCAGCGCCGCGGCAATGGTCATATCCATCGCTATCGCTTTGAGGCGCTCGCTGATCATGACGGGCGCTGCGCCCAGCGTTAATTTCTGCCAAATGCCCCCCCGGCGGTTCTTGACATTCGAAACATGGATCAGAATCTCCGTTTTGCCCGCTAGCGGTCCCTGAAAATACTGCATGCGCCCGGCTGCCACAACATCGGCCGCCCTTTCTGAAACGTGTCCTGTCTCGATTTCCAGATGGTTGTTGATAAAAACCCGCGAAGCCGTTGCGGGCGGTGGGATGCGCATCACGTACATCGCGAGCTTGTCAGGCAGTTGTACGGTCAGGCGGTAGGTCGCACTGGCAGCGGCCGGCAGACGCAAAGCCGGGTCAGTGTACGAATTGAAACTGCGCGGAAGCTGCGCGATTTTTTTCGCCGCCTGCCTCTTTGCCAGATCTTCGGGCTGGATCAGTTCACCGGGATAATACTCCCATTCCCCATTGAGATCGACGGAGCCAGCGCCCGTGAAGTCATGTTTTTGCAGATCTAAGACGCCCGCTTTTGCCTGCAGCTGGACATTGTGTTCTGATTGCCGACCACAGGCAATGCAACACGCAACAGCAATGACGAGGATTGAAAATTTCATTGCAGCTTCTTCAATAAATGGCGGGTGATCTTATCTTCGGCGTTGGCTTTATTGAGGCGGTTCACCAGATTTGCCGCCTTGGAGCGGTTGCCCGATTTTAAAGCGATCGCCGCCAGCAACTGTGTTGCCCGCACATCGGCGGGAAATTTTTCCAGATGCAGCTTCACATGTTTTTCGGCCAGTGGGTATGCCTTCAGCTGATAATAGATGCGTGCCGAAAGAAAGGGTAAAGCCGGAAATTCGGGGTACATCCGCCAGAGTTCTTCAAGTAGATTCGAAGAATCTTCAAGCATCTTGCGTTTCATCGCCTTGACGGTCTCATTGAATGTCTCGATGAATTGTTTGTATTGCGGATGCACGCTGAGCGCGAGCAAAGATACGTCATCGCGGATGCGGGTACCCGCCGCAAAGGCCATAAGGTCTTCGAGTATTGCATCTGCAAGTTTTTGCACGGGCAGTTCATGGTGGCGCATGATGAGTTCTTGCAGACGTGCATGGCCAAATTCTTCACCTGCGGGGTTCACCTGTTCGGTGATACCGTCGGTGAACAATACGAGCAAATCGCCGTACTGCAGGCGCGATTGTTTTTCTTCATAGGTGTCGGTTGCATCGGCCATCGCGCCGATGAATAGACCATTCGTATCATACGATTCAATGGTGCCGAATTTGCGGCGAAAGTGCAGTGCTTTCTGGTGCGAGGCATTCGCGTAAGTGATATGCAGTCTTTCATCGATGCGCACAAGAAACGCGGTGAGGTAGTCCTGTGTTTTGATCTGCTCGCTCAACTGCGTATTGACATCGCGAAAAACGGCTGCGGGTGAATCAGAATTGCGGATCGCCAAACCGAACGCATCGTTCGCCGCCATGGTAATCAGTGCCGCCGGTACACCGTGGCCCGAAACATCTGCCAGCAGCGCAAAAATCGCTCCGTCCTTTTTGTAGATATTTAAAAAGTCTCCGGATACTTTCTGCATTGGCTTAAAGATGATGCCGAACTGTATTGCCTGCCACGGCGGGTGAGCATGCGGAATCATATCTTTCTGGATTTCCGCGGCGAAATCAAGCTCTGTCTGTATTTCGTGGTCTTTTGCCTTGAGTTCTTCGTTTGCAGCACTCAGATGCGCTGTGGCTTCTCTGATCTGGTGCTCCAGATCGCGGCGGTAATTCAACACTTTTTGGGCCGCGTGGAAAAAACCCGAAGACAGATTTGCCAGCTCCTGATCGGATGTCTGCGAATAAAAATCAGGGTCGTGGCCTTCTTGCAGCGATGTTGCGGCCAGTTGCAACTCTTTGATCGAAGCGAAGATACTGGAGAACAATAGAATGGTTAGCACCATGAGCAATGCCAGGGAGAAAAGGGAAAAACCGATAATATACGCATACCCAGAACTGGATTTCGCCACTTCTGATCTCAGCAGAGAAATCAGGATATAATCGCTCAGCGCAATAACCAGCAAGATGCTGGCAAACTTTGTTTTTAAAGAAACCGCATATTGGTTTGGTGGTTCCTGCCCCATGAAGAACAGTTGGCGCTTAACCAGGGAGCGGTATTTTCCCATATGCAAATCGCCGGTAACGTAGAGAAAAAGAATATGGATGGGCGCCGCCACCAAACCCGTTTGAATATAGGTCCAGAAATGCGGTGTGTGCAGGTAAAAATGGTCGTATATCAGAACGGTGCCCAGACAAATGACAGCGTGAATCGGCCCGTAGAGGGCATGGTTTTTGCCAAAATCGGTCAGAAAATACAGCAGTTTCTTATAGTCTTCTATATCGCGATCAATACGCATACGACCGTCGATGAACATCGAATTGACAAAACGCACACGGCCGACAAAGGTCCTTATTCCCAGCCGATGCAGCCCGTCGTTCACGTAAATTTCAAATAAGATCGAAAAACCGACCCCGACAATCAGAGAATAGAGAATATGCGGATGCAGCTCGCTAATTTGTCCGCGGGCAAAACCATACGCAAAGCCGATCACTGCCAATACGCTGGAAAAAAGAATATGCACGAGCGGCGCAGCGTAAAAACCCTGCGCCCACAAAAAGCCCCTGGTCAGAGCACGGTAGCCGTCGAAAAAAAAACGCATCATCTCTGTCTCAGCATCGTCAGCAATTCATTGATGCGCGCCTCGATATCTGCGGCTTTAAGTGTGCGGTACTTCTCGGGCACCATGTCCTGGTGTGTGCATTCGCGCACTGCCACCAGAGTCTGCAGCTCAATCGCCAGCGGATATTCCGGGCTGCGGAAATTACCGATCGTATCCTTCAGGATTTTCTCGTCGAGTGCCGCGTCGTGTTTAACCTCGGCCGCGAGCGCCGCCCGCGTCATCATGGCTTCTATATCAGCGCCTGAATAAGACCGGCCTTTTTCGAGAATCGGCTGCAGCTCAGCCAGCGGCGCGGGAAGTTTCAGCTTTCGACACACGCTCTGATAAAGGCTTTCGAGCTCTTCTTTAGTCTGTGGATGAAAGAGCGCCAGGTGCTCTTCTGCGCGACCCTGTCTTTTCATATCGACCGGTAAAAGGTCGGGGCGCGAGGTCATCAGAAACCAGATAATTTTTCCACGGTAGGATGTATCACTCATCAGCGACGCGAGCGAAGCAAACACGCGCATCGACACGCCGCTATCGCCGCTCGCGTCGCGGTTGCCGAGAAAAGCGTCGGCTTCATCGATCATCACGGCAACAGGATAGATGGATTTCAGAATATTAAAAATCTTCTCGAGGTTGGCTTCGGTTTCGCCCTGCCACTGCGAACGGAAATTCAGAAATTTTACCACGGGCAATGCCGCGTCATGCGCAAAACATTCGGTGATGAAGGTTTTGCCGGTGCCGACCGGGCCGCAGATCAGAAATCCCATCGGCAAGTAGGATGTTTTGCCTTGTTTGATGGCTGAGGCTGTAAGCGTGAGTATTTCCTTTACCTTTTCGTGGCCTGCGACTGCGCTCAGTGAGTGCTT
>Ga0138256_10001675_pt1 | contig 23844 bp, 15 predicted proteins | sample KNB2016incub_MG_FD_105486 | JGI IMG/M metagenome (GOLD analysis project Ga0138256, IMG submission 105486) | Active sludge microbial communities from wastewater in Klosterneuburg, Austria - KNB2014incub_MG | ecosystem: Engineered > WWTP > Activated sludge > Unclassified | place: Austria... | reverse complement strand
TTTTAAATGTCAGCAAGTTTTATGGCCGCAAATTTAACTTCACATTAACCATACCCGTGCAGTGCTAATTACCACTCACTACTTACTACTCACCATATTCACTTCGTACAACTTCTCACGCATCTCTTTCACGCGCTCGTCTTCGAGGTATTCATCATACGTCATCGACTTATCGATAATTCCGTTTGGTGTCAATTCGATAATTCGATTTGCAACAGTGTGCATGAACTCGTGATCATGTGATGTGAAAAGCGCAACGTGCTTCCAGTCTTTCAAAGCATTGTTGAAGGCTGTGATTGATTCAAGATCTAAGTGATTCGTTGGTTCATCGAGGATAAGACAATTTGCATTGGTCAACATCATTCTTGATACCATGCAACGAACTTTTTCTCCTCCTGATAATACATTCGACATCTTCAACGATTCTTCACCGCTGAAAAGCATCTTGCCTAAAAATCCGCGGATATATGTTTCGTCTTTGTCTTTTGAATACTGACGAAGCCAGTCGATCAGATTAAAATCACCGTTGAAGAATTTTGAATTGTCATTCGGTAAATATGAGCGAGTGATCGTTGTTCCCCATGTGAAGTCGCCACCAGCTTGCTTGTCTTCGCCATTCAGAATTTCGAAGAAAGTTGAGATGGCAGTATGATCTCTCGAGATCACTGCAACTTTATCGCCTTTGTTTAATGTGAAAGAGACGTCATTGAAAAGTACTTGTCCATCGTTGGTGTTTTTTGAAAGATGCTCAACAGATAAGATCTGATCACCGCAATCACGTTCTGCTTTGAAAATGATTCCGGGATATTTTCTTGTTGATGCCTGGATGTCATCAATCACAAGCTTCTCCAATAATTTCTTACGACTAGTTGCCTGACGAGACTTGGATGCATTCGCGCTGAAACGTTCAACGAAATCCTGAAGCTCTTTACGTTTGTCTTCCACTTTTTTATTCTGATCAGAACGCTGACGTAAAGCGAGCTGACTTGATTCATACCAGAAAGTATAGTTACCGGTATAAAGTTTTATTTTATTGAAATCGATATCTGCGATGTGTGTACACACTGCATCTAAAAAGTGACGATCGTGAGATACAACGATCACTGTATTTTGAAAATCGGCAAGGAAATTTTCCAACCATGAAATTGTATCAACATCCAAGTCATTCGTTGGCTCATCTAAAAGAAGAATATCCGGATTACCAAAAAGTGCTTGTGCTAAAAGAACACGAACTTTTTCTTTACCGCTCAACTCGCCCAATAGTTGCTGATGAATTTCTTCTTTCACACCTAAGCTACTCAACAAACTTGCAGCATTACTTTCTGCATCCCAGCCATTCATTTCGGAGAACATATGCTCCAATTCCGCTGCGCGATTTCCATCGGCATCGCTGAAATCTTCTTTAGCATAAAGCGCATCTTTTTCATGCATAACATCCCACAGCTTTTTATTGCCGATCAGGACAGTATCGATTACCTTTTTATCGTCAAATTCGAAGTGATTTTGACTCAAAACGCTCATTCGCTCGCCTGGAGTAATGGAGATCTGGCCAGTCGCCGGTTCTATTTCTCCTGACAAAATTTTCAAAAAAGTCGATTTTCCGGCTCCATTGGCACCTATTACACCGTAACAGTTACCGGGAATGAATTTAATGTTAACGTCGTCGAATAAAACCCGCTTTCCGTAACGTAATGAGATATTTGATGCTGCAATCATTTTTCTATAAGCTTAAAGGGGTGCGAAGGTAGTGAAAATCAGCGTTCGAAGTAAGGGGTTTGGTGGGTAGTTTAAGGGGTTTAAAGAGTTTAAAAAGGTTTAAAGTGTTTAAAGTGATTAAGGGCCGCCTTACTGGACAACATCGAATTAACGTAAGGCTGTTCAGTTTTTTGCTCGAAATCAGCACTGGTGGCTAGAGTTGAGACTATAGCTCATTCACATAAATAGTTCGAAGTTGTCTTTTTGAAAATGTCAGATTTTCAGGATACATCGAACCGATGATTTTTTGTTTCACATCAATACTAGTGAAGCTTTTCTATTTATTTAACTAAGCTAACTTTTCCATTATAAAACTCTGACTCATTATCTGTGATGTGATAATAATAAATACCAGTTGAAAGGTTCTCAGTATGTACAACAAGAGTTTTAAAAACGCCATATAGTTTTTCTTTCAATACCATTTCACCTAAAGCATTATAAAGAACAAAATCTGCCTTCTTGATATTTTGAAAATCATAATTGATTGTAAAATAATCTTTGGCCGGGTTAGGAAATACGGTAATTGCAAAAAAAATTGGAATAGAGTTAATCGTTGTAAGTGTATCACATACACTTCCTACTAATGCGCCAAGATCATAATTTGGAAAGTTAGGAATTGATGAGTTATAATTAGGCAATGTAAAACTGTGTTGTTGTACATTGCACAACATTCCTTGTATATCGGGTGAATCAATCACATGCATTGTTCTGCTTCCACCAAAATTATTAATGTAAATTTTACCATCAGGAGCTAGTTGATGAGTAAAAAAAAGTTGTTGAATACCGAAAACACTATCAACCGTTGAATCCCATTGCGCAACTAATTCTTGAGATGCCTGTAAGTCTGGATTCCAAGTATCGAACTGATACAAATTATAATAACCGGACACATACAAAAATCGCCCACTTGGAGAAAATGAACATGCAGTAATTCTTTCATTTGTAGTATCAATATAAGCTATTCGAAAGTTGCTAAGATCGCCACTACATCTATCAAAATCGTATAGGTGCAATTCATTACTTTGGCTCACCATTGCATATTTGCTCCCATCGGGCGAAAAAACTGCCTGACTTCTGTAATCAAAATCTCTTAATCCATCTGACGGGTATACCATCGATCCAATTTGCTGAGCATAAGCTGGAGAAACACCATCAGGCGAAATCAAAATTTTATAGTATGTGTTACTGTACCACTTGCTTGTTATAATCCACCAATCTCTTCCATTTGCATGTTTGCATGCTGTTAACCTTCCTAATGTTATTGTGTCATCAATCGCATGAATATTTTTCTTAAACGTATCGATCCCTCCTAGACCGCCATCCAGACTCATGTCAATTACGCTATAACTTAAATGGAATGGCTGACCGTCATAATAAGTTGTACTGTCAGTAGGTAGATGATATGGAAAAAGTGATTCTCCAGTAATGTAAAACAGATAATACTTGTTGGCTTCATTTGGCGCGTGAAGTGCAATTACACCTTGGGTAAAACCTAATCCCGATGTATAAAACGAATCAGTCGCCCAACCGGAATTAAAGTTCTCACTGTTCGGCAATGTATCGAAATTTGAATTTGCTATCCATTGACCATTCGTGTAAAAAAGCAAATTGGAATTTGTGTCGCACATACTAGAATTGGTAATAAAAAATTTCATTGGGCTTTGAACAGAAAAAGTATCAGGTGTACCAGAAGAAAAATCAATGCCGCATCTATCATTGTTTGAAATAAAATCATATCCTAGCATCCAAACATTATCTCTGTTTTGAGAATAACATATTGAGGACAATAAAATAAAAATATTTATAGAAACTATTTTTTTCATAACATTTATAAAGCTCCGCAATTTCTAACGAGGCTTTTCTTGTTACTTAACTAAACTTACTTTTCCATTGTAAAAGTCTGACTTATTATCCGAGATGTGATAATAATAAATACCAGTTGAAAGGTTCTCTGTATGTACAACAAGCGTTTTAAAAACGCCATATAGTTTTTCTTCCAATACTATTTCACCTATAGCATTATAAAGAACAAAATCTGCCTCTTTGATAGTTTGGAAATCATAGTTGATGGTGAAATAATCTTTGGCAGGATTGGGAAAAATCTTTATCTCAAAGTTTTTTTCGACAGCGCTGATTTCTGTTAGTGTATCACAAACGCTCCCTGCTAATGCACCAAGCTCAAAGTTTGGAAAATTCGGGATGGTGTGATTATAATTTGCCAATTGTAAACTATGTTGTCTAAAGTCGCAAGCTTGCCCTAATAAATCAGGTGAATTTATAACATGAAAATATGGTGTAGAGCCGAAAGTTGAGATATAAATTTTATTATCAGGTCCCAATTGATGGATGAAGAATAGTGTAGGAATATTTGCTAAAGGTTCAACAAAGGAGTCCCATTGTGCAATTAATTCCTGAGATAACTGCAAGTCAGGATTCCAGGTATCAAACTGGTACAAATTATAATAACCAGACGCGTACAAGAATCGTCCATTGGGAGAAAAAGAACATGAAGTTGTTCTCTCATTTGTAGTGTCAATATTAGCTACTCGAAAGTTGCTTAAATCGCCGGTACATCTATCAAAATCATATAGGTGCAACTCATTACTCTGGCTTATCATTGCATATTTGTTCCCATCTGGAGAAAAAACTGCTTGGCTTCTGTAATCAAAATCTCTTAATCCATCTGAGGGATATAAAATTGGTCCGATTTGCTGTGAAGATGCTTGAGAAATACCGTCAGGTGTAATTAAAATCTTATAGTAAAAATTACTATACCATTTACTTGTTATAATCCACCAGTCTCTACCATTGGCATGTTTGCATGCGGTTATTCGCCCAAAGCTCAATGTATCATCAATAATATGGATATTTTTATCCAAAGCATCAATACCGCCTAAGCTACCATCTAAACTCATATCAACAATACTATAACTTAAATAAAAAGGTTGAGAGTCATAATAAGTATTCGTATCGCTAGGCAAATTATAAGGCATCGGCGAACTACCAGTTTCATGTAAAACATAAAACCGTAATGAATCATTTGGTGCCGGTAAAACTATTACTCCTTGACACATTGGCAAAGCAAAAGCTCCGGATGAATCCGTCAACCAACCAGGATTAAAATTCATACTGTTTAGAAGAGTGTCATGGTTTCTATTAGCAATATAATTTCCATTAGTATGAAATAGTAGGTTACCACTATTATCACAAATACTCGCATTAGTAACAAAAAATTCCATTGAACTTTCAACAGAGAATGTGTCAGGAATTCCCATTGTAAAATCAATACCACATCTGTCATTATTTCCACCAACGTTATATCCAAGCATCCAAACATTATCTCTGTTTTGAGAGTAACACGTTAAAGACAAAAAAATTAAAATAATTATTGAAATTGATTTTTTCATAAGAATTAATAATGCCCCGTTAGAGTTAACGGGGCTTTTCTATTTATTTAACTAAGCTTATTTTACCATTATAAAATTCTGATTCATTATCTGTGATGTGATAGTAATAAATACCGTCTCTCCATAAACTCATATCTATTTCTTTACTATTAACCGAACCATTTATAGTATTAATATAAACAATTCTCCCTAAAGCATCAGTAATGGATAATGAATACTCTTTGCTCTCATCAAGAATGTACTCAATCGTTGCAATAGAACGTGTAGGGATAGGGTACACTCTTATTTGATCATTATCCTTTATTCGTGGATTAGCTAATCTCTGACTTCCTGTTGAATTACAAATGCCATCATCGTCAAAAAAGTATTCTTCATCAATCAAAGCGTATAATCCACGAGCGTCATAAACGGATTTTCCGCCTATGTAAGGACATTGAAAGGCAACCTGTGTGATTTGTTCTTGTTGCGTTTCCGAGAAACTAAATATTCCCTTAGCAATAGTTTCAAGCTTTACTGAATTGACAATCTTCATATTTTGCTCAATCAAATTACTTGTTACAACAGATTCATTTTGCATTTTTGCTTGAAGTATTCTTTGCTCTTTGAGAGTTGAGTCGCTATATACTATTGAGTCCATCAACGACCTTAGATTTTCTTCAACCTCTGTAAGTTTCCCTAAATTGGCTTGGCTATTGAGATAGAAAAACATTTCTAATACTGTACTACTATCAAGTAACGCAATATTTTCATGCAATTTTTCGAAAAGCTCTTTCTCCAAACTGTAACGTAAAACTTCATCTAAATCAGCGAATCCACCGTTGCCTTCAACAAGGTCTTCTTTATCTTTAATTTCACCTTCTTCCTCTACAATTGGTTGCACCATATTTTGGCAATATGAGGGGCATTTATAAGGTGGTTCACTATGAAAAGTAGGGCTTATTTGATTACCTAAAATATTAGCTCCTGAAGATTGAGGTGAGTAAATATCAATTCCGGAATTCCCGCAGACCCAAAATGCTTGGAAGGGAGGTAGTAATTGTGGATGGTACCTGTAAAGGGCATATCCTGTTGGAAAATTGCCGGAGTTATTAAATCCTTGATAACGGTTTCCCCTTGTTTCACTATTTTGGTTAAGCGCTTGATCGCCAATTACACCTTGTTGAGCGGTAGCATCAGCTCCAACATACAAACCGAACTTATGGTAATTGTAAGTGTTTCCCTGGATAGTTGATTTATCACAATCGCCTATAAACTCCATAGCAGTACGTGTACGGCTTGATGAGTTACAGTCAATTAGATTTTCAGGAGTGTATGTGAGTGAAAGACCATAAGAGGGCACGTTTAACAATGATGTGTTTTCTCCTTCAAGACCATTGCAATCTATCGTTTCTGCTCTGCAATTTTCAACCCTTACACAATAACGATTTGGGTTTAAAAATGAAGTGAGCGGTTTGAGTTTAACGCTGTTGTTGTTTATTCCACCTTTCGAATTGTTTTGATACCACACTCCAAAATTGCCATACGTTTCAATGTTATTTTTTGAAACAAACGCTCCATTGCTTGAAAAATTCGTTGACTCGACAACTTTTATTCCTCCTGCTCTAGAATCTTGTAATGTCACAATTGCATTATCGCTAACGTCCATAATTGCACCTACGTTTTGCAACAAGTAAATACCCATTGTAACATCACTCATTTGATTAGAAACACAATTAATATATGCTCTGTTCACACATTCCCTTGTCATGATACCTGTGCGTGTTGTTTGAAATGTATTAGATATCACTGTTGACAAGTCTCCTCCTTGCATATAGACTCCGTAAGAAGAATTAGAGAATGTATTTTGAGTTGCATACAATCTATTCAAAGAATTTAAATTTGCATTGATCGACCTTATGCAATTTGTATGGTTGCTAAAAATGTTATACGATAAGTTGAGATAGCTATCTGTACTAAAAATACCAATATTTGAGTTTTCAAAATTATTTATTGCACCTCCTCCAATTGTAATTGTGCTTACATTATTAAGTTCAATATGATTACTGCTTCTTTGAGAACCGTAAGGTGGTTTTAAGGTACTGCCAGTGCATCTGAATGAGGTGCCAGTTACACTGCTAGTAGAATAGCTTCCGTTCTCAGCATGTATAGAAACAAGATTACGGTCAAATATTGAACCTGAAACAACAAAGCGAGCAGCACTGCTTGAAAATACAGCTTGCATTGCATCTTCAATTGTTGAGCCGTTAATAATTAATTGTGAAGTTGAAGAAGACAAATAAATTCCATCCCACATATTAGTACATCCGAATAAATGTGACCCACTCTGAATTGTTAGTGTGCAATTTGCAGCAACAATAATTTTCACGTTCGGATCGATTGCAACATCCGCAAATCTAAATTCAAAATTGTTGTTGATTGTAAAATCGCTATGAATAGCAACGGTTGCTCTATTGCCTGAAGTGCCAATAAAACCTGTTCCAAATTGCGAAGATACATTTCGCGGCACGGCGCAAGTATGATACATTGCAGGACAGAGAGGTATCGCAGCGACAATTGTAAAAGTAGCTTGAGCAGAAACGCAAGATGTTGACATATTCGTAACTGTAACATTACAAGTTCCTGGTGCAAGCCCGGATACAGTAGGCGTGGTAGCAGTTGTGCAACTCCATAAATATTGATATGCCCCTAAAGGAGAAGGGTTTGCAGTAGCAGCTCCATCATTCACACCGGGGCATGACTGATTTTGAGCAGAAACATTTACTGTCGGAATAGGATTTAATGTAATACTTACTTCATCAAATGATTCAATACATGGTGCATTACTGATTGTCCATCTAAGTGTATAAGTTGAACCATTAGTTCCTGTAAAATTTGATGTCGGGTTTGAAGGGTTATTGATATTACCTCCCATACCCCCACCAATTATTGACCAACTACCTGTACCAGAAGAAGGTGAATTTGCGCTAAGGTTAGCAGATATTCCGCAAACCGATTGATCAATACCAGCATTTGAAGTTGATGGGGAAATTTTGAATCCGATTGAAACTTCATCGAAAGTATTACTTGCACATGCTGGATTTACAACTGTCCATTTTAAAGTATAAATTGTTCCAGGAGTCCCGGAAAAAGTTGCTGCTGGATCATTCATGTTAGAAAAACTACCACCTGCTCCTACAGAAATAGACCATGTTCCACTGCCAGGTGAAGGATTACTGCCAGCTAAAGTAGTAGTAGTTCCGCACACTGTTTGGTCAGGTCCTGCACTGACTGTTGCAGTACCTGAAGAAGAAATTATAACTGAAATGTTTTTTTGACAGCCATTTACATCTGTTACTCTACAACTATATGAACCGGCTGCTAGATTATTTGCAGTTGCCGCATTACCACCACTAGGCAACCACAAATAAGTGTATGGTGACATTCCATTTACTGCAGTAACTGTTGCGCTGCCATTCGAACCTCCAATACAAACGTTAATATGAGTTTCCGTCAATGTAGGCGCCGGATTTTGATCAACATTATACTGGAATGTTTGAGAGCAACCAGTAGAAGATGTAACTGTACAGCTGTAAGTTCCTGCAACTAAACCTGAGATATCCTCAGTTACTGGACTATTGCTCCAGCTAAAACTTACTGGAGTAGGAATAACAGTTTGATTTATTGCTCCAGTAGCTGAGCCATTACATTGAATTATGTTAGATGTTGCACTTGATGTAAATCCTGTTGGTTGGGATATCGTAAAATTAATATATTGAAAATTACAAGTTCCGGTTTCTACAATCTTTAATGAATAAACACCCGCAGGTAAGTTATTTGCTGTAGTAGAAGAATTTGTTTTTGTAATAGAATTTTCCGGTACGCCTATCCATTCAAAAGTTAAGTTCAGCGAAGTATTCAATGCTGAAAATATTGCAGTTCCATTTGACCCTCCATTACAGGTAACATTTGTAAAAGATGGATTAGCGGTATTTTGAAAGTCTACTGCAGTGCCAATATCAAATGTTGTATTATCATTACAGCTATTTCCATTATTTGTAACAGTAACTTGATAGTGACCAGGCGGAAGTAATGTAAGTGTTTGTGGAAGAATAGGATCTCCGTACCAGGTAATAAATCTATTTACAACACCATCACTTACTATTGTTTTTGGATATTCTGTTCCTGTCACAGATAATTGAACACTTCCATAGCCTGCATTACAAATTAGATTGGACGCAGAAATCGTTGGGCTTGTAGAATTAAAGCTTCCTGATGGAATAGTGATTCCATCAAAAGCAACACAATTGTCAAAAGAATTGGAAATTTCCACTGAGAATGTCCTGCTATCACTTGCAGTCCCTAATACAATTAGTTGACTAGTTTCACCTGTATTCCATTTGTATTGTAAATTTCCCAGATTAAAAACATTTGATGTATAATTTGCATTTAATTTTAATATAGCCGCAGTACTGCAAACAGGTGAAATAAATACTGATTGATCAAAGCCAACCAAATTGACAGTATTACTTTGTCCTAAACAAGTAGAACCGCTTGTTCTAATCGCATAATAACTCCCAGATTCACTTGCGTTAAAATATTGTTCGCCGCTTGAACTACCTTGAGCAACTTTAATTCCATCTTTATACCAATCAATGTTACTAAATTTTGACGCTTTCAATAGAACTTGTTTATTATCACAAATAGATATATTATTTAAAGTACTATAACCTATTGGTGTAATTGTGAGCGTGCTGTTAACTTGAATAACTTCACTATAAGTCGCAACTGGAGTTCCATTACCATAATCTAATTCTAAGGTTAAGGTATATGGAGCATTTGTGCCATTAACAGTTAATGTAGAAGTCGCGTCTGCAAGAAAATCTGTTGTTTGATCTAGTGAAAAATCGGGAGTGTACCCACTAGTAATATTTACAATGTTATTGCTAACATCGGTTAATCTTAAATGGTATTGTATATTTTTTTCTCGAGGTCCAATGTAATTTACATGTAAGGGCGAATTAGTTTGAGTAGAACAAATGGGCGCGTTAGTATAGAACAAAGGTGGGTTTTTGAAACTGCGAAGCAAATAGGATGACGTGAACCAATTATATGCGCCAGGTGCTAGTATATTTTCATTACTAGTTGGCGCTCTGAGTGGTGCCCAAACTGCATAATGTTCATTTTCTGCAACAAAAATATTTCTTAACTGATTATCTCCATTTGTCATTTTTAACATCCATTCTCCAAAAAAATTATCATTCGCTCCATATAATTTACTCTCTGCGCTAAATATTGGTTTGATATTAGTTTGATCAAGTGTGTTTGATGCCCTAAAAGCATCTTCATTAAAAGGTATACCTTTTAATGGGTCTGAAAATGAACTTGTCGATCGAAAATATTCTTCTAAAAAAATTTCATCGGCTAATCTAGAACTATTTGCTCCTGTACTTTGGCAATAACCGCATCCTCCACCATTGGCAGAATTTGTACCGTCTGTGAATTCTGTAGGACACGTAGGACACGTCAGTTTACTTGGTGATAGTGCATTTTTACCATAGTAAACTGTGGTTATTAAAGCAGGAGATGAATTAGTTGTAATTACTTTTAATGCACTCATTAATTGCTCGTAAAAGGTACGCGGGTGTCATTGACAGCTAAAGGATCAACCCAAAACTCATACTCCGTAACAAAGCCATCAAAGGCAGCACCACAACTTAAACTATTACTTGAAACCCTCAATGCAAATTTAGCTACTTCTGAGGGCATCAGAAGAGCATCACCAACATTGTACTGTTGATTCAGGATTAGTAGCTGTGGATTTCCAGCTTGTAAATTAGGTTGCGATGGATTCAAAGGAACAGGAGGAGTTGGAGTAGAGAACATGTCGTTAAAATCTTCAACATCTTGAGCTGTATTTGCACTACCAATTGCTGCAAGTATTCTTGTAATGCCATAGTATGATTTTGCATTCATCATGAACCTACATAAATGCTCCTGTAAACTTTCATTTCTCGAATCATTTTTATTCCAAACTAAAGGTGCACTTGAAGTAAACACTTTGTGTAAGTCATAAAGTATTATTGTCGTAAAATGATTTTGTTGTGCGTAAACTAAAACTTCTTCTTCTTTTTCAAATATCCCATCAATGTTTTGATCAACACCTAGAATAGAAAAAGAATTATTGTAAATTGAAGCATTATCATACTTTACAAATTTATCAATGTACAATCCTCTTAATGGGTTGTCAGCTACTTGAGCATAAAGACAATTAATAGTAAGGAGAATCTGTAAAAGTGACACAAAAAATAATTTAGTTTTTTTCATCTTAGTTTATGTTTTTAGTAAATGTGATAAAACAAATAAGCATTAAATATTTCTGAAATTTACTTTCAAATGGTTTTTTATAAAAAGTATTGACATAATTAGTGAAAAATACTTTCAAAACCAAATTAATAAAAAAAATCACCGCCAATTTTTGGCAAATTTTTTTGACAAATCTTGACTCATTGGTTGATTAAATATCCAAACTTTATGTAAGTGATAATTTCTAGAAGTGATTGTGACTAACGCAATAAAAATTGAAGCAAGTAATAAATTTAAGCTAATTGATTTTATCAACCCCGTTTCATTAAATTCTTAGCTTTTATTGACTTTCCTTAAAAGATATTAAAAATGCCACTTAAAGTCGAGTACTTTCTCTTTGAGTTCAAGGAAAGGCTTTAAAGTCCAAATTTTGTTCAAATCCTTATAATCCAGTTTCGAACTAATTACCGGAAAAAATGCAACACCCTAATCACTTTAAGCCCTTTAACCCATACTTCTAAAACTATAAATAAGCCCCCAGCCCAGTTCCCACCGGAAGTGTAACCAAACCTCTTTCCCCATACCGAATCCCACCTTTGATCGGATCTTCTTCAAACATTAAGGGTGTATCGAAATCGAAAAATTTTGCTGCGGAACTACTTAATGCTAAATGTGCGGATGCTGTGAAACCAAGTCGTGATTCGAGGAAGCCTCCTATTTGTACGCCGATATTATTTTCTTCTGCAAGTCTTAGGATCTTCATTGCTTTGAAAATTCCGCCGGACTTGCCTAATTTAATATTGAAAAGATCACACGCTTTTATTTTTATGAGTCGTGCTGCATCTAAATGATCGCAACATGATTCATCGGCCATGATTGGAATTGCACTTGCATTTTTTATTTCGGGCAGATCGAGAAAACTGTGTTTTAATATAGGCTCTTCACAATGTTGAATGTTCAACGATTTCAATTCAGACAAAATATAGATGGCGTCTTCTTTACTCCACCCTTGATTGGCATCGATGCGAATTGGGATTTCATTTCCGACTGCAGCACGAATACTTTTCATTCGAAAAATATCTTGCTCCGCAGTTCCGCCAAGCTTTACTTTGATAACCGGAAATCCTGCATTCAGAATTTTCTTTGCATCCGAAGTCATTTTCTCTGGAGTGTCAATGCTTACGGTGTAGTCTGTGTGAATCACCTTATCATTTTTTCCACCGAGAAATTCATAAAGAGGAACTTTTGAATGTTGTGAAGCAATGTCATACAAGGAAATATCAAAAGCACTCTTTATTGAAGTGTTACCGAAAATAATTTTGTCCATCAAAGAAACAAGTTCTTCGATCTTCAATGCGTCCTTGCCGATAAAATTTTCTGAAATGATCTTGCCAACGGCTAAGCAGGTTTCTGCAGTTTCACCATGGATGCTACGAAAAGGACTGCATTCGCCAAAACCAATGATGCCATTTTGAGTTGTGATCTTCACCACAACATTATCGGCATATTCTAATTTGCCGAGAGAAATAATAAATGGTTCAATGAGTTTTACCTTCAATGGTATTACCTCGATTGACTTTATTATTTCTCCCGTCATTCTTATTTGAAATTAATATACAATGATCTTAGAATACTGAACATTTGAACGTGTGCTGTGCTTTAAGATGTATGTTCCGGCAGCAACATTTGACAGATCAAATTCAATTGTTCCGATTGATTCGCTATTCTTAACCTCGACAATCTTTCCATCGAGGCCAATCAATTGAAAAACAGAATTTGTCACCAATGAATTTACATATAAATTTCCATGAGCCGGATTCGGATAAACCTGAGAGATCTCTTTTGTTGCATCAGCAATATTTGTGAAAACAACATCATTCACAAATACAGGAATAGAAACATTCTGTTGTCCGCTTCCACCTACTTCTGCAAGTTGAAAAGATAAAAATGCACGAACTGAATCTGTATTAGCTGACAAGAAATGCATAACGATATTATGCGATTCACCGGGCTGCAAAGTTGCATTTGCACTACCTGATGTGATCGATAATTCAGTTGGATGAGTTAATTGAATACTTGAAATGTCAATTGCAGTATTACCATCATTGACTAACACATAGTTGAAGTCAGCCGGAATATTCGCAGGAACAAATCCGAAGATTGCTGTATCCTGTGTCAGGTCGTATAAAAATACTCTTTGCGCTACAGATGTAAAAACGATAGAACGGATACGCTCTAGAAATTGCGGATAATCAACAAATGGATTTCTGTTGTGCTGAACAGCTTGAATGTCATCAACTCTTGTTCTATCAACTGCTGTAACAGGAAAAGTATTGTACCAATTTCTTAAAACTGATTCTTGCGTAGCGTCAAGAAAATTCGAATAATTCTGATATCGCAAAACGAAATAAAACATTGCACGTGCAACAGCACCTTTATGCTCATCTCTTGGTTCGAAGAAAGTATTAGTTCCTGAGGATCCACCAACCGACCATGTCGGATTCGTTACTTCTGCAAATGGATTATCGCCACGGATACCATTCGCTGCATCGTCTGTTGGAAAGAGATGATGCAGATCTGATTTCATTGGCTCTGCACTTGCAAATAAAGATTGCGGCCATGTATGTTCTGTATTGAAATTGTCGCTTGTCTGGCAGTCTGAACGATCAACGTAACCGGTCGCTAATCTTCCTGTGTAAACACACTCTAATGTATTTATAGATGCGCCTTGTCCATTGACACGTTGATTATCGATCGACATAAACATTTCGTCACGTGCATCATTATATCCAAGTGAAGTATATCCAACACCCGTAACATTGTGAATTGATGTTTTCAATGCTTCTTCCGATGTATTTTCCGTTGCAGAATAATATGTTTTTGAATAACGGCCTTGTCCGATAAGGTCAACGCTTACGTAACCTCTCAAGCCATCATTTTCAATTACCATTTCCGTATTGTGTAATATGTTGTGACGAGGAGAAAATTTTATCCATTCAGCTTGTGAACTACCTGCTGAAATCACATATGCATTTGTGAATCGCGATGAAAAGGCAGGCTGTCCGTAGGTCGTATAGAATTTAATTCCGGTAACAGTGATGTCACGTGAAGTTGGATTCTGTATCGTCAACAAAAGACTGTCGGGTGCATTTTCATATGCTACACCAAAATTCAATTGCGCAGAACTTACAGTTAATCCTTGTGCATGCACCAACGACGGTAAATAAAATAAGGCTGCAATGAGCAGCCTTACTGAAATATTTATTTTCTTATTCATCTAGTTTTTTTTACAAAACAATTTATTCTTCTGTCACTTCGATCTTTGTTATCTCATCATCAGCACGAATTGCATCGATCACTTCAAGACCTTCCACTACTTTTCCAAAACAAGTATGGTTTCTGTCAAGGTGAGCAGTGTTTGTACGGCTATGACAAATGAAAAATTGTGAGCCACCGGTATCGCGACCTGCATGAGCCATACTCAAAACGCCACGATCGTGGTATTGATTGCCACCATCTAATTCGCATTTGATCTTGTAACCCGGTCCACCTGCACCTGTTCCATCAGGACAACCACCCTGAATAACGAAATTCGGGATCACACGATGAAATGTTAACCCATTGTAGTAGCCTTTTTTAGCTAAATCGACGAAGTTTTTTACGGTATTTGGGGCGTCTTTATCGAAAAACTCCACCTTCATATTCCCTTTGTCTGTGTAAATTGTTGCTTTTGTCATTTTTTGTTCAAATTGGGTTGCAAAGGTAGTGAATTGTCAGGAAGTAAATGCTTGGGGCGGTAAAATTAGGTCAAGGGTTAATGGTAAAAGGTTGGGACTAATGTCTCAATTCTAAAAGGTCAAGGGTCAAAAGTCAAAGGTTAGCTCGGCTTACCCTTGACCTTTGACCTATTCATAAACTTGAAAAGACTTCAATTCCCATCGATTCACCAAAAAGTGATTTATTAATTCAACAAATTGATTTAAAAATTATATTTTTATAACCTGATAAAACCGCCCAAAGTATCATCATATGAAAAAATTATTACTCCTTGCATTGCTATTTTTCTCATTTAATTTTTTAAAGGCTCAGGTAGCATCCATAAGTCCATCAAATGCTTTCCGTGGACAAACTCTTACTACGACAATTACCATGGCGAATGGCGTTATGTTTACCAGTTCGTCGTCTTTAGGAACAAATGATATTTATTTACAACAAGGAGCAACTACCATTTTTACGAGTTTCTATACTTGGCCAATGTCAGTTCCGCCTTTCTATGACGATGTCTTTACGGCTGATTTCACAATTCCTGTTGGCGCTCCATTCGGATGGTATGATGTGCATGTAATTACCTATGACAATTCAATGCCATGGATGGGATCTATTCCTGTCGATAATATTTTAGCAAATGGATTTCTGGTTCCTCAGGTTAACTCTTGTCCGGTACCAAGCGGTGTTTCTGTTTCTGCAATAACAAATACAACTGCAACGGTCAACTGGATAACTCCAACTCTTGCTGATACCTTCCGCATTCGTTACAAAACTGCTACTTCAGGATATTTCTACAAAGATGTAAATGGCTCAGGAGGATTAACAAATACGTCACTGAGCAATCTTTCTCCGGGAGAAACTTATGATGTTGATATTAGCACGATATGCAACGGAGCAATTAGCAGCACTTACAGTGTGCCAGTTGTTTCATTCACAACAGATACAACGGTGCTTCCATGTATTCGCCCTTATGGAATTTCTGCAAGCGGTGTAACCAATACAGCTGCGACTATACTATGGACAAATTATGTTTCTGCAGATACATTCCGAATCCGGTATGCAGAACAGAATACGATCAATTATCGTTACATCAATTCTACTTCGCCAATACCGCATACCGCCTCACTTACAAATTTGAATCCGGGCACGACTTATACTGTTCAGATCAGTTCGATTTGTCTTGGTGTTAGCAGTGGATATAGTGCGCCATTTAATTTTACGACTTTATCGACACCAATAAATTGTATTCGTCCTTATGCTGTTGCTGCGGGATCGATCACCAACGTTTCCGCAAATATCAGCTGGACAAATTTTGTAGTCGCTGATACTTTCAGAATTCGGTATTCTGAATTCGGATCAGGTAATAACAGATACATAAATGTGAATGGCGCATTGGCACATAATTATACGCTTACAAATTTAGCACCTGCAACAACGTATAACGTTCAGATTAGTTCAATCTGCAACGGCGTAAGCAGCGGATATTGTCCGGTTTATCAGTTTGTGACATTGTCAACACCGGTTGCATGTGCAAGACCATGGGGACTTTCATCATCGAACACAACAAATACAAGTGTAACATTGAGTTGGTCGCCATATGTCACTGCTGATACTTTTAGAATTCGTTATAGTAAATTCGGAAGTGGAATTAACCAATACATGAATATTAACGGAGCAGGAGGCAGTACAGTGACCTTAAACAACCTCCAACCAAATTCTCTTTACTCATATCAGGTAAGTTCAATCTGCAGTGGAGTAAGCTCTGGTTATAGTGCCTCTGACAATTTCACGACACTTAATATTCCCGTTGCATGTTCCCGTCCACACAGTCTGTCTGTTTCGAATATCACCAATGTTTCAGCATTAATCGACTGGACAAATCTTGTAACTGCTGATACTTTCAGGATTCGTTATAATGTTCAGGGCTCATTTAGTTTTATTTATCTAAACCAGCCTGGAAGTTCCGGATATTCGGCAATCATAAATGGTCTATATCCAAACACAACTTACAATTTAGCAATCAGTTCTATTTGTTCAGGTGTTTCAACCGGATATAGCAGTACAATCACTTTCACTACTTCGGCAGTTCCAATTGCATGTGTAATTCCGACAGGACTTGCGACATCTAACATCACTAACAATTCTGCTGATGTGAGTTGGACGCAATATGTTTCTGCAGATACATTCCTAATCCGTTACTCTGTGAATGGAACAACGAATTACTTATGGAAAAAAGTTGCGGGTACCGGTGGAAATGGAACGACGCTTACAGGACTCGCAGCAAATACTACTTATCAGTGGCAGGTGCGTTCTGTTTGTATTGCAAGTCCGCAATCGAGTTATTCAGCTCCACTGGTTTTTGGTACGCCATTGAGAACACGCAAACCGGATGTTACAGAAAATTCGTTTGTCGTTTATCCAAACCCGGCAACCGATAAGGTTTCTATTAGCATTGAAAGAATTTCGGAAGAAGAACAGCATTCGCTTATTTCGATCTATGACCTTTCCGGCCGATTGGTTCTTGAAAAAGAAATAAATATTGTTTCAGGAAAAAATTTGTTTGAGCTTGATGTGGAGTTTTTAAGTTCGGGGATGTATCTCTTGAAAGTTGGAGACGAAAAAATATTGTTGAATAAAAACTAAGCCATTCCGTGGTCTCATTGTGTTCTTGTGTTCTTAGTGTTTAAAATTTTAACACAAGAACACAAGAACACAATGAGACCACGGAATTTTGCTTTGAATACCTATTCGTTATTCGTTATTTTTCTGAATTTATCTTCGCCGGGAATACGTTCCATCTCTGTTCCGTACGGCATTTTGAGATAGTAGACAATCGCTTTGTCGTAGTTCGCAATGGTATTCACTTCAAAGATTCCTGAATTCTCGGGGTTATCGACATAGTCTTGCTCCTCTGTTCCGGATAAAAATCTCCATCCGCTGTCATCTTCTTCTTCCGGTTCTTCGCGGTACATGTAGCCTACCGGTAATCCATCGACTGTGATCTTATCGGATGCCAGACAAAATCCCATCTTCGCAACTAAATCTTCATTCGCTCCGGCGCTTAGTTTATATTTCTTTCCTTCCATTGGTTGGCTATTAAAAATGTTGCACTGATTACTTCACTCTTTTTACTTCCACCAACCAATCAAATGGATATGGATCACGCATCCATGAAGGTGGCGAATTGAATTCTGTTGCCCAATCATATTCTACTCGATCGATGTTTTCCAACTTGAAATTTCCTTTATTGAAAAACGAAAATAGTTCAGCAAATGAATAATGTTTTGTAGGAATGTCGTTGATCTTAAAAATTCCTTGCATCACTCTTTTGCTGTCAACTTCGTTCAGATGTGTCAATTCATCTAATGGAATTTCATTGATGACAGTGTTCTCCTTTTTATACCACTCAATCATTTTTTGTGATGAAAGCGAAGACGATTCTAATGAAGGTAAAACAAAAACTGCAATGCCTCCAACTTTTAATGAATTCAATACATTTTGAAGAATGCGATAGTTTCTTGTATTGTTTCCTGAGATAGCAACGTTACAGCAAAAAGCAAAATCGCCTTTCACAGGATCGATCTTAGTGCTAGCAAGATCTGCTTGTTTAAAAACTACATTCTCATAAGAAACCAATTGTGCTTTATTGATACATTCCTGAGAAACGTCCAAGGCAATCACTTTTTTGAAATATGGAGTGATCAATGGTAATGCATAGCCGATACCGCAGCCAAAATCAATAGCAACATGATTTTTGTCTGCGTGCTTTTTCAGATAGTGTTCTATCTTTTTGCCTTTGTCGTTTTTAAATACGCTGAAGATCTCATCTTCGTATTTGTCGGCAACATTGTTCCATTGGAGTTTGTCGTTCATGATTTTGTTTTTTGTGTGACTTGCGTGAATCCATAAGCAGGATCGCTTATCAAAGAAAAACAAATTAATTGGCGCATTTCCAGAGCGGATCAATAAATTATAAACAACTGTTAATTGGATTTCATCGTCAGTATTTGAAAATTTTCATTGGTGTTTTTTTTCGCAGATTTCGCAGATAAATACGCAGATAAATACGCAGATTTTGGAATCGCTTAGGATACGATTTTCACATTAAGAATCTGCGACCTTATCTGCGTATTTATCTGCGAAATCTGCGGGGATTTTTTAAGCGCTGTAAAGAATTAGCTCACCACTATACAAGTTGGCTTATGTTGAATCGGAAAATTACACGAGTTCGCAATGAAACAAAATTCATTTGCTTTTTCGTGAAGCTCGATTGCTTTTTCAATCATACTGGCATCGCTGACAATTACGACAGGATTCAATGTTACTTCGGAGAATTTTCCTTTGCCTCCTTCTTTAATTTCCAGTACTCCGTGCGCTTTGTCAGTGTAATCTGTTACGATCACTCCGGCATCCGCACAGAGATGTAAGTACCAAAGCATGTGACACGAAGAAAGCGAAGCGAGAAAAAAGTCTTCGGGGTTGTGTTTGGATTTATCACCACGAAATGGGGTGTCGGAAGAACATTCAAGGTCGGGTTTATTTTCGATTGATAAAATGTGACTGCGTTCATATTCGGTGTAGCCGGATGTGCCGTGGCCTTGATTGCCGGTCCATTTTATACTGAGATTATATTGATGAGTTGTTGACATTGTGATTTACGATTTGGGGAGGATTATACAATCTATCATTTGTTAGCCACCGATAGGGCGTCCCTACGGGACTTGGGTGGGGTGTCCCTGCGGGACTTTTTCAGCGAGTGTACCTTCGGGTTAGTAATGCTACACATTAAACAATTTAAACACATTAAACTGATATGCTTTCGAATTAGCTTAAGCTATTTAAATTGTTTGAAAACTTAAACAAACTACTTATTCAAGCCAGCAGAATATTCTTGCCAGCTTTTTGTTTTGTAAATGTCGTCGCCGTAAAAATGAGAGATCTGTTTCATGAAGGGGGAATTGATGTATAAGGGTATTACGTCAATAACTTCATTGGCTTCGCTCATGATTATCATTGATGGCATTGTAAGTGAACCTCGTCCAAGTGACATTGCCAGACTATGATATGGCATTTCTTTGGTGCCGGGATTATTCATGGCAAGACCTTTATAGTAGAGCGTGTCTTTGATCGTTGGATCGAAATCGATGAGGTCGTATTTTGAATTTAGATAATCGATGTTCAGCGAGTCGACAAAAGATGAACGCTTCATTACCTTACACGAATTACACCATTCAGCATTAATGAATACAAGTTTCTTTTTAGTGGATGTTGCGTTTTGAGCAAATGATTCTTTAGGCATTTTCCATTTCAATTTTTCCAATCGCTTTTCTATTGTCGTATCATAAAATGCACTTTCATATCCAACTCTGAAATCATCATAACTCGAATTTCGAAATGCATTCTCCAAAGTGAATATCAATATTGGTTCTATTTTTTTTATTTCCAGATATCCACTCGCAACCATACTCAACAGAAATTCATTTTTTGTTTTATCAAAGCCATTCAGAAATAATGTCGTTGGATACATCAATTTATTTTGAAGCAATTTTATTGCAAGCGGATGTGGTGTTCTTGGTTTGTCGGAAGTCGGCAAATACTTTTGTCCTAAATATGTAACGGTATCTTTTCCTTCTGCATCGAATTTCACCGGATAAAAATAGGTGTTGATATATGAAGCTAGATTTGGATCTGCATAAGTTGTTTTCATCATGTGCTTACACCAGCCACACCAGTCGGTGAAAAAGTCCATGATGATTGGTTTGGGCTGCGTTTCATTCAATTTCAACGCTTGCTCAATTGACATCCATTTAACAAGACTTCCTTCGGCGTCGGGCTGTTGGGCTTTTAGCGAAAAAGTGATAAAAAATAGTAAAATGAGGGCTTTGGGGTTCATGGGATAAATATAAGCTTTTGGACCAGGATTTAGCTGATTGGGGGATTTTGACCAGGATTTAGCTGATTTATGGATTAGAGGTTTTTGAGCTGGATTTGGGGTTTTTCTACACTTTCAATTACTTTCTTTATTCTTTGGAATAAGCACTCCATTTATTAAAAACTAACCTTTTAAATCAGCCTAAAAACAAAGATTATTAAAGTCGAATTTTAAAATATGCCTCAAAAACCTTAAAAAGGGGCCCGATTTTGTTGTAAAAACTCCGATTTTTCAAGCTCCCACTCAATAAATTCTTAAATCTGCTAAATCCCGGTTCAGACTTCCTTTAATGTTGGTTTTTCAAGTAAAAACGGATTTGGTTGGCTATTCAAACTCTTGGGTTGGCCATTGGATTGGTGGCTTTTACCAATTTAAAGTGACTTCCTACCGCGTTGGGGTTAATTTGCTTGCACGATGAAACAATTACTATCAACCACAGCTCTTGCAATTTTCCTGATCACAGGATCTTTTGCACAAAGTACTTTCGAACGTACTTACAATTACGGAATGGGGACTTCTGTCTGTCTGCTTCCAAATGATGAATTCATTACATCAACAAATTATCCGATGTATGGAATTGCGAAAATGGATGCTAACGGAAACGTGCTTTCATTTAACAGCATTCTGAATTCAACGATCAACAATTTACGTCGCACGAATGATGGCAATCTGATCTATACCGGAATGAATATCGGTGCCGGAACTGCAGTCGTTTCAAAAACAGATTTGAATGGAAACAGCATTTGGACAAAATCATTTGAGGCTGATGGATTCTCTGCTTACACTGCAGGTATCATTGCACAGAACGATAACACATACTTATTCAATATGTCGAGCAATGGCGGAACAACAAGCTCGCCTTACGAAATTTTTAAGCTCGATGATTTCGGAAATGAAATATGGAGAAATTTTCCGGGTGATGGTTATGCATCTTCACATTCACTAATGAATACAAGCAGTCTTGTGATTGATGCATATACTACAAGTATTGCTGATGAATTTGGCATCATTACGCTTGCGGGAATTGACAACAATTCAGGCATCACTCAGTGGACAAAAACATTTTATGATCCTTCGCTTTTAATTGACAATACATATCCGGGATATTCATTGGCTGCGAATGGTGCATGTCTATCGAGCACAAACAACATCTATATGGTCGGTTCTAAATCTCTGATGACTGAACCACTTGTAGGAACGCCTTATCAATTCATCATGAAAACCGATGATATAGGAAATGTGATCTGGTCAAGAACATATTCAGAAGGTTCATTTAATCAGATCGTTGAAACAACAGACGGATGTTTTGTTGTGATCGGTAAATCTGCAACAAGCACAGGAATTTTGATATTAAAATTAGACGCGAATGGCGACAGTCTTTGGTCGAATACATTCTCTGCATTCTCAACTTCAACAGGAATGGATTTTCATGAGACCTCAGATCAAGGATTTATTATCAGCGGATTTGCTTATGAAGATGCAAATGGACAATACTACACTTATGTAATTAAAACAGATAGCCAGGGAAATGTTGGAAATGTTTCAACAGTAATTTCAAAAGCGAATACAATTTTCAAGAACGCAACGTTGTCGCCAACAATATTACACGAACGTTCAACGATCACACTTCCTGCTGAAACTCTTACACTGGGAAATACAGCAACAATCATTGACGTAACAGGAAGAGTTCTTCGTCAGTTTCAGATCACGTCAGAAAATACAACTATCGAACGCGGAACACTTGCATCAGGCACTTATTCGCTTTTGATCACGAACAAACAAGGTTCGAATGTAAATTTTAAATTCATCGTAGAATAAAGATAGTATTTTGAATAGTTAATCATCGTCGTGAAAGGCAGGGTCGGAAGGCTCTGCTTTTTGCGTTTGGGGCTTTATTGGGTCAAAGGTAAAGGGTCAAAGGTCATTCGGCGTTGATTTTGTTTTACGTTCTGGAATTTGGAGTATTTAATACGGCTTATTTTGTTGCGGTAGTTTCGATTTTCACCTTTGGACTCCATGTGCATCAAATATTTATCGCAAAGACAACCCACTAAATGCAAAAAATAAAACGCCAAGTTTTTCAGACATTTTTAACCAACTTACTCTTGAAAGCTAATAGTAGAATTAAGACAACTAAACTAATTGAAAAGTAGATTTTAAAATTCGAAATCGATTCGCACAGATTATCTCCTGTTACTTTTGAAATACAATCACCAGCATTTTCAGTTTCATATTTTAAACTAACCATTGTATTTATAATTCCATATGGGAATAAAAAAGTTCCAATAATTGAGATTATAATTAATAAAGTGTAACTTTTCTTGGTTATCATAAGATCAAGCATTTGATGTTCTTCTAGCTATTGGCTTATTAGTCGAACGATATATCTTGAATTTGTCTTTTCATTTGCTAAAATATTCAACTATCAAACTCTTCTCAGCATTTGTAAGTCATATTTCACTGCCAATGAAGGCAATATCTAATTCTACTTTCTTTGACTTCATTGTTATTAGTTTTGAAAATTTTTATCAAACAAAACTTGGGCTGATTTTGATTCTATTACTAATACCCCTTCGAGATCATTGTTCCCTTTTGACTTTTGATCCCAATAGCCATCAGGACTAATTTTCGACTTCCCCATCTCAAAGCTCCGCCTCAAACGTATTCCCATGATCCAAATCACCAAAGTTATAACCGTTG
>Ga0138256_10001674_pt1 | contig 23853 bp, 20 predicted proteins | sample KNB2016incub_MG_FD_105486 | JGI IMG/M metagenome (GOLD analysis project Ga0138256, IMG submission 105486) | Active sludge microbial communities from wastewater in Klosterneuburg, Austria - KNB2014incub_MG | ecosystem: Engineered > WWTP > Activated sludge > Unclassified | place: Austria... | reverse complement strand
TTCTGTTTATCTTTGCAAACTTTTATAGCCCGGATGGTGAAATTGGTATACACGTATGCTTGAGGTGCATATGCCGCAAGGTGTGCAGGTTCGAGTCCTGTTTCGGGCACAAAAAAAAAGTCAGTTCCGAAAAAACTGACTTTTTTTATTTAGTTTATTAATTGGTGAAGCTTCTCCATCAAGCTAACTAAAAAATTGATCACCAATAACTTACGATCTTAGATATCTTTTCACCTTCAAATTCAAATAGAGACATACAGGAAGGCATCTCTACAGGTTCTGCGCCTTCGGAAGGTCTTTGAAGATAGGCCCTGTCCACTGCCAAACTATTGAGTCCGGGTAACATACCTTTTATTTTCAAATTGGCAACTGAGCTGTTAAATACCCCGTCTTTCTTATTGTCGAGATACTTTTGAAGATACTCCTGCTTTGTCATTTTTATATTTTCTTTTGGATGTTCAAACTCGAATCCTTCTGAAAACAACTCAAACAAAGCATTGATGTCTGTTTCCTCTGAATAACTTTGTAGTACTTTCAATTCTGCTGCATAATACTTTCTAATCACATTCTTGAGTGAATCTTTGTGCTCTGCACTGGCTTGGGTATGTCCAAATAGTGATACAAAGCATAAAAATACAGTGCCGATAAGAGCAATTTTGTTTTTAACCATTAGTAAAAAAATTTTGAGTTACTAAATTCTAATAATCGTGAAAATAAAAAAAATGGTGTTAAATGTGCCCTTTCTTTCAAAAAAAGTCACTCAATTCAATGGATTCTCCATCATTTCACACTTTTAATTCTTCTTCAAACCTTTGGCAGTACGATCATCAGGCTTCGGAGCCGGTGTCATTTTAAATGGTTTGGTCTGCACCAATTTCATCACTTCTTCGACTACCCTTTCGATTTGTGGATCTCTCCCCTTGACCAGTAAATTTGGATCATCTGTCACTTTTATATCAGGTGATACACCCTCACCTTCCCAAAACCAGTGACCAGCATTGTCATACAGTCTGGCGTCTGGCACAGTGATACTTCCGCCATCGATCAATCGATGACCGGTGGCAGGCCCCACTAAAATGCCAAGGGTTCTTTCTCCAACTATGGGCCCTGCTTTTAATACTTTGAAGGCCCAAGGCAATCCATCACCGCCTGATCCAGCCCAACCATTGATCAACATGCCTTTGGGGCCTGGATTGGTCTCCAATGGCTGCGTAAGATCCCTTCCATGCCGCCAATGCAGATTGTATACTACAGGTTTAGTCAATATTTCAAGAAAACGGTCAGCCAGCTGACCACCTCCATTAAATCGCTCATCAATGATAAATCCTTTTTTGTCCAGTTGACCATAATACATTTTGACCAATTCCATTTGTCCCTGGGCAGAAGTATTGGACATGTATACATAGCCTAATTGACCATTAGAGAGTTTATCAACCATTTTGCGATTTTGCTCTAGCCATTCTAAGTACCTAAGATTGGATTCCTCATTTTGGGTAAGACATTTGACCACCACTTGTTTAGCATCTTCTGATTTGCCGGTTCTGGATATCATCAATGAAACAGTTTGCCCGGACAGGCCTTCAAAAGCAGCATATGGATCCAACATCGGCTGAATGGTCTGACCATTAACTGATAGGATATAATCACCAGATTGAACATCTACTCCAGGGCGGTCAAATGGTGATCTGGCATCGGTATCCCAGGCTGCAGGATAAACGATACGTTTAATACGATACATATTATTGTTCAATTCCCAGTCGATACCCAAAAATCCGGTGACCCGGGGAGTTACATCCTCCAGATCTCCTCCACTGGAATAGGTATGCCCGGCACTCAGCTCTGAGACCAATTGCGATTGAATATTTAATACATCCCAACGGGTACGGGCATCATTGATCATGGGACCGTATCGTTTTTTCATTTCATTCCAATCTACTTGCTGCATAGCAGGATCATAGAAAAAATCTCTGTGCAAGCGCCAGGTATCATTAAAAATTTGCTTCCATTCTTCTTTGGCAATCCAATTCATCGACAACCCTTTAGTAGGTATTGGTTTCTCAATCTTTTGTGCCGGATCCGGTTTTATAATACCATAAGCCCCTTTACTATTGACTAATATCGCCTTGCGATCTGCCGTCAAACTTACCTGATTGATATCGGCCATCACCAGCTTGTCTTCTTTCTTAATTAAATCATATACATTCAGACTATTGGAGTTGTCTCCTGAACCAGAATTTGGTGTTCGAAAATAAACAAGTTTTCCCTCGAAGGCTGCCAAACCACCTATATTTCCCGCTATGATCGGCAAAATGGCGATCCGGGATTCGATGTGGTCAAAATCAATTTTTACTTCAAGTTTATTAGTATCCTTTGGGGGTTTCTTTTCATCAAAAAGGTCATTTTTGGGAGCCAATAAGGAGGGTACATCTTTCCTGAGTGAAAGCGCAGCCACCATAGTAGAATTAGGGTAGACCCAGGTACCATCATTCAAATCAGAATAAACTGCAGCCATCTCCCTATTGGTGGTATAAAACAAATATTTTCCGTCCACTGAAAATTCGGGTGTATCATCATTATAAAACCCACTCGTCACCTGGTGTTTGGTTTTAGTGTCTACTTCATAGGCCATGATGGCAAAATGATTGTTTTCCATTGCTTTGGTATAAGCCAGCCACTTACTATCCGGCGACCATGCCAGCGTGTAATTGAATTTAGCACTGTGTGGAATATTCAAAACTGTATGATCCACCAAGACGATAGTTCCGGCACTATCGACAATAGAAATATTGTTTTTTTCATCGATAAAAGCTATCCTTTTAGAGTCTGGAGACCAGTTAAGATTATAGCCAAATCCTATGTTGCGATTGGTCAGTTTTCTTAAAGGCCATTCTTTATCTGGTGACTGAAGATAAATCTCAAACTCTCCTGACTGATCAGACCAATAGGCTATTTGTTTTCCATTAGGTGACCAGGAAGGATTTCGATCAAAACTACCACTACTGGAGGTAAGGTTGAGGGTGTAGCCTTCTGTGACCGGCACATTAAACAATTCACCCCGCGCTTCAAATACAATGCGTTTGCCTTCTGGCGAAGCAGTCATATTGGTAATGGACCTGGATACATCTTTGGCCTGTGGCAATTCCAACGACAGGTCACTGACGATATTCACCGGCACCTCTTTATATTTTTGGGACTTTAGATCCAGGAGGTAGAGCGCTCCTCCTGCTTCGAACACCAGATCTTTGGACCCTGCAGACATGTACATAATATCAAAATCCTTAAATTTGGTGAGTTGCTCGGATTTTTTAGTTCTGGTATCATAGGACCAAACATTGAGGCGCATATTATCATCCCGATCTGATAGAAAATAAATACGCTCTCCTGACCAGGATGGTTTGCCATCTATCGCATCACTATTAGTTATATTTTCGGCGGTGTTCGTCTTTAGATTAAAAATAAAAATATCTGACGCCAAGCCTCCTCTATATCTTTTAAAAGGGTAGTTCTCTGAGATCTTGGTGATATAGGCTAAATTATTACCATCCGGAGAAAAACTGGCTAGTTCTCCATAAGGTATGGCAAGTTTAATAGGCAGTCCACCGGATTTCGATACCAAAAAAAACTGATTGGATGACCGCTGTCCGAGCTCTCTTCGCGAAGCAAATAAAATCTGTCTTCCATCGGGATGCCAGCACAACATACGGTCGGCATGAGATTGATAGGTCACGCGCGTCGGCACGCCGCCTGTGACGGGTACAGTATAAACATCTTGATTGCCATTATAGCTTGCAGAATAACCTATAGTCTTTCCATCCGGAGAAAATTTGGGCCAGGATTCTTCTCCGGGAGAATGGGTGATTTGAATCGCAGTACCTCCACTTTTGGCCATGACCCAGATATCTCCGCCATATACAAAAGTGATATGACTGTCAGAAACATCCAGGTATCGCATAAGCCGGGCACTGATCTGGCCGTAGCTTGGAGTACATATGATTGCTAAGGCCCAAATGAAGAATACTTTTTTTTTCATGCTAATAGTAATTTGAAGAATAAATATAAGAATGCTAGATTTGAAAAATAACAGAATTCATCAGTTAAGCAGGTTTATTTTATTACCCGGTCACTTGCAAACCCGATTTCAAAGAATGTAAAATTCATTTTCACAAACAATGCTTTCGCCAGATATTCGAGAGTAGCATTGAGCCATAAAGCTTCGCTTGAGTCTGTAGTTTGCGACAATAATGAATTAACGCTCCTGCAGAATTTAGTTCATATTGCAGGCGATTTATGCCGGACTCCGATCGCTTTCAGCTTAAAGGTTATGGACTCATCCTGTTGGGATCCATATTGTTTTCCACAAAAGCCGTTATGGTCAAGATGGCTTTTAGGGATACGCCTATCGATGCTATTTCACTATTGGCACTCAGGATGTTATTCGCTTTTCCTTTTTTTCTGGTGACGGGCTTTTTTTCATTTCGAAAATACAAATCTCAGTTGCCTGAGAAAAAACTATGGGGGGCCATGATTGTCATGGGTTTATTAGGCTATTATATTAGTAGCCTGCTTGATTTTCTTGGATTGCAATACATTACGGCTGGTCTTGAGCGGGTGATCTTGTTTTTGTATCCTTCGTTTACTATTTTGATCAATGCAGTATTTTTTAAAGAGTCCATTTCCAAAAAACAGATCATCGCCCTTGCTTTGTGTTATACTGGGCTGATCGTTACTTATTTTCATGAAATCAATGCAGGGGTCGTGATGAAAAATATCACCCTGGGAAGTACCTTAATATTTTTATGTGCAATCACATTTGCAGGATACATAGCAGGTTCAGGCAGATTGCTTAAAAAAGTGCCCGTCATGATGTATACTTCTGTGGCCTTGATTGCTTCTTCGGTAGGTGTATTTATTCATTATGCTTTTACCGGAAAGTTTGGATTTCAGGACTTACATGGTGAAATGATAGTATATGGATTGATGTTAGGGATCATGGCAACAGTGATTCCAAATTTTTTAGTGTCCGCTGGTATTAAAAGCATTGGTGCCAATAATGCAGCCATTGTATCAGCAGTAGGACCAGTGAGTACTATTATACTTGCATATTTTTTTCTTGATGAAAAAATGAGTGTTGTTCAAATACTGGGTACGGCCCTGGTCATTGGAGGAGTGATCCTTGTAAGTAAAAAGAAAAAATCCCAATAATCCCGATATTGTTATTAAAAGAATTAGCTGCCTACCCAAGAAGCATGTCAACTAACGAACACACCATATTGACTTTGATATAATTAGACATGATTCTGACCAGCTCTACTTTAAGTTAAAGCAAAATATTAACAACCAAATATATGCAAATTATCATAATATGTTAGTAATGTTATTTTTTTGAAAATATATTACCACTTAATCTAATTTATACACTATTGTAATTAAATATTTTACAAATAAATTTAATAAATATATATAAATTAATGTTAATATTAATTTGAGTTTGGCAAAATTTTTGCTACTTTTAGTTACTTGAAATTGAATAAATAGAATTTTATCCTTTAAATCAAGAGTTGTAGAAGTACAATGTAATCAGTAGATTTTAATCATGAAAGCCATCTTTTTGATGGCGATCAGCGTTATAAAGAAGTAGTTTTCTTATTTTGAGACCTTAGTCTTCTGCCCGGATTTGTTCTTCAAGTCTGGGCTTTTTTATTTCTTTGACTAAAAAAATTCTGCTGATCAAGATGATTAACTCATTTTAGCTTCATCCAATAATTTCTGCAAAAATGGAGATGCAAAAATGAAGTCATGCAAGTCTTCATTGTTACTTTTGAGAATATCATCTTTAGAGCCCCTCCATTCCAATAATCCATTATTCAAATATGATACAGTCTCCCCGATTTCCATGACGGAGTTCATATCATGGGTATTGATGATGGTAGTAATATTATTTTCTACCGTGATGTCGTGGATGAGTTCGTCTATAAGGAGCGCAGTTTTGGGATCTAATCCAGAGTTTGGTTCATCGCAAAATAAATAACCAGGACTGAGCACGATGGCTCTGGCTATACCCACTCTCTTCTGCATGCCACCGGATACTTCCGATGGGTACTTTTTATTGTTGCCAGCCAGTCCAACCCGATCGAGACAATAATCCACACGCTTCTGTTTTTCTGCACGGGTCTTGTGGGTAAACATATCCATCGGAAACCTTACATTCTCTTCTACAGACAGCGAATCAAATAACGCTGATCCCTGGAACAACATCCCTACTCTCATCCTCAGAGCCTGCAATTCTCTTTTGTCAAGGCTATAAAATTCTTCACCATCATAAAATATCTGTCCTGCATCTGGTTTGATAAGGCCTACCAGCATTTTGAGCAAAACGGTCTTTCCACTTCCGCTCCGTCCAATTACGAGATTAGTCTTGCCTGTTTCAAATGAGATCGAGATATTTTTGATGACTTGTTGTTCACCAAATGATTTGACTACATTTTTAGCTAAAATCATATTAGGTGGTAAACATTAAAGCGATGATATAATCAGATACCAGGATCAAAATATTACTGACGACAACAGCATTAGTGCTTGCTTTACCAAGTTCTACACTTCCACCTTTTACAAAATAACCCTGATAACAGGACACTGAAGTGAGTATAAATGCAAAAACAACAGATTTGAAAAGCATCATCCAAAGATTGTTAGAAATAAAAAAGGCCCTTAGTCCCCTGGTATATTCTTCGGTATTCATATAACCCCCACCTACGCTAGCCAGATAACCTCCTATGATGCTCACAAAAGCTGCGACAATCACGAGCAAGGGTATGACCATCACAGAAGCCAGGATCTTAGGCAAAATAAGATAGGATGGCGTATTGACCCCCATCACTTCCATGGCGTCGATATGCTCTTTTTGGCGCATTCCACCTATCTCTGAAGCCATATTGGAGCCCACTTTACCTGCCAATACAAGACAACTGATCGTTGGTGCCAGTTCTATAATCGTAGAATCCCTCACGATATACCCAATATACCAGGTAGGTATCAGGGTGCCATCCAATTGATATAAAAACTGTACTGCGGTGACCGCACCAATAAATATAGCTATCAGAGCTATGATCAATAGAGATCCATTGCCTATATCATACATCTGGCGAATCAGTTCACGCCCATACATTCTCCAGTTAGGAGGTTTTACTAATGCATGTTTGATTAATAAAAGATATTGGCCTAAGTCGTCTAGTAACTTCATCTACGCGGAAAGGACAAAGATAGGACATTCGGCTTAGTCAAGGATTGGAATTGTCAAAGTAATCCATTGACCTCTTATTAAGTATTCTCCTGAGGAGGCACTTTACCCAAATCTCCCTATTTTGTCTTGTAAATCAAGCAATAATATATATATGTCAAAAAAAATAGTCATCACAGGAGGATCAAAAGGAATTGGCCGGGCCTGTGTAGAAAAATTTTTATCTCACGGATATGATGTGGCTACTTGCTCCCGGCAAGCTTCAGACCTCGATGCCTTAAAGAAAGAATTGGAATCAAAATACCCTGATCGGACCTTGTGGGTAAAACCCTGCGATGTGACCAAAGCTGATGAAATACAACAATGGTGCGAAACACTTGCGAATGATTGGTCTAACCTCGATATTTTAATAAACAATGCGGGCACATTTATCCCGGGCGGAGTATTATCAGAAGCAGAGTCTAGCCTATCTCTCCAGCTAGATACCAATCTGATGAGTGCTTATCGGTTTACCAGAGGTTTGATCGATATGATTAAACAAAATCATTCCGGTCATATATTCAACATGTGCTCCATTGCCAGTCAAAAAGCCTACCCTAACGGTGGCGCATATACTATTTCAAAATTTGCCCTGTATGGATTCTCACAGTGCCTGCGAGAAGAGCTGAAACCAACAGATATCAAGGTCACGGCAGTCTTACCCGGAGCTACCTGGTCCGAAAGCTGGCAAGGCTCACCCTTTACTCAAAACGACATGATCCATGCTGACGACATCGCTGCGATGATCTGGTCATGTAGTCAATTGAGTAAACAGGCTGTGGTAGAAGAGTTTCGCATCCGGCCACAAGGGGGAGATCTTTAAAAATAAAATTCTTTATGAGTGACTTTATAGCTTATCACCAGATTATCAAAGATCCAATACAAATGGTTTTGGACAGCAACGATTATTATGAGCTTCTCAACTTAAGAAGATCGGTGCGTGATTTTTCGTCAAGACCTGTGCCTGGCGAAGTGATCAGAAACATCATCATGACTGCTTCGTCGGCTCCCTCAGGAGCTCATAAACAACCATGGACCTATTGTGCCGTGTCTGACCCCAACATCAAATCTGCTATAAGAAAAGCAGCAGAACAAGAAGAATACGAAAACTATCATGGCAGGATGAGCGAAGCCTGGTTGCAGGATTTAGCTCCATTAGGAACGAATGATAAAAAAGAATTCCTGGAAGTAGCTCCTTGGCTAATTATTGTATTTAAGAAGTCCTACGATGTAGTGCATGATGAAAAAAGAAAAAATTATTATGTGAATGAGTCAGTCGGGATTTCATGTGGGTTCTTGCTCACCGCCATATTCCAGGCTGGACTAGTCGCCCTTACTCACACACCAAGCCCAATGAATTTTCTAAAAAAAATATTAAACCGACCTGAACACGAAACTCCTTTTTTACTTATCCCCGTAGGGTATCCTGCCGACCATGCCATGGTACCGGATATCCATCGAAAACGGGAGGAAGAGGTTATATCATGGTATACTGAATAGTACCGAGCTAAAACTTTGGGGTTTTGGTAGTGGCGTTAGAATCATCAGCAGCGTGACCCAGCCTAACCTCACCAATTTTAATCACTTCACCACTTAATTTCCCCTGATGCATCACCAGGATGCCATTCCATGATTTACCACAATCATTATCCAATTGACAATCATCCAGGATCAGTCTGCCACCCGGATGGACCCTGATCACGGCACCTTCGGCCATGGACACTCTGCATTTTATATGCAGCGATCCTCCGTCCAACACCTCTATATCACCGGATAGATCTCGGGCACCAGCCCAAACGATAGAGTCCTTGATAGTGATTTTTTGGAATGGGTCATAATTGCACCAGGTTTTAATCAATAGATTTCTAACAGGATTTTGAGTATTAGAAAAATTCTTATTGATAATTCCGACCTGGCATGGAGACAAAGCACTTTGCCATGCATTATAATCCATCATGTTATTTGAAGTATTTCCTTGGCAGCCGGGATCTTCGGTCACCCAACATCTATTGTCATGCATAGGGGTATCTTCGCAGCCATCAAAAGTCCAGGCATGGTAGAGCCCAAGCACATGACCGACTTCATGATTAAAGGTGCCTCTGACATTCCACTCATTAAATCCTTTTTCAAATATGCCCGATATTTTAATGGCATTGCCCAAAGCGATACCAACACAACCGGATTTATAGGTTGTAGACCTGGTGCTGTCCGGATGATGTGGCAAGATAAATATGTTCAATACCGAATCAAGTCCGACTGCATATTTTTCTATTACGTTTCGGTCCGTGTTATTCCTTCGAGCACCCATATGGATATAATAATAAAGATCGTCATCGTAGTGAAAATAAATCCCGGGATTGGACACCTCATCGCCTGTAAGTACATATCTCACATTTACCGGGATGACAGGGATCTCATTGCCCGCAGGCAACCAAAGTTTGGTGTTTTTATCGAACAGCATTTGCATTACAGGCAATAACCGATATATGAATGTCTTACCGTCATCTTCCTTAAAATTCATAGTACTGTCACTCGAATTCATAAAGTGAAAATTGACCCTCAGCAATCGCTCAGGCATATGATCCCGATGCAACGTATCCGGTATATAAGCTGCCGCTTCGAAACAAGATCTACGGTCGTCAGAGGTAGCTTTGGTGGACTTGTCCCGGGCAGTCAATGTTTCTAATTTGATAAAAGTACTGGTGACTTTGGGTATACAGCCCAAAAGAAGACTTACAGCCAAAAATACCAGGATCCCTTTCATCTTACATATTAAGCCCTCCGCAGATACTGATGACTTGTCCTGTAATATATTTGGAATCATCTGATCCAAGGAAGGCAGCCAGATCAGCGACTTCCTCAGCAGTACCAAATCGTTTTATAGCCAGACCGGAAAAATATTGTTCTTTGGTCTTATCATCCAATGTATGTGTCATATCGGTTTCAATAAATCCAGGTGCAATGGCATTACATCGGATAGATCGGCTCCCAACTTCTTTGGCTATGGACTTAGTGAATCCAATCATCCCTGCTTTGGATGCTGCATAGTTGGCTTGTCCCGCATTGCCAAATACACCCACCACAGAAGTCATATTAATGATGGATCCGGATCTTGCCGACAGCATGGGCTTCAGCACGTGTTTGGTAAGGTTAAAGGCAGATTTTAAATTAACCCTGATGACCTCATCCCATTGATCCTCACTCATACGGAGCATCAGTGTGTCTTTGGTGATTCCGGCATTATTAATTAAAATATCGATTTTGCCGAAATCAGCAAGGACCTGTTTAATCAAAGATTCCGCTTCAGTGTAAGAAGAAGCATCAGATTGATAAGCTTTGATTTTGTGTTCAGGAATTGAATCGACCAAAGCGTTGGCTTTTTCAGCGGACGACGAATAGGTAAAGGCCACTGAGGCTCCCATCGCGGCAAATTTCCTGACCAATGCTTCACCGATGCCTCTGCTTCCGCCGGTGATCAGAGCTACTTTATTTTCTAGGTTCATATTTATCTTTTATTAGCACAAAGATATAATCTTAAGACTAATTGTTAATGGTTTGAAAATGCGAGGGTTAAAGTGTTATTAAGGTTAGTGTAAAACGAATTTCAATGCAACCTATAGCGCTATTTTTGGTCTTTATCTAAACTTATCAGCTCACATTGCCAATGCATCGTATTATTTCAATTTTCGCTGCCTGTATTATCTTCTCTTGTACATCGTATGCGATAGATTTGAATCCCAAAAGCTTGAAAGCTATACGGTGTGTCCAGGTCCCTGTCATCGATGGGGACATCAGTGATCCGGCATGGCAACAGGCGCAGGTGATTAAAGATCTCGTAGAGTTTAGACCTCAGATCGGCGAAAAAGAAAAATACGAAGAGCGTACTGAGGCCTATTTGATGTACAATGATCAGGGTATCTATTTTGGGGGCAGATGTTATGAGGCCTCTGTCGATAATATATCCAAAGAATTAAAAGGTAGGGATGGCTTTGGTACTAATGATTATATCGGCATCATGTTCGATACTTATAAAGACAATATCAATGGTTTTGAATATTTCGTTACTCCCTTGGGAGAACAATGGGATGCTAAAATGTCTCCTGGCAATAATAGCAATAATGGGGGAGAAGATTTTGATTGGAATGCGGTGTGGACCAGTGCCGTGAAACTACACGACCAGGGCTGGGACTTTGAGATGTTCATTCCTTTTTCTGCTATCCGGTTTGGGGGAGACGATCATCAGGATTGGGGGCTGAATATCACTCGTCGAAGACGCAAGACAGAAGAGCAGTTTACCTGGAACCCAATTGATCCTACCAAAAATGGATTCCTTACTCAGGAAGGTTACTGGACTGGGTTAAAAGAAATCAAGCCTCCGGTTAGACTGCAGTTTTCACCTTACCTTTCTGTGTATGCCAACCACTATCCTTCCCAAACAGCAGGAGTAAAAAATTGGTCCAGCCAGGTCAATGGTGGCCTGGATCTGAAATATGGAATCAATCAAGCCTTTACCCTCGATGCTATCTTGATCCCCGATTTTGGCCAGGTACAAAGTGACAACCAGGTACTCAACCTTTCGCCATTTGAAGTAAAATTTAATGAAAATCGAAATTTCTTTAGTGAAGGCACCGAGTTGTTCAATAAAGGAGGACTCTTTTATTCCAGGCGCATAGGTGGTAGCCCCATACATCAATACAGCATCTACGATGACCTCACCTCTGAAGAAGAAGTGATTAAAAATCCGACTGAGACCAAACTAATCAATGCTTCAAAAATTTCAGGTCGTACTCAATCTGGATTCGGTATCGGTATTCTCAATGCCATCACCAAACCTGCCTATGCTTTGGTAGAAAACCTTAACAGCAAAGAGATTCGTCATCAACTCACCAATCCTTTGACCAACTATAGTGTTGTGGTATTAGACCAATCTTTAAAAAACAATTCTTCCATCACCCTATTCAACTCCAATGTGATGCGTGAAGCCGGCGAATACGATTCGAATGTATCAGCCTTCCTTTACGACATCAATGACAAATCCAATACCTGGAATGTAAATGGGAAAGTAGCTACCAGCAAATTTTATGGTACTGAATACGATAAAAAACCAGGGATCAGTGGTGCACTTGGTTTTGGCAAGACTAGCGGAGTTTTCAATTTTAGATTCTCAAATGAATATGCCGATACCAGGTATAGTCACAATGATCTTGGCTACTTCACTAACAACAACTATATCAACAATAATCTATTTGTAGGGTATCGAATCATCCAACCTAAATCATGGTATAACAGGATCAATTTTAATTTCAATACATCCCTTTCCCACCTTGCCAGCAGAATTGGCCACATTGACACCAGGTACCAGTCTGTCAATTTTAATATCAATGCAAATGCACAAACCAAAAAGCTGATGTTTATTGGAATGTTTGCAGGCTTTAATCCAGGCAGAAACGATTTTTACGAGCCACGTAAAGAAGGCTACTTTTTACGAAGAGGGGGGAGAATTAATTTTGGCACCTGGTTCCAATCCAATCAAAGCAAAAAGTATAGTTTTTATACTGAATTATTCACTTTCAAATTTTTTGATTTTTATGATCTAAAAGGCTTCGAATTATTTGGTCAGCACCGATATCGATTTTCTTCAAAGTTTTCTTTAAGTCACAATTTTAGTTACGAACCAACTAAAAATAATATAGGCTATACCACCGAGACATCCGAGGGTCAGGTGATCATCGGCAGAAGAGATCTGCATACAATATCCAATGTGCTCAACACGAATTTTAATTTTAATAATAAAATGGGACTTACGCTCAGAGTCAGACATTATCTCAGCAGTGTGCACCACAAAGAATTTTTTGATCTGCAAAATGATGGCAACCTGGCACCCCGCACTGTTCCTACGGACAATGCTGATTATAATGTAAATTTTTTCAATGTGGATATGGTCTATACCTGGCAGTACGCTCCCGGCAGTTTTTTTAATTTAGTCTGGAAAGATGCTGCATTTACTACTGCAGACAAAAACGATACCCGCTATTTTAATAATCTCAATGGCACACTGAACTCAGAGCAAAACAATAATTTTTCGGTTAAAGTGATCTATTTTATTGATTACAATTCTTTGCGTAAGAAAGACCTGGCAAAACCATCTATATAGGATTCAAACAGCCTGTCTTATTGAAAGCAGGATTGTGAGTCCCTCTTAGACCTTTTTCGCATCTTTGCGGCCATCTGACCATAACATGTTTTCACATCTGGTAAAATTTGTACAAAACCGCCAAAGCCTGGCGGTCGGCATGATTTTTTTAATCATGGGCACTTTATTTGGCAATTGGGCAACTTTGATACCCTCTGTAAAAACCAAATTTAATTTAGATGATGCACAATTAGGCCTACTTATATTGTGCCTACCCATTGGTGCTGCGTTAGCTAATCCCTTGTCCACCTGGTTTATCCACAGATACGGCATGCAAAAGATGACCATGATCGGCGTGACGGGTATGTGCTTCTTTTATATTCTACCGGTATTATCCTTCCAGGTATGGGGGGTAGCTTCAGGATTGTTTCTAACCGGGGTAGCCATCGCCTTTACCAATGTGTCTATGAATACTTGTGCTTCTGCATTAGAACATCAATGGAGGCTTTACATTATGTCTACCTGTCATGGTCTTTTTAGTTTTGGATTGATGATCGGATCACTGGTATCCAGTACCATGATTGGTTTTAAGGTCATTCCAGTATGGCAGTCCGGTACTATTTCCGCCATTTTGCTTTTATTTGCCTGGAGTGTAAGTGCCCATATACTGCATATCCAAGATGATCATCATGGTCCACTGTCAGACCAAAAACCAAAATTTACCTTTCCTAAGGGGGCTCTTCTGGTAATGATCGGTATCGCATTGTGTACCAACTTAACCGAAGGGGCTATGGCAGACTGGACAGCGGTATACATGAGAGACATAGTTCATTCAGCAACTTACCTTATTGGTTGGGGACTGGCCTCTTATTCTTTTTTTATGGCTATTGGCAGGTTTTTGGGGGATTATATTATTCCTACATATGGGGCCAATAAAGTATTGGTTTATGGTGGGATTATGAGTGTTACAGGTATTGCTCTGGCAGTACTCATACCATCTACCTGGGTATGCATTCTGGCATTCGGTCTTGTAGGGTTTGGAGTCTCTTGTGGAGCGCCGATTTTATATGGCTCAGCGGCGAGGTTGCCAGGTTTGGGCAAAGGGGTAGGCCTGGCCACACTCAATACTTTTTCAGTGGCTAGCTTCCTGGGGGGGCCAGTGATCATAGGTTTCATATCCAAAGCAATCAATCTTCAAGTGGCACTAGGTTTTGTCAGCATCATTGGGCTCCTTTGGGTCTTCCTTACTACCAAAATAAAGCTATGAGGTCACTTATTCATTTCCATACTTTATAAATCATAGATGATGCGCATTACTATAGAAATAAGTGTTTTTCCCCTGGATAAAAACTATAGCCCTGTGATCAGGAGCTTTATCGATAGCCTCCAATCAAGACCAGGTATTGAAGTAATCCTCCAACCAATGAGCACCCTCCTGGTCGGGGACTACGATGATTGTATGCATTTGATTCAACATGAACTTAAAAAAGTATTTGAGTCGGACCGCACTGCTATCTCGATTGTCAAATTGGCCAATCTGGACCTGACCGACTAAAAGGAACATACTTGTGCAACCTTATGTTTATTCAATTGTCCTTAATTTTGAATCATTAAAATAATCATTTCATGAAAAATCTATTAACTATAAGTTTGATGTTTTTTGCATTCTCTGTCATGGGATGGAGCCAAAAAGTATCGCTCAAAGGCTCTGGACCATCAGTCACTCGCACCCTGGATCTGCCTTCATTTAGCACCGTCGAATGTAGCGTTTCAGCCGATGTGGAGATCACTCAGGGAGCTACACAAAAAGTGACGATTGAAGGGCAAGCAAATATCATCGATCAGATTGCAACAGAAGTAAAAGACGGCAAATGGCGAATCAAGCTTCCCAAAAACATGTGGTCGGATTATGATAAGCTCAATATTAAAATTACTGTCCCCCGATTACATGGAGTAGGCATGGCAGGCTCTGGTAATATCACTACGATGAATACCATTAAGACTGATGACTTTCAGATTGGACTTAGTGGTTCTGGTAACATCAGAGCGACAGTGGAAGCTGAATACATTGATTGTGGGATCAGTGGGTCAGGAAATGTATTTATAAAAGGAGTTGCAAAAGAACTGAATATCGGTACTTCGGGGTCAGGCAATGTGAAAGCCCAGGATTGTGAGGTGGAGAAAGTCAAAATTGGGATTTCCGGGTCTGGAGATTGCCTGGTTAATGCAAGTAATTCTTTAGAAGCAGGTATCGCCGGAAGTGGCAGTGTCAAATATAAAGGACATCCCAAGGTTAAAACCAGCATATCTGGTAGTGGATCGATAAGCACCATAGATTAAAAAATAATATAAAGAACTATTCTTCCTCAAAAGAGTAGGTGGACAGGGCCGAATCCCAACTGTGGGGTTCGGCCTAATTTTTATAAGGCAGAAACTAAACTTTTATTTGGTTTAGATGTTCAAATCAAAAGGCGTCCGTCAAACACCATTTAATTTTATAATCAATGAAAAAGAAAATTGGAATTTTAGGTTCAGGTGATGTAGCCAAAGCTTTGGCAAAAGGTTTCGTAGACCAGGGACACGAAGTCATGATTGGTTCCAGTGACTCCAACAAACTCATCCAAATTAAATCTTCAATTCCTGTGCAAACCGGGAGTTTCCAACAGGCATCCGCTTTTGGGGACCTCCTAGTGGTGGCGGTAAAAGGGTATGCGGCTATCAAGGTCTTTAGCAACCTCAATGCTGAAGATATTAAAGGTAAAACTGTGATCGACACAACCAACCCCATCACGGAGACTGCGCCTATCCAGGGAGTTTTGCAGTTTTTTACTCTGCAGAATGAATCGCTCGCTGCTCAACTCCAGGACACTCAACCAGGTGCATATATAGTAAAAGCGTTTAATTCAGTTGGAAGTCCATTTATGTACCAGCCAAGCTTTCAGGGTATGATACCATCCATGTTTATTTGTGGCAATAACGACTCAGCGAAAAAGGAAGTCACGGATATATTAGACGCTTTTGGATGGCAGACAGAAGATATGGGTTCTATCCAATCTGCAGGCAGCATTGAGAGCCTTTGCATATTGTGGTGTATCAGGGGATTTAAAGACAATCAATGGAATCATGCATTTAAATTACTTAAATAGCATAACGCCTATTACCCGCTGCTGACCAGAATCATTATCCTGAGTAGCAGTTATTTTATTTAAATTTGGTAGATGAAACCTTGCTATTTTTTTGTGTCTTTTTTGCTCATCACAGCTTGCAGTCAAAAAGATAATATAATCCCCCCCTTAGTCACAGATACCATCCATAAACTCGAAAAACAATTCGCCCCGGACAAACGTACCGCCATTTTTGATATACAAGCCAGCTTGACTAATGGCATACTCCTCCTCAAAGGGGAAACATTTAACAAAGAAGCCAAAAACCAATTATTGCAGGAGCTCGCTTCTTTTACACCAATAGATAGCATTGAAATATTGCCAAATGCAAGCCTGGAAGGGAAACATTTTGGGGTAGTCAATATACCGGTAGCCAATATGCGTTCTAAGCCAGGCCATTCCAGCGAACTCTCCAATCAAATACTGTGTGGTACTGTACTGCGATTGTTCAAATATCAATCTGGTTGGATTTATTGCCAGACTCCGGATGATTACCTCGGTTGGATCGATCTGGATGCGCTTCAATGTATGGATTCGAGTGAAATTAATACTTGGTGGAGCAAGCCAAAAGTCATCGTGACCAATGATCATTCCTATATATTTGAGCGTCAATCTTCCCTATCCCCATTGGTGTCTACCATTTCCCTCGGGGCTATTCTGGAGAGTGGTGACGAATATAAAGATTATTATTTAGTCACCTTTCCTGATGGCAGAACTGGATATTTACCTGGCGCTCATGGGGCAGATTATACACTTTGGAAAACAAAACAAACAAAAGCTCCAGGTGCTACGGCTGTCCTAAACACCGCTAATATGTTAAAGGGGACTCCCTATCTTTGGGGAGGTACTTCTGCCAATGGGGTTGATTGCAGTGGATTTACAAAAATGGTCTTTTTTCAGCATGGGCTGCTGTTGCCTAGGGATGCCTCCCAGCAAGTCAGCGTAGGCCTTCCCATCGAAACAGATACCACCCTGACTAATCTCTTGCCTGGTGATTTTTTATTTTTTGGAAGAAAAGCCACAGAGACTAGCCCTGAAAAGATTACCCATGTAGCTATTTATATTGGCGAAGGAAAAATAATACACGCATCAGGTTATGTCAAAGTACAAAGTCTCATCAGAGGCGATGCGGATTTTGCTGAAAACAGGCTTGCCTCTTTAGTGAGAGCTACCCGCCCATTATCTTCACCAAAGGAAAACGGAATACCTTTCATTTCAGACCTAAAATATTTTCAATAAACAATCAAACTTATTGTCATGAGTGCTTATAAAAACTGCCAGAGTTGCGGTATGCCAATGAAAAAAGACACCATGGGTGGTGGCACCAATGCCGATGGATCTAAAAATGAAATGTATTGCAGCAAATGTTATTCTGAAGGGCAATTCACTTCCCCGAATAAGTCGGCCGCAGACATGCAGTCCCTGGTCAAAGGAAAACTTCAATCCATGGGATTCCCGGGATTCATAGCCGGGTGGTTTACCAAAGGTATTCCCAATTTGGCTCGTTGGAACAAATCTTCCAGTTGGTAGTTTCTCTTAATTAATTTTTATCCAAAAACAATTCATCGAGCAGGATACTGCGAGTGGTTGTGGTATACAGATCTCTGCAGGTTCCGGTACCACTACGCATGATACTCAAACAAATACCACGGCTGTCCATCGACTCGTCATGTAGTCGTCCCAGGTAGCAATGGCCTAACTCATGAAAAACCACAAACTCTTTTCCCAGGTCTGAGGCACTAACCCAAAAAGGCTTGTCTACAGTCACTTTATGTGGATCCTGATTGCTATAAGAGCATTGGCCGATCACGTGGTCAGCAGATATGTCAGATATAACCCCTGTGATCACTGCATCTTTGAGATCTACCGTCAAGCCTCTTTGGGCAGCCTCCTTTTCAAACCTTGCAAAATAAGGCCAAAGCTCCTCCTCCACATTAGGATAGGTACCATCTTTGGAATCATTGCCAAACACTCCACCCAGATCTATTTGACATGCCGTCAAAGAGACCAGCCCAAAGAGCAATCTATATTGTACAGTCATAAGTTGATGTTTTATTACTGCAACGAGACCTGGCAGATCATAGCGTATTGTCTTTATATAACTTATATTTATTTTAACCAATATCTTTTCGGATTCAAAAAATTCTGAATGATGCCAAACAATTGTTTTCTTTGGATGTTTTACTAAAAAAAATATCGCATGCAATCAGATGGTAACAAAAAAGTAAAGTGGGGCTTAGACAAAGCACATACAGAGATCGGATTCAAAGTGAAGCATCTAATGGTAGCCACTCTGAGAGGTTGGTTTAAAGATTTTGATGCCGATATCGTCACGACTGGAGAAGATTTTACTACCGCCGAAGTGGATTTTTGGATTGACGCAGCCTCGGTAGACACAGGATCTGTTGACAGAGACAATCATGTCAAATCAGCTGATTTTTTTGATACGGAACACTATAAACAAATTTCTTTTAAAGGCAATACCTATATCGATGTCGATCATGATGGAAGTTATCAAGTGCATGGCGATTTGACCATAAAAGGTATTACAAAACGAGTAGTGTTCGATGCGGAGTTTGGGGGTATATTGAAAGATCCCTGGGGAAATGAGAAAGCCGTCATCAATGTAAATGGCAACATAAATCGAACAGACTGGGACCTCAATTGGAATACCCCTTTGGAAGCTGGTGGTCTGTTGGTGAGCGAAACAGTAAGCATCAACTGCGAGATTCAACTATTTAAGCAAACCACGATATAATTAGATTTTTTGCTCCCAGCTTAGTGCTTAGCCTTCCGTCAATCGAGCTAAATTGGTAAGAATAATGTTGGGTACCTGATATTGGGGGTTATAAATCTGTTAACTGCAATCAGATGACCATCTTATTAGCCTAGTTTACCTAGCTTGTGTGGTCTGATCAGAAATATAACCGATCTCGTCCATTTGATTTTGTTTGGAACCAGTCTAATACAGCCTAAACTATTTACCCGGAAGATTGTTTGCTACTAAAATATCAAATAATGGAATCAAACGAAAAAATTAAATGGGCAATTGACAAATCTCATTCTGAGGTTGGATTCAAGGTAAAACACCTTATGGTAGCGAACGTGAGGGGCATTTTTAAAGATTATGGCGCTGAAATCACTACCGTTGGTATGGATTTTAAAACTGCTGAGGTAAATTTCTGGATTAATGTTGGTTCTGTAGACACAGGCTCAGCAGACCGAGATAACCATATTAAGTCAGCGGACTTTTTTGATGCTGCCAACTTCGAACAGATCACCTTTCAATGCAAGTCTTATGAGGATATCAATAAAGATGGCATCTGGGAAGTATCCGGCGATCTCACGATCAAGGGTATAACGAAAAAAATTCTCCTTGCCGTAGAATTTGGCGGCATCTATCAAGACCCATGGGGAAATGATAAAGCTGTCTTTAATATCAGTGGTATTATTAATAGAACAGAGTGGGGTCTTACCTGGAATGCGCCTCTGGCCTCTGGAGGATTATTGGTCAGTGAAGCAGTCCATCTTAACTTCGAAATTCAACTGGCAAAGTCTGCCTAATGCCAATTTAATCAAATATAGATTTTTCAATGATGCCAGTGAAGGTCACCGGCATCATTTTTAAAATTTCCTGAAGGCTTCCTTCCAGTATTTTCCCTGGCGACTTGGAGTGTACTCCCAATCACTAAACATACGAGGTGCCCAATTGGGATCAAAAACCCAGGCCACCAATGAAATCCCTTTGTTTCTACAGTATGCCACCATTGCATCACCATAAGATTCATCACTGATCACCGGTATATGTGCCCCGACATCATCCGCACCACAAAATCCGACTTCTGTCAATATCACAGGATATTTAGCAGCCATAAATCCCCAATCGGCTGTCCATTTATCTTCCCAGGGTTGTGGCTTTTTCATAGGATATGGGTGGGACACATATGCTATGCCTTCGGCATTGATGGGGGAGGCTCCTGCGGCAGTAAGATCATAAGCCCAGTTAAAACCAGCTACCAGAGGCACTGCTTTAGCTCCATACGCTCTGATGATTGTAATGATCTCTTCATTGATTTTTTTCCAATCGTCCCAACTGCACACACCCAATTGACCATTAAACACGGTAGGCTCATTGAATAATTCAAAAAACGCGACCGTAGGATTGTCTTTGTATCTGGATGCCATCGCTCGCCAAAATTCAAAGGTCTCTTTTAGATCAGTATCATAATTAGGAGATTGAAATAGCGCGGATTTAAGATTGCCGATACTATGCCAATCAATAATGACATATAGGCCTGCCTTTTGAGCGTACTCTATTCCTTGGTCCAACAGATTTTGATAATTATTCTTTCCATGTTTTCTCCAGGCCTGGGGATGAACAGGAAATCGCACGATATTGGCTCCCCAGGCTTTAAGTTCATCAAAATAATCCTGGTTCCAATGACCATTGTATACCAGCTTGTCCGGATCACTGGAACTATACCCTTTAAATATGATGGTCTGATTTTGTTCATTAATAAATTTATTGCCTGAAACAGATATTCGGGATTGCCCAAATGACAAAAAATTCGATATCAGGTTAATAAAGACAAATATTATAATTTTATTCATGACCCTGGATTGTTAAATCATTTAGTAATTCAAGTTAATTATCATGTCATCATTTCAGTTTGGATTTGGCTTCGTTCAATGCTGCCTGTATGCCATCTGCCTTTTTGCCGCCGGCAGTTGCATAAAAAGGCTGACCGCCACCGCCACCCTGTATATGAGCAGCCAGATCCTTTATGATCATTACAGCGTTCATACTTTTAGATTTTACCAGTTCAGCTGATATATGCAGCATCAGCATGGGTTTATGATTGGATATTAAGCCAAATAGGATATAAGCATTTCCCAACTCTTTTTCCAGTTGAAAAGATAATGTTTTAGCATCTTTTTCATCTACGATACCCAGGTCGCTGATCACATAATGAATCCCATCAACATTTTTTACACCAGCCATCAAAGATTGTTTTATCGCTGCGATTTCTTTGGACTGATAGTCAGACAACTGAGATTTAAGTGATTTATTCTCCTCTAACAGCAGCGTCAAAGATTGAAGGACATCCTTAGGATTTTTGAGAGCTGCTTTTATATGACCCAATAACTGTTCGTTTGATTCAAGAAACTCCTCTACTGCATCAGCTGTGATGGCTTCTATTCTGCGCACCCCTGCAGCGACGGCCCCTTCACTCGTGATTTTCAACAAACTTATTTTTCCGGTAGCACTCACATGACAACCCCCACACAATTCTCTTGAATAGGCTGGATCAAAGGTAATCATACGTACATTTTCACCGTATTTCTCTCCAAAAAGCATCATGGCTCCTGATGCCTGTGCCTGCGCTATGGGGATACTTCTCGATTCTTCCAGCGTTATATTTTCTCTTATCTTTTGGTTGACGATATGCTCTATAAGTGTAAGTTCTTCAGCACTCACTTTTTGAAAATGCGAAAAATCAAACCTAAGATATTGGTCACTCACCAGGGATCCTTTTTGATGTACATGTTCTCCCAATACTTGTCGCAGTGCGGCATGCAAGAGGTGCGTGGCACTGTGATTGTTTTCTATCTTTCTCCTTCGGTCAGTATCTATAGATGCATAAAATTTTGCATACGGATCCTGTGGTAAGGTATCGACATAATGGAGAGGCAGGTCATTTTCTTTTTTAGTGTTAATGATCCTGATGGTCTCATGAGGTGTTTGTAAGATACCGATATCACCAAGTTGACCCCCTCCTTCTGCATAGAATGGAGTAGTATCCAATACCAGTTGATGTTCGACCTTATCCTTAGATTTTATGCTTCTGAATTTGAGTATGCTCACTCCATCGACTTCTGACTGGTCATACCCTACGAATTGTGTCTCTTTGCCTTCGTGCACGATCACCCAATCTCCGGTCTCTGTTACCGCTGCTGCTCTGGATCGAGCTCTTTGCTTGGCAAGTTCTGCATCAAATCCCCCTTCATCCACTATGACATTTTTTTCACCACAGATCAGCTTGGTAAGATCTATTGGAAATCCAAAGGTATCGTACAGTTCGAAGGCATCGTGGCCGGAAAGTGTATGGTTTTTATTGGTTAATAATTCTAACCTTTTTAAGCCGGCTTCCAGAGTTCTGAGAAATGATTTTTCTTCCTCTTCGATCACCTTGCTTACAAAATCTTTTTGCTGGATCAACTCTGGAAATACTTCATCAAAATAATCGGCCAATACAGGTACCAACTTATAAAAAAATGGTTGCTTTATCTCAAGAAATGAATAATAATATCGAACAGCCCGGCGCAATATCCTACGGATCACATATCCCGCACCTCCATTGCTCGGCAACTCGCCATCCGCAATCGTGAAAGCCACTGCCCGAATGTGATCAGCCAATACCCTCATGGCAATGTCCGTTTTGGCTGTAATTTCATAGGACCCCTTGTATTTAATGCCACTATGTTTTTCTACAAAAGATATAAGTGCGCTGAATACATCGGTATCATAAGAAGAGGTTTTGTGTTGCAGCACCATGCATAATCTTTCAAAACCCATACCTGTATCTACATGTTTGGCAGGTAGCTCTTCCAGTCTTCCGTCCGCTTTGCGATTAAATTGAATAAAGACCAGGTTCCAGATCTCTATGACCAGAGGATGCCCCTGATTGACCAGGTCTTTGCCGGGTATTTTTTTTCGCTCTTCTTCACTCCTGATGTCTACATGGATTTCAGAGCAAGGTCCACAAGGGCCGGTGTCACCCATTTCCCAGAAATTATCCTTTTTTGATCCAAGAATGATTCTGTCTTCAGGAAGATAATTTGCCCAATATCCCGCAGCTTCAAGGTCACGATCGAGGTTTTCGGTCGGATCACCGGTAAATATACTGGCATACATCCTTTCCGGATCAATGTGCAATACCTGCGTAAGGAGCTCCCATGCCCAGTCGATAGCTTCTTTTTTAAAATAGTCTCCAAAAGACCAGTTGCCCAACATTTCAAACATGGTGTGGTGGTAGCCATCCAGACCAACTTCTTCCAGATCATTGTGCTTGCCAGATACCCTTAAGCATTTTTGGGTATCAGCTATCCTCGGATAGACTATTGGCTTATTTCCCAGGAATAAATCTTTAAATTGATTCATTCCGGCATTTGTAAATAAAAGAGTCGGATCGTTTTTAAGCACGATCGGGGCTGATCGCTCTATGTAATGTGATTTTGATTGAAAAAAGTCCAAAAAGTGTCGTCTTATCTCCTTTGAA
>Ga0138256_10001673_pt1 | contig 23856 bp, 22 predicted proteins | sample KNB2016incub_MG_FD_105486 | JGI IMG/M metagenome (GOLD analysis project Ga0138256, IMG submission 105486) | Active sludge microbial communities from wastewater in Klosterneuburg, Austria - KNB2014incub_MG | ecosystem: Engineered > WWTP > Activated sludge > Unclassified | place: Austria... | reverse complement strand
TGACCTTTTTGGGTCTTCCTGTAAACGGCTTTGAGGTCCATTTACACCCCCCCTTCGGTTCTACTTAAGTGGTATCAATATATCACGCTGGATATAGGGGGGTAAGCCAGGCTGTCGCGCCAAGGGTGTTACTACGCAAATGACCCATAGAATGTAAATTTCAAGCGGCTGGCATAAACCCAGCCGCTCTTCTCCTTTTATGGTCGCTTTACTCAGTTATTCTCCCACGGAGTATGGCTGACGTGAAAAAGACCCCCTCTACCCTGAAATGGCTAGCCGAGAAGCGAGCAAGGCTGGCTGGAGACCTGCAGCGCCTGGACAGGTTGGCTTTAGAAATTGCTGCCCGAAAAGAAGCGCTCAGACAGGAATTGGCCTCCCTCGATGCAGTAATCAAAATGTTTGACAGCAGGTTAGACCCTGGCCGTATTCCTGCAGTAGCAGCTCACAAGAATCGTTACGGGAAATACGGCGGTTTAATCGATACCGCTCGCAAGGCTTTGAAAGCCGCGGCACCAGACAGCCTCACAACTACGGACCTTGCCTTGTACGTGAGCGCAACTCTGGGCATTGAATTCGCTACGCCTACTGAGCAAATCAAGTGGCAGCACAACTCGTTGGGCAGGGCCCTAAAAAATCTCGTGGTCATGGATGAAATCGAAAGGCTCCATGACCCGGTAATATTCACGACCGAAGTGGGGCGGTGGCGCTGGAAACCTGTTAACGCAGTCTCTTTGGACGAGCTAAGAACGCAAGCCGATTCTGCGGGGGTGGGCACGCAAGAGCATGTCTCCACCGATGAACGATTTACCAGCCAACAGGCTTTGCCAGAGTAGTGCCGTCAGCCAAGGGAAGGGGGTCTGGGAACAGGGCTGTATTAAGGTGTGACCGATTTATGTGACGCACAGACGAGGAAACCGCCGCCAAAGGCTTCGGGGCACAGCCAAACCTTGTTGGAGGGCTTAACAAGCAAACAGGCAGCCCTAGCTCTTTTGAAACGATGCGTATCGGCTCAACCAAGTCGGTATCGTTAGAAATAACCACAGCCGCTTCAAATCGCTTTGCCCATGCATCGTTTACCAAGTGCACGGCCAAGTTCACATCTGACCCTTTTTCTTCCATGCCAAACACCTGCACCTTAACCGCATCAGGCAAAGCCGAGGGCTTCTTCTTGCCACCATTGTTTCCATACTTGCCGACTCGAAGAGACTCCGGAACGCTTCCAGCAATCACGGGGTCAAGGCCAATGGTGTATGTTTTTTCGTCCAGCTTGACAGCGTCGCCCCCGCCATTCAAGTGTCTGTCAGCAACAGGAACATTCAGAAGTGGGCGCCATTGCGCCTTGGCTAGAAAGTTGCCAAAGAACACTTCTACTTCAGGCAGGGTTGCAAGCGCCTTGAAATAGACTTGCTGTCGCATCGGCTGGCCAGGGTCAGCTGCGCCGGATACTCGAGCCGTGTAATACTTGACACGTTCGATAACGGTTCCCGCCGGCATGGCAGCTTCAGCCAGCTTCTTGATGTTGAGCCACTTGCAGCCCGTATTGCGGATTGCATAGTAGAGATTGAACCCATCGATATACACAAATGTTTTCATAAGGCACCGAGGGCAGAAAAAGCAAAGGCCACACCTAAGCGTGGCCTTCGAACCGACAGCACGCTGCCGGCGGGTAAGTCAAAACAATATAGCAACAATTACATGAAAATACAACTGGCCCTAGCTCTGTCGCCTGAACCATGACATTTTTTACGCGGAAGCATTTCATAAGCCCTATCGGGGCAACTTTCCTCGTCGGCCAGCTCCATCAACTTCCTTCTTCGGCCCGCTTGCAGGCGCGGTACGCGGCGCAGGATGCGTAAGCTCCACCGCCCTGTGGCGACCGCGGGTAAAGCCGGTCCAGAACAGTGACTTTCCAACGTTCATCGCCAAGCTGAGAGCCAGCTTCAATTGGTCGCCGTTGGGCAGCCTTCGCGTGTCGGCACGAAACGACGCCTCGACCGCATAGTCGAGCAAATACTTTGGCTCGATATTGAGATACACCCCGTGCTCGGCGCGGTCCATCCGCCAGTTGTATTCCTCAACTTGGTTGTTGTTTTCTCCAAGAGGGCCAACCAGCATTTTGGCGTGCTCCACCTTATGGTGGCTGATGAAGTGCTTGCCGGGTTCTTTGTAGGCAGGTGAAGCATCGGTGTTGAGCTTGCTCTCTGGCACTACGACAAAGCCTCTGATGACCGATTCGGCCACTTCAGTTGTCTCGGCAAGCCCCACCGCGATTCTCGTTGTCATGGCTCCCTTGCCTTTTTGTCCGGAGCGCTTTCTCACGGCCAGGACAATCCGCCTGTCCTTGGGCATGCGCCAGCCAAACTCAGGGTCAATCTCCCCTTGCTGGCGCTTCTTGCGCTCCTTTTTCTGCCCTGCCAACGTAAGAAGCTTTTCATCCGGCTCGGCATCGGCCCCTTCTGCTGGCGCATCCTCAAACGACATGGAAACCTGAGGCTTGCCGCGCTTCTCTGCCGCACGCCGACCCGACTGGTGCGCACCATCCATCTCCAGGTCCCCGCTTACCAGCCCTACGTTGTAGCCGCGCATCATGGCCTCCCGCATCTTGTGCTGGAGGGTAAAGGCCGTGTTGTAGGTCGTGTTCATGTGGCGCTTGAGTTCCAGCGCCGGTTGCCCCGCTGCCGAATTCAGCCACAGCAACACGCTCGAGATGATGTCCTGTAGCGAGCGCTTGTGGTAGGCGAACACTGTGCCGGAGGTCACGCTGAAGGTCTTGTGGCAGCCGGCACACTTCCATCGTGACTGCAGGGGCCGCCAGTAGTGCTTGCCAACGGTTCTGCAGTGCGGGCAATCAACCGAGTCCCAATCGCCAAACCGCACCTGCACCAGGTAGTCCAGGCATTGCTGCTTGGTCCAGCCAAACACCTCCTTTACGGAAATGCTCACGGCCTCCCTTGAGAGGTGCCACGGAGCTGTCCCGGTGTAACGACGTTTGTAGGTGACCGGTGTGCTCATACCGCTTTCTCCAAAAACACTTTGTACATTCCCGGCGGCGCCAGACCGCTGGGCGCATCTTCGGTAATGAGCGGCGGCTCCGAATGGACCTCCAGCCAGCGCCGAAACCCGGTGCGCGCCGGCTCGACCAGGCGTCCGATGGGCAGATACTCCACGCCATCCTCCATGACCGTGCGCGGCAAGGCCAAGGCGGGCCTTCGTGGCGCTGTGTTGGGACTTCCGGTCAGATAGCCAGCCGCCGCTCTTGCTACCAATTCGGGTGCGGAAAGCTGATGTGGGCGGAATACAAAGGCTTCAAGCTCGGCCGGCGCAAAGGCGTCTTCAGTAAGGCGCGCCCGGTATGTGCCACGTTGACGCCCTACTTGGAGGAGTTCCATGGTTGCAAGCGTCCTGCGCTGCAGGACTCCTCCTGCTGGCAAGTGTTCGATGAGAACAGAAATGGCGCCGGCAAAGGCGCAGCGTTTGCTGACAGGGACATGTGGCGGCAGTTCCTCGCTTGGACTTGCGCCAAAAGGTGAAAGGCTCAAGGAAATGGCGCGGTACGTCAGGTCCCACAAGCTGGCTGACCAGCGCGGGTAGTTTTGCAGGACGGCAAGCGGGTGTGCGCCTTCTCCCCGGGTGAACAGGAAGATTTTGTAGTCAGCAATAGGGGCCAGTCGCTCATAGCCAATATCGAGCCAGGCCAGGCGATTGAAGCCGGTAGCCTTGTCCAGGGTGCCCGCGTGGATGCTCACTTTCAGCATGAGAGCACCTTGATGTCCCAAGTTTGGCCGTAGAGCACGCCATCGACGAGTTCCTGGCCGTGCAGCCGCATGCGTCCTTGCTCTGCCCAAAGAATGCGTGCATCGAGCAGCGTGGGCAGCATTTCTTCGGCAAAGCCGTCGTTGGCGCTGAACAGCCCGGCAACAGGCACGGTACGGCCAAAGCTTCGAATCAGCTTTTCCTTTACGCGGAGCATGCCGCGGCAAGGAGGAGCCTTGCCGCGCTCGTCCTTGAATAGCAACCTTCCCCTGAGATTGAGGGGCCTTACCTCGACTAGCATGATGTCTGTCCTGAATACTGGTCTCCAGATTCACGTAGGTAACGGTTACCCCGGAATTTTCGTTTTCCTCACAAATGGAGGTATCTGACCTCACATGCGAGGTACAATTTGCCTCCATGACGCACCCGCCCAGGGCCCGCGACCTCATCAAGGGGGCCATGAAGACCCACGGCTTCAGCTACAAGCTGCTGGCTGCCGCGCTGGCACGCCAGGGCGTCCAGCTCTCCCCCAAAAGTCTTTCCACCAAAATCAACCGGGGCGCTTTCTCCGCCGACTTCCTCGTTGAGTGCCTGAGGGCGATGGAGGTGGGCGTCCTGTCCGTGCCGCCAGCCCGGAAGCCCCGTCGCTAACCCATCAGCCGGGCGAGCTTCTCCTGCAGCTCCTTCCGGGTCGAGGCCAGCGCCACGGGCAGCCTTGCTCATTTCGTTCTCATCCTGGACCACCACTCCTGTAGCTGTGCGCGGCGGTAATACCACTTGCATTTCCATTGCACCCACAGCAAGTAGCGCCACGAGTATTTGTGTAATGTCATGGTTATGCGCCTGTTAGTTCCAGCAGCTTCTGCTTGAGTTCATCCAGCTTGCCCGGCTGCGCGAGACCGAGCGTTGAGTCTGTCTCGATTAGCCGCTCCAGGTGCTCTTCGCCCCAAATCGTCACGTCGTCATCGAGGGCAAGCCAGCGCGTCACAGAGTGTCGCTTCGTGTAGCCCGCTATCTGCTCGTATCGGCTGATGCTGAACCACCAGTCCTGGTTTAGCTGCGAGTGCCAGGTCGCTCCAACGACGCGCTCCCGCAGTGGCGGCAGCAGGCGTTTGCGTGCCTCGTCAAATCCGACGACGCGCACCCAGCTTGTGCTCAACACGATGCGCACACTGGGATGAGGCGCAAGGGCTTCTGCAAGTAGGGGAGCCCACTCGAAGAGGGAAATCCCGTCACGGCGGAGCACGATTTGTCCGCGTACGCGATAGACCTCATCTGGGTGAAGGACCCCGTCGAAGTCGAGGAACAGTACCGGAGGGGCACTCGTGCTCATCGGCCAGCCAATGCCTCATCCGTCACCTCGCGCCAGTCCCGGATGCCGTTGACGCTGCACCAGCGGCGCCACACGTACAGCGCGTCGTCATCGATGCCCGGCCTGCCTGTCAGTTGATAGATGCGGCCGGAACGGGTGATGCCTCTTAGCGTTGCAGGGTCGAACTGCTCGATGGCAGAGCTGGTGCGGCCCTCCCGGTCGGTTTCGTTGTAGCCGACAAAATGGCGTTCCCCCTTGTCCGTCTCGACAATCTGCCAGGCCGAGAGGATGAGCTCGGGTGTTTCAGACACGGGTGCTACTGCCCAGATAGACACGACAACCTCCTGATGCGGCGAGCGCCGCGAAGAGTGACGGAGATTGGCTGGGCAGTGTTCTGACTAGGAGACCGAGTCGGGGGAGCAGCCTCTCCCGATGTTGCGAGACTCGGACGGGTACTACAAGCTCAAAGAAGCTTCGCCAGCCAGGTCTGGACGAAATCCACGTTGCGTCCGCTGACGCTGATGCGCTCGAAGCCCGATAGCGTCAAGCGGTTGTCCGCCACCCACAGGAGCTTCGCGTCCAGGAGCGGTGGCAATAAGTCCCTGGATTCCTCCTGGTCAACCAGCCTTGCCAGGCGAACCGTGCGGCCGAACATCCTTTTCCTGGACTGGCCTACGAGAAGCCGCCCAGTCGGCGCCGGCAGGTCTTCCAGTCCGTGACGCGATACCTCGGTACCGCGTTTCCGCAGACAATGAATCTGGCAGAGCATCAGGGGTACTTCCGGAACGAGCCTACGACCTTGCCGTAAATCTCCAAGGCGTGTTTCGGCCTGATGGGCGGGTATGCCACGTTGCCAGCCCGCAGGAAGAAGTTGCCTTCCTTGTCGAGGTCCAGGTACTTCACGGTAAATTCGTTGTCTACGATGGCCACTACGATGTCACCAGGCTTGGTCGGCGCGCCTTTCTGCACGATGACGGTGTCGCCTTCCGCGATTGCGGCGTCCTTCATCGAGTCCCCTTTTACCTGCAGGAGGCTCGTGCGAGTGGGCAGCTTGACGAGGTGGCTGTCGATATTGAGGTTGGCGGCGTATTCCTCGGCCGGCTCCGGCAGGCCGGCGCGCACGCGGCCTAACATGGGACGTTCGAAGAACTTCTCGGTTGGCGCCAGGCGCCGGTCGGAGCCCTGGGTGATATAGCCTGCTTCCTTCAGCCGGCCCACCAAGGCAAACACGCCTCCGGTGCCGGAAAAGCCGAGCAATTCGGCCATGCGGTTCATCGAGGGCAGGTTCATGTGGCGGGCGTGATAGTCCTGCAGCTTGCCCAGGTACTCATGGTCGATGTTCCGGCGCATATCCTTATTCCGAATATTTGTTCGTTTATAGAATAAGGGTCTATTAATGGGAAGTCAACAGCAACACTTTGTTTTACTGAATGTTTCGTTTAGTTGAGCATCGCTGTAGGCTTTTGGCCATACAACGAGGGCTAAGGTGCTTAACAGCCAAAACAACCAGTTAAGAAATCGAGATGAGCTATACCGCTCAGAAGTTGGCTATAGCTGGCAGGCTCACCAGGTGAGCCCTTTGCAAAGGATACTTGCTCTGTTCGATGATGCCTCTCGTTGAATAAAGGCATGGCCTATACTAGGCCGTATGCAAAGGGAATTTTTATATATGAAGAATTACAGAATAACCGTGACTACACCAAACCTCCTTGCTGGCTCCTATGCTGCCGCGTGACAAGCTGACCTATTACGCTCGTCTTAGGACGCTCAAGCTTTTGGCCTCGGCGTCCAGTGATGTTTTTGCCAAAGAAATTGTCACCGCATCTCTCTGCCTTGTCCTTAAGGCGCGATTCCCAGAATTGTCGCGCCCACATGCAGATAAAGCACTGCTTCAGCACCAGGCTGTAATCAAATTCTCAGAATGGCTCACTGGCCTTCAATTATTCGACCTCTCATTTTGGCTGAGCTCTTCTTATGCAAGCCTGATAGGAGATACGATTCGCGAGCATCAGGCCTTGTTTTTCACGCCTCCCGAACTGGCTGAACGGCTTATCGACAACCTCATCGCTCAGGGCGGGAAACTACTGGATGGCCGAGTAATTGACCCTGCCTGTGGCGGGGCTGCCTTCCTGGCTCCAGTAGCCAGTCGCATTGCCGAGCACCTCAAATCGAATGGGAAAAGTTCGCTTCAAATTCTTAAGCACATTGAGTCGAAGCTTGCCGGCATAGATGTCGAACCATTCCTGTGCAAACTTTCTGAGTATTTCATACAGATGGTGCTCTATGAGCACATCGTGAAATCCGGCTACAGGCCGAAGTTGCAGGTTCGTGTTGGCAACGCCTTGGCAAGGCGCCAGAAGCTGTACGGCACTTTCGATGTCGTCATTTGCAACCCGCCCTATCGAAAGATGAAAGCGCTGGAGGTACGCGGATACGCCACAGCGTATGGCGATATCGTGGAAGGCCAGCCGAATCTTTATGGGTTGTTCTTCAAGCTCAGCTTAAAACTTTGCAAGCGAGGCGGTCTTGCTGGACTCGTAACCCCAATCAGTTTTTTGTCAGGACGAGATTTCTCAAAATTGCGCACATATCTGCTGGCTCATGCGGAAACGCGCCAGATTGACCTAGTGAGCAATAAGATGGGCATATTCGTAGGCGTAGAGCAGGAAGCTGCCATCAGTATTCTCAGCAGGCAAACCCCTCAAGACGTCGCTCCGCCAAAGACCGAGGTGTTTGTTTTGGAAAAAGCGAATGGCTTCGTCCAACTGGGTGAGTGTGCATTGCCGAACTCTGGACTGGCATGGCCTGTTCCCCGGACTCCCGGGGATGTCGAGATTCTCGCGGAGGCAAGTGGCTCGCGGGTCAGACTAGCCGACTATGGATACAAAGTTCGCATCGGTGCTCTTGTCTGGAATCGCGACAAGCGTAAGAGGTATTCAACCGAGAATCGCGCAAGAAAAGCCAAGGCTGCGTTTCCCTTAATCTGGTCGAGCGATATCGGCCAAGACGGGCACTTCGTGTTCAACCGGCACAAGGACGGACGACAGTCTGCTTTCATTGACATGGGTGTCAAGGACAGCTCGTCAGTCATTCGCCAGCCGTGCGTTGTACTGCAAAGGGTCACCTCAAATGACCAGCCGCGCCGACTCGTCACAGCGCCCATTAACCAAAAGCTGCTTAATGAACATGGCGGCGTCGTCGGGGAAAACCATGTTGTTTTTCTCGAACAGGTCGACAAGAACCCCGCCCTGACCCCTACACAACTTGCCTATGTGCTGCGCTCCAAGCCTATCGACCGGCTCTTCCGCTGCATCTCAGGCGCTAACAACGTCTCTGTCTTTGAGTTGTCGCAATTACCTCTTCCAGAGCCAGCTGCCCTTGTACGCGAACTAAGTTTGTCGGAAGACGTGGATACCGCTGTACAAAACGCTTTCCGTAATGGGAAAGGCTAGTCGATGGCGCGCCCGACCGCTCATGAGAACAGGCTTAAGGCGAAGGAGCACAAGAAGGCTCTGCTTGAACGGTTGTTGGCAAAAAAGAAGCCGTCAGAGCCGGTGAAAGACCTGGCTGTCAGTAAGCAAGCTCAGCCAGCAGTAGAGGCCGTTACTGCAGAGACGAAGCCGGAGTCACACGTCACCATGGCGCGGTTCGGACAGGCAGGTGTTGCGTTGTTCGACCGCGGTCAGCCAGCCGCCAAGCTGTGGCCGGAGCCGTGGCTCGGAAGCCTCGTAAATGCAGCACTTGAGACTGCTGCCAAAAAAGAAATCCGTCTTTGCCTGGTATGGCCAGGAACGGTCCGCTCGGTTGCACTTATTCACGCCCTGGCAACGATTGAGCGCTTGGCCATTGGCGACAAGAAGGGGTTGCGCACCCTGCTATATCCCACCAAGCGGTGGTCGTTCGCTGCCCTCAACCAGTTCCTTCTTGACCGCGAGAGTCTTCTTGATTGGGCTCGAAAATTCCTGACTGTCACCAAGGTCAGTGGCACGCAACCTCCTATGCCGGGGCGCGATGACCAAAACAAGGACATGCTCCTCATGGCCGTGCAGTCGATGCATAACGATAGCCCGTCCAGCACGCCACCGAGCATCGCTGAGTTGTTTCCGAATTTTGATTGGGAATTCGAAAAAAACACGTGGGGACATTATGGCGTGCGCTTCCTTAAGCGGTCCAAGGTTGCACTCCAGAGGAGCCATCTCTGGAAAAAGGGCGACGATTACCGCATTGCCGAGCTTGGGCATCCTCAGACTGCACCCGACGCCTTGTTCGGCATTAGCCATCAGGCCGCCACCAAACAGTGGAAGAAAGCAATCAAGAGTGAAGATTTGAAGGGCGACCTGAAGCAGCCCGAGCTCGTACTGCTGGACTTGACGCGCGACATGCGACGAAATAGCGCACGGAACTTTGTTCGCCTTGTACCTGATGTCATTGAAGAGGTAACGGAGCGTTGGAGCACTCCCCCAGGTTTCATGGTTGTTACTGATGACCCGAGAACGTACTTCACGCTCAGAAAGTATTTCCGTGAAAAGTTGAACGGAAACAACCAGCGCCTCGTTTGTGACCCTATTCTCGCAGTCAAGGAAGACCATGGGCTTTCCGAAGCTCCGCGCCCGCAAGGATGGGTGCCACCTCAGGTAAGCCTAAGGCATTTCAATGTGGGGGTTCTCGACCAGGAAGCTGCAGCCGAGGCGGCCCGCTTCTGGCATATCGCGCGCGAACTCGAACAGGATTCGCCTGCGCATCTTGCAAGCAGAGAGGCTGCCGCATTCCTTATGCGCTTGGCGAACCTGCCTGGCGGCTACCACGACTATATTGCATGGATGGAAGCGATTTTTCCTGACGCCATGCGCAGCAGCATGACATGGAACGGTCATGTCACATCGCTGGCCAGCTTGTCGGAACGAGGTGATTATGGCCACCACGCAGAAGCAGTACGTCGGGCAGTAACCCGTGCGACAAAACTTGTTGAGGCTTACAACGAGGCAACACCCATTGCAAAGCGCATTGCAAAGGAGGTCAGCCTTTGCGCCTCAAGGAACAAGGCGCATGTGACGGTTGCCTTCCGATACAGCTCCGATATTCCAGTGGCAAAGTCCTTTCTGGAGCGCTATACCGGATTTCCAGATGGGCAGCCATTCAGCAGCTTTCAAGACAGAGTAGCGTTCGTAAACCACAAGGAGTTGCCAGACATTCTGAACTCTGGCGAAATCCCGACGAAGTTCTTGTTTGCGGGGCTGCCTGACGAAACACTTCGCCTTCTGATTACCAGCGAGCGCGTGCCGGCAGACAGCCTTATTGTCCTCGATTGCCGCCGAGCAAACGACGTATTATCAGGATTGCGCTCGCTCCAAACCGTGGATGTCTATAAGCCTTATAGGGGTCGCATCGCCGGTCTTGCCGATGAGATTGAGCGCCGTATCGCTGAATTGCCCAATGTGATTGATTTGGAAAAGCTGGAGAGCATGAGGATACCGCGGCTCTCATTGTCTGCAGCCGTCTCTGAAGCTTCACGAAACAACGAGGGCCAACCGGATGCGTGGAAGCTTGAGCTTGAGGGAGGTCAGAAGATGGTCGCTGGCCATAGGGTCTACATCTACGACCCCGACGAAACAAAAGCCTTCCACCAGAAAAACATTGAGAAAGTGCAGGAAGGCGACCTCGTGTTTGTTATGTCTGACGAGTTGAAGGACTTGTTTGAGTCTAGTCTCATACAGGCGGGAAACCTTATTCATCGAGGCTCCACGTATGGGGAGATGCTCCAAAACTATCATCGTGACGTGCTCTCCAGTGCCAAGCGACTATTTGGAGACCTCAAAGCCCTGCCCCTTGCCCGGAAAATTCACGAACGGATGGTCGCACTCGACCACGAAGCGGAAAAATGCAGCTTAAGCCGCATCCGGTACTGGATTGATGTCAAAGACTCCGACGAAACGCCTCCGGAAGACCTGAAGCCACACTCAACCTGGTCAAAGGCAGACTTTGTTCGATTTGCACGAGCGCTCGAAATTGCCGAAAACCTGATAGGGGTGTACTGGGACTTGGCTGCCGGCCAGAGAAAAGCGCTGCAGTCAGCTGGGCGCGAGCTTGCGGAACGCTATGCGCACGTACTCTTTAACGAGGAAACCGCAGAAGTACTTTATCAACTGAAGCGCGAAACAATTCTGGGGCTCCAGCATGAGGCGCTCCGCAACCTTCATCGTGTCGAGAAGGTGATTGCTCCGACGAACGGCGCCAAGGAGAACTCCAATGACAACTGGTAATCCTGCAGTGCCTTTGCGCGCCAACCCAAGGGACATACCCGAAACGCTAAAAGAGGCTGTTGTCGATAGCCTGTTGAACACGGTAGTAGGGCGCCTTTCGGGTCGTGGCGATTACGGACGCGTCATTTTCGGAACCAAGCCGCGTAACGCCCTCTCCTCTGGGTTTCTGTTGCCATACGACCCAGCCACGAACGGGGATGAGAACAGCACCTCCATCCGCATCAGCGGACATGGCCTGGATATGCTGGTCGCCGCAAGCTCAATCGACAAAATCAGGGTAAAGCCTCAATGCGTCATTTACGTTCGGGTTTTTCCCACTCAGGACGAAATCCTGAGCCATCCCAACTGCGACCCTAAGTTTTCTCTGCTGAAACCAGTTGCTCAACAAATGCGTCTTGAAATCCGCAAACGTGCGGACGAAGAAGCAAAGAAGCTGAAAGGCGGGAAAAAAAGCCCGGAATGGAATGCCGTTGACCAAGCCATCCGCAAGGCGGTGCATGCCGAGTTTGGTGTCCCGTTTGGCCCAACCGTAGTTGAAGAAACCGGCGGAGAAGAATCGGGTATTGAAGGTGAAATCTCCGAGGGCGAGGAAATAAATAGTGGCGTGACGGTATCCGGCCGGGCGGCCCTACCTGACCACCTCGCCACAGAAGCAGCGTTGCCGCAAAAATGGGTGCGGCTGGTTGTTGAACTTCCCCTCCTTGAATTCGGGCTCGATGATGTAAAAGCCGCGACCGACATGTCGAATGTGGCTATTCGCGAAGCAATTGCCAAGCGACTGTTGGAATGGACGACTGACGAACATCCTGAAACCGGAGGCAAGCTATGGGGCTATCGGCGTTGCCGCAAAATCAAGCCCTCTGACGTCAGAGACTGGAACCGCTTTCTTACAGAAGTCAGAAGCTCCGGCCTCAAGGTGATTACCCCTGAGGAACTCAAGCTTGAATGGGACATTGAGGTCAATCCCGATTACTTGAACCCGACCTGCAAGAGCGTTCACGTAGCACTCGAAAATCTTAGTGACGACCCGAAGCCATCCAGCTATACATTTAAGGAAACTGAGCTGGCAGTGTTCCAGGTAAGCCTGGATATATCTGTTCCAAAATCGATGCACCGCCCTCTCATGCTGGACCGTGTAGAGCCCTCCTACCGGTTCTACGAATACCTTGCCTATCCGGCTCTCGGATTTAATGGCGGCGTGGAGAAAGCCGAACAAGGGGAGAGCGTTGTGCTCAGCACGACTTGGGCTCCGCGCTATTGCCAACCACGAATCATCCCGACTTCGCTGGTGGATAAAGGCGTTGAGGCAAACATTGAAGCGCTTTCGCAGCCTGGCTGCCTGACCGGGCTGAAGCCTCTTGTAACGTGCTACAGGGACTGGCTCGATGAGGTCAAGAAGTTCCCCTTTGATGCGGGAATAGACAAGAGCCAGAAGGAGCTCATTGACCTCGAGCGCGATAAATTTGCGGCTGACAAGGAACGATGGGTAGGGGAGCTTGTGGCCATTGAGACTGGAATTTCGATTCTGGATGAATCGGCTTCTCACTGGAAGGGGCCAGGTGTGCCCTCGGATAGACGCGCGATACCCTTTGAAGCCTGGCTCGCGATGAACGCAACGATGGCAGAAATCGGAAAACGCAAGGGCTACGCTGACTGGCGCTTGTTCCAGCTGGCTTTCATTCTCGCCAATCTGCCGGCGCTCGTGACTCGCATGCCTGAGTTCCACTCGCGTTACACGCCGGAGATGAAGAAGTACTCCGATTCCGTCACCCTCCTCTACTTCGCAACCGGTGGCGGGAAGTCTGAAGCTTTCCTTGGCTTGCTTGTTTTCTCGCTCTTCCTCGACAGGCTCCGCGGGAAGGAACGGGGTGTAACCGCTCTGCTCCGCTACCCCCTGCGACTTCTTACGCTCCAACAGGCTCAGCGTACGGCCAAGACCCTTGCCCAGGCAGAACTTGTGCGCCGAAGCCGTAAGCACCCGGGAGATGCCTTTTCAATTGGCTTCTGGGTGGGTTCTGCCAACACCCCGAACAGCCTGTACGACGAGGATGTAAGGGACCTTCCGGAAGTAGACAAGTTTCCCGCTGGCGCAGAGGCCAAGCTTCTGGACAACAACACATATGCAAGAGCACTCGAACGATGGAATAAGTTGCCGGAGTGTCCGTTCTGCGCCAGCGATAAGGGCACTGGGCTGAGGCGTTTCCCCTCTCATGGCGGGCTCTTGGGGCATCTGTGCCTGAATGAAGCCTGTGTCTGGAACAAGGGACAAAAGAACACTACGCCTCTTCCTTTCTACATCGTTGACGAGGACATCTACGAACTACCGCCCTCAGTGCTGCTTGGCACCGTGGATAAACTTGCCCTCATCGGTCAGTCCCAGAGGACCATTCGCCGTTTTTTGGGGATGTTCGGGTTCGCTCCAGGTTACAAGGCCGACACTGGCCGGCTTTATCTGCCTGACGACAAAAAAAGGACTGAACTCTCGCAGGACAAGGCGTCACGTCCATTTGTCGGGCTCTTTCCAACCTATGCGGATGGTGAAAAGCGTTTCTTCGACCCCTTTCCCGCGCTTCTAATCCAGGACGAAGCGCATCTTCTTGATGAGTCCCTCGGTACGTTTGCTGGCCTTTTTGAAACGGCCATGGACGCAGCTCTTGACGAGCTAGGCCCGCTCCTGGGTGCCGAGCTTGCATTAGACCCCCATACCTCTACACGCCGAAAGGTCAAAGTGATTGCCGCCTCAGCGACGGTCAGTGACCCTCGGCGCCAAATGGAGAACATTTATCAGCGTGATACCGTCCAGTTCCCGCACCCAGGACCAGAGCTTTATCACTCTTTCTATGCCGCCCCCAAAGGTCCTGGACCTGACGAAACGGAGCGGCTCTTGTTGCCGGAGAGGGACGTCGAGGGCAGAAGCCATTGGTCCCGAATCTACCAGTCCATCCTGACCAACGGACATACTCATACAGTAACCGTAGTAGATGTCCTGGCGGGATTCCATGTTGCCATCACGGCTCTCTACGAGCGCTTGAAGAGCGGTGACGCTGCGAAGGTCGCCCTGGGTAGGGCAATGATTAATTCTGAGCTCTCCAAAGGACCCTTGCGTCCTTTGTTCGAGCGCGCGGTGTCAAGTGCCAGCGAGAGCTATTTGGTCACGCTAATTGACCTGCACCGCATTGCGCTGACGTACGTCACAAACAAGAAGGGCGGGGACCAAATCATGGCCGCCGAGGGCACGGAATTCGATAAGAAGCACCGCCAGGACGGTCTCACGGGCTACCGGCTTGAAACCGACCTTATTACCGGCGCCATTGATGCCGGGCACATTCAGGATGTCATTCGTAGAGCTGAATACCGGCCGAAACCGGGGGGACCGTTCGTCGAGTTGAATGAGAGCCTGCGCTCAATTGTGGCGACTTCCGCCGTATCTCATGGAGTTGACGTGGAGGAACTGAACTCCATGTTCTTTGCCGGTATGCCCTCTGACATCGCCGAGTACATACAGGCGTCTTCCCGCGTCGGGCGCACCCACGTCGGATTCTGCGTGCTAATACCTACACCACAGCGAGCCCGCGACCGATACGTCGTGGAGGTTCATGATATTTTTCATCGATTCCTCGAGCGAATGCTTGCGCCAGCGGCGATTGACCGGTGGGCTGAGAAAGCGGTGGAACGCGTGATAGCGAGCTTCCTTCAGGAATACCTCTGCGGCGTGCGCGCCATCAAGCGGCTCGCTGAAGCGCCTGATTCAGAGAAGTCAAAACAACGCAATTACAAATGGACGCGTGACGCTAAAGAACCCGAGAAGGAAGGAGCGCTGGCGTTTAAGCGCGATATCTCCCACTTCATCGAAGCAGCCACAGGTTTGCGCCTGCCTTATGCACCAATGCAGAAGAGCTATTACGAAGGGCTCATCCGGACACACGTGAATGGGATTCTTGACGATATGAGCATGCCACGATTCGACGGCTCAGAACTCAGGAATTTCCTGACGGGGAGAAACCTTGAACTTCGACCCATGATGTCCCTGCGCGATGTCGATAAGCCCGGGAGGATTGTGCCGTCGAACCGCGACGCGCGGGACTCACGCAAGGTGAGTATGGAGCAAATCACAAGAACAATGCGTTTCATCCGCGGAGGAAGCGGTTCTGCAATTGATGACGAAGATATGACTTAGGAGCAAAGATGGCAAAAACGATGACTCGCTCGCGCAATCAGCTCGCGAGTGCCTATGCCCCGGAGAGTTTTTTCACGTTCGAGGGAGGTCTGGGAGCCTGCATAGCCAAATCGATTCCGACAGGCAAGGCGGAACTCGATGCCGACACGCGGGACCAAATTGCGACGCGCATGGACGAAATCGTTCGCTCCTGGTACGCCTCTGCCTTGAACTGCCGAAACCCGGAGGGCCCGGAGGTATTGCCATTGCAGTGCCTGGAAAAGCAGCTTATCAATGACACCGGACAGGTTGCACCTTTCAACGAAGACCGCTTTGTTTATTTGATTCCTGAAGACATCGGGTATGTGCCCGCACCACTCACCTTCGTTTGCAAGACTTGCCGGCTAGTGAAGACCTATGAGTCCCTCGACCAGCTTCAGCGTGAAATGGATGTGCTGGAGAATCCCGCGAGGTGCCCGCACCCCAAAGGGAAACAAGGACGCTGCGACTGGCGTCAGCTGGACGTAATGCTGGTTCATTGGTCGGGCAACTGGGAGCGCATGATGCCGCACCAGTGGCAATGGGACACCAAAGAGCAGAAGGCTGTGCTGCGCTATGGCCGCTGTGATTGCGGTTGCACGGATTTCACACTTGACCAGGCGTCCCCCGCCATCGGCGAGTGGTTTTTCCGGTGTGCGAGTTGCAACAGGCCCCTAACCGAGAAGCCTCTGCAAAACGACCGCGAGACTATCGAGTTGCTGCGCGACAACATGAACGACCCGGCTCGCTTCACAGAAGCCCGCATGGAGGCAACGTCCTACCGCGCATCGCAAGTCCATTACACGCAGTCTGACCAGTTCGTTAATTTCCGTGACGACAAGAGCCGGCGCCTGAGACTTTTGCTTCCAGGAAATGTGGGAGAACTCGAAGACTTCATAGCACAACAGTTTGGATTCGAGCGAGCCAACCTGACCGAGGCAGAGCTCGAGGCCTCCGTAAGGGCGGCGGCGCTTGACGCGGAGTGGGACAAGTATAAAGCACAGGCTAGCGCCATCGCGACGCTTGAGAAACTGGTCGTGACGAATCCCGAACTGGAAGGCGCCCTGCGGGCCGCGAAGGGGGCGAAGACTACCATTATCCAGGATTGGGAGCGCCGCAACATAGTTCGGCCGAAAGTGTCACTTCCGGTCGGGCTGAGCGCCGCTATCGCCACCAGGACTTCCATGTTCGCAACGCGCTATGACCCGTTCCGGCTTGCGGTCGAGCACGCAACTCTTAAGGAGACGAAGCTCGACCCAAACATTCATAAAGGGGGCAGGCGGGCTTTTGTACCATTCGACAGGCTCGACCGAGACCTGCAGCCTGAGTCACAGGAAGAAACCGAGCGCCTCCAAAACGAAACCCGCACACGGCTGGACCAGCTTGGCATCGAGACGATGGGGCTCATCCGGGAGTTTGACCTCTGCCGGTTCAGTTTTGGCTACAGCCGTATGTCCCCAGGGCCTGTACTTAAGGACAAACGCAGCAAGGACATGCCGGTCAAGCTTCGCCTCTTTCCCGCAATCTATGCCGATGAGCGGATGAAGTTCCCCATCTATGTCGTCACGCAATCGAATGAGGCAATCTACATCAAGCTAAATGAAATCATGGTGTATGAGTGGCTTCGCCGCCTGCAGTGCGGTGACTTTTTTCCGCGCGGAATGGACCAGGCTTGGCGCGTGGGCGCGGGGTTGCTGGAGACGGCTCCGGAATTCGACCGCTATCTACAACACCTGCGGGTGTCCCCGAATGGCAGCGTTTATTACTACACCTACACGCTACTGCACACCTACGCTCACGTGATGATGAAGCAGATTTCGGAGTTCTCGGGCCTGGATATTGGCTCACTGGGTGAGTATGTCTTTCCAGCTGACCTGGCGTTCGTGGTTTATCGAAGTGGGACAACGATGGACCTCGGCAATCTCTCTGCGCTATGGCGAAATTCGAATTTGCCCTTCCTGCGTTCGCTGTTGCGGAACAAAACACTCGAATGCGGTTCAGGAAGCCTTTGTGTGCGTCGAGGCGGCGCCTGCCCGGATTGCATCATGATTCCAGAGACTTCGTGCATTGCCGGAAATAGACTCTTGTCTCGCTCCGTGTTTCGTGGCAACGGGCGCCCCAAGCTTGATGGGCGTTCTGGTCCAATTGAGGGATACTTGGACGTCGTCAATGAGATGTTGGCGAAGAAAGTAGCCTAGAGCATGTTCTCGGCATTCGACCAGCGCCTTATCCGCGAATTTGCCCCATGGGCTAATATCGTCGGCCACGTTATGGAATCGCTCGCGTCGTCGGCCTTCTCAGGGACTTTCGACGAAAGACGTCTCTGCGACCATGCCGGCTTGCCTGCAACACAAACTCCAGCGGTCATAGGGATTCTGAAGAAACTTCAGGCCTTGGGCTTCGTCACAGAGTATCCAGAAATGCAATGGAGGGTAACTGGAGACGTTTCCACCCTGATTCGATTGGCCCCTTCTCTGGAAGCAATTGGGTTTTATCGGGAAAACATTCATCTGGATGAGACGACAGCGAGCATCGTGCTTACTCGCCCCGGCCAGCCCAGTCAGCTTGAAGCCACTCTGAGTTCAATGGGCTTTACGACGGGGCGCATGGAGGTCACTTCAGAGGCATTTAGCGATATCGCGCTGTCGGCCAGGAAACGGCTGGTTGTGATGACACCATTTCTGGACCAACACGGGGCGAAATGGCTGAGCGGGCTTCTGCATAAGACAAAGCCCACTGTGCAAAAGGCGGTGATTCTTCGCTATCTTAAAAAGCCCGAGCATCCCAGCTACCCCGACGGTTTTGTCACTCTCGGCCCAACGCTAGCCGAGCTTGGAGTAAAAGTATTTGACTACGCAATCCCTCGACCTGCAGGAATCGGCATGGAGACTTTTCACGCCAAGGTGATTCTTGCCGACGACGATTATGCCTATGTCGGGTCAGCCAACATGAACAAGGCTTCGCTCGAGCACTCGATGGAGCTTGGAATACTCGTTAAGGGCGAGGCGGCAAGAACGGTAGCTCAGATTGTTGAAGCCATTATGCGCATGTGCTCATGAGGGGTATTAGCCTTTGTGACATACGAACTACTGGAAACTTTGGCTAACCTTGGAATGAATTCACCCTGTTCCAGGTGAGCGTTTCATTGCCCTTGAAAAAAGGCAGTTGGCAAAGCCAGTCGCTATACAGGTTCTCTATTCCGATGTTTCTACCTTCAAGGAGAACCTTAGTGCGCAACTTCTTTTTTATGCTTTTTCTCGTATCCGCTATTGCAGGTTGCTCTACTACAGCCTCGACGCAGTTCTATCGCGCCCAGTCACAGCAGGAGCCTATGCGCATCGCCGGAAAGCTTGAGCCGTGGGAGGGGATAGGCGGAAGTGTCTACATCACAATTAACGAGCGGGAAGTCATTAAAGAGAAACTTCCCCTGTTCACAAATACGACGGAAGTCTCTGGGGCCTACGAAGGTCGCCGAGTCACTGTTCAGCTAACCCGTGTGCGTACGTTTCTCTCATCCTATGTAAGAGCTGAAGTGTATTTGGGAAGTGAAAAAGCAGCCACCCTATCCTTTTAATCAGCATTCATTGTCGAGTGCCGGAACTCCCAAGGAGACTGCGGATTCCGGTCCTTCCATAACCCGATACTTGTTACGAGCTTTTTCCTCGGCACGCGCATGCGTCTCTCGGTCGGCCCGTGACTGCTCCCTTGCATACATCTTGTAGTGCCGCGCCGTCCCGCACGAAGCTACTCTGGCGGGGGCATTTGCCGTTATGCAGAGTCCCAGGAGTGGTAGCAGCTGCTGAGCAATCGCCATCCTGTGAAAACAGCAGAAATGCAATCATTTTTTGCATAGACAGAATTGCTTTCTTGCGTTGGCAAGCGTATAATTAGAAACGGTTATTTATGGACCAGGGCGAGTGAGATGGATAACGGACAGCAGTTGGATACGTCGTGGGTTTCAGCAAGTACGAAGCCGGAACAACTCGGGAAGTATTCTGTAATGTACATCAACGGACAAGTGGCCAACGCCTACTGGACAGGTAAGTCATGGGCTGACCACGCGGAGCCATCCAAGCGTATCAGTGACTCTCGGGCGCTTACGAAAATGGTTAAGGCTTGGCGAACAAGCTCGGAAGCGGCTTGTGGGGTACATTGAAGGAATTATTTCGCCACGCCATAGAACCTTGATTTCTCTTGTTGTGTATTCGTTTACTCGTAAAGTAACTTGGCGTCATCCCCGGTAGCCCTTCCGTTTCAATACCTTCTCTTAGAGCCACCGCAAGTAGCCAATCCGGCACTTCAGCTTCATCCAGCCCCGTTTGCAGAAACTGTACAAAGTCCTGCAGCGTCTGCGGCCAAAACCATTAGATATCGAAGAGCTGGCCCGAGGCAAAGCGATGCGCGAGGACCAGCTGAATCACCATGCCCGGCTGTATCTCAAGGCGATGTGCCCCCGGTGGACAGGTTCTTCATGCAGGTGAGGCGGCGACTTTCCCTGGCTGAGCGCTCCTTATCGTCATCCTCAAACAAGGGCGGGTGTGGAACGCATACAGCGCGCTTACCAGCCAGAGAACCTGGCCCCAAGATGCTGGAGATATATCGCGCCTGCTACAACTACTGTCTGGCGGGCGAGGACAAGCGGACGCCGGCGATGCGGCTGGGAACGGCACAGGCGGTGATTGACCCGCAGGACGTCCTTTATTACAAACAAGGTCTCAGAGCCATTTGAAATTTTCAAGGTGCAGCAGAGCATCCTCTTCACGCTGGCTCCTGCTACCGCTGGATAAAGGCCTATCTAGGCAATTAAACATTGGACGAGCGTAAAGGCTCCAATTATCAGACTCAAGGATTTCATTAAACCTTTTTGCTACGTCTTTGTTTGCTTCCGCTGCTACTCGCAAAGACCGACTCACCTCACAAGGCAACAGGGCTTGTCCCATGAAAAAAGTAGTTCCTGCCTCTAAGCCATCCTTGCCATTGAAGACATAGATTCCACCAGGCTTAGGTAGCCCGCTATTCCACAAAACTTTGCCGTCCTCGGACCGCTTAAACTCAATAGGTATGCTAGTAGTTCCAAACACCACAAGGCAATCTGGCCATCTTTGGGAGCCATTAGGCTTATCCACTACGAAGGGCGTCGAGAAGCCCGTTTTAAACGAAAACTCGTCGTTTCGTACGTTATTACACGCTTCTTTATACGCCGACGGGCTCTTTTTGGTTCCAGGCTTCTTCCATACCTTACTCGGTACCGAAATTAAATCAGCCTCAACCTCGATGATTTCTCTAAGACGTTTATCGGTGTCGTCTCCCGATTCCCTCGGATTATAAAGTTCCAGCTTTAAGGCCTGAAACGCTTTTTTTAGCTTCTGATTTAGAGCTTTCTCATCAGGAGTAAGCATTATTTACTCCTCACTAAATCAAGCTGTCTGGTAATACGCTTTTGTGCGGTGCTGAAGTAGTCCTTGTCTAGTTCAACTCCCACAAAGCTGCGGCCTGTTTTAGCGCACGCAACTCCAGTCGTACCCGAACCCATAGTGCAATCAAGCACCACATCCTTCTTGTTAGAGTAGGTCTGTATCAGCCACTCCATCAAAGCTACTGGCTTTTGTGTGGGGTGTAGCCCTCGCTCCTGTGGAAACCGAAGAATCGATGAAGGATATCGAGTCCCTTTGTTATCAATTGGGGTTTCTTTGCCTTGCTTAACCCCGCCTGCTTCTCCCCGAGAACGGCAGGAATTCCATTTGTATGGTTTACCTTCGACCATTTGAGGCCGATATGTTGGCTTTCTCCGATAGAAAACAAGAATGTCTTCATGCCGCTTCATCGGCATTACGTTCGCTTGAAAGGGGTTTGTGCCGTTAGGCTTCTCCCATATAAGCTCGTATCGAAAATATTTCGGGTTAGAAGCACAAAGTGCCCATGTAAACGGCTGCTGAGCGGTGAATATAAAAGCTGCGTTTACCTTCCCTACTCGGTGCAGCTGCGCCCACAATTTGTCCAGAGGGATAACGCAATCCCACTGACAAGCCGTAGTGCCATATGGCAGGTCTGTGACCACTAAATCAACAGAGTCATCAGCAAGAGTTGCTAGAGACTCAAGGCAATCTCCCCTATAGAGCGTGAAACCTTTTGAAGGCTTTACGCACTCGATATCGGCAAATACAGGGGGCTGCGGCGTTGCTTGGTCCGCAAGGTTTGGCCATGGAATGATTTGGCACGCTTGAGAGGACATGCTTCTGCTCCATCAGTAGAGCAGCACCCGTAGCCAAGCGATGTCCTCAGTGACTCATTGCGAGTCGAGCTACGGGTGTGTGTCCTATTGGGTGCCGCAGGGTTGAAAAGTGGCCGCAAATGCGGCCGGGTTTCTATGTATAGCTACAGGTGCGTAAATTTACGCACCAGGTTTGCCCTTACCATCGGTTTGACGTATCAGCGGGATTGAAGACCGCCATACACTCATCCAACGTACTCAATGGGACAGCCGCTTTTTAATGGAGAGTTTTCACTTCTTGAAAATCGAGGTAACGCCACAGTCCGCAAGGACAACGCAATGCTAGGTGCTTGCTGCACCCATGCTGTCGGCGTAAGTTAGGCATCCTTCATTCAGGGGGGCTCGCCATGCCCGACGCCGCACAGGAAGCCGCCATTTCTGACAACCTGCAAAGGATTCACCAGGAAGAAGAGCGCATTCGCGCAAAGGCCCTGGCGTTCATCAGCAAGGACTCGACGCTATCCGACCATCTGGTACTTGTGCACGACGCGATGGAAGTATTGAGTGCGACATGCCGAGCGCCGATTGACGCAAATAAGGACGAGCTTTCGGTACAGCTGCTCGGGCTACGCATGTTCAATGGGCTGGCGGTCGGGCTCAAGCTGGGCTTGTCCGGCTACTACCAGAACGCGCTTGCCAGTCTCCGTGATGTGCTCGAGATGACCAACCTGCTCGACCTGTTTATCGAGTGGCCGGAGCAGATAGCGGAGTGGCGCCAGTGCGATTCAAAAGTCCGCAGCAAGAAATTCGGACCTGCCGCGGTTCGCAAGGCGCTGGACCCGCGCGACGGATGGGCGAACAGCCGGCGTGAGCCCACCTACAAGCTCTACTGTGAATATGCAGCGCATGCGAGCCACCAGGGCTTTAGGCTTGTCGCGCCGGACGGGCTTGCGAGGGTTGGTCCGTTCCTGGACAAGGCGCTGCTGACCGCTTGGCTGTGGGACATGGCCAAGCATGGTGGGCACGGCGCGCTGGTGCTCTCGATGCACTTCGCCGACAAGAAGCCCTTGCTCAACGCGAATGTCCTCTATCTTGCCCAGTTGCGGGCCTGGCACACGAAATATCTGGCGGCCTAGCTCGCCTTTGACATACTGCGCCCGGCCATGGAGCCCGCCAACGCCTCGCCAGAACCGCTCAGCCCGGTCGAGAGTGCCTTCCTGTCCTTCCTTGACCGGCAGGAGGCCCGGATGCCCGCACATCCGGCTGACGGTGCCGCTCGATGCGGGCCTTCTCGATGAGACGAAGCGCCTGACTGAAGGCGTGCTGCCCTTGGCCGTCCGTTCTACTTGTTCCGTTCCTTGAGCAACCGCTGCAGCTTCCGCTGATTCGCCGGCGACGGGTCGCGCACCAGCTCGTCAGCCACCCACTCCATGAAGTCCCTGCTCTCCGCTTCCTCTTCCGTCTGAAGGAACGCGTCAACGACCGTGCCATCCGGCAGCTGCCAGGCAAAGGCAGTGATAGCGCCTGCTTTGCCGATGGGCACGGGCACCTCGCCGGCACCTACGGCTGTGGCCCAAAAGGGGATGGCCTGATAGGCCGTTTTGACACGCGGCGCACCTTTGCGGCGCTCCTGGGTATAGACGAAGTACTCGGCCACAACAGGCTCCCTGAGTCAGGAGGCCCTGATGGTAAATGAGATATCAATAGCACATGAAAAAGGCAGGACTCCGTGAGGAATCCTGCCTTGAGTCTTGACTTGGCCGGCCGTTACGAAAGCAACACATAAACGTAACGGCTAGAGTCTGAGGGGATGGCTTCTTTGGGAAGCAGGTCCGGACGGCGGCGCTCGAGCCAAAGCTTCCGCGGACACTGCAGTTAGGCCCGGGCGCATCTCGGGTAACTTTCAGCGCATTTTAGGCAATAGCACCTAATATGCGATAAACATGATGCTTAACTTATTGAAATAACAGGAAATGGGTCATTTGCGTAGTAACACCCCGCGCCAATCGGCATAGGGGACGGCCATTATAGGCCGCACCCCTGCCACACCACCCGGCATGCGGGTCCGCACCGGGCGGTTCGAGAAGTTGAGGTCATGAGAGCCGGGGCACACTGAGTTTATCGA
>Ga0138256_10001672_pt1 | contig 23858 bp, 19 predicted proteins | sample KNB2016incub_MG_FD_105486 | JGI IMG/M metagenome (GOLD analysis project Ga0138256, IMG submission 105486) | Active sludge microbial communities from wastewater in Klosterneuburg, Austria - KNB2014incub_MG | ecosystem: Engineered > WWTP > Activated sludge > Unclassified | place: Austria... | reverse complement strand
TTTCTTGTACGACCATTGTGTTTAGTTGCCGCGGTGGGTGTGGCGATCAATGGGCGAGCGGCAACTGGCAACGAGCTCATTCTGAGTGTCAGCTTGCCGCCGTCGAGATTCATCTCGCGACTGATCGAGACCGACCCCTATGCATAGTGCGCAACTATGGGTAGTTCGTGATCCGATCGGCATGCCTCGCGAGGAAGGATGGCCGCGACATCGAGATCACTGCTCTGCATAGTTTTCGCTTACCCACTGCGAGTGCTCGAAGCCGGGCTCACGCGCTCGATGGACCGACTGGTTCCGGCCGTGGTGCCCGCCACCTCGGGGAAGCAGGGCGGCGGCGTGACGCCGAAGGACGTGGGCCATCCCAGATCTTGCTGCGGCGTGCATGTCGGCTGCCCCAGACTATGCGTAGCTCATGGCTCCGGCTGGAGAGGTACTCGGGCGAGGAGCTACCCATAGTTGGCATCTATGCATAGGGGTCGCAATGCATAGCTTTGCATTGCGACCCGGAGCGGACAGTCGGTCTGTCGCAAACGGTCGTTCTTTCCTCCCGCCCGTGCTAGACCGCTTGTTGGCGCCTCCGCAAGTCGCATACACGCTCGCATGCGCGACGCGCTGCAACACGCGCACTCCGTGATCGAGCGCGCGCGTGCGCACAGCGCTTGTGCGCCATACTTTCACGCGGAGGGAATCGACATGCGCAAGCAAGCGGTGTTGGCCATCGGTATCGCGCTGACGTGCAGTGTGTCGGCGCAGTCACCGCTCAAGGTGCAGATGCGTAATGGGCGCGCTTGTGCCGCCTTGGCTCCTGCAGACTGGTCCTTCATCGGCGAAAACGCGGCAGGCAGCGGCTTCGGTGCCGATATGCAGCGCGCCGATGGACAGCTGCTGGCGAGCTACTTCATCGTCGGCGTGGCCGGCGAGATGCGCACCAGCGCCACCTATGCGCGCTGGTACGCGACGCCCCACCAGGCCGCCATGACGACGCTGACGCAGATGGGAGGCGTGGCGGTGCAGTGCGGCGCACCCAGTACGCCGGCGCCGGGACTGGCGCTGATGCAATGCCGCACGCCGCAGTTCGTCGGCCTGGCGCTGTACCAGGCCTTCCCGATGCGGGGCAATGGCTTCGTGCTGGTGATGCGCACCGCCGGCGGCACCCCGGCCGTGTGGTCCCGAGAAGCGGCATTGGCCAGTGCGGTGTCACGATCGATCCGCTGCAACGTGCCATTGAAGCCAACCTCGTTCGATTACACCACCGGGCTCGGTGAGTCGGGGAAGGCGCGGCGCGACAAGACGCGCGATGGATCGGACTACAGCCGGTGGTCGGGCATGGAAAACGTGCACGATCCCGCCACAGGCCAGAACTACTGGGCCGAAGCCGGCCGCGACTGGCGCGACAACGGACCTAAGGGACCCGGCTATTACGCCAATGTCAACGGCGAACAGCGCCTGCTGTCGGCAGGCCGCTCTAACTAAGACTGCGCACGTCAGCCGCCTAGCAATTGCCCACGGTCAGCTGCTGGATGTCCGCTCCTGGCGCTATTCGCTATGTCCGTTCCTGGCCGGTCAGCGACAGCCATCAACGGCAGTTTCCCGCGCTTCGGATGGCACGGGTTTCGAAGTCGATGGTCGCCCCAGGTTGCTGGAACGCTCGGTTCAAGGTCTGCTGCAGAGCCCGAAAGACCGCAGTACCCGGGATCGAGTCGAACGAGCGCATCCGGCAGATGCCAGAAGGGACTTGAGCTGGCGTCGGCCTCCCGCACCTGCAGGCACGACCGGCTGCCCCTTCAGCCGCACTGCCCCACGTAGCCGCACGCAGTGCAGAAGTCGCAGCCGTCCTTGTGGATGACGCTGGCGTTGCCGCATTCCGGGCACGGCTTGCCGGCCAGCAGCGCCGGCGCTTCGCCGTTGCGAGGCGCCTCCAGCACACCCATCTCGCGCAGCGGAAAACCGCGCTCGTCGAGCACGCCCAGCATGGCGTAGCGGTGGATGATGAGCCGTGCCAGGTAGGCCACCGTCGAAGGCCAGGTCTGCTGGCGCTGCTGCCCGGGCGGCAGGCCGGGCACGAAGGCCATGAAGTGCCCCAGCGGCTCCGCGTAGTTCAGCAGTTTGCGCAGCTTCATGCCGATCCACGCCGGGTCGATGACGCGCATGTCCAGCGACAGCAGCCGCGCCAGTCCGTCCAGCGCCCGCGGGTAGTTGCCCGACAGCGCCATCGCGCAGGGCCGCGTGACGCTGGTGCCTTCGGGCCCGGGCAGGGTGACCTCCTTCAGCGTGACGGTGAAGGCCTCGCCGGTGGCCGGGTTGTCCACGTCCACCGCCCAGGCCAGCGTGCCCGAGGTGTCGGTGTGCGGCTCGTCGCGGCTGATCAGCGCGTCGACCATGGGCGCGGCCGCGCCAGGCCGCGGCGGCAGGGTACCGATCTGTTCGCAGCGCCAGCGGATCAGCGCCGCGGTGGCCGCCACCACGCCGGGGAAAAGGCGCCGCTCGCCATGCGGCGGGAAGGGCATCTCGAAAGGCCGTTCCTCGGCCACCGTGGCCAGCGTGTTCAGCTTCAACTGCAGCCAGGCCGCGTCGTCGCTGCGCATGTCCATCGACAACGTCTTGGCCAGGGCGCCCAGGCCGCGCGGCTGCTCGGCGCCGTTGACCCAGGCCTCGAAGGCGCGCATGCCGGCCGTGCCGGGCGGACCGTCCTCGCGCGGCACCTCGCCGACGAAGAGCGCGAAGTCGCCGAAGGGGTGCTGCACCATGAAGGTCCAGGCCGCGTTGCCGCCCGGCAGTTCGGGCCGGCCCGGCCAGCGCAGCGAAGCCAGCACCGGGGCCGGCAGGCGCTCCAGCGCCAGCCGGCGGTTGGCGGCGGATTCGTTCGGCAGCTTCAGCGGCGCGGGCGGCTGCGGCGTGGTGCTGAGCACGCTGCCGACCACGGCGTTGGGCCGGTAGGTGGCCAGCCCCTTCAGGCCCAGCGACCAGGCCTGGTGGTACAGGTCCTCGAATTCGGCATAGGGATAGTCGGCCGGCACGTTGACGGTCTTGCTGATCGCGGTGTCGATGAACGGCGCCACCGCGGCCACCATCTCGGCGTGGGCCTGCGCACTCATCTCCAGTGCCGTCACGAAGGCCGACGTCAGCGGCGCGTCATCGCCCAACAAGTGCTTGAACAGGCGCCAGGCGTGGTCCTGCACCGCATGCTCGGCAAAGCCGCCGTCGGGCAGGCGCTTCTTGCGCGTGTAGGTCCAGCTGAAGGCGGGTTCGATGCCGTTGCTGGCGTTGTCGGCAAAGGCCAGGCTGATGGTGCCGGTGGGCGCGATCGACAGCAGGTGCGAATTGCGCAGCCCGTGGGCGCGGATGCGGTCCTTCAGCGGCTGCGGCAGGCGCGACGCGAAGGTGCTGCCGCTCAGGTACAGGTCGGCGTTGAAGAGCGGGAAGGCGCCGCGCTCGCGCGCCAGGTCCACCGAGGCGTCGTAGGCGGTGTCGCGCATCAGCGTCGAAATCCGGCGCGCCGTGGCGCGGGCCGGCTCGCCGTCGTAGCGCTGGCCCAGCATCACCAGCGCGTCGCCCAGCCCGGTGAAGCCCAGGCCCACGCGCCGCTTGGCCGCCGCCTCGGCCTGCTGCTGCGGCAGCGGCCACAGCGTGACGTCGAGCACGTTGTCCAGCATGCGCACGGCCGTGCGCACCAGCGCCGCGAAGCCGGCTTCGTCGAAGGACGCGTCGGGCTCGAAAGGCCGCCGCACGAAGCGCGTGAGGTCGATCGAACCCAGGCAGCAGCAGCCGTAGGGCGGCAAGGGTTGTTCAGCGCATTGCCCGGTGACCAGGCCATTGAAGACGACGCTGTGCTGGTCGGGTTGGGTCGTGTCATAGACCGGATGACGGCCGGCGGGTTCGATGGTGGCGATTCGTGCGCTGAATCGCTGCGACTTGAGCAAACGCTTTCCAGACACCCAGTTCTCGTATTTCTCGCGCTTGGCAGGCAACAGGAAACCAACTTCGCGCATGAAGACCTCGCGCGACTCGCCGTCGATGATCAGTTCGTGAAGTGGCTGGCAAAGGTAGTCGCGCCGCTCGCCGTGGCCATCGGGCAAGCGCTTTGCACCGCCGCTTCGGCGTCGGTGAAGCCGGCAGAAGACGCCGAAGTTGGCCAGCAGCATCTGCACCTCGGCGAGCAGGGGGCGGTGGACCGAGCTCAGGCGTATCGAGCAGGTCTGGCTGAGACCGGAGACGTTGACCGTGCCGTCGGTCTGGAACAGACCCTGCAGATAGCCGCGAACACAATCCTCGTTGCCGCGCCAGACGACTTCGGGCACCTTCAACTTCGTCTCGCGCGTGACGCCGTAGGCCTGGAGCGCACGCGCCAGCAGTACCGAACGAACGAAGACCATGCTGCGCGACGGCACGGCAACGGGGTGCACGTGATGCTCGCGCACCGTCGCCGACAGTCCCGCGGTCAAGGCGTTGACCGCGTCGGCCACCCAGCCTGCAAGAGCGCGCTCTTCGTTCCACAGCGAAAGCACGGCCACTTCCCGACCCTTGCCCCGGTGGGTGAAGTGGCCGTCGCCGGCCAGCAGCCCCAGCAAGGTGCCGAGCACGCCGCTGCCCTGCTGGCCGAACTGCCCCTTGCCGGACTGCACCCACAGTTCGTCGCCCGCGCGCAATTCGCTCAGGCGAAGCTTGCCGCGCGCGGTATAGAACTCGTGCCAGGCCGTGGTCTTGATCTCGTAGCCCTCGCGGGTGCCGACGCGAAAGACCTCGGCTTCGCGTGCCGTCAGGAAAGCGGGTACGGCCGGCCGTATCTCAGTGCCCCGCGTGCCCGTACCGAGCGTGCGCTGGTCAACCGTGACCTGCAGCGGCACTCCCGCCGCATGAAGCTCCCCGATAGGCACCAGCCCATGCTGCGTCGCCAGGCGGGTATCGGCGGTGACGCACGGGTTCGTCGCCGCGATCGTCTCGCAGTAGGCCAGGTTGTTGTCGCGGTTGATGGTGTCCAGGAACAGCACGCCGGGCTCGGCGTGGTCGTAGGTGCAGCGCATGATCTGCGTCCACAGTTCGCGCGCCGGCAGCTTGCGGTAGACCCAGACGCCTTCATGGCCTTCGGCGCCCGGGCGCTGCCAGGCGCCGGCTTCCTTCTGCGCCGGGCCGGGCTCGGCGCGGTGCACCAGTTCCACGTCGCCGCCGTCGCGCACGGCCTGCATGAAGGCGTCGGTGACGCCGACCGAGATGTTGAAATTCTTCAGGTCGCCGCCGTCCTTGGCGTGGATGAATTCCTCGATGTCGGGGTGGTCGCAGCGCAGCACCGCCATCTGTGCGCCGCGGCGCGCGCCGGCCGATTCCACGGTCTCGCAGGAACGGTCGAAGACGCGCATGTAGCTCACCGGCCCCGAGGCCGAGCTCTGCGTGGCGCCGACCCAGGCCCCACGCGGGCGGATGCGGCTGAAGTCGTAGCCCACGCCGCCGCCGCGGCGCATGGTCTCGGCGGATTCGGCCAGCGCGGTATAGATGCCGGGGTGGCCGTCCTCCAGCTGCGTGATGCTGTCGCCCACCGGCTGCACGAAGCAGTTGATGAGTGTGGCTGCCAGCCCGGTGCCGGCCGCCGACTGGATGCGGCCGGCGGGAATGAAGCCCTGTTCCAGCGCCTGCAGGAAGCGTTCTTCCCAAGGCGTGCGCTGCTCGGGCGCCTCGGCCTCGGCGAGCGCTCGCGCCACGCGGCGATGCACTTCCAGCGGCGTGGATTCGTCGCCCTTGGCGTACTTTTCCTTCAGCACCTCGGCGCTGATGGCTTGGGGCGGCATGCCGGCCGTCCGGTTGGGGGTGGCGGCGGGCGAACGTTCGGGGGTGGTCGGCAGTGTCACGTTGTCATTCCTCAGCCCGGGTGGCTGTCGCGCTGGATCCGGGCTGCAAGCGGTCGATGGGGGCAGCCCTGGTCAGGCCTGCAGCCGGTCGCGCACGCGCAGCAGCCGCGCTCGGGCGTCGGCCGCCACCTCGTGCACCTGCGGCATGGTCGTCAGCTGCGACATCACGTGCGGGTCCAGGAAGCCCACGTCGATGTGGCCGTCTTCCTCCTGCCGCACCACCACGTTGCACGGCAGCAGCAGGCCGATGTCGGGTTCGGCCGTGATCGCCTTCAGCGCCAGCGGCGGGTTGCAGGCGCCCAGGATGCGGTAGGGCCGCAGTTCGGCGCCGAGCTTGGCCTTCATGGTGGCCTGCACGTCGATCTCGGTCAGGATGCCGAAGCCTTCGGCCTTCAGCGCCTCGGTGACCTGCTGCAAGGCGGTGTCGAAGCTGGTGTCGAGACGGGTGTTGAATCCGTACATGGTGGGTTCCTCGAGAAAAATGGGATGGATGGCCAAGCCGGGCGGCGGCAAGGCCGCGGCGCGAACCCGATCTTCGCACCAACCCGCGCCGGCCCCACCGCCGCCGGTCGCGCAGGGGCGACGCAGGGGCCAGGGAGCCAGGGCGCTGCGGTCAGTGCAGCACCAGCAGCGGCAGCGAACTGCCCGCCAGCACCGCCTTGGTCTGCGACCCGAACAGGAATTCGCCGAAGGCGCCGCGGCCGTGGGTGACCATCACGATCATGTCGCAGCCCTGCGACTCGGCCGCGGCGACGATGGCCTTGTCCACGCGTGGCACCTGGGCGTGGTGGCCGGTGAAGGGCACGCCGGCCTCCTTCGCAAGGCCGGCAAAGCGCTCCAGCAGGCTGCTGGCATGCGCGGCAGTCATGGCGTCGTGCTCCAGCGTTTCCTGGCGGATCAGCGACGGCGGCCGCCCCGGCGTGGGCGGCGCGGCCACCGGCTCGGCCACGAAGCCGGTGACGCTGGCGCCGAGCTGGCGCGCGAATTCCAGACTGGCGGTCATGGCGCGATCGGTCAGGTCGCTGCCGTCGATCGGAACGAGAAGGTGCTTGAACATGGTGTACATCTCCTTCTACGGGCCACTTCCTCCCCGTCGCGGGCCGGCCCATGGACCCATGCAATCTAGACAACGCAACCCGCCGGCTCCTTGCGCTGGCGCAAACGGCGGGCAGGCCGGATCGAATTGACCCCGGTCAATGCGCCGCCGGGCGCCCGCGCCGACCATCGCCTGCCGCCCGGCAAGCCAATCACGGAGACCCATCATGCTCATCCAGCGCATCCACCACGTGGCCTACCGCTGCCGCGACGCCCGCGAAACCGTGCTCTGGTACCAGCAGCACCTGGGCATGGATTTCGTGCTCGCCATCGCCGAGGACCAGGTGCCCAGTACGCATGCACCCGACCCCTACATGCACGTCTTCCTGGACGCCGGCGGCGGCAACGTGCTGGCCTTCTTCGAGATTCCCAACTCGCCGCCAATGGGACGCGACCCGAATACGCCTGAATGGGTGCAGCACATCGCCTTCAAGGTCGACAGCCTGGCCACGCTGGAAGCGGCCCGGGCGCGGCTGCAGGCCAGCGGCATCGACGTGGTGGGCCCCACCGAGCACACCATCTTCAAGTCGATCTACTTCTTCGACCCCAACGGCCACCGGCTGGAACTGGTCGCCGATACCGCCACGCCGGAAATGCAGGCCAAACTGGACGCGGTGAAGTGGGACATGCTCGACGAGTGGGCGCGCACCAGGCGCGCGCCGCGCCACGCCGCGTGGATGCACGAAAGCGAATTCTCGGGCCGCTCCGACGGCTGAAGCGGAGCACGCCGGTGCCGCCGCCACCGTCGCGTGGCGCCTTCGCACCGGCTAAGAGGGGACTCACATGAGGGTTTGACCTGATCTCGAATTTCGACGCGCGCATTAACGTATGCATTAATGAACGCGTTGATGAATGCACAGCCCGCAGGCGTTGACGCTGCAACCAGCGCCGTGGCAGCACCGGCCGGTCCCGTCGCCGCCCTGGCCGGCGTGGGCTTCATCGGCAGCGGGCTGGTCCGACCCGAATGTGTGCTCACCACCCTGGCCGGCGACATCTACACGGCCGACTGGCGCGGAGGCGTGGCGCATCTGCGGCCTGACGGCACGCAGGCGCTGTACGCAGGCGCCGCGCCCGACGGCTCGGCGCTCAAGCCCAACGGCATCGCCTTGCTGCGCGACGGTGGCTTCCTGCTGGCACACCTGGGCAACGACGAGGGTGGTGTGTTCCGGCTGCAGCGCGACGGGCAGGTCAGGCCGTGGCTGCTGCAGGCGGACGGCGTCGATCTGCCGCCGACCAACTTCGTGGTCGAGGACACTGCCGGCCGTTTCTGGGTGACGGTCAGCACCCGGCTGAAGCCGCGCGCGCTGGGCTACCGGCGCAGCTGTAACGACGGCTTCATCGTGCGCGTGGATGCGCGAGGCGCAGCCATCGTCGCCGATGGTCTGGGCTACACGAACGAAGTCGCGGTCCATCCGTCCGGGCGCTGGCTGTACGTCAACGAGACCTTCGCACGCCGGCTGTCGCGCTTTGCGCTGCATGACGACGGCTCACTCGGCACCAAGCAAGTGATCACCGAATTCGGCCCGGGCACCTTCCCGGACGGTCTGGCCTTCGACGAAGAGGGCCAAGCCTGGGTCGTGAGCATCGTCAGCAACCGGCTGATCCGCATCGCACCCGACGGCACGCCCACCACCTGGCTCGAAGAGGCCGATGCCACGCACCTGGCCTGGGTCGAGGCGGCCTTCGAAGCCGGCACGATGGGCCGCCCGCACCTCGACGGCGCACCCAGCCGCAGCCTGCGCAACATCTCCAGCATCGCCTTCGCCGGGCCCGACCGCCGCACCGCCGTGCTCGGCTGCCTGCTCGGCGAGCGCCTGGCGACGCTGCGACTGCCGGTGGCCGGCGTCGCACCCACGCACTGGCGCTACCCATGAACGCACCGAAGCGCGCCGCGCCGACCTCGTTGGTGGATGAAGCCTACGAGCAGATTCGCCGCCGCATCCTCGACAACGCCTGGCCGCCCGGTCACCGCGCGCTCGAGCAGGAAGTGGCGCTGGCGCTGGGCATGAGCCGCACGCCGGTGCGCGAAGCGCTGCTGCGCCTGCAGGGCGAAGGCCTGGTCGAGGTGATCCCGCGCCACGGCATGCGCGTGCTGCCGGTGTCGCCGAACGACATGCGCGAGATCTACCAGATCCTCACCGCGCTCGAATGCATGGCGGCCGAACTGCTGGCGCGGCGCTTGCCCTCGGACAAGGAACTGGAGCCGCTGGTCGCCGACACCAAGGCCATGGACAAAGCGCTGAAGGCCGACGACCTGGGCGCCTGGGCCGCGGCCGACGAGCGCTTCCACGCGCACCTGGTCGATCTGGCCGGCAACCGCCAGCTGCAGGCCACGGTGCTGAACTACTGGGACCGCGCGCACCGCGCACGCATGTTCACCCTGCGCCTGCGGCCCAAGCCGGTGAGCTCGACCCAGGAACACATGCTGATGGTGGAACGGCTGCGCGCCGGCGATCCCGAGGGGGCCGCGCGCGTCACGCGAGCGCACCGCGAACGCGCCAACCGGGAGTTGGTGACGATCTTCGAACACTTCAAGCTGGCGCAGATGTAAGGGCACCATGAGCAAGACCTCCTACGCCATCGCGGTGCTGCCGGGTGACGGCATCGGCCGCGAAGTCACGGCCGCGACGCTGCAGGTGCTGCACGCCGTCGCGCCGCGCATCGGCCGGCGCTTCGATACCACCGACCATCCCGCGGGCGCACAGCACTACCTGGACAGCGGCGTGGCGCTGCCGGAGGCCACGCTCGCGGCCTGCCGCCAGGCCGATGCGGTCCTGTTCGGCGCGATGGGCCTGCCGCATGTGCGCGCCAAGGACGGCACCGAGATCATTCCACAGCTCGACCTGCGCTTCGAGCTCGACCTGTATGCGGGCGTGCGGCCGATCCGCAGCTTTGCCGGGCTGCCCGGCCCACTGGCCGACCCGCGCGCCGCGCAGATCGACCTGGTGCTGGTGCGCGAAAGCACCGAGGGCCTGTTCCACGCCCGCGGCCGTGGCCGCATCGAGGGTGTTGGCGACGCGCAGGCGGCCTACGACACGATGAAGATCACGCGCCGCGGTACCGCGCGCGTGTGCGACTTCGCGCTGCGCCTGGCACGCCAGCGCAAGGCGCGGGGCTTGCCCGGGCGCGTAACGAATGTGGACAAGGCCAACGTCTTCACCTCGATGGCCTTCTGGCGCCAGGTGTTCGACGAGCGCGCCCAGGCCTTCCCCGACGTGGCGGTGGAGCATGCGTATGTCGATGCCATGGCGCTGAACCTGGTGATGAAGCCCTGGGCCTACGACGTGCTGGTCACCGAGAACATGTTCGGCGACATCCTCTCGGACCTGATCGCCGCGCTGGCCGGTGGCATGGGCATGGCGCCATCGGCCGACATCGGCGACGACCACGCGCTGTTCCAGCCGGCGCACGGCACCGCGCCCGACATCGTGGGCCAAGGCATCGCCAATCCCACCGCCACGATCCTGTCGGCCGCGATGATGCTCGCCTGGCTGGCCGACCGCCACGGCGACAGCGCGCTGGCCGACGGCGCGCGCGCCATCGAGGCATCGCTGGCTGCGGCCTTTGCCCAAGGGGTGGTGCGGCCGCGCGAGTTCGGCGGCGCCAGCAGCACTGCCGACATCGTGCGTGCGGTCATCGAGGGCCTGTGACATGGATGAGCGCATCGTCATGGTCGGCGCCGGCTACTGGTCGCAGTTCCAGGTCGAAGGCTGGCGCGATGCCGGCGCACCGCTGGTGGCCATCGGCAACCGTCGCGTGGAAAACGCTTCGGTGCTGGCGCAGCGCTACGGCGTGTCGCGCTGCTACGGCGACGTTGCACACATGCTCGACGCCGAACGGCCGACACTGGTCGATGTATGCCTGCCGCCCGTGGCGCAGGAGCCGGCCGTGCGCGCGGCCATCGAGCGCGGCATTCCCACCATCTGCCAGAAGCCGTTCGGCATCGACCTGGCGCAGGCCGAGGGCATGACCGCGCTGGCCGAATCCGCCGGCGTGCCGCTGGTCGTGCACGAAAACTTCCGCTTCGCGCCCTGGTTCCGTGAACTGCGCCGTTGCATCGACGACGGCGTTTTCGGCCGCGTGCACGGCATCGTCTTCCGCCTGCGCCCCGGCGACGGCCAGGGGCCGCAGGCCTACCTGGACCGCCAGCCGTACTTCCAGCAGATGCCCGAGTTCCTGGTGCGCGAGACCGCGGTGCACTTCATCGACACCTTCCGCTTCCTGATGGGCGAGGTGCGTGCCGTGACTGCGCGGCTGCGCCGGCTGAACCCGGTGATCGCCGGCGAAGACTCGGGGCTGCTGATCTTCGAGTTCGACGATGCGCGCACCGGGCTGTTCGACGGCAACCGGCTCAACGGGCACCCGGCCACCCACCTGCGCCGCACGATGGGCGAGATGTGGCTCGAAGGCGAACGCGGCGTGATGCGCCTGGACGGCGAGGCCCGCCTGTGGTGGATGCCGCATGGCGGCGTCGAAGCACCCCACGTCTACGACGACGGGGCCGGGCGCGGCGCCTTCGGCGGCGCCAGCACCGCGCTGCAGGCCCATGTGCTGGCGCACCTGCGCCAGGGCACGCCGCTGGAGAACGTTGCTCGCGACTACCTGACCAACCTGCACGTGCAGGCGGCCGTCTACCACTCGCATGCCAGCGGCCGCAGGGTGCCGATGGCCGGCTTCGACCCCCACCACCCCTGAAGGAGACCGTGATGAAGAAGACTCTGGGCCTGACCGGCATCGCCCTCGCGGCTGCACTTGCGCTGCCGGCCGCCGCGCAGACGGTGCTCAAGTTCAGCCATACCGACCAGCAGGCCGGCGCCCGCCAGGCCGCGGCGGTGGTGTTCGCGAAGAAGGTCGAAGAGTTGACCGCAGGTCGCTACAAGGTGCAGATCTACTGCTGCAGCCAGCTCGGCAACGACCCGAAGAACATCGAGCAGCTGGCGCTCGGCGGCATCGACTTCACGGTGTCGTCGACCGGCTCGTACGCACCGCACGTGCCGAGCCTGAACCTGACGATGCTGCCCTTCATCGTCGAAGGCTACAAGCAGGGCTGGCGCTTCTACGACGAGAGCAAGTGGCTGCAGGAGCAGTTCGACAAGGCGCCGGCGAAGGGATTTCGATTCCTGGCGACCTGGGAGGCGGGCTTCCGCAACATGACGACGAAGACGGCGCTGAACTCGCCCGCCGATGCCAAGGGCATGAAGCTGCGCACCTTCCCGAACGAGATGATGCGCTGGTCGCTGGAAGCGATGGGCTTCACGATCCAGATCATGCCGCTGCCGGAGGTCTTCCTGGCCATCCAGCAGGGCGCGGTGCAGGGCCAGGAGAACCCGATCGACACCATCTACTCGAACAAGTTCTACGAGGTGGCGCCGAACATCACGCTGACCAACCACGTGTACAGCCCGATCCCGCTGGCCATCAGCGAGAAAACCTGGCAGAAGCTGTCGCCCGCCGACCAGAAGGCCGTGACCGAAGCGGCCAGGATCGCCGGCAAGTTCAGCCGCGAGATGATCGCCGGCAACGACGACAACCAGCTCAAGGAGATGGCCTCGCGCGGTGCCAAGGTCAACGCCAAGCCGGACATGGCCGCCTTCCGCCAGTCGGTCAAGCCGGCCTACGACAAGGCGCGCGAGAAGTACGGTGCCGACGTCGACAAGGTGCTTGCCGAAGCCGAGGCCATCCGCAAGACCACCAAGTAGAACGCCGCGCCGAGCCATGCAGGCGACGCCCATGCTCAAGCCGGTGCCGCCGGCACCGCTGCCCATCCGCCTGGTCGGACGGACGGTGGACTGGGTGGTGATCACCATCGGTGCCGTGATGGCCACGATGGTGTTTACCAACGTCTGCCTGCACTTGTTCCACGAGGACCTGGCCTGGGTCACCGAGTTCGGTGAATTGCTGATGGTGTGGGTCACCTTCCTGGGCGGCGCCTGTGCGGCGCAGCGCGGCGCGCACATGACCATCACCGAGTTCATCGACAAGCTCGAACCGGCCCATCGCCGCTGGGCCGACCTGGCCGTGCAGTCGGCTTGCCTGGCCATGCTGCTGGTGCTGGTGCGCTATGGCTGGTCGCTGGTGAATGCCAACTGGGGCAACCAGCTCACCGTGCTCGAATGGCCGATGGCCTTCCAGTACATGGGCATGGCGGTGGGTTGCAGCCTGATGGCGGTGTTCGTCGCCTGGGACGTGTGGCAGATCGCGCGCGGCGTGCCGCGTGAAGCACGCTATCCGAAGTCCGAGTAGGTCGATGCTGGCCCTGACCCTGTTCGGCATCTTCTTCGCCATCGCGCTGGCCGGCGTGCCGCTGCTGTATTCGATCCTCATCACCACCACCGGCATCATCGCGCTGCAGGGTCTGGGCCATCCGCTGGAGACGATCTTCCTGTCCTTCATCGGCGGCGTCGAGCCCTTCATCCTGCTCGCCGTGCCGCTGTTCATCTTCGCCGGCGAGCTGCTCGCGCAAGGCGGCGTGGGCAAGCGCATCGTCGAGTTCGCGCGTGTGCTCTTCGGCTGGCTGCCGGGCGGGCTGGGCGTGGTCACCGTCATCAGCTGCACGCTGTTCGGCGGCGTGTCGGGCTCGGCCATCGCCGACACCGCGGCCATCGGCTCGCTGGTGATCCCGGCCATGGTGGCGCGCGGCTATTCACGCGGCTTCGCCGCCGCGCTGCTGGCGGTGGCCGGCACGGTGGCGCTGCTGATGCCGCTGTCGATCCCCTTCCTGGTCTATGCCTTCATCTCCGGCGTGTCGATGCGCACGCTGTCGATGGCCGGCCTGCTGCCGGCGCTGGCCACCGCGGCGGCGCTGATCGTGATGTGCATGTGGCACGGGAAGAAGAGCGGCGTGGACAACGGCGAGGACCGCTCCACGCCGGCGCAGATCCGGGCTGCCGCCAAGGACGCCGGGCCGGCACTGCTGATGCCTCTGATCATCGTCGGCGGCATCTGGAGCGGCAAGTTCACGCCCAGCGAATCGGCGGCGGTGGCGGTGTTCTATGGCCTGGCGGTGTCCTTGTTCTATTACAAGGATCTGAGCTGGCGGCACATTCCGCAGCTGATGCTGAATGCGTTTTCCACCAGCGCGACGGTGATGCTGGTCATCGGCGCCACCGGCGCGATGGCCTGGCTCATCACCGTCGAGCAGGTGGCGGTGCAGATGGCCGAGTGGATCCAGCTGGTGGCCACCGAGCAATGGATGTTCCTGATCCTGTTCAACATCTGCCTGCTGCTGCTGGGCATCTTCATCGAGCCGCTGCCGGCGATGCTGCTGAGCGCCCCGCTGTTCCTGCCGCTGGCCAAGCACTTCGGCATGGACATGGTGCACGTCGGCGTGGTGATGACCGCCAACCTGGCCATTGCGCTCTACACGCCCCCGGTGGGCGGCACGCTGTTCGTCGCCGCCAAGCTGGCCCATGCCGGCATCGGCGAGATCACGCGCCACCTGTGGCCGCTGATGGCCGCCACCTTCACCGTGGTGCTGCTCATCACCTACGTCCCGGCACTCTCGACATGGCTGCCTCGCTTCATCCAGTCGCTCTGAAATCCGCACGCAGCGAGTCGCCCCATGCTGGCCCTGGTCGTCGAATTCCGCATCCACCCCGGGCACGTGGCCGACTTCGCCGCCGCCATCGCCGAGAACGCACGCGCATCGCTTGCGCATGAACCGGGGTGCCGCCGCTTCGACGTCTGCCGCGACCCGGCCGATGCGGGGCTGTTCTTCCTGTACGAGCTGTACGATGACGAGGCCGCGATCCAGGCCCATCTGCAGTCCGCGCATTTCCGCGGCATGGACCAGGCCACGGCCGGCTGGGTGCAGGGCAAGACCGTGCGTCGCCTGGTCTGCGGCGCCGACTGAAGGGATGCGGCGATGACGGTGGGCCAGCCAGGGCAGAGGGGTGCCGATCCAGGGTCGGCCCGGCATCGAGCCGAAGACGCTGCCAGCCCTGTCGGGACCGCACTGCGGCTGGGCTGCATCGCCGACGATTTCACCGGCGCCACCGACCTGGCCAACAACCTGGTGCGCGGCGGCATGCGCGTGGTACAGACCATCGGCGTACCGGCCGCGCCGGTGGACGGCGTCGACGCCGTGGTGGTGGCGCTGAAGTCGCGCACCGCGCCGGTGGCGCAGGCAGTGGCCGAATCGCTGGCCGCCGCGCGCTGGCTGCGCGGCCAGGGTGCGCCGCAGATCTTCTTCAAGGTCTGCTCCACCTTCGACTCCACACCGCAAGGCAATATCGGCCCCGTGGCCGAGGCCTTGCTGGCCGAACTGGACGCCGACTTCGCGCTCGTCACGCCGGCCTTTCCGGAGGCCGGCCGCACCGTCTTCAAGGGGCATTTGTTCGTCGGCGACCAGCTGCTGTCCGACAGCCCCATGCGCCAGCACCCGCTCACGCCCATGACCGACGCCAACCTGGTGCGCTTGCTGCAGGTGCAATGCCGGCGGTCGCGGGTGGGCCTGGTCGAACACCGAACGGTGGCGCGCGGAGCCGGTGCCGTGCGTGAATGCATCGATGCCCTGCGCGCCGAAGGCTGCCGGCTGGCCATCGCCGACGCCGTGGACGACGCCGACCTGCACGTGCTGGCGCAGGCGGCGCAGCCGCTGAAGCTGGTCGTCGCCGGTTCGGGGCTGGCCATCGGCATGCCGGCGCTGCACGGGCTGGCGCCTTGCGTGGCGGCGTCGCTGCTGCCGCCTGCCGAAGGGGCACGCGCCGTCGTCAGCGGCAGCTGTTCGGCCGCGACGAATGCGCAGGTGGCCGACTTCATTGCCGCCGGCGGGCCGGCCTTCGCGGTGGATGCCTTGCGCGTGGCGGCGGGGTACGACGTGGCGGCCGAGGCTCTGGCCTGGGCGGCACCGCGGCTCGGTGGGGAGCCGCTGCTGGTCTACGCCACCGCCGCGCCCGACACCGTGCGCGCGGTGCAGGCGAAGTTGGGCAGCGAACGCGCCGGCGCGCTGGTGGAGCACACGCTCGCGCGCGTGGCCGCCGGCCTGGTGGATGCCGGCGTGCGCCAGCTGGTGGTGGCCGGCGGCGAGACCTCGGGCGCCTGCGTGCAGGCGCTGGGCATCACGCAGCTGCGCATCGGCGCGCAGATCGACCCCGGCGTGCCCTGGTGCTTCACCGCCGAGCGCGGCCTGCACCTGGCGCTGAAGTCGGGCAATTTCGGCGGCCTGGACTTCTTCCGCCGCGCCTTCGCGTCGCTGTGAGCTCGGCGAAGTGATGGACGAGACCGCGGCCCGCGAGGAAATCTGCCGCGTCGGCGCTTCGCTGTACGCGCGCGGCTACGTGCACGCCAGCGCCGGCAATATCAGCGTGCGGCTGGCCGACGGCTGGCTCATCACGCCCACCGACGCCTGCCTGGGCACGCTGGACCCGGCGCGGCTGGCGCGCATCGACAGTCATGGTGTGCAGACCGCGGGCGACCGCGCCAGCAAGACGCTGGCGCTGCACCGGCGCATCTACGAAGCCGCACCCGAGGCGGGCTGCGTCATCCACACGCACAGCACCCACCTGGTAGCGCTCACGCTGGCCGGCGTTTGGAGTGCCGCCGACGTGCTGCCGCCGATCACGCCGTATTTCGTGATGAAGGTCGGCCATGTACCGCTCATTGCCTACCACCGGCCCGGCGACCCGGCGGTGGCGGAATTGGTCGCTGCGCGCATCGCGGCCATGGCTGCACGCGGCACGCCCATCCGCGCGGTGCTGCTGGAGCGGCTGGGGCCGAATGTCTGGCACCGTACGCCGGCCGAAGCCAGCGCCGTGCTGGAGGAACTGGAGGAGACGGCGCGGCTGTGGCTGACGGTCACGCCGCGGCCAGCACCGCTGGACGAAGTGCGGATCGAAGCGCTGAGGCGAGCTTACGGCGCATCTTGGTGAGGATCCGTGCGTCTATGCCCATCCACGATGCCGCGTGACGCGCCGGGCTCTCGGATGGCGGTCCAATGGGAACGGGCGGGTCGTCAAGCTCCGACATCGGCAATCCGACGTTCAGCCGGCCTTGAGTCGGCACTCTCCTGCGGCAGGGCCTGGCCAGCTCCTGCCGTTTGGAGCTGCCGCGAAAATTTCCGTTGAGCGGTCGGTGGCCGCGATGCGCACCGACGTATCGGCGGAGAAGCTGCCGCCGCGCTCCATTGCGCCAGGGCCTGTGCATCCTCGGCCCGCAGCAGGCGCGGACGGACGCATCTGCGCCGCTCGCGCCGCGATGGCGTGGGCATCGACCCCGATCGTTCGCACGACGGTCCAGGTCGCGCCTGGCGGTGTCCAGGCGCTTCTCATCGAATGGCTTCGGACGAAAAGGCGGTGCGATCAAGCCGGTTCCATGATCACTTCGAATTCTGCGCCGGGATAGGATGTCCCGATGAAAGCGCGCCTGTTTCGAAGTCCGTCGTTGCTGTTCCTCTTGGCGGGTCTCAGCGGCCCGACGACTGCCACAGGGCCGTATGACACCACCATTCCCCCGCTGCCGACCTTTGACCAACTGCCGCTGTACGGTCCCATGGCCTTCGGGACCGGCGCATCCGCCGGTACGCTGACCTGGATAGGTTCTCGCCCGGTCAAGGACCAGCCGCTGGTCGATCTGGGTGCCAAGGAAAGGCAGTGCTGGGCCTGGGAACTGGTCAAGCACAGCTGGAACCCGGGCGCTGGCGAATGGGACGAGCGTCCCCTGGGGCTTCCAGGCATGGTCATCGGGCAAGCCCCGGTGGCGACCGGCATCCTGACGGTGTCCGACCTGGGCTGTCAAACACCCAACAGCAGCGAACGGCTGCGCATTGCCCTGTTCCCCAAACAAGGGCCGCCACTGATGCTCGAGACGACCGAAAAGATCGGCGCGATGCCATGGAGGTTCGTGAGCCTGAACGACAACACGGCGGCCGTCGTGACTCGGGTCAAGGCCACCCGGCACGTCCTGGTCTACGTCGTTCGCCATCACGGCAATCGCCTGACGCTGGATCGTATGCCCGAGTTGCCTGTCGCTTACAACGGCGACTTTGCCGTCGCCGTTGCCAACGCGAGCGACGGTCTTCGATTGATGATCCTGGGTGGCTCCTACGGCCGCTATCGCGGCTGCATGGAATGCCGCAACGAGACGCACTCTCTCGATCTTCGAACCGCGACCTGGAGCTCCGGCCCGCCCATGCTCGAAGCGCGTTCCGAACACGACGCAACAGGGCTGCCGGATGGCAGCGTGCTGGTGACGGGTGGTTGGACCAAGAAGGCGGATTGGGGTAAGGGACCTTCGGCGACTGCAGAACGCTGGAACCCCGCGACCAACCGCTTCGAGGCTGTCGCGCCGATGCCGACGGGCACAGCCTTGCACCGCGGCTTCTGGTTGCCCGGCCAGGAGGGCAAGTCCCTGCTCATCACCCAGGGCATGAGCAATACCGCCCAGGCCTACGACCTTGCGACGCAGACGTGGCGCACCGTGGGCTCATGGGGTGAGGGAGAGCAGGCAGGTGCCTGGCCCATGCCTTTCACGTTCGATGGCCACACCTATGCCTGGAGACTGAACAGGGCCCAGTGCCATGACTCGAACAAGGATTGCATGGAGCACAAGTACTACTCCCTGACCCTGCTGCGGCCGCTTGCGGGAACCGCTTCGTCCAACGTGCCGTCGTCCGAATTTCTGATCACCTATCGCGGTGGCACGGCCTTCGTGCCGGCGGCCACTTTGGGCAAGGATGAGCGCCCGGCCCTGATCATCGGTGGCATCACGCACGCCGGGCTGAACAATTACATCGTGACGGCTGCGGTGGAGGGGGTGGGCCGCGACGGAAGGATGTGGGCCTTCCCCTCCCTGAACAACGCTCGCAGCAATGCCCGTGCTTTCCGCTTCGGTGATGGCGTCCTGGTCATCGGCGGTTGGGCTGCACGGTCATTCAACGACCCAGAACCGGCCGCGAGGAAGCTTCCCATGGAGTGGCTTGCATCTTCGGCTCTGGACGGCAAGGCGAGCTGGATCGAAGTTGTCGGCCCCGGGCCTTCCGCCGACAGCGCGCTGGCCCAACTGCAAAACGGCAGCTTGCTCGAGGTCGGCCCCGCCGGCGAAATGACACAGTGGAAACGCGTGCCAGGTGCGGGTAACGCTGGCCAGCGAAGCACGCTGACTCTGGAACGTCGCGCCTGGCCCAAGCTCAACCGTGCCCGCCGTGCGACCGAATCGAGCCCCATCGCCGTGCGCGAACTCGCCGATGGCCGCATCATCGTCGCGGGCGGCGAGGTGCAGGTCCACAAGATGGCGTTGATGAGCGGTGACTCGCAGCGTGCCGACGCTGCCGACGAGTACGTTGGCATTGGCCCCTACCTGCCATCGCGGCGGCACGAAATCCATGATCCAGCGACCAGGCTCTGGAAGAACTCGGCGCCGGCCAGGGCTTCGGGCGGACCGGTGGTCGTCCTCGATGACGGCCGGGTGATGAAGGTCGGCACCCTGGCGGACGAGAGCAAGACGGTCGAAATCTACGGCAAGACCGATCGCCGCGTGCTCGAGATCTCCAATGCCGAAGGCACCGCGTGGACTGAGTTGCCCACCGGTCTTGGCGCCGGCTCGCGCATGCGCCTCAATGACCAGTACAAAGCCTTCACCATCGACCGCGAGCTGTTCGTCGGCGGCTTTCTGGCGGATCCCGACACCCGCAACCCGCCGCACGGTGTCGAGTGGTTCAACACTGCAAGCAATCGTTGGGAGGTGTTGTGGGAATCCCTTGCCGGGACCCGTTGGACAGCTCACCTGGGGCGGATCCTCGTGCCCAAGCTCGCGAACGGCAAGACGGTGGTGCTGCCGGTGGAGGGGTTCTGATGCGACCCGCCAGGAGGTTGCTGAGCGTAACGGTGCTGTCTTGCGCCGTCCTGCTCGCTCAGGCAGGCTCTGCCGCGGCCGCAGTCGAGGCCGGCCGCGATTCCCATGCCCAAGACATGCCGAATGGCGTGCGATTCGTGGTCGGCAAGGACCAATGGCAACCCGGAAGGCACTACAAGAGCAGTGCGGATTGGCTGGCGCTGAATTGCACACCGTCCGCCTGCAGTCTCGAGCCAGCCCGTCTGACGGTCAAAGCCGAGTCATGGCAGGGCCATTACGACGACAAACCCACCCGTGGGCAGAGGCTCAACTTCCGCAAGCTCAGGCCTGGGCCCGGCGGCGTCATTGCCTGGTTTCAACTCGACGCCAAGCACCCGTGGCTGAGGCCGGGCGCGGTGACCACGTACGCCTCCAAAACGGGACGCACCAAACGCCCGGCAAGCGAAGGCACGCTCGAGGTCGCGATCGACTTGCCGGATGGCAAACCGGTCACGCTGGTTCCCCTCTACGACCGCGAGAACCAAGTCTTCCTGGTGCAATTGCGCGAGCCCAGACGCCGGCAAATGCTGGGCCAGTTGGCGCACTGCTCCAGGGAGGTCGCCAACGATTTCTTTCTGTGGGCGGGCGACCTGGACGATGACGGACGCGCTGACTACCTGATTTCATTCGTCGACGATGACGGTCAGGTTGTCTTGTACCTCGGAGGCGCAGCAGACCAGGGCGAGTACGAGATCGCTGGCATCGCCGGCGTCTACGACTCGCCGCCAAGTGGGGGCGAGTGCGATGGAACAGGGTGGCTCGAGCGTTGAAAGGTAAAGTGAGTCCAACGCCACCAGGGGCGATCGGAACCGGCGTCTCACGGCTTGACGCGACCAGGCTGAAGCAGAGACGGGGTGCTGGGCGTCGCTGCGGGGCCAGGGTCGCCCTGAGCAAGGGTTCTTCGCCAGGGGGTCGGCAACAGCGTGTCGCGTGTCGGTGGCCGTAGGCACCACCTGCCAGACGCCGGGCGCGGCGGGCAGCGTCCGCAGCGGCGTCTGACGCGATCCGGGTCTTCAGAAGGCCGCGGGACGGCGCGGTACCTTCCCGATGTTCCAGGCATGCGATCTGCGAAGCTTGAGGCGCCTCGTTGCGGCGACTCGAGCGGCGGCACTGGTCAAATTCCATGACTGGTTCGGAGGGCGGTGGTCGGCGGCCTCGCGTCGGCTCCGGCCGACCGCATCGGCGAATCGAGCGGCGGCGGGTCTCTGGCAGGTCGCCGATCGTCACCCGGCGCAGTTCAACACTCCCCGATGACCACAGCCCGGCCGCCAGGTACCGCGCCGCCGCCATGCCGATCAAAACTCCACGAGATCCACTCGCAACCCGCGCGCTGCGAGCATCGCGCGGGCGCGTTCGGCGTCGGCGCGGCGCTCGAAGGGCCAGCCGACGACGCGCCAGTCGTCGCCCGCCGGCAGCATCTCCACGCGCACGCCATCGTGGCCTTGCTCGCGCAGCAGTTCGCCCAGTGCGGCCCGCATCTGGCTGGACTCGGCGCGCGTGCGCAGCGGCCGTGTCGACACTGCCCAGGCGGTGGCCGCAGGCGCCGCCGCGTCCGACGCCGCTGGCCCGGCGGGTGCCGTAGCCGTAATCGTTGCCGCTGCTGCGGTTCGTGGCGCGGCGGGTGCCTCGGTCCGGGCCGGCAGCGACTGCCGCGCCAGCCGCGCGGCTGCGCGCGTGGCCACGTCGATTGGTGGCACCGGCGGCGGCAGTTGGATACGGCCCAGCCTCGGCTCGGCATCGGGTGGCACCGGGGCGCTGGCAGCCGATGCGGGCGGCGCCGGCGCAGCCGCCTGCAGGGTCGGCGATGGCAAAAAGGACGCCGGCGCCCGCGGCGCGCCCGCCAACGCCAGCAACGCCAGTACGGCGGCCAAACCGGCGCCGAATGCGGCAACGCGCGGCCGACTCCACAAACGGCGACCCAGCACCGGCGCGGCGGGATCGGGACCCAACAACAGCCGCCTGCGCGCGCCACTGGCTTGGACGGCCGCCGTCATTGCATACAGCAGCATCACATCTTCGCCGAAGGCCAGCCGCGCGTCGTCCACCGTCACCTGTCGAATTGGCCCGCCCACTGGCACGGTCGCCGCCCGCCGGGCATGTCGCGCCCCCCAGCGTGCCACGCGTCGTGGCGCCAGCGAGTTGATGAATTTTTCGCTGAAAACCGCCTTCAGCCCGCGGCTGCGGGGCACGCCGGACACACCGTTGTCGGAGCCTGCCACCGCAACCGATGGCGACGCATCTGCCGCCGAAGATGCCGGTTGGCGAGCCGGTGCCAGCGCTGGGTGGTCGTCGGCAGCCGCCAGCGGTCGCGCATAGGGCAAGGCCACGAAGCCGAGCGACAACACTTGGTGCGTCGTGATGCGGCGGGCCAGCGGGTGGCGGTTGTGCCAGGCCACTACGCGGGCGACGAGCGGTTCCAGGCGCCATTCGTCGGTCATCGCGCCAGATTGTCCGCAGGCGGCGCCGGCGGCGGGTGGGCAATTGGCGGCGGGCGGCGGCGCTATTCAGCGCATTCCGTTCGGGCGGCGCCTGCCCTGCCGGTTTACGCCCGCATCCGGCCCTGTTCCACCCGGTGCGAGAACCGGACCGGGCCGCCGCGTCAGGCTGGCAGCACGGTGCCGCTGACGCTGCCGAGGCCGATGCGCACGGCCCCCGGCGCGGCGCAGAAGGCGCGCAGCGTGACGGTGTCGCCGTCTTCGAGGAAGGTGCGCGTCTCGCCGCCCGGCAGCGCCAGCGGCTGGCGGCCGCCGGCCGAGAGCTCCAGCAGCGAACCGCCCTGCGCCGGCAACGGGCCCGACAGCGTGCCGGTGCCGAGCAGGTCGCCGGTGGCCAGGTTGCAGCCGTTGCTGGTGTGGTGCGCCACCAGCTGCGCCGGCGTCCAGTAGGCATCCAGCGCATTCGAGTGCGACAGCCGTTGCGCCGGCAGGCCGAGTTCGCGCATGCGCGCCGTCTGCAGCCACACCTCGAGCCTGATGTCCAGCGCGCCGGCTTCGCGGTTGAACTCGGAGTCGAGGTAGGGCAGCGGCTGCGGGTCGCCGGCCGGCCGCGTGAACGGCCGGCGGAATGGCGCCAGCGCCTCGAAGGAGACGATCCAGGGCGAGACCATGGTCGAGAAATTCTTCGCCAGGAAGGGGCCCAGCGGCTGGTATTCCCAGCCCTGCAGGTCGCGCGCCGACCAGTCGTTGAGCAGCGTCACGCCGAACAGCCGCTCCTCGGCCTGCGCTATCGGCACGGGCGTGCCCAGTTCGTTGCCCGCGCCCACCCACAGGCCGAGCTCCAGCTCGTAGTCCAGCCGCTGGCTGGGGCCGAAGTGCGGTGTGTCGCCGCTGCTGCGCGTCTGCCCGCGCGGCCGCTTCACCGGCCCGCCCAGCGTGACGGACGAAGCGCGCCCGTGGTAGCCGATGGGCACCCATTTGTAATTGGGCAGCAGCGGGTGGTCGGGCCGCATCAGCTTGCCCACGGTGAGCGCGTGATGGATGCCGGTATAGAAGTCGGTGTAGTCGCCCACGCGGCAGGGCAGGGCCATCGCGGCCTGCGCCTGCGGCAGCAGGCACAGTTCCAGGAAGGGCGCGGTATCGCTGCCTTCGGCCAGCGCCGCCGAGAGCGCCGCGCGCAATGCTTTCCACGCTGGCCGGCCGAGCGCCATGAAGGCGGCCAGCTCGCCTGCGGCCAGCGGCGCCAGCAGTTCGGGCACGCCATCGGGCCAGGGCGAGAGCTGCAGCGCCAGCTTCAGGTCGAGCACCTGGTCGCCGATGGCCACGCCGCAGCGCAGCGGCTCGTCGGCACCGGCAAGGCGGAAGCGGCCCAGCGGCAGGTTCTGCACCGGAAAGTCGCTGTCCGGCGCGTTGGCCGATTCGACCCAGCTGCGCAGGGCGGGGTCGTGCGTGGCGTCGATGAGGCGGTTCACGGCGTGGGCGTGAAGCGGTCGGCCAGGGCGGCCCAGCAGTCGGCGTAGCTGCGGTCCAGCGCGCCGCAATCCATGGCGAAAGCGGTGGGCCGCAGCCGCCAGCGCGTCTCGAACATGAAGGCCAGCGTATCGGCCAGCTTCTGCGGCGCCAGCGTGGCGTTGCTGGCCTTCTCGAAAGCCTCGGCATC
>Ga0138256_10001671_pt1 | contig 23865 bp, 24 predicted proteins | sample KNB2016incub_MG_FD_105486 | JGI IMG/M metagenome (GOLD analysis project Ga0138256, IMG submission 105486) | Active sludge microbial communities from wastewater in Klosterneuburg, Austria - KNB2014incub_MG | ecosystem: Engineered > WWTP > Activated sludge > Unclassified | place: Austria... | reverse complement strand
GACGAAGTCCGTTTTCGTAAACCCATCTATCCGGGCACTCGCCTGGATCTGATCGCGAAAGTCACCCGAATCATGGCCCGCCGACTTGCTCAGTTTAGTCTTCAGGGCTGGGTCGATGGCGAACTGATGTTCGAAGGTCGGATGTTGGGAATCACCGTCAACAAAGATTGACGAACCGTTGTGTCTTACACGCTCCCCAACCGGCGTTTTCGATCGTGCCTGACTCTTCTGCCAAAACTGTTTTCATGTCAACCGTTCCCATCACACCATTAAAACCCTGGTTCCAGACGGTTGAAGACGTTGGCTCGTCACTCAAATGGGATGAATTCTTCGGCAACGACAACCCCGTGGAACTGGATATCGGCTGCGGTCGAGGGCTGTTTTTGTTCAATGCGGCCGTCACCACTCCTATGACCAATTTTCTCGGACTGGAGATTGATTACCGCGAAGGTCGTCGCACTGCAACGCGACTCATGAAAAGGGAACTGCCGAACGCACGGGTGATTGGAGGCGACTGCCGCACGCTACTGGCGGAGTTGATCGCGCCAGAATCCGTCCAGGCCGCCCATGTCTACTTCCCCGATCCCTGGTGGAAGAAGCGACATCACAAACGTCGGCTGTTCAACGAAGAATTCACCTCGCTGCTGACCAGAATTCTGCGACCAGGCGGCTTTGTCCATTCATGGACTGATGTGGCCGATTACTACGAAATGGTCAGGGGGCTGATGGATCACCACCCCGCTTTCCGCAGTTGCCCGGCACCTGAGGAACGTGAAGCGACGGGCGACATGGATTACCATACCAGCTTCGAACGCAAGAAACGGAAATTAGGGCTGCCAATTTATCGCGGCCTGTGGCAAAAACGCTGACACAGGCAAGATGCTTTGGCAGAGATTCCAACTGCGGGCGGCTGGGTAAAAGCCGTCACCTCGTTGACCTATTCCTGCTTCTTGTCGGCCGCGTTCTCACGCTTGATGGCTTCGTAGACTTCTTCGCGATGGACGGTGACATCGCGTGGGGCTTCAATGCCAAGCCGCACTTTGTCACCACGGATTTCAATCACCATCAATGTGATCGAATCTCCAATGACAATCTTTTCGTCTTTCTTCCGGCTGAGTACTAGCATGTCCAGTCCCTGGTCAATCTCACGTCGTGAATGATTGCTGTCTGACCTGATGGTAAATTGCCGATCCAACAGAGATCAGCGGTCGACAGTTACAAGTTTCATTGGACATCCTGAGACACAACTGTCCGCTGGCTGCCAAACGTAATTCAATTTCGACGATCGACACTGTCCAGCTGCAAGAATTGCCGAAAGGCAAACACTTTGAAAGCATTTTCTGCCGGTTTGAAGCTGTAAATCCGTTTCTTCCGTCGAACCGTGAGCACTTGGCTCCGGTTGTAACGACTGCGACGGTCCAGTTACCGGAACATTTGTTCAGATCCCAGCGGTCATGGCCACTTGCCTCGGACCACTGGATGAAAAGAGTTACTGAGATCAGGAAGCTATCATGAAGAAACAACGGCCCGCTGTCAGGCTAAGATGAGTCCTTGTAGCGGGATTCGAGTTCATCGAGATTACTCGGAGGGCTTACGCCGCTCCGCTCGCCGGGTTTGCGGCGACCCGGAACGTTACTCCCCTGATTGTGAATCCTACGATTATGCCATTTAACTTAATGCACGGGTGCTTATCGCAACATCCGTGGCTGAATCGCAAGATAGAAACCAATCAGCGCACTCGATTTCACGCAGAACCCAGAATTCAAGTCGAGAACGACGTTGACAGTCGATCACAATCGGCGTTTCCCAGTCCGGCATTGATCCCGAGTAGAATGCTGGCGTGCAATCTACCCTTTGGACGCATCAAGTAGCGTCTGGATCTCTTCGGCGGAGAAATCGAGTATTCCACCGCGTTCAGATTCCCGCTGTTGCTAATCCCGTCACTTGACGGTTCTTGTGAGTTTCTTGAAGTCTGGCCCGAAGTTTGGAAGTGATGGTATCAACTCGGATTCTGCGCCTCACTTGAAGACAGACCGAATCCGCTGGATCGCATTTCCAGACTTCGTTGGTCCCCAGGTGGCAGGAAATGCCGAGCGTAGATTCTGGAAATTCGCCGCTGGCAGTGAAGCCGCCCGCATGAATTTGCCGAAATGGTCAACGAGTAGTCGGCAGGATTTGAGGCAATCGCTGAGATGCCTGTTGCCGACAGTCTCGCTGACAACTCTTGTTTCCTGTCGTTCAAGAAACAGGTTGCACATTTCCTATACCGTCACTGTGTTCGAGTACACCTGAGCTACACCACTCGTCGCGGATTTCGTCCGGCATGGATCTCGTCAATCTGGCTTTCGTAGGTCTCGTAAGCGGCTTCAGGATTTTCCCAGACTCCGAAGTACCACATCTTTCCTTTGATTTTCTTTGCCCATTGCCCTGACGCATGTGCAAAGATCGGAAATTCTTGATAAGGTTCCGCCGGTTTGATTGGTTTGGTGCCTGCCATGTGTTTCTGTCCTTCAGGTGTAGCGGGTGGTGTAGTTCAAAACTGAACCTCTGCTGAAAAGTATGCGAACACAATGAATTGATTGAAAGCACCCGTAGCTCAATTGGATAGAGCGTCGGTCTTCGGAACCGAAGGTTGTAGGTTCGAGCCCTACCGGGTGCATTTTACCTAAGTCTTTACGAACGCCTGAGTTGGCGTACCTGCCGGACAACTGGCAGCGCGGTCTTTTAGCTCATGTTTCTCCGTAATTTACGGAGCATCTGAGTTCAGAAAGGTGTCGCGCTATGCCCTCGAAGTCCAAAGTCCCATCCTACTGCCATCACAAAGCCTCTGGCCGGGCTGTCGTCCGAATCAATGGCCGCGACCATTATCTCGGTCAATACGGCTCCGATCAGAGCCATTCGGAGTACGCCCGCCTCATCGCTGAATGGCGTGTGGCTCGTCAGTCCGCGACCTCTGAATCCAAAGCTACTTGCTTCACTGCCGATCCATCCTCCACTGTTTCGGAGGTGCTGCTGAAGTACCGTGACTTCGCCAGGGAGTACTACGCGAAGGACGGAAAGCCCGGCAAAGAGTACGTCGAAATGCGATTGGCTCTGAAGCCGTTGCGTGAACTGTACGGGCATACGCTGGCACGCGAGTTCGGCCCGCTTAAACTACAAGCCGTACGTCAGAAGATGATCGACAGCGACCTGTCGCGTGGCGTGGTCAATAATCGAATGAACCGCGTCAAACGCTTTTTCAAATGGGCTGTATCCGAAGAATTGATTCCGTCGTTTGTTTACGAGGGACTGCGGACCGTGGCTGGACTGAAAAAGGGTCGTACTTCCGCCCGCGAGACTGATCCAGTGCAGCCCGTCGCAGATGAACATGTTGAAGCTGTGCTGCCACATGTGTCGCCTCAAGTCGCGGCAATGATTCAGCTGCAACGACTGACAGGCATGCGTCCATGTGAAGTGGTCATGCTGCGCGTATGCGACGTCGACATGAGAAGTGACATTTGGGTCTATAAGCCTACGGACCACAAAAACGCATGGCGAGGCCATGATCGGCAAATCCCTATTGGGCCAAAGGGGCAGGAACTGATTAAGCCGTTCCTCATGCGGAACACAGAAGAATGCCTGTTCAGTCCGCGAGAAGCCGAAACACAACGTCAGACTCTGCGAAGGGCGGCTCGAAAATCGCCAATGACGCCTTCCCAGGAAAAACGGAGGCCGAAGGCTCAACCCAAGCGGCAGAAGCGCGATCAGTACGATGTGGATTCATACCGACGTGCCATTAAATACGCGATCACCAAAGTGAATAAATGGTGTGTCCAGAATGATCAGCCGAAAATTCCGAGTTGGTTCCCGCTTCAGTTGCGTCACTCCCGCGCGACTGAGTTAAATGAGATGTTTGGAATTGAGGCGGCAGCAGTCAGTTTAGGTCACGCGCATGCGGATGTGACCAAAGTCTACGCGGAGCGAAATCTCAAGCTGGCAATCGACGTCGCCCGGAAGACAGGGTAGTGTGAGAAGGGCTGCTCAGCAATTTGACGGTTTGAACGTTTGCACGCGAAATGAAACAAGAGGCACGCCGTGAGTGACGATTTGTACCGTCCCGATTTTGACCTTGGGGAGTTTCGCTATTCAGTTGCTCGCTACGTCAAGTATTTGATTCGTGCGAGGCGGAAGTGGGACGCGGAGTTCCTTTCTGATGCACAGCTAACAAGATGGGAGCTCAATAACATCCGTGATGACAAACTTCAGGCTTGGCAACTGCTTGAGATGGCGGCGGCAACATTGGCAATATTGAACACTGAATTCCTCCCGCGATGTGGCTCAGGCGGGGTCATTGTCAACGATGACGACACACCCGTTTTGCGGCTGATCAATTCCGTCGCATTCCTCGTACCGCCAGAGGGTGGCGGACCGACACACAACCAAAGTCTAATTGATGCGGCAAAAGTTCTGCGGCGACAGGACGCTATTGACTGGGAGTCACTAGCAGACTGGGAAACGCTCAGTGCGGTCCGTGATGATCTTGATCTGCTTCCGCACCCAAAGCAACGCAAAGAAAGGAAGACACGGGAACTCAATGTCACGGCAAAATTCCCTTCTCCCGCAGACCTTTGCTGGAAGAAGGTGATCATCAGTTTTGTCTCGAATGACTCTGTCAGAGTTTCAGCAATGGGGCAGTCCAAAACGTATATGTTTTCGGACCTGGGATTTGCAGACAAGCGAAAAGGCGATCGGCCGGATACGCGATGGGAAATCCTCAGAGAACTGGCAAAAAACGGGGGAAGACTTGCGTGGGACACGGACTTAGAAGCCAAAGTTCGAAATTGTTTACAGACAGCAATAAAAGACATCAGAAAGCGTTTGAATGCACTGACTGGACTTCAGGAAGATCCGTTCTATGGCTATCGCGCTAGAAAAGCCTACGAAGCCAAATTCACCATCCGCGATCAATCTAATTCCGATCAGCCAGCAGAGAGAGAAACAGATGAAGATCCCGCTGATTAATCAGCGGAACTGAATCTGGATCTCAGCAAGAATCTCGAATTTGACCCACAGACTGAAAGTCTTTGTCCGAAAACGACTTGTGGGTTGTGTTCATACTGATCAGTGATTCTCCGCGTTCTCGTCTCCTCCCCAAAAGACGATCTCGCTGATTTTTCGACAGATTTAATTGTCGTCGCAAATGCACACTTTCACGTGCATTTTGCTGCACTTTTGAATTCTGTCCGAGGAGTCACAATGGCCATAGATATCACAAAGGAAGAACTGATAACTTTCGGCGGTCTGGTGAAAATCCTCCCACGACGACCACGCGGTAAACCAACACACATTTCAACGTTTTGTAGATGGCGGTTCCGTGGACTCAAGGGAATCAAACTTGAGGCCGTGCGTGTGGGTGGGGTGTGGATGACCAGCATGGAGGCGTTCCAGCGTTTCACAGATCGACTCACGGCACAAGCAGAGGCCGCCGAAGTCACGTTGTCCGATTCACATCGACGACCTGCCCACGAGGCAGCGGACGCCGCACTGGAGGCAGACCAGTGGTAGATCGTCTTAGGCGAGCACGCGGTCCGCCCTGACGCATTTGCAGTCGTCAGTCCGACCGAGACGCATTCAACCTTACCGAATAATTCAAATAACCCACCAAATAAATGTTGCAGACCCGACAGATATCAGCCGTCGGGTCTGCATTGGCTGAAATCGAAAGGCTCAACCATGACCATTATATGTAATTCCGATGGCGCTGCAAACACAAATTCCATCGAACCGCCTTCTGGCGGTTCTACCGGACCACGGCCACTCGAAATTCAGGCTGGCACCCAACGAGTGCCGGTCCCAGCTTCAAGCGTTCGTGATCAAGAGCAGCAAACATTGCTCATCCGTGAGTTCGACGGTCAGCAAAACCTTGTTTGCAACCTCGATGGAATTCTCAGCTGGTCGACTCTTGATCGGCGAAGCAATCTGTCGTTTTGTTCGCGACTTAAAGCCGAGTTCAACGACATCCGTTTTGTCGGACCAGCAAGTCGCGAACCGTCAACCGATCTGTTTGAAATCATGTTGGCATCCATCGCACTGGGTGAAACCCCTGACATGGTCGAAAGGGGTATCAATGGTGCAGCAGAAGTTGCGGCCCTGATTTATCCCGAATCCCTCCTTGTGGCCTGCAATCGAATCATTCAGGTCATCAGGGCAAATAACCTGAAAGGTTATCGAGTTGGTGCACTCGTCCGGCACGCGTCGCAGTTCATCGAATCGACACACGACGTTTGCGACGGAGACTCCACCTTATCACTTGCGGAACTATGGCCGAGTCTCACAAGTGCAGGAGACATGGTGTTTCCGACGGGATGGACGGAGGGAGAAGACTGGATTTTGCGAATAGGCGACGCTGTGGCTAACAAGATCAATATGCGGATCGCTATTACCCGATGCTTACGCGATGCAGGTGGGGAAACAAGTTTTTTGGAACTGACTTGGCTCAGCTCAGGGGATTGGAGGAGAAAGATTTTTCCGAAGGGTGTATTGGCTTCTGCACGCAGTATCGTGCAGCTTGCCGACTACGACATCGCTGTCAATTCGAACAACGCAGCCGACCTAATCGATTATCTGGACGCATTTGAGTCGCAAAATCGGAGCCTGATTCCAGAGGCGATTGTTTGCGACAAAATGGGGTGGATTGGTGAGGCTGGTGCCGATGGCTTTCTTGTCGGAAGGCGACTGATTAACGAGCGACAGCCTGCAGACATGATCTTTGATGGGGTGCAGCAGTCAGTTGAGTTTCGGGGGGCAGACCAGGGAGACGAGCAACTCGCGGATTCTTTGCGGCCAAGCGGGAGTTTCGAACAGTGGCGGGAGCATTTTGGGTTGCTTCGCACCTTTCCCAAGGTACTACTCGCCATGTATGCGAGTTTCATCCCACCGTTGTTGATGATCTTTCGGTCCCACAGTTTTATCGTGAGTTTCGCCGGACCCACATCAGGCGGAAAAACGACAACCTTAATGTGCGCTGCAGCGACCTGGGGTTGTCCGGATCAGCAGATGCCGGGCTCAATTATGAAGACGTGGGACACAACTCGCGTTGGAATAGAAAGGTCCATGCGGGTGCTGGATGGTATCCCGAACATCATCGACGACACGAAGCAGGCGCGACGGCCAGAGGATATTGCGCAAACAGTCTATGACGTTACAGGGGGGCGAGGGAAGACAAGGGGGAGTGTGCTGGGACTTGCCGCAACCGGAACATGGCTAACCGTGATGATCACTAGCGGCGAGCAACCAATGACGAGTTTCTCCCAGGACGGCGGGACACGGGCACGCATCCTCGAAGCCTGGAACTCTCCATTCGGGCAAACGTCTGAGGAAATGGCTGCGTTCGTTACAGAGTTGCGAGAAGAATTTTGCCAGCATTACGGCCATGCAGGTCCGCGTTTTGTTTCGTTCCTGATAGCCAATCGAGCACGATGGAATGAATGGCGTGAGCAGTTTCGTGAAAGCCGTGTTTCCTACCAGCGCCTCGCGGGAAACAACAATGTCGCATCCCGCATGGCTGCACACGTTGCGGCGATCGAGGTGGGGGCTCGACTAGTTCATGAAGCGCTTCAACTGCCATGGGACTACGACGACACGCTTCTTCATTTGTGGCCGGAATTAACCCAGGATGCAGCGGAAGCGGACAGGGCAGCAGTGAGCATGAAATCACTGCTCAACTTCTGCGCGACCCATCAACATCTGTTTGAAGGATCTGACACGGCCCACAATTCCCCAGGGCCGGTGCCTTATGGCGGTTATGTGGGACGGTGGTGTTGCCAAACCAGTATCGGTGAAGCACACGACTGTCGGGCGGTATATTTAAAAGTCGTCAATGAACTGCTAACAAAGGAGGGATTTGAACCACAGTCGATGAGACGCATGTGGATCGACCGGGGATGGATCACGACGAACCCAGGGAAACCCACATTGAAGATTCGCATTGCGGGTGGCATGGCAGACGCCATCGCGATCCCTATTCGAGTTATCGAAGAGTTAATGGGAAACGAAGTCCCCCAAGTCCCTCCACAGCCACGTGGGGTCGTGGTCGGTTACGGGGAACCGCGAACATGAGAACAAGGCGAGAACACACCTAACCCATAGCCTTCAAAGGAGTTAACTACACAAATATACATATTGTTCTCTGTTCTCGATCAAACAAGCCCCTCTCTCTGTTTTACATCCGCCACGCATATGCATTGTTTCAGCTCATTTCAGATCCAGATGGGGTAGCCCTATGGAATTGCGAACAGAGAACAGTGACTACAGTTTAGTCGTAACCCCTATCTATCAAAGTACTTTACACCGTTCTCTACCTGCTTATTAAACCGAGAACAATGGAAAACAAAATGACCATAAATATGTCCTCTGTCTGGGAAGCTGCTCGTTGCTACGTCGCAGCATCTCTCTCTGTAATTCCGATCGATCCTAGGCCCACTAAGAAGCCGGCGTGCAACCTTCTTCCCGTCACTGGAGCGTGGCCGGATGGGGGACCGCGCCGCGGGTGGAAGCCATTCGAAACTCGCCGACCAACTGAAGAAGAGCTGCAAAGCTGGTTCAATTCATGGTTCAGCTGTTGTGGCATCGCCGTGGTCTGCGGCGCAGTTTCTGGTGGGGTTGAACTTCTCGATATCGACTCCGAAGAGCATGTGGTTCCGTGGCTGGAGCAAGTTCAGCATCGGGCTCCCGGCCTGCTTGAGCGTTTGGTTCAGGTGCGGACACCTCGTCCCGGTCTACATGCTTACTATCGGTGTTCTTCAATCGGAAGAAGCGAAAAGCTGGCTCAAAAGATTGTGATCGATCAAGCGACCGCAGAATGCAAAACAAAGTCGCTCATAGAAACTAGGGGCGAAGGTGGATATGCCCTGATTCCACCTACCCCGAGCCATTGTCATCCAACCGGTCGCGTTTACCAGTACTGCACTCCCCGAACACTTGTGGACGTTCAGGAAATCTCGGTGCAGGAACGCGACCTTCTATTCGAAATTTCTCGTTCGTTCGATGAAATGCCTCATCGTCAGCCCGCTCCTCTACGCCCTTCAAAACCTCAGCGTCCAGCAGATCCCAGGAAGCCCGGCGATGATTTCAATGCGCGTGCAGATTGGACTGAACTCCTGAAGCGACACGGATGGTCATTTTGTCAACTTGATCCTGACGGTAAGGAACACTGGACACGACCGGGAAAGTTTGAAGGGACGAGCGCTACGCTGAACTTCGCAGGGAATGGTTTGTTTCACGTTTTTTCGTCAAACGCTGATCCGCTGGAACAGGACAGGTCTTACACGAAGTTCCATTTCTTTGCGTTAATGGAATGCCAAGGGAATTTCAGCCGCGCAGCGAGAGTTCTCACCGGGCGAGGTTTTGGCCAGCAGCCACTTGGGATAACAAACCGATTGCGTCAGGGCCGCAGTAGAAGGGAGTCGTCCAGTAGGCGAAAATCGCGTCGTCGGTGAGCAATGGAAGTAGCGAGATCGACAACTCGGCGGACCGCAATCAGGCATCCTGATAATGGCTGGCGAATAAAATGGGTATCGAAGCCCCGACATTGAGATCTGGCGACGCATTCAGAGCGGCAGTTCCCATTCGCGTTTGAATTTACCTCAAGGCTTCGATGTCACCGTATGGTCGAGCGAAACGCAGAATCAAGAGGCAGCCTCGTTCAGTTGATTCGTTCTTCTCTGGGCGGAACACGAACCCGCAGCCCGGTTCCGCCCAGTTTCAATGACCACCAGCAACAGCGTGGTGTGGAATAAGAAAACGTTCCCACGGTGAAACCGATCTCTTGTGGTCAACGCTTGTGGTGAACTCAACCAGTATTTTGGAATACATCTCGAAAACTTCGACGACAGCGCATTTGTGAAACATGCAGACCGCAACGACGTGTCAGCGTTTCAGGCGGACGATCACAGCAGAAGAGTCTCGAACCTTATCCCAACTCTCAGGTCACCTGACACACCAGACACGCTACGGATAAAACCCGGCGAGGATGAGATGAGTTCAGACTGCGACCTTCCCTGACAAATGCCCACACGCAGGCTCTTCAATTCTTAGTGATAAAGACCCCTATTCACTCTGATCTATTCTGAGTCCTCAATACTGCGTGGCCTTCCTGCTGAGCACGATGCGACAGGCCGTATGCTGTGAACCCGCACACAGACAGCAGCACAGCGACCACTCCCTGCGGCAAGCAGTTGCCGTACGCAGCACGCAGCGAGCTGTTCAAGTCTCTCGTACAGGCCACCGGATCAAGTCGAGTTGCGGTGACAATCGCAGCTGCAACTATCACTCAACTCAGACTGTGCCGCTTGTCGTGTCTTATCAGCTCTGATTGAAACTCATCCGTCGCCTAACTCTGGACCACGCGACCATTCAGACTGCCATTATTTCCTGTACCACAATAACTGGTATCGTTCAGGTAATATAATGGTTATGCATAACCATTATTGACTTCGCGGTAAGCCGGAGGTTAGAATTCAAAAATCGCATCTGACCACTTTAACGCATCCCACGCATCCCACACATCGCACACGGTTCGATGAGAGTTGAATGCATTGCAGCAACAGCAGCGTCACCAGCAGTCTTCAGCGTCACCAGGACACCAGCCGCGTGTTGAATGTTTTTCACGTGGTATGGATTTGGTAAGACCTCTGTGTGGAGATCTGAAATGAAAATGGAATCAGTCACTGAGACCGATGAGTTCTTTTACGGAGATAACATCGAAGTCATCGACGATGATTTTGCAGGCGACGACATTGATGATCAGTTCGACGGCGACGAGATCGCGGAAAGCAACGACGCCCTGGACCGGATGCAGGCTAATCCGGTGAGTCTCACAGAGGCTCTGAAGACGGAATTTATGAGCAGCCAATCCACTCGTCTCACGACGGCGCGGCTCAAAAACAATTCAATCCGCGCAGAAATTGAACCTGTTCCGGTAGAAGAGTCACAGGAACCAGACGTCGATTCCAATGCTGTTCAGGAAGATACCGATGACGCATCACGGACGCGTGCTTTGGCGGCCAGTGTCGGACCCCGGACTGGCATGGCCTATCTCTCGGGCGTCGTGCGTATGTGCTCGCCCGCATTGAGCGATGGCGACGTGATCCTGCAACACCTGATTGACCTGATGCAGCGTGCCGGGACCGATGGCGACCCTCTCAGGGAAATTATGATGCAGCAGATTGCCATCGCACACCATCGAGTTGCGCAGCTTCACCACAGCGCAGCCGAAAGTAAGACCCCCGAGGCGGTTCTCGCTTTTACGATGTGTGCGACAAAACTGATGGCAGAGCTTCGCAAGTCCATGCTGGCTTTCCGCGAGCTGCAGCAAATTCCGATGGACAGCAGATTCTTAAGGCAGCCGAAATCGCCAGTGGAAGGCGATTCTTAATTGTTGAAGCAGAAATCCGCGAAACCGGCAGAAAAATAGCTAGAGAAGAAAAAGACGACACCAAACTGACTAGTAAGCCATCGCCACCATTGTTCAGGGAGACGACGAATGTTTGCAGCAAACACATTGACACCAGCACTGCCGAATCCACAGCGAGTCGAGGCGGGACGCCGAAATCAGAGGCTTCGTCGAGGATTAACGGAAGCGGGCCGCAAAAGCGTCCAGGAATCGACGCGATTGCACAAACCATGGCTGCATGCAACGGGGCCAAAATCGGAAGATGGTAAGGCGATCAGCGCACGCAACGGTAGGTTGACCGCAAAGGGGTACTCAGAGGTTCGTGCGGCGGCGCGTGCCTTATCGACCGTGCATGACTTAATTAGAGAAATGCGAGCTTCGCATTCGGAAGCTCAGAAAGTTTTAGCAGCTCAGCAGTCATAGCAGTCATAGTCACTTTGAAAAAGAATCAGTGAAGGGAAGTTTGCAATGAAGGCTAAAACTGGTAGTCGTCGAGGTTGTGCGTCTGCGCGACAAAGGGATGACGTGGTAATGGAGTTGGAAGAGCTGATGCCTGTGATATCCAAAGCCATGGACGATGTGTATTTCCGAAACATGCTAAAGCTGACGCTGCTCGGCATCATGGCACGGGACTCATCAACGCGTGAAATGGCTGAAACAGTATTGGCGAAATTCGTGGCATGTGTACGTTCGGATTTTTGGGATATCGTTGGCTCCCAAGAGTTCAAGCAGGATCCCGGAGGCACGACGTACTGGAAGCAGCTTTTGCAGGACAGCGAATGGAACCGTGGACGGGCGTGTCAAACGTCCGCGCCATGCCAGGGAACGCCATTAGATTATTTCTCCGAATGAACGGTCCAGCTTTCATCGAATGGTAATCCGTGATAATTGACGACTTCGATGTTGTGGCCTCTGCACAACATCGAAGTCCGATTATGGAGTGATATGTCAAGTCGGATCAAACGGTGACGATCACCAACCATGTCACGCCGGGAGTTTGTACGAAGACGGTATCTTTCCGGATGGTGATCGGGGGAGCGAACAGCATTCCGACGAAACAGAGCAAGAATCTGCACGCCCTTTGGGATGGTCTGCTTGGGAATCGCTACGATGCTGCAGACATCGTCAGACGCGCGAAAGAGATAAAAAGCGACAAGGCAACATGGAAACTGTCCGAAGCGGCAGGAGCGACGCTGGAGCCTCTCGCGTGGCTGTCAGAGAGTTCTGAGTTTGCTCGGTCAAACGTTTACACTCCAGAAGTACTGGCAGCCGTGGAAGCTGCAAAGCGTTCTGGTGCCAGCCAGGTTGAAACTGTCGATTTGTCGGAAGCGTATCTGAAGGCGGCTGGAACGTTGGCACAAAAACGAGCGGCATTTGCTGCACATCGGCTGGCGGCGATACTGAGTGAGGAGCTGGGACGCTGAGTTGGCGTCATGTAGCCGTGACAATTGCGGAAGTTGAGCAAGGAAAAACTGGATAAGCCGCGATGAATCCATACGAACCACCTGAGAACAAAGACTCCCTGACCAGCCGCGTATCACAGAGATGGCAGTTGGTGGCGGGGGCATTCTTTTGCATCATGGGTTTAGCAATCACTATGGCTGGACGCATTCCGACTTTAGCCGGCATTGTGCTCTCACTGTTTCTGATCGCGATTGTGATCGGTGCTGCAGTAAGCAGGAGAGGCAATCGGCGTTGACAGACAATCCGTATGAACTGCCTGAGAACTCCGAACCGCATGAGACTCGGAACAGTACCCAATCCAAACGCACCAGCATGACATGGCCGATCGTTCTTTTAGTCGTGGCTCCAATCGCCAGTCATCTGATATATCTTTTAGTGGCGTTGTTTTGGCTGCAATGGCTGGTGAGATTATGACTCAACGGTCTGAAATACCACATCCATCCCCGAAGCGAATCGTTCACGCGATCAGATTTACGATTCGTGGCGACATCGACTCTTCATTCATTGTCTCGCCGCGTGATAGCGGCAACCTTTGTGTTCGGCTGATCAATTCACGCCGCACATGGTTACACGCATCAGCCGGTGACGCCGTGCTGCTGACACGGGACGGGAATACGGAACGCCAATACATCGAAACGGTTGAGCTGTACCGTGTCAGTCCGGCTGAAGAAAACGGAAGCCTCGTTCCATCTGCTTACGAGTGGTTGTACGAATCCTAGGATAAATAATGAGCAACAATTCCGAAAGACTTCCGAGCTGCTGTGTCGCATCGATCGACTGTGTGTGGCTCTCATCGCAACAAGCCCACTCCGCTCAACCCTGATCGTCACTTACCGCTCTCACTCCACACTCGCGAAGTCAAAGCCTTACTGGTTAGGCAATCAACTTCCACCGCTGAACAATTTCGTCATACAGTGAGTCGATTTCTTCCCATGGTTCCTCGGTCGAGAAGTAAATCACATTTAGTGCGCAATATTGATTGCGAAAGACAGCAACGCTCTGCATAGCATCCATCGCTTCCGGTTGCGACAGACGGTCACCGTTTATTAGCCGTTTTGCAGCCTCAATGACTAATTCCTTGATCGGATGTTCGAAACGATTGTCAAGATCTTGTAGCAAATCGAGTACTCTATCGGGCGTCACCGTCACACTCGCGGGAATCCGAGCTAGCTCATGTACGACCATGAAGGCAGCATTTGGCGAGATCGAGCAACCGAGGGCGATCAATCGCTGCGACTCCGCGCGATCATGGTACGGGAAATGACAATCGATCAGTGAGATGAACTCGGTTTCAGTCGCATCGCACAATGTTAATGGCCTTTCGAAGTTCGATCCGCGCGTCGCCTTCGATGCCGACACATGGATCAGGTGTTGAACTCTTCCGATTCGCGTTGTCGCGTGTGGTTGAGACTGCGGAACACATGCGACTCGTGAAGCGACGTTGCCTGCATGATACTCACAGGACGGCTGAGTGTCACCGGAATTGCGGCTGATGGCATAATCGTCTGGCATTGCCGAGCAAGTGGCTGGCGCGACAGGGATTACTCTCGCTCCAGCAACTCTGGTGCGACCTCGCTCCGCTTCGAGGAACCACCTGATGCGGCCCCGCACGTTAGGCGGTGAGACTGAGAAATAATTGAATTTCCAGTTGCGGACGGGAGTGCTTTTTTGTCAAGTCGATCGACAATCGTCGATCCTGAGCGATCCTGTGGGATCGATTTTTCCAGCCCAGCGGCAAAACTCGCTTCGGGCTGATTTTTTCACAATCTCGGTGTGGGGAGGGCATTCAGTCATGATATGCCCCTACGCGATTTCTGTCGGAATCACCGTTGTGTTGAATACTGGTGTCGAGATCCTTGGGACGGAGAATCGTATTATCGCTCCACCATGATACCGATCAGTCCCGTGGCAGTCGTCTCGTTGCCCTGTACCCAAGCCTGCAAGTTGCTCGGGCCCCAGGCGCTCACAGTATCGAGCTCGCCGTTCAATCCCAGCCGCTCCAGCAGATCGGAGATAATGACCGACGAGAAATCCCATGCAACAACGACTTCGGTCAAGCCGACTAAGACCAGTGCCTTCCCGCTGAACGTTTCAGGCAAGGAATTGGGCAGGTCAATGACCCAGTCCGGAAATTCCGGTAGCGCCACCGTGTTCAATAGAAGTTCCATCCCTAGATCCTTCAACCGTACTCGCAACTTCACGAAGCTTCTCCATCTGCCGAACAGTTGTGATCACCAAGTTCGCGAAGGCGATCAACCACAGGTAAACGATAGCACCACGAACCTTGGTGCATCACTTTGGTACGCCTGTCATGGGCGTATGACTGGTGGGGATGCCGTTTCCAGTGTTGGAATCCAGCCCCCTGTACAACAACGACGATCCTCGGAGGAGGCAGTCTACCAACCGCGATTCCAATAGTGCAAGTACGAGACGAGGCCAACTGCGGTGACGGTGCAGTCGCGGAATTCGGTGGGTTGTCTTATGCGGCGTTCCAGTAGGATTTCCAGGGGTCGCTGTACCTGAGTGAGCAGAGGCCGGCCAGGGCGAAGTTTCGATATCGAAGCGTTTTGACATCAGAACTCCCTTATACTTTCCATCGAACAGGCTGCCGCGCTTCTCCGCAGGGTCGGTGCTCAGTGGATCGCTTCATAACTGTGTGGCCCAGGTCGCCCCTTTGATGACGCCATGGTTCATATAGGCCGTGTCACTGGCCATGATTCCTTGTCCTTCGCTCAGTAAAAATTCCCCGGCGAGCCAGTCGCGAGGGGCGGCGTCCCGCACGTAGAGTGCGCGAATCTCTTGGGAACTCAGCAACCGATTCCAGATCCTGACTTTAGTAATGCCACCCAAGAAGCAGCTCTTGTTCAACTCCTGAGCACCGATCCGCAACGGTGCGGGGCCGTGGAGGGGATTGATCACGACCTGTTTTCCGTCACGGGTCATGATCGAGCAACCGCAGGTCGCCGGACCACGGTAGGTGTCGCAATCGACGTACTCGCCGTTGCAGTAGAGATAAGTGTGTGTGCGGTCCACCATCGCGACGATTAGTCGCCATGCACCCACCTCGACCGGAGTGGGTGGTTGCACATAACTGCCAACCCCGAGGCCGCCCTGAGGGTTGAAGACGTAGAAGCTCGTTCGCTTGGGACGCGGCGGATCTTCGTGAGGCGTGTGCAGGCTATACATGCGGCAAACCCATTCTTGGGTACCGTCGCAATGATTCCCTTCGCCCTTGCCGAGCCAGTGGACGTATTCCCGTTCGCTTTCCGTTGTGGGAAAGTCATCGATATCGGCGCGGAGCCAGGCTGCAACCGTGAACTCCCACGTGTGATCGACGCTGTAGCAGCGCAGATTCGGAATCTGGACGTAATCATCGATTCCGTCAAAGCTTAGGTAGTGGTCGCCAGGTTGCGGCGCTGCATTGTTCGGCATGGTAATTTCACCGAAGTGATGAGCAGGTTCTCACGCTCTTCTCCGGCCTTTATGAAGGTGAGTCAGTGGATGGAAGAAGGTCGAATATCAATGAAAGATACATTGGCTGTGCGCTAGGTAGATTGAGCCGTAGCGGCCACGAAACTTGTGAATGACCTGGGTCATTTTGGGACCTCGACGTTTGGGCGTCAGTTCGCAAGTGCTTTTGCGATATCGACTAGCGACTTCGTCCAATTGGTAAACGAGCCCGAAAAAAGTTCAATTGACGTCCTGTCACCTCGGTTTTGCTTTAGTCTAACTGATTCATTTGGGTTCAAACAGATCGCGGGCTCGGCGCCGCCGCAAGGACCATCTGCAGCAAGTCCTACTCTTGACAAATATTGCCGAGTTCTAATTCGGCTGCTGCCGAACCACTTCGGTGCCGGCTGCGTCCAGTGCGGAAAAGGAATCGTGTCATGCCGAACTGGAAACGCTGGCCCGATGCCCGACTAAATGAAAAGTTTGCCGAGATCGAGCACCCCGATCGTATCGTGTACCCCGACCTCGACGATGGCTCGCCATCCTTTCGAATGGTCAGACTTATTGAGTACACTGTTCATCTCCGCGAGCTTCAGTAAACTTGTGCATGATAATATCGTCAGTGGATTCTATCGTTTACATACCGTGATAGAAACAAGCAAACGACTGGTGCTTTTGACGATTTGTCCCTGCCCCCCGCAATGCGTGATGCCGGAAATCGTACCCTGCTTTTTGCCACCATAGATTTCTCATTGAGTGTGAACGCTTGACCGGCAATTGGACGCTCTACGGCCGTGTTTCTGGCTCGTGAATCGCCCAAGTGCCGCATTCATCGTGGTTCCAAACAAGATTCGACAATAAACACTCACAAGTTTTCGATGCGTCGGTGCCGCTCATGTGGCGCACACCGGAGCAGTGCGTGAACCAGTTTGGACGCTCAGGTCTGGGCGACCGACGCGCGCTGGAGCAGGTATTCGCAGCGTCCGTCGGTGTGACCGACTCAGGTTGCCGCCATGCGAAGGATCGGGGTTGTCGTGGACACGAACCGGCGCGCTCATTCCGACAGCCACGTCGCCGGCGCGAGTGTTCGCGAACTTGTTCCTGGAAGGTTGTGCCGACGAACTTCAGACCCAGGTGCGTCGTTCTGAAGACTGCCGCTTCATCCTTGATGACGTGCGTGATCAGACGAACCTGCTGCGAGCCGACCGGGCTTCCGACGCTCGCGACAAACTTGACGATTACCTGGCCAGTGTGCGTGAGTTGGAACAGCGCCTCGTCACCAATGAAAGCTGGGCCAGAACTCAATAGCCGGAGGTGGATGTGGAACCGCCAACCGACATTCCGAATGCCGCAGACCTGATCGGTCGAACGAGACTGCTGATTGACCTGACTCATGTGGCGATGCAAACGTATTCAACGCGGCTGATCAAAATCATGCTGGCTGGATCCAGCTGCGCATCACAAATTCCTGGCGACTTCGCTACCACTTGAGTCAAGTTCATTCATGGATTGACTTGAATTGGAGCAACCCATGTCGTCGCCGTCAAAGGCCGGGGATTATTCAGGCCGCCACCAGTGACAACGATCTTACCGCAAATAATCTCGGCAGAAGGTGCCAGGAGTTTTTCCGGCATCGTTCCCACCACTTGCCACGTGTCTTCTTTGGCGTCGTATTCAAGAATGTCACCGACAACGTTATGCGGCGGTGTCGAGCTGTTACATCGTCCGCCGAAGATCAGGATGTGGCTCTGATAAATAATTGTGCTTGATTCAAAATGGCTGCGGCCATCGGGCAGACTGGCAACCTCGCTCCACTTGTTCGTGTCCGGATTGAAGCGATGACAGGAATCCACGTCGATCTGGGTCTTGTCATGCCCGTGATCACCACCCAACGCATAAATCCTGCCATCGAGCACCGCTGAGCTGACATGTCCACGCGGGTCGGGTAAATCCGCTTCTCGTTTCCAGGCGGTGCCACCGTCGAGTGGCAGACTCCAATGCTCGCCCGCATTCGTGTCACGATCCGCTTTGTAGCCGCCAAAGTAATGCAACTGGCGTCCCAGCACCGCGAGGCCGCCTCCCGCGCGTGGTTCGGGCAGCGGTATTCCGGCGGTCCAGGTATCGGATGTCACATCATACTTCCAGACTTCATCGGTGACTGGACCTGGATGTTTCCCTTTAAAACCACCAGCGAACCAAATCGTCGTCCCGTCGATGGCCGGATTGAGATGAGTCAGCCCCGCTGGCATGTCCATTTTTCGGAGCCATAAATCTGTCACAGGATCGTAAACATCGACTTGAGTTGAGGCACCAAGATCCTCGGTGAATCCACCGAACAGATAGAGCTTGTCATTCACCACGGCCGTCGGTGATTCGACACGATTGAAGGGCGACGGCGCAGCCATCTTCCATTCCAAAGCCGGCCAAATACGACGGTCTGATCCGGCGGCAGGCTCAGCGGTTTGCCCCATCGAAGCGACGCTCATCGAAATTACGACAAGCACCGGGAAAGAAATGGATCGCATCGTTTCAAACTCCCTGGTCTGACGCAGCGATGTCATGAAACGATCGTTACGTGTTATTGATTACTGCAGAATTCCAGACTTTGGTTCCGGGCGAGTTGCCTGAACATCATCTATCTGGACACGCTTAACACCGCCGGAACAGAGGTCATCTTTAAAGCGGGAAGAGTCACCAGCCCTTGCGCGTCGACCTGACCTTCGCCTTTGGTTTCGCCGAAGGTCCAATGAAACGTCACTCCGGGCCTGAGCTGAAAGTGCTGCATACGTCGCAGGGTGACGTCGGCACAGGCTTCTTTCGGAATCTCAAACTGTGTCTTCAAGTCCGTTGCTTTCACGAGGGAAAGGAAGATTTCAATTTTCTCCGCCGAGTCACTGATGTTCTGCCAGCGAAAGAACGCGTTGACCTGCCCGGCCGCCAGGTTCTTCAAATCATCCGGCCATGGAAGTATCGAGTTGCAGGTCGCGTTCGTGAAGACCGCATAGGCCTCATTCTTTTTGATATTCAGCCAGTCGAGCGAATCGATAAGATCGTTGACCTTTGCGATCTGCGCCGAGTTGTTGGCGTGTCCGAACGGTCCCCAATAAAAGCAGAGCGAGTATTTTCGATCATTCATCGCCTTCACAAACCGATCGTGTCCTGCAGACCAGCCATCGTTCGCCGCGGAATAGTCGATGCAAACCGGAGGATCAGGCAACGAGACGTTTTCAGGAACCGACTGCGGCAGAAAGTACATGCGCTGAGAAACGTGCTCAATTCCGGCCGGAACGTTCGCTTTGATTGCTGCAAACACATCACCGTGGCGCATCCCGATTCCCAGTGTCCCACTGCCGCCCATCGAATTGCCGCAGAGGTAAACGCGGTTCGGGTCGATGTCATATTCCTGAATCGCCCACTTCACGGTATCGATCACGCGTTTCTCCACAGGCGTCGTGTCACCGCCGGAATTCTTTTTGATCAGGCCCTGATCACCTTCGTGCATTCCGCCCCACCACCAGTCCTGAGCCTGATGTTTGCGACAATCAACATACAGTGCGTAGTGATCGTCGGGAGCACGATAGATGTCGTGATTGCCGACGGTTGATGTGCAGTTCACACACGAAATCACGTCGTGCCCCGCCGAATGCAGCACCACATACAGCGGAGCCTGCTTGCGATCCCGCGTGGGATGAATCACGACGAACGTGTCCCGCTGAGGAGTCGCATATCCCCATTCCGGCTTCACTCCTGCCTCAAACGTCTCCATTGCCCGCCCGCTGATGACGGCGTCTTTGGTCGCATCCTTCGTCGGCCCCCACGCGGTATCCTGTGCATGAAGCGTGGACGAGATCAGCAGCAACAGAACAAGTCCGGTGGTTTTCATTTTGGTACCTCGGAGTGATATGTTTAGATTTGCTCGGCAGACGGATTTGTGAATTTGGTCCGCAGGACGTTCGCCGGGATCGTGGGAACGTCGCTCAAATTTGCTTGTCCCTCGCTCTGGCGAACGTGGCTGCAACTGCGGACTCAACACAAACCAAATCTGCAGTCAGGCGTGGGTAGATTCGTCTGACGATAGGAAATAGAACTCGACGATTGTAAACTTTCCGCAACACTGCGAAGCATAGGCGAACCAACCCTCCACCACATCCCACCGGAAAAAAAGTGATGCCTGGTCAAATCAATCGTCGTCAATTCGTGCGCAACGCAACCGCTCTGGCGGGTGCTGGAGTTTGGTTGTCGTCGGAATCGCCTCGCGCCTTGGGTAACTCGCCAAACGAGCAAGTGAATGTCGCCTGTATCGGAGTCGGCGGCAAAGGCTCCAGCGACACGGACGGGGCCGCAAGATATGGACAGATCGTCGCGATCTGCGACATCGACGACCAGCGGCTGAAGCAGAAGGCGAAGCAATATCCGGATGCAAAACTGTTTCATGACTACCGTGAATTACTGAGCGCGATGGGAGACAAGGTGGACGCGGTCACCGTCAGCACGGCCGACCACACACATGCCGCAGCCGGAGTACGCGCGATGCGGCTGGGAAAACACGTGTACTGTCAGAAGCCGCTGACACATTCGGTTGCTGAAGCTCGACTGATGCGAGAAACCGCGCGAGAATACAATGTCATCACACAGATGGGCAATCAGGGAACGGCGCACGATGGCTTTCGGGCCGGTGTTGAGCTGATTCGCGGCGGTGCCATCGGAGATGTGCAAGAAGTCCATGTGTGGACCAACCGGCCCTATTCTGACTGGAAAGCCGGAAAGATGTACTGGAAACAGTCTCCTCAGATCACCAGCCGTCCGCAGGAAACGCCGCCGGTTCCGGAACATATCAAGTGGGATCTGTGGCTCGGCCCGGCACCAGAGCGGCCTTACAACCCGATCTATCTTCCGCACGACTGGCGTGGCTGGTGGGATTTCGGTACCGGCGCATTGGGCGACATGGCGTGCCACACCACAAATCTTCCCTTCATGGGTTTGCGGCTTGGACTGCCGACGCGTGTGCATGCTGAAAGCAGCGAAGTGAATTCAGAAACCTATCCTTCGTGGGCCACGATCACTTATGAGTTTCCGGCTCGAGGCGACATGCCGCCTGTGAAATTAATCTGGTACGAAGGCTCCGAAAACGGTAAGCGAAATCTTCCTAAGCTGAAATTTCCTGGCAGTCAGGAACCGACCGACAGCGGTTCTCTGCTGGTCGGCGATAAGGGACGGCTCTATTCACCAGGTGATTCCGGTGACGTGCAGCAACTGGAGATCGCCGGTCAGGTAAAAACGCCAGAGAAGTCTATCGAACGACTGGGCAATGACGCCGGGCCGGACGAGAACCAAAAACGTGAATGGATCCGCGCCATTCAAGGCGGATCGGCGCCGCTCAGCAGTTTTGATTACGCATCTGTGTTGACCGAAGCCATGCTGCTGGGGAATGTCGCAATCCGCACTGGAAAACCGATTGAATATGACGGCGAGAAAGGCGTGATTACCAATCATCCGGACGCGGCCAGTCTGGTTGCGCCAGCGCCTCGCAAAGGATGGGAAGTCTGACGGCCGCTCGCCATGCTGTGGGAATTTTTGATTCTCCGACGGTCTTGGCACGCCGGCTACTGGTAGTTCGGGTGTGAGTAGAGGGTCTGGAGGGGCAAGCTGCACGTGCTGACGCTGTCGACGATTTTCCTGCCTGATGCGGGCATCGAGAACTTCACCACGCTGGCTCTGGAACACACCAGAGACATTCGGGGCATCCTGCAGCCAATATGGCTGCGCCGGGACATTTATGAACCCACTACGAAGCGGCCGGAAAAGGTCGATCACAACGCCATCACTGGCGAAGAACTTCGCGAGCGGCACGCGGAACATTTTCAGAAGATGGACGACCACATCCGTGAACTCAACCAGAAATACGACAAGACGGTCCTGTACATCGCCCCGGCACCTCAGGCGGTCATCGCGCTTCGCGAGAAGATCATTGCCGCTGAGACACCTGGCTTGATGGTCCAGGAAGATCTCTTCACGGATGAACTTGGCCACGGCAAACCGCCGTTGATGGCATTGGTCGGCTATGTCAACTTCGCCACGATGTATCGCCGCAGTCAAATCGGCTTGCCTGTACCGGAAATCCTGAAACAAGCCAAACTCGGAGATCAGAAGGAACTCCTCAATCAATCGCTGGAGGAACTGGCATGGAACGCCGTGATTGAACACCCGCTGAGCGGTGTGAGCCGGTAACTTTTGCTCAGTTGCGTTCGCCAGAATGTGGCAATCCACGCCGGGTTGATACCACGTCTCACCACGCTCTGGCGCATGTGGCTACGGTCCTGTGATTCCTGAACATTAATGTTGGATGACTATTCCACAGGACCAGGAACGCCGAACAACTAACGACCGCCAATGCGACTTCGTTTTGTTATTGCGATCAGCGAAGATCAGTCATCGCGACGGTGACAACTTACGATCACCCCGGCAACACGATTGCTAATCGCGACGGCGGTTGCTGCAATGAGTCGTGTGACCGAATACCATTCCGGTGAAATTGTCTTGTCCAAATACGAAATTGAGCGCTGGGTTATGAGGAAAATTCTTTTGGCTGGTTTTTGGACATCGGGTCTTCGAAATTGGATTCTGGTTGCAACTGCATTTGTGCTTTTCAACGCACCTGTTCGCGCTGAGGACAAGACAGACGTCACATCTTTGGTCGCTGCCGCAATTAAGGACGGCAACATTTCCATTAACGCGAGTAACGAAACATTCGGCGATACTGCCCCGGGTGTTCCAAAGAAGCTTTCTGTCGAGTACCGCATCGGTGATGAACAGCTCAAGTGCGAGACAAGCGAAAACGGAAAGATCGAAATCACGGCACCGAAAGGCCAAAAACTTGTCATCATAAAGGCCATCTATGGTCCTGCAGATGGTTCAAAGCCTGTCAACATCGAAGACGCCGCTGAAGTTCTGGATACGCTGCCCGGCTTCACGATCGAACACATTCTAAAAGCCGATGCCAAAGTGAATGGCTCATGGATTTGTCTGGCGAAAGATCCCAAAGGACGACTGCTGCTCGGCGGTCAGAAGGAACAGCCGATCACGCGCTTGACAATTGAGGACGGAAAGGTTGCTGGGCAGGAAATCCTGAACATCCCTGTGAGCGAAACGATGGGGATGTTGTTCATCGGAGATACGCTGTACGTGAGTGGCAGCGGCAGTCGCGGCTTTGCACTGTATCGCTGCAAAGACACAAAGGGTGACGACAGCTACGACGATGTCGAATTTCTTCGAGAATGGCAGGGTGGCAGCGGCGAACATGGTTCACATGGCCTCGTCCTTGGTCCGGACAATATGCTCTACGCCGTATGCGGCAATTTCACGGCGGTACCGAAGGATTTGATCTCCAGTTCGCCGCATCGCAACTACGCGGACGATCTGGCGATGCCTCGTATGGAAGACGGCAACGGCTTCGGTGCTGGCGCGAAACCGCCCGGCGGTTATGTTGTACGAATGGATCTGGACGGACAGAACATTGAATT
>Ga0138256_10001670_pt1 | contig 23866 bp, 17 predicted proteins | sample KNB2016incub_MG_FD_105486 | JGI IMG/M metagenome (GOLD analysis project Ga0138256, IMG submission 105486) | Active sludge microbial communities from wastewater in Klosterneuburg, Austria - KNB2014incub_MG | ecosystem: Engineered > WWTP > Activated sludge > Unclassified | place: Austria... | reverse complement strand
GGTAATGAACTAATGAAACCCAATTATTCTCAACTCGTCTCGAAAAAAGAAGTAAGTATCCTTAAAAAAGCTATCCCTAAAATACTTGTTATAGATGATGCTGGGTACCAATTCGGGATCAAGCTGCAGGAAAATAAATGGAAGTCATTTGGAAAGTACGACTGGATAATCCTTAAAATGACCGGGAAAGTTGCCAGTGATGATCTTTGGACAGAATTAATAAAAAAATATTCTAATAAATTAATTGTAATTTTATCAGCTGCAGAAATGCGGGGAGAAGACCATCAAATTGCCAGAGGAACTTCATGGGAACAAACAATTGAAGATACAAGAAATGTTTTATTAACTGCACATAACATTTTTAATCTTACAAAGTGCAGACATTTAATAATAAGTTACAATAATGACGGTGTTCTTTGGCTGAATAAAGAAAATCAAAAAACAGAGGCAAGACTCTTGTGTGATACCACTCGTGCTGAAAATGAATGGTCTGAAAATTTTCCCGGAAAATCATTTGGATATTTATCATGCTTAACTTCTGCAATTACTTATAATCTTATCGGTAAAGGAAAAAAATTAAATACTTCCGATTTTATAAACGGAATTGAAGGTGGTTTGTCAGCTATGAGAAATCTTCTTGAATTCGGTCACGGGGATGCTAAAAATATTCCAGCAGGTTTTCCTTTTGAGAGAATTTCAGACGAAATACTTACTCCACATCACTCTCTTTCTTGTTTTACTATTCCCTGGCCTAATACTAGTAATGTAAAAGGAAATAACAAATGGATGATCACAGAAATGCTTCAGCGTTCACCATTAATGAAAGAAAATGTTTCGCTTATTGGTCTTGCCAGACAAGTCATTTTGTACGGTACAAAAATACTGGATTATGTACCACATGCAAAATTCAGGAAACATGCAACGGCAGACCGTCTGGAAATTGAATCTCTAAGGAGTATAAGACATTTCATGATGAATTATCGAAATAGTCTGAATGTGAACAAACCTATTTCCTTTGGAGTTTTTGGTCCACCCGGCGCAGGAAAATCTTTTGGTGTAAAACAATTAGCTTTTGAGATCTTTGGTGAAAACAGCTGGCTTGAATTCAATTTATCACAGTTTACTACCGGCAGTTTACAAGAATTACATGGTGCATTTCATCAGGTGAGAGATAAGGTGCTTGCTGGAATAACTCCTGTAGTATTTATTGATGAGTTTGATTCAAAACATTATGAATGGCTTCAATATCTTTTGTCACCAATGCAGGACGGAGAATTTCAAGAGGGACAATTGACACATTCGATTGGTAAATGCATTTTCATTTTTGCCGGTGCGACAAGTTACTCTTTTGATTCATTTGGTAAATTTAATGATGATGAATATGGCAATAGAGCAAAAGAACATTTTGTTTTAAAAAAAGGTCCGGATTTTAAAAGTAGGCTTGATACATATCTTGATGTATTTGGTCCAAATCAAAGACAGAAAGTTAGCGAGAAAAATGTTCCAGATCCAAATGATAATTCATTCTCATTAAGAAGGGCTATTTTTATTGCTTCAAAGATCAAATACGATTCTTATTTACCTGCTAAGGTTGATCCGGGCCTTATAAATGCATTGTTGTGCATTCCGAAATATATTCATGGTGCCCGTTCTTTAGACAAACTTTTAACTTTGCTCCAATCTCTTGATAGATCAGGATTAGAACGAACTCGAATTCCGGCAGACAGTCAATTATCCGTTTATGTCGATCCGGTTGAATTTAACAGACTACTTACTGAACCCGGAAAAAACAAAAGTGACATTCCAATTGAAGAAATTGCAATAGCTATTCATATTTATTGGTTGAAATTAGCCGGTAAATTGAAAAAAGGAACTACAAAAGAGTTTGATAAATCATTTGAAAAGCTGGATGAAGAAGCGAAAGAAGATAATCGTGCTGCTGCGAGAAGAATACAGGAAATACTCGCAGCTGTAAATTTAAAAATTGAAAGATTTAATAAATCTAATCGATTATCGAATGCAAAGAAACAGTTAATAAAAAAGCACATTGAATTTCATATTGAATTGCTTTCTGCACTTGAACATAATGGATGGTGGATGCAGCGTATAAACTCCGGCTGGACTTATGCTGTGAAAAGAGATAATAAAAAGAAACATCACCATCTTCTGATCCCTTACTCCAAATTGCCAAATGTTGAAAAAGAAAAAGACAGAGAATCAGTAAGAAATTTTCAGAAAATTCTTGAGTCTAAAGGATTTCAGATCAACTGGATATAATAATTTTTTAAATTAATATATTGTAAATTTTTAGAAAACAATAAACTTTATATATTCTAATAAAATTATGATTTTCAAACTTAAAAATATTTCTAAAATAGTACTTCACTTTCGTATCAAGAAATTAAAGTCACTACTAAACTACAATATAAATATAGCAATTAAGCCTTTGACTTTTTTCAAAATTGTAAATAATATGTAAAGGTGTTAAAAATGTTACGTATTTGATTAGTTTCATTCTACAAGTAATAGGAAAGAAGAATTAACTTATTTATATAAAAAAAGAAGTTTGACGACAGACCACAAAGGTCAAAACATTCAAACTTCTATATCGGATAAATCCGATAATACAAACATATCAAACCAAGATCATTAAATCAAGAAAAAGACAGCTATATAAAAGAAAAGCCGCACACAGAACACAATGTTCCGAATCTACGGCTTTTGTCAGCCGAAGCCGACAATACAAACATATTAAATCATGATGATAAAATCAACATACCGGACCTACTTGTATTAAAACTACTGAATTGTATATGCAAACGACTACAGATGATTTAAGAAAAGCTGTTAAAACAATTATGATCTAAAAAGTAAATGGAGTTTCTTTCAAACAATTACTCAATTTACTATTCATCATGCTCATCGCTAAGATTCTTAATACTACCATCTTTTCCAAATACCTTTACTCTATCTGATCTTGTAATTATCAGGAGACCCATGAAGCTTACATAAAACCCAGCACCTTTTACTGGTTTTGACATTTCCTCTTCGTTTTCTCCACTTGAATTACATATCCCTACACTTGCAAAATATGGAGTAGCTCCATTTTTATCAGCATGTTTAATCATCTCAAAATGAGTTGATTCTTCAAGCACACCTTTGTTTGGATAACAATCTGTTCTAACTGCTATAAAAGCTTTAGTACCATCTTTACTAGCTATTATCTGTGGATTATATTTTAAATCGGTGTTTACACTGATAATTTCATATCCATCTTTTTTCAAATATTTAAAAACAACTTCAATTCCAAAATCGTGAATTTCATCTTTAGTCATTAATATTGATTTATCCATAATTTGAATATTTTAGTTAACTTTCATTTTTATTTTCTTTCATTTAAAATAGCTGGAATATTTTCAAATATATAATCAAAAGCCTAACTGAATAAATCTGTGGATATTAATTAATTGTAGTTTTAAACTTAAAATTAATTTTCTATTTTGTGTAAATATTTCACACAGAATAAAAAAAGCTTTAATCAAAGGCTAAAAATCAACTTTTTAATTTTTATAAACCTATGTCAGGCTTGAAAAAATATGATATCCGTAATAGTGTACCGTTTAATTTTAACTATACTACAGAAAGCCAAAAGATCAGAGCAACCGCTGATAAATTATTGAATGTAATAAATGCAAAGACGGGCAAGAAAGATGATGTTTATCTTGAATTAATGGTTAAATTTCTTTTGAATATTTATATGGGCTATATGAATGCAAAAATGACTAGGATAAATCTCCGCCCTAAGTACTATTCGAATATCCCAAAAAGATACCGCCATGAAACTGAGTCTTATGCTGCTGTAAAGAAAATTGTAAATTCTCTAGAATCACATGGCTATTTAAATGTCAGCAAAGGATTTAAAATCTTCTCAAACAAAACCGGCAGGTTGACTGCGTTGGAGCCTACTAATAAATTGATTAATGAAATCAAGACTATCCAGCGGAAAGATTTCATAGTAGAACCGCCCAAGGAAACTATTATCTTAAGAGACGACAAGAAAGGACCTAAAGACTACATTGATTCTGCAGACACAAAAAAATGGCGGGCTGAACTTAAGAAATACAATGACTTTATAAAAAAACAAGATTTAACCTTGAGTGGGCTAACCAAGTCAGACATTGAAGAAAACAGTGAATATTTCCGAAACTACGATTTGGTGGATACTACAAATTTGCAGAACCTAAGTAGTTCAAGTTTTAGCAACATACAATTACATTACTTTTATATGTGCCGCGTGTTTAATAAAGACTTCAAACACGGGGGTAGATTCTACGGAGGCGCAGAAACCCTACCGTCTGCAATCAGGCGGTTTATTAAAATAAACGGTTCTAGTACGGTTGAACTTGACTTTGCTAGCTATCAGATCCGTATGTTGTATCACAAGTCCAAAGTGGATTACACACAAGACGCCTACTCTGCTTTAGTTACACCGGGTAGCATATACACCCGGGAGATTTACAAACTCGTAGCTTTGATTATTTTGAATGCAGAAGACAGAGAAGCCGCTATAAAAGGGCTTAGGAAAAAGTTCATTGCCCTGGGACTTTTACCTTCAGCTGAAACTACAAATGTGAAAATTGAAGCGTTGATTGACAACCTTATTACACACCACACCCGGATCATTAAATATTTCTTTAAAGGTAAAGGTCTTAAATTGCAGTTTATAGATTCACAGATAACTAATGAAATTCTTCAGCATTTCACCAGCAAGAAAATCCCGGTGCTTTCAGTACATGATTCATTTATAATTGAGTCTAATTACAAGGACGATCTGAAAAAAATTATGATTAAGAAGTACAAAGACAAGTTCAAATACAAACCGCAAATTACTTAATCCAAAAAACACTAAATTTCACTAGGTTAAAGGTTTTAAAGGTTTTTTGTATTAATATAGTTTTATAATTATTCTAATGATTTTATTATTTTTATTTATAATATTATAATTATTATATCTTATTAGAGTAAGGGAACGTTTTGCCCTATATATTGCGTTTTTGGGTTGGAATCGCACAAAAAATCATGCAAAAATTACCTAGCGCTTGTGTATTATATACAGCTATTTTACAGCCGGTAGAAGCAAAAAAAGGGTTGCCACTCAATAGTAGCAACCCCCTTTGGTTTAATCAGGCGTGTTTAAGCCTTTATGAACAAGTAAAAACGCAACCCCTGCTATTTTTCTGTAGATCATGGGGGTGGGTATCTATTGATGCCCCATGCACTTCTTCCCTGTATAATAAATCTCTAAAAACTTGTCCAACTTCCTGGATATTTTTTACTCTGTATAATTCTGTCCAACTTCCTGGATATTGTAATATTATAAGTATGGAACTGTAAGCAACCTTATAGTAGCCAACCCCTCTTGTCAAAATTATTGTAGTGTATTCCTTTGCCTGTTGTAGAAACATGTTTTTCCTAAAGCGGAGTCATATCCGATAATGAAATGGTCATTAGCCAGAATTGCTGACCTTGCTTTGTTTTTTCCGTTTGTCAATTCTTCAGAATACAATAAAAAGTCATGCAGGATAAGCTCTCTCAGCGCGGCTTTAATTGTATTCGCCGGAATTTTTGCAATCCTGGATATTTCAGAAACATTGATTTCCATCGGTTTTGAAAATAGAAACTGATACCGATCATCAAAGTCATATCTCTCCATACGATTCTTCAGATACAAAAAAAGATAGAGACTGAAATAACATTTGAACGGAATTGTATATAACAGCGGATTAAATTCCTGACTACACTTCATATAAAAATCTTTAAGCACAGGTTCTTTAAAATGTGTTTTCTTCTTCTGACGGAATTTCTTGATTCCTTCCTGGCATTCTTTTTCTTTTAGTCTGTACAGCAATCTAAAATCAGATTCAGTTATTAAAACAGTGCGCATTATCCTCCTTTCTTTTCAAGTGATCTCTGATATCATATATTTCTATAAGATGAGGGTGTATTGAATGTGAAAGCTTGTTTAAGCTGTCTCTGTATTGTAAATCTTCTTTAGAGATCTCCTCTCCATTCTTCAGCTGATTTAACAATTCATTTTCAACATTAAAAAACTCTTCTACGATTTTACTGTCAAAATTTATATCATCCGGTGGATACTGGTTCAGCTCCCATATGAGCTTTGTTAATTTGTTCATTTTTTTATTTGTTTAATTTGTAAAATATTTGATAGCATTTGAAATTCTAACAGGCAAATACTGACCAGTTTATTCCGATCATGTTGACTGTTGTTATATACTTAAATATCATTTGACAAATTGATAAACAAACATCCAAATCAAAATCAGGATAAAAATATTAAAAACCTCAGTAGAATAGGCAAACCCAACAAATGTCCTGCTTGATTGTCTAGATTTCCTATTTTAAACACCTGTTTTTATAACGAAGCCCTGCTATTCCGACAGAGATCGCCGGGGTGGCTTCCCTGTGAAGCGCCAGCGCCTGTCCCGGAGTATAAAAATATTTTTTGATATCTGTCGATTTCCTGGATAAAATATTTTTATTTTTTTTGGAATTTTACCCTCTGATTTCAGGAAATATAGGTTGACTGGAAAAAACTTGAAAACGGATGACTACTAGGGGTGGGTTCCTGTGTGGTGTAACTTGCACTCTCTTCACCTATCCAAAAATTGTTTTTAGTGTAGTTGTAAACCTGGAAAAATTTTTATAATTTTTTTTTGAGAAAAATTTCGATTTCTTGGAAAATGTTATTGTAATTTTATTCCAAGATTCTAAGCAATAATTTAATTTTAATTCCTTCAATCCATAATATTCTCCTCTTTTTCCTTTTCATTCAAAAGTATATAAATGAAAAATTTAATTATGATACGAAATTGCAATATAAATTAAATTTATATCTGTTATATTTGTAATGTTGACTATAATATGTCAATCAAATCTGAATATTTATATAAAGTATGGAAAAATTAACATTCTCAGGACATGAAACCTTTAGTTGTAAGCAGTTTTGGCTATATAAAGGATATAATTTTATAAAGGATAAAAAAGATTTTAAGTCACCGGATTCTGTAATTGATCTTGGCGTTGGGAAAAACATGGTTGCTTCAATTAAATTTTGGATGAAAGCTTTTGATCTTATAGATATAGAAAACAATCTCAATGAATTATCAGAAAAACTATTTAGTAACAATGGAATAAATGTTACTGGATATGATCCTTATTTAGAAGATATTGGAACTGAATGGCTATTACATTATTATTTAGTTAAATCTAAAAAAGCATCAATTTATAATCTTGTCTTTACAGAATTCAGAGTAGAAAGACCTGAATTTTCAATTACACATCTTCATAATTATTTAAAACGAAAATGCGAAGAAGTTTCTCCTAAGTTTTATAACGAATCCACTATAAAAAAAGATATTAGTGTTTTTTTAAGGACGTATATTAATATTAAGGATGGCAAAGTCAAAGTTGATGAAGATTACTCATCTGTATTCCAAGATTTAAATCTTATTTCTCGAATAAAATCAAAAAATTTTGATGGTATGAATATTGAATATTTTAAGATAGAAAATCAAAGCAGAAAAGAACTTTCTCCTCATTTATTTTTATTTTCGATTTTAGATAATGAGAATTATGGAAAATCAATAAATTTAAATCAAATATTTGAAAATGAATCAAGAATTTTTGTAATAACAAAAGAATTTACCCAGCAATTATTAAATAAATTATCTAGTGAAGATTTTTATAAAGATTCAATTTCTTATTCTGAAACTGCGGGAACACAACTTTTGCAATTCAAAAAAGATTTAAATAAATGGGATGTTTTAAATAATTATTATAAAGATAATGCTAGAATATAGAGTTACCTCAGTTTATGCTAATTATAAATATAGGATATTATGAATGATAATAATTTTACTACCTCAGTTAATATAATCAGAGATACTGAAAAGACTATTAATTATATTCCAACTGAAAACACAAAAATTGTTTTCCAAACTATTACTGATAATTATTTAAAGGGTCAAAGAGCTTTTTATATAATTGGAAATTACGGCACCGGTAAATCTTCATTTTTATGGGCTTTAGAACAAACTTTAAATAAAAATAAAAAGTATTTTAGTGATAAGAATAAATATTTTACTGGAGATAATCAATTTGAATATTTTCCCGTAGTTGGCGAATATTCCTCTTTGATAGAATATTTTACAGAAATATTAGGAACTAAATATGACGAAAATCTTAAAATTAAAACTATTCTTAGTGGATTAGAAAATAAATTAAAAATACTAAAAAAGAATAATAAAGGATTACTTATTCAGATAGATGAATTTGGAAAATTCCTTGAGTTTGCATCACAAAATAACCCACATCAAGAAGTTTATTTTATCCAACAATTATCTGAATTAATTAATAATAGCAATTACAATTCTTTAATGATAATCACACTTCATCAGGATTGGGATTCTTATGCTGTTGAATTAACAAAATCGCAAAGAGATGAATGGAATAAAATAAAAGGAAGATTGCTTGAAATACCATTCAACGAACAAATCGAAACATTACTATTACATGCTGCTGAAAGAATAAAAGTAGATAAGAAAATATTCCTGGAAAATAAAAATTTCGATGAACTGCTAAAATCTTGTTCGGAATTAAAAGCATTCTCATTTGGAAAGTTATATGAAAAACAAACAGCAACAAAATTACTTCCTTTTGATTTATTGTCAGCATCGATTTTAACTCTGTCTTTACAAAAGTATGGGCAAAACGAAAGATCTTTATTTACATTTATTGAATCCGAAGACAAGAATTCTATAAATCAATTTGATAATTCGAAGAATCCTTTTTATAATATAAGTTGTGTTTATGATTATATAAGTAATCATTTATACTCTTACTTAATTTCAAAAAACAATAAAGATTATACTCAGTGGTTAGCTATAAAATTAGCTCTTGAGAGGTTAGAAAGTATAACTGAATTAGATTATTGGGATACTTCTAGGATTATAAAAACAATTGGATTATTAAATATTTTTGCTCTAAAATCTGCAAAAATTAATAGAAACTTTTTAGAAGTTTATTCAGAAGTTAGTTTAGATGTAAAAGATCCAAAGAAAATAATTAAATTACTTGAAGAAAAAAAAATAATTAGGTATTTAGAATTTGCTTCTAAATTTGTATTGTTTGAAGGTACTGACATAGATATTGAACAAAGTATTAGAGAAGCTGCTCAAAAAATCGATCCAGTTAAGAATGTGGTTCCCTTTTTAAATAAATATTTTAATCAGGAAATTCCTGCGAAATCAGTTTATTACGAAAAAGGTACTCCAAGAATTTTTAAATTTATTTTAACAGAAAATCCCTTGGAAGATTTAATTCCTGAAAATGAGATTGACGGATATATCAATTTAGTATTCTCTGATAAAATCAACAGTAAAGACGTTAAAAATTGTAGCAGCAATTGTAATGAAGCAGTTTTGTTTGGATATTTTAACAATCTAGAAGAATTACAAAATGTAATTTTTGAAATAAACAAAATTAATAAAGCAAAGGAAGAAAATATTGATGACAGAGTTGCAGTTAGAGAATATAATTTATTAAGAGATGAGTCTGTAAACAAATTAAATATGTTAGTTGTAGAATCTATTTATTCTGAAGAATCAGAAATAGATTGGTATTTCAAAGGTGAGAATAAAAATTCTATTATAAACAGCAGAAAAACATTTAATAGGTTATTGTCAGATATTTGCAATGACATATATTTCAAGACAATAAATTTTCATAATGAACTTGTAAACAGAACAAAACTTTCAGCATCAATTAATACAGCTAAAAAAAACTATTTCAGACAATTATTTAACTATTATAATTATCCTGATTTGGGTTTTGAAATTGATAAATACCCACCTGAAAAAACGATATACCTAACATTACTAAAAAATTCCGGAATTCACTATTATTTAGATGGTGATTATGGATTTAAAGAACCAATTGAAAATTCTTTTATAGAATTATGGAATATATCAAATGAATTTATTGATAGTGCTAAATTTACACAGAAATCTGTTGCTGATTTTTATAGACATTTATTGAGCAAACCTTTTAAACTTAAAAAAGCCTTTGTAGATTTTTGGATTCCAACATTTTTATTTATTAAAAGAGAAGATTTTGCAATATTTGAAGGTGAAAATTTTATTCCAGACTTTAGTTATGAAGTAATTGAATTGTTGATCAAATACCCTAATAAATATAATATAAAATCCTTTGATTTAGATGGAGTTAAATTAGATATATTTAACAAATACAGACAACTAATAAATTTAGAAGGCAGGTCTGATTTAAATAAAGCTAGTTTTATAGAATCGATAAAACCATTTTTAGTGTTTTATAAACAATTGAATGAATATTCTAAAAATACAAAAAGGGTTTCAAAAACTACAATTTCATTTAGAGAAGTCATTAAAAAAGCAAAAGATCCTGAAAAGGTTTTCTTTGAAGAATTCCCAAATGCTTTAGGATATGATATTGAAAAACTAAGATCTGATAAATTACTAATTGAAAGTTTTTATAATGATCTTCAAAATTCAATTAAAGATTTAAGAAGTTGTTATAATAATCTTGTTTTAAGAATCGTGGAGAAAATTTCTTTAGATATTTACGGAGAAAAACTTGAATATAATAGCTTAAAAACAAATCTTATAAAGAGGTATAATTCATTAAAAGAATATCTTTTGTTGCCATATCAAAAGAGATTTATACAAAGACTTAATTCCGAATTAGACAATGAAGTACATTGGATATCTTCATTAACTCACGTATTAATAAATAAACATTTAGACGATATAATTGATGACGAAGAAAGTATTCTACATGATAAATTTTCAAACATATTTAAAGAGTTAGATAATCTATGTGATGTGAGCAATATTGATTTTAATATTGAAGAAGAAGAACTTGCAAAAATAGAATTAAATTTTGTTGGAAGTTCTGTAAATCAATATGTGATAAGATATTCGAAATCAAATGAGGAAAAGATATCAGATCTCGCAAAAAAGCTTAAAAAGAATTTATCTGATAATCAAAATATAAATAAAGCTGCAATTTTAAGATTGTTTAAAGAAGATAATGAATAAAAAAGTCCGACATATTTTAGGAATCTCTGGTGGAAAAGATAGTACCGCTTTAGCTGTATACATGAAAAATAATTATCCGGAAATTGATATAGAATATTATTTTTGTGATACAGGAAAAGAATTACCTGAGACTTATGTTCTAATAAAAAATCTTCAATCATACCTCGGAAAAAAGATTATAATATTAACAGGAAATGAAGGAGATAAAAATCCTTTTGATCAATTTATAGAATCTTATGGGAATTTCTTGCCATCTTCAAATGCAAGATGGTGTACACAGAAAATGAAAATTGAACCATTTGAAAAATTTGTCGGTGATTTACCAACTATCTCATATGTAGGAATTAGAGGTGATGAGTTTAGAGAAGGTTATGTGTCAACAAAACCTAATATTTTATCTGTTTTTCCATTTCGTAAAAATATATGGAGTAAAGATGTGATTGCAAAAGTTTTTAGTAAGCAAAACGAGATAAATATTATAAATTTATATAAATCGCTTTTACTTGATAATAATAATTTGGAATATGCTTTGGAATTAATTTCAAGACCCTTAAAATTAGTTTATAATTTAGATAGAAAAGTAAATTCTCTTTTGAGTCTAGACACAAAGATATTCAATGAAGTAGTATTTCAATTCCTCAAAACAACGGATTATCCAATCTCATATTTGAATGAATATCCTTTAACAAGAAATGATAAGAATGTTGATCTAGAAGGTGTAATAAATTTGTTAAACAATAGTAACTTAGGATTGCCTGGATATTATAAAAAACTTGATTATAAAGTAAATGGTGAAATTGGAAAATATAACCGAAGTAGATCCGGCTGCTTCTTTTGCTTTTATCAGCAAAAGATAGAATGGATTTGGTTATATGAAAATCATAGGGACTTATTTGATCAAGCAAAACTATATGAAAAAGAAGGATATACTTGGATGCAGGATGAAAGTCTTGAAGATATTTCAAAACCAGATCGAATTGAAAAAATAAAAAAAGATCATTTAAACAAAATGAAAAATAAAATAACTAAATCTCCCTATTTGATTGATACATTAAATGATTCAGAAGATGAAGGATGTTCAATTTGTTTTACTTAAAAAATAAGAGGAATGAGTTCACTTCGATTAAATGATATTTGGAGAAGCGTAAATGAGGAAATAGGTTTTTTTACTACTGAGACATTTAAAAACATATCACCTTCGCCAGGGGTTTATGCCTGGTTTTATCCTTTAAGAATTGTTACTAAAAATCTTGATGAATTCATAAATCAAGTGGATGTTGTCTTAAATTATGATTGTGAAACAAAAGGAATACCTAAAAAAAATAATTTTATAAACTTTAGTTGGGATTCCTTGCATCAACAGATTGAAATTAAAACTAAAATAATTGATTTAACTGCTTTTAAGAAGGTTTGGGATGATATTATTAAAAAAGAGAATGAATTTGATGAACTGAGAAAAGTCATTATGCGCTCAAGTATATTTCTTCCACCTTTGTATGTAGGTAAAACTAATAATTTATATAAAAGATGTCAGGAACATATTAACGGTAATTTAAAAGACAATAATTTTCATAATAGATTTGAAAAATATGCAACTGATAATAATTTCGCGGCAAAAAAAGTTTCAGACTTATTATTTGTAACAATTAAAACTAGTAAAAACAATCAACAAAAAATCAATACTGAATCATTAGTTGAAGCAATTTTAAAATACTTGTCCAAACCTAAATATTCAAAAATATAATAAAATTATGGAAAACTTATTGTTACCCAATATTAAAACAAATCCTTATAATAGATCAAAACTTGGAATTTTTGGGAATTTAGGAAAAGGTGCTAATGCAGATATCCTTTTTCTAGAGACTGTAATTTCAATAGATGAGCTTGATAGTATCACATTAATTTCTAATATTCCTGGTAGTGAATCCTGGGACGTTAGAGACTTATTTCAAAGGGACGTTGATGATGATAGGGTTAAAGAAGATATTATCCCGTATTTTAAAGATAATACTAAAATAAAATATTTTAGCCCAATAACTCTTATTTTACTTCCAACAGAAAATGAAAAAAGAGATATAATTAAGAAAATTGATTACATTGATCCTTCAAATTCCGAAGAAGAAGGAGTTGAAATATTTTATGAAAAAAGTGGTTTTTATAAACTAAATATTTATAAACACGAAGATCCAATAGCTAAATTAGAATGGAGTGATAGAAATTGTTTTTTGGTTGCAATTGATGGTCAGCACCGATTATCAGGTTTAAAAAGATGGAAATCAGAACCTAATAGTAATTTTAAAGATTGGAAAATCCCAGTAGTAATATTAAATATATTTAAAGTCGATAAAGATAAAAGTACTGCAAGCTTACTTGAAATAGTTAGAAAGACATTTGTATATATTAATACAAAAGCAGAAAGAATTAATAAAGCTAGGGAAATTTTACTTAATGATGAAAGTGTGAATGCAATTTGCACACAAGAAATAGTACAATTTTCACATAAAAACGACGTTAAATCAATAGAAAAAAGAGATAAAACAATAATTCCGTTAATCTTTTTTGATTGGCAAGGTAGAGTTGTAAACAAGAAACAATATCCTGGTCCTGCTTCTATTAAATCTATAGAAGAAATTTATAATTGGTTTAATGAATACCTTTTAAGAGAGGATGGTGATGATTTTCAAAAGAGTGAATTGTTTTTAGGTGATCTAGTACCTCCTTTAGAGGGATATGGTCCTAAATTAGCATTATCACATAATGATGCGAATCGGATTCGAACAAAATTTAACGAAATTGTTTTACCTGGTTTATTATTTCTACTACAAAATTTTATCCCCTATAAAATATACATTCAGGCTTGTCTCGAAAAAGAAAAAAAAGCAATTTCAAGATCCGATACTGCGAATCACGCATTTATGAAACTTAGATTTGGTACTCATAATGCACCGGATGATCAAAGAGAAGCTGTTCAAAAGGAATATGATACTTTGAAAAATGAATTTGAAGAACTACAAAAAAAAATAGATTTTACTATAAGACAAGATATAGGAATGAGGGGAATTATTTATGCCTTTGCGGAATGCAAGGAGTTGGTTATCGATTTTGGGGCTCAAAATATAGATTGGTTAACTTTTTCTAAAAAATACACAGAAGCTATTAATGAATTGTATGAACAAAAATGGTTTGAATCATTTGATAATTTAAAATCTAAACATAAGGATTTTTTAACTTTTTTAATTTATGATGAGGCAGGATCTGTTATTAATTATAAATTTTCCCATGCAAAAGATGCATTAGGATCCTTAATTGTGATTCTAGTTTTTGAAATATTTATGCGAAAGAAAATATTTAATATTGATAAGGAAGATAGATTCGAAGAAATTTGGGGTGAATACTCGAACAACCTAAGAAAAACATACGAAAAAGGTCTTAGAAGAAAATTTAAAGCTCAATTAACCGCTGAAGATTGGAAAGGTACTATGACGGAATTTAATGAAAAAGTCAAAACTTTAGCTGAAAAGGAAAGCACTAGAAAAATCAATTTACTTTATAAATTCATTTGTAAGAAAAAGTGATTAGTGATATATTAACAAAAATTGATTTAGATGATTTAATAAATGCAATTGGATCACAAAAACTTGAACAAATCAAAAAACTTGCAGATTCTAAAAACAACAATAGTTTAACAAATAGGGATGATGTATTAATGTGTATTATAGCCTACTACGGATATGATTTGCTTTCAAATAAAAGAATTAGACAACTTATTTTTTACACAATAGATCAAAACAAATTAAAATATTTCACAAATAAGTATTGCAAAAAAATCTATACAAAAGCATATGATAATGCCTTAGAATTATCACTTTTACCGTGGAAATCCAATTCTGAATTTGTAGTTGAAATTTCTGATAATTTAGATTTACCTAATTACTATTTACCTTGTGAAACTGATACTTTACCAAATAGAATTGAAATTGAACAATTACCAAAATATTACCCTCTATATGATTATCAAGAAGAATTAAAAAATGAAATTTTACTGGAATTAAATTCCCGGAATAATAGATTTCTAGTACAAATGCCTACTGGTTCTGGTAAAACACGTACTGTGTTAGAATCAACTATTAGTTATATTCACAATGCAAATTTAGTATTAGAAGGAAAAATAGTACTTTGGTTAGCTCATACAGAAGAATTATGTGAGCAAGCTATTGATACATTCAGTAAATTATGGCCACATCTTTCAGATTATCCAATCACTATTCATCGCGCCTATGGAGATCATACTCTTTTTCTAAGTGATGAACGAGGATGTTTTATTGTTGGGACTCTTCAAAAATTTTCAAGTTTGTTTAAAAATGATTCTTATCTTTTAAAAACGATTAAAGATTCCTTGAAAATATTAATAATTGATGAAGCCCATAAAGCAATTGCAAAAACTTACTCTTCTCTAATAAATTTTCTAACTATTGATGATGTAAAACTTATTGGTATAACAGCAACGCCTGGAAGAGCCGCAGAAAAATTTGAAGAGAATATTGAGTTGGCGAAATTTTTTAACAAAAAATTACTAACACCTAATTTCTCTGAAAATCCAATAATTGAATTAAGGAATAAAGGTATTCTTTCATTTCTTAAAAGAAAAATAATAGATAGTAATATTGATATAGTTCTTAATGAAAAAGAATCTCAACAAAGTAAAATTATTGAAGATATCTCTAGTTTAACTTTAAAAAACCTAGCTAATAATCTCAGCAGAAATAAATTGATAATAAAAATTTTAGAAGAGGAAATTAATAAAAACAACCCTTGTTTAGTATTTACTTGTAATGTTAATCATGCTCAAATTCTAAATGCAGCTATGAATTTCAAAAATTATTCGACCTTATCTTTAGATTCAAATACCGGAAAGTCTAGAAGAAAAATTATTATTGAAGAATTTAAAACTGGCAAGTGTCAAATTTTATTCAATTATGGAATATTGTCAACAGGATTTGATGCTCCCAATATCAGGACAGTTATAATAACAAGACCAACTTCTTCTATAGTACTTTACAGTCAAATGATCGGTAGAGGTTTAAGAGGTCCCAAAATGGGTGGTGCTAAAGAATGCAATTTGATTGAGATTAGAGATAATTTTAAAAATTTTGGTGGTGTGGAAAAAGTTTATCATTATTTCGAAGATTATTGGAAAAATTAACAATATTAGTTAAAACATATTAAGACTTTTTTTTAAAAAAATTAAAATTGAAAATTAAACTAATTAAAAACAATTTATTTTACCTTATCTCATTCCGATTTTCAGATACAAAGTATTACAATAATTACCATATATAACAATATTTTATTTCTCTTCAATTAGATCAATAAAACAATTATCATTATTTTCGAAAAAACTCGGATCTGATTTTAATTTTGATTTAATTCTATCGAATCCTCCAAAAGCATATTCTTCCAGAGTTTTTTTTATCTTCAAAACTTCCTTTTCAACATCTTTATCTTCTTTTTTTTCCATTTCTAGAAAATCTAAATCCATTTTACCTAAAACAGACATTATAATAAAATCAGTTAAATCCTCTGGTTTCCAACTTCCAATTTCCATAAACTTACTTTTCTTTTTAATTCCTTCTAGTGGTAAACGGTAATCATTTCTTAAACCAAGCATTATGGCGTACATGTAAATTTCATATTTTGTGTAAAAAAATCTACCTCCTTCATATGTTGCACTTCCTTTTGCTGCTCCAGCCCTACCTCCTTGAGATACTGTAAATCTAGAAATTAAATCTTCTAGATTAGAATCATATTCAGGACTTTTTTCTTTTATTTTTTTTAAAAATTCCAAATTAATTTAATTGTTTTATTATTGTTGATAAATTGTTTCGGTTTGTTCTTTCAGACTCTTTTATTGAAGGTTCGACCTTATAAACTATACCAATCTTAATATCTTGATTTGATAATAATTCTTTTCTTAAATTATCATTTTTATAGAATTCTTTACTCAATAATATACTTTGTTTATATACTTTACTAATTTCCTTACAAAATCCCAAAGTGTAGTCTTCTCCAAATACTGATGTTGGAGCATCAGTAATAAGAGTATATAAGTTTACGGAATTTCCTTTTGAAGAAACTATTGCCATAATAGTTGCTAATTTAACCAGAGTTAAATTACTTGTATTTGAACCTAACAATAGATCACCTTTTTCATCTGTTATTTCTGGCATATAATTCCCATCTGCTAGTCTTCGTAATTTGATTTTACCCCTTATAGATTTATTACCTTTTGTCATTGCTTCATAGTGTTCGTTAGCTTTCATTTCTAATTCTGAAATAAGATTGTCAAAAACTCTATTTCTTGTTGATATTGCTACCAACTCAAACTCTTCTAATGTATCTCTCTTTTCTATTAACCAATTTGGTACTTCACCTTTTACTAATGAATTCAAATTTTCTTTAACTATATTTAAATTTTTTGTAGCATGTTCTAATTGTTGAGTTATCTTATTTAAATCATTAGAGAACTTTATTACATTTTGATTTTGAATTGAGTAAGTGGAAATTATGTCTATTGAAGAATCTAAATCCAATGAAGAAGCAGCTAAAAGATTTTGAATTTCATTTTCTATTTCTGATAGTTTTAGTTCCGTATTACTAATATCCTTAGCAAGTTTATGATTTTTTGATAATGTTTCTTTTATGTCTTCATCAATATTATCAATTTGATTATTTAAAGATAAACCATTATGATACAATTTTCTTAAATCTATACTAAAATCTTGAATATTTGACAATTTAATTTTAGTTTTCTTCTTAGGTTGATTGATTAATTCGCTAATTTTTTTCCAAGCTAAAGAATTTTTCTTAGCTTCTCTATCACATACTAAGCAAATTTCTTCATCAAGCATTCTTTGAACATATATTGGTTCCGGTACATCAATTGGTAATCTAATTTGTAATTTATTTGCAACTTCATTTTCTTTATCCTCCCTATTTTGTAATTGGATTTTTTCCTTAAGTTTGTTCTCCTCATATTTTGAATAAAATGAACTGAAGTTTTCAAATAAAAAACTTGTACCTTTAAGAATCCATTTGTTAGTAAACATTTTTTTATGAAATGAATATTCTTCTTCAGATAGTGATTGTTTTAGTAAATCTAATTTCTCATTAATGTGATCTTTTTTATTTTTTAATTCATTTATTTTTGTGGCATCACTAATTTTATTTAAAAGGGATTCACTTTTATTTTCAGCTTGAGAAAGATTTTTTCTGATTTCTAATTCATCGTTTTGAAGATGTAATATTTCATTTTCTATGTTTAATTTCAATTTTTCAAGTCTGTCACTTTCATTTTTATCTCTACTTAATTTTCTAACTTCAGTATCATATTCTTTACTTGCAGATTGTGAAACCGATTTTGCTATATCTACTATTTTATCATAATCATATATATTAGAAAGTACATTTATTGCTTTTGTTAAAGTATCTACTTGGTTAAAATCAATAATATTTTCTATTTGTTCACCCTGAAACCAAAGATAATCTTTCATTTGTATTGGTAATATTTTTTCTTTTATCCCATTTTCCTCCTCAGTATCTGTAATTAATCTTGCATTTGAATAAGATAACTCCTTCATCATTATAGAAAATGAACTACCGTTATCCTCAATGAATTTATCGTTACTATCTTTTTCTATAGAATATTTTCTTTCTAGAACGTAAATCGTGTCTCTTCCTCTAGTTATATCATGAAATGTAATTCTGACTGAACATACTATTTCTCCTACTTCTGAATCAAATTTTGCTTTATCTGAAATAATATTAGATTTTACATTTTTTGTATTTTTGAATTCTTTTCGTTCCACAACATAAACTTGATCATACATAACCCAATAAAAAGCGTCATACAATTTCGATTTCCCATAGCCATTATCTCCAATAATTACATTTATTCCTTCAGAAAATTCAAACACGTTATTTCCTGCATAACATAAAAAATTATTAATTTCTATTTTATCGATTATCATATTAGTCTTTGTTTAACTTTTTATTTATTTTTCTTGCAATCGAACCAGAAGATTGATTGTCATCTATTTCAGTTATAACAAGTTTTAAGATTTCTAAAAGTTTTATTTTAGATTTATCTATAAATTTGATTTGACTTATTTCTTTTTTTGAGAAATATTCTTTCTCAATTAATAATGGATCTTGTAAAAACGATTTATACATTTCTTCTTTTGTCATATAGATATTAATTCTTTTTGAATTGTGTAAATATTTAAATTATAATGATCACATACATCTTTGAATACATCTTCTGTAAAATATGGATTTTTTGAAAGTGATGCAAAATACATTACCCTCTCTAATTCTTTTCTAACTAATCTTTTTTCTAAATCAAAAGTATCTTCATCTTGATTTTGATTTTCAAAATCAGGAATAACTACTAAATCGTGTATCACAGCATCTTTTTTTGCAGGGTGTTTTCGTAAGATTCTACCTCGCCGTTGAATAAACTGTCTTGGGTTTCCAGTACTACTACAAAAAATTGCAGTTTCAGCTCTTGGAATATCTACTCCTTCATCTAAGCATTTCATCGATGCTATCACATCTATAATACCATCTTGAAATTGTTTTAGAATTTCATCTCTATTTGGCATCCCGCTAATGAATTGATTTACTAAAATTTCATCACTTATTTTTCCAATCTCTCGAGTATATTGATTTATAATTCTTATATTATCTTCAGATATTTCTAATTCATCTTCACAAATTTCGAATGTATCTCCTTCTGGTACATATACAAAAGTATACTTTAGATTCTTTTTTTTTGAAAATTGCTCTTTTAAAATATCAATAACATATTCTAATTTATTTGTAGCTTTATGGATTATTCTTTTACGTTTTAGTAATAACATTTCTGTTATACTTTGCTTTCCAGGCAACTCTTTTCCTAAATGATATAATTTTGATAACTTATTACTTATCTCAATATAGTTTTCCATTTCTTCTGCAGTTAGATTCACAATATGAGGATAATAATAATAATTGCATAATACACCCTCATTAATTGCCTTATCCATTGAAAATGAAAATGTATATGGTTCCTTATCTTGAAAAAACTCTTCCATTTCTAACGTGCCTTCGGGATCATAAATTCTTTTAGGAGTTGCTGATAACCCAATTCTTTTTTCTAATCTAAAACTACTGATTTTACTAGCTACATTTGGTGATGCCAAATTATGAGCTTCATCTGCAATGAAAATAGTATCATCCGGAAAATCAATTAGTAATTTCTGTAATTTAGGTTTTGCGAATGATGCATAAGTACTAATTAAGGCAAAAGATACTGGAATTCTTTTAGAAGTAGACAATAAAGTAGTAACTTCCTTTTGCCAATTGTCTTTTGAAGATATTCTATATACTTCATGTAAATTAAATGAACGTATTTCTTTTTCCCATTGTCTTACCAATGTAAGTGTTGGAACTAAAATTAGAAAATGATAAGTAAATTCAGGATTATTTTTTAATTCTTCTAGAATGCAATTTAAAGCAGTTATTGTTTTACCGGTTCCCGTAGCCATAGCAAATATACCTTTGTAATTATTGTTAATCCAATTTTGATAGGCTACTTTTTGATATTCTCTAGGACCATTAGGAAAAGGAAATCTAGGTATTTTATTAATTTCATCTAAATGATTATTCACATATACAAAAGTTTTTTTAATGTTTTCATTTTTCATGGAAAGATATTTTTTTTCAAGTAACTCCTTTTCCCTAATTAATAACTCATTTATAGAATCATTTCCAAATTCATTTTGAATTGCAACTTTAACATCATCAATATCTAAATACTCGACTATTTCTGAATTACCTGAAAAAATATTTTCAAATTCTTTTGTTTGATTATTTATCATTTTGGAAGACCGACTATTTTCCCAACTTAAAAAACCATCTAACTCTTCTAGATTTTCTAATAAAGCATAAGCTGTGAAATTACAAGAAGCCTTAAAACCAACAGAATCAATTTCATCTGAAAATACACCTGACTTATAATGAGCAATTCCTTTTCCAAGTTTTGGTTTTATAATTTTCATCATAATCTTTTCATTTGAGATCAACCAAGCTAAACAATCAAAAAAATGTTTTCCATAATCATTCAAAATAAATTTCAATTTATTGATATCACTCAAATCAATTATTGTACTTAGAGATTTATCTTTTACACCAATATTTACAGCTTCTTTATCTTCTTGTGATAATATGTTATTTATCACTAATCTAACGGTTCCTCCATTATATAAAAAACTTGCAAAGCCTAAAGATAATACACTTATTGCAGCCGAACTAAAATACCCGAGTAATAAATCAAATCTTTTACTATTGCAAAGACCATCTAAATAAAACTGTATTGGTTCATTTTCACTTCCTGATCGATAAGACCTGTCTTCTGCCCAAAGTACATCTTTAAGCATAAAATAATTTATTATTTGTTAACTCATGAAATAACTCTGATAAAGTTATTATTTCATTCTGATTGTTAAATTTTCCTAAAGAAAACCTTATAGATGAATAAGCATCCTCATTACTTAATCCCATTGACTTTAAAACATGAGAAGATTCAATTGTATTTGAAGTACATGCAGATCCATTTGATAATGCAACTTGCTTCATTGTTCCTATCAATTTATTTACATCAATACCGGGAAAACAAATGTTTGTAATATTATATATTCTGTTCTTTGAATTTCCATTTATAAAAGATTTCGGATATTTTAACATTTCCATTTCAAGTTTATCTTTAAGAATAGAAATTCTTTCTCTGTTTTCATCCATTTCATTAAATGATATTTCACATGCCATTCCTAGTCCAATAATTCCAGGAACGTTCAATGTCCCACTTCGTAGCCCATGTTCTTGTCCACCACCATGTATTATTGGCGTTAAATTCTTAATATTGTTATTTATATATAAAGCACCAATTCCTTTCGGGCCATGAAATTTATGAGCTGAAAAAGACATCAAATCAATTCCAAGTTCAATTACATTAACCGGTATTTTTCCAACAGCTTGTGTTGCATCACAAAAAAGACTAATTCCAAATTCATGAACTATATTCGCAATATTTTTAATATCCTGAATTACTCCTGTTTCATTATTTACATACATAACAGAAACTAATATAGTATCATCTCTTATTTCAGATTTCAATACTTCAATATCGATTAATCCATCTTTCTTGACAGGTAAGTAAGTAACTTCATATCCAATAGTCTCTATATATTTACAGGTTTCCAATACAGCTTTGTGCTCAGAAGAAACAGTAATTATATGTCTTCCTTTTTCTTGATTCTTATCTGAAAACCCTTTCAAACCAAGATTAATTGCTTCAGTAGCTCCAGATGTAAATAATAATTCTTTGGGGGAACAATTAATTAACTGAGAGATTTGTTCTCTTGCTTTATCTACATATTTTTTAGTCTGAAAACCAAAGTTGTGTGAACTTGAAGGATTTGAATAATAATTTTTAAAGAACGGAATCATAAATTCCAAAATTCTTTCATCTATTCTTGTTGTAGAAGCGTTATCAAAGTATATCATATTCCTAATTTAAGGAATTTACATTTTTTTTTGATAAAGTTTAATTTAAAAATAAAATCTAAGGTAAAATTTAAATAATTTGTTTCTAACTTTTTTATTCTTAAAAAATTAAAGGGACTTTGAAATTATAAAGCCCCTATTTTAATAATATATTTAAGTTCTTCTATTATTATACTTCACAATTATCCTACATTAAAGTAAAATATTTCAAGTCACCAATATTTATTCAGAACTTGTTGCCAGTTAAATTTATAAGAAGATCTCTGCATTCACTTCCTGGAAGCACAGATCCCTTTCAATCCCTATTCCCAGTTTGCCTGTGTAAGTTTCAAGATCCGATTTTGAAAAACTGCCAACTTCAGTTTCAAAGATATGGCAGATCCCCCAACAATATTCAGGGTCATCCGGATCCTGATTAAACAAATACCAGGTGCCGGCACCAATAGGATTGAAAAACTTTGCAACGACAACCTGTTTTTCCAAATCTGATCCGAGATGAAACTGAGACATTGCTTTTGTTTCTATTTCTTTTGTAAATAGTATCATTTTTATTCCGTGTAAATTATTTACACAAATTGAAAATTAAGTATTCCTATAAACCAAAAGCCTTTTCCCGCCTATCAAATAGGGGTAATTAGCTGGAGTGGCATTTTTAGTGTATACCCGGCGAAGTTACCTGTGAGCCATTCAATTGAAACGAAAATCCAGCGGTTACATTAATTAAGATGCAATGCGTGATTCATTGCGTCAGTAAATTTTGATTTGATTTATTACAGATAAAAAATTAAATTATCTGTAACAATTAAAAGAATTATATGAAAACTTGCAGTACAAACTTCACTAAAGTATTTCCAGAGTATTCTAATATTAAATCAAATAATATAAAAAGTTTTTTAATTCGGAAAATTATTTTTTCTGAATTAGGATTTTATAATAAAGATTGAAGTTTTTCGACAACTTTATTCTATCGGTATCTATACATTTGATTTTTAAAGATTTTATTAACTAAATATATAAATAATGAGTGAAGAAATAATAGAAGTTAAAGCAGAAGAAATTAGAAACAGTTTACAGAAAGAATCAGAAAATTTACAAAATCTTGATAAAGC
>Ga0138256_10001669_pt1 | contig 23871 bp, 21 predicted proteins | sample KNB2016incub_MG_FD_105486 | JGI IMG/M metagenome (GOLD analysis project Ga0138256, IMG submission 105486) | Active sludge microbial communities from wastewater in Klosterneuburg, Austria - KNB2014incub_MG | ecosystem: Engineered > WWTP > Activated sludge > Unclassified | place: Austria... | reverse complement strand
CAAGGAGTTTCACGAGCAGGAATACAACCGTGCCGGCGGGCCGTTCCAAATGGTCCAGCTTTGGGTAAATCTTCCAGCGAAAGACAAGATGACAGCGCCGCAATATCAGGCGATTACCAATGCCGAAATGGGCCGCGCAAAACTGCCGCTTGGCGGCGAGGTCGAGATAATCGCCGGCGAGTTCGGCGACGTAAAAGGCCCGGCGACGACATTCTCGCCCGTTCATCTTTACAACCTGAAGATGAAACAAGGCGAAACGGTCGAGCTGACTTATCCCGCTGGATACACGACAGCACTTCTGGCGCTTGAAGGTTCGGCGCTGATAAACGGCGACGAGAAACTAGCCCTTAACAATCTCGCCTTGTTCGAACGCGACGGCGAAGAACTGCGAATCGCGGCCCTCGAAGACAGTATTCTTCTCCTAATGAGCGGTGAACCGCTGAATGAGCCGATCGCACAATACGGCCCGTTCCTGATGAACACCAAGGCCGAGATCGCACAGGCGATCGATGATTTTCAGCAGGGTAAGTTTGGTTATCTGGACTAGCGGCTGATCGGCTAATGGCTAACGGCTAAAATTCATATAGAATGCTAGCCGTTAGCCTTTAGTTTAGTAGCTGTTAGAAAAGATCTATGCAGGATTTTAGAAACTTAAAAGTCTGGCAGCGGGCCCACCAGCTTGCCTTGTGGACTTATCGACTTACCTCGAATTTTCCTCGTGAAGAAACCTTTGGACTGCGGCATTCGATGCGGAAAACGGCTGTTGAAATACCGGCGATGATCGCAGAAGGGGCATCGAAAGCCGATGACGTCGAGACAATTCGAACACTTTCGGCAGCGGTGGCATTCGGCTCAAAACTCGAATATTACGCGCTCATGGCCGTTGATCTGGATTTTATTCCGAAGGAAGAACACGATCCTTATGCGGCAGAGATCGTTGAAGTAAAGAAAATGCTCCAAGGCTTTAAAAGATCACTTGCCAAGGCTGGCTGATATTTTGCCGATGAACTCATTGATCTTATTGTTCTCTATCCATCTTGCGACGATGACAATATCATTTTCGGGATCGACATAAACCATGTTCGTTCCGTTGCCGACGTGGACGAAGGCTGAGGCGGGCGCGTTTGGGTAGAGTTTTTTGTCCGTATTCAGGAACCAGTTCATAAAGCCATAGGTCGGTTGGACGGGCGTTGGCGTTTTTGCCTGGCGGATGAACTCGGTCGAGAGCAATTGCTTATTGCCCCATTTGCCGTTTCGCGATGTGAGCAGGCCGAAGCGGGCCATGTCGTAGGCGTTGATGAACATCCCTCCGCCCCAATGCCCGCCGCCGCTGACGGATTGGATTATCTGACCGTCGATCACCACATAAGAATTTTCGTAGCCGTACCAACGCCATGTGTTTGACGCCCCGATCTCATCCATGATGTTCTCTTTTAGGACCTGCGGCAGTGGGCGGCGCCAGACGTTTAGTGCCGCGAGCGCAAGAGCGTTCACGCGTACATCGTTGTATTCATAGGCCGTTCCGGGTTCGCCGCGAACACGGTTTAGCCATTTGCTTGAGTCGCGGTCGGGGCGGTCGGCCCAATCGGGTTTGCCCCAGAGCGTACCTTCCCAATCGCTGGTTTGCCGAAGCATTGTTTCCCATGTGATCTTGCGGTTGTGTTCGGTCGCAAACAGGTCGAGAGAACGGGAAGTGCCGAATTCTTCGCCGACATCAAACCGCTGCCCGGGTCGATATGCATAGGTCGGGGCGGCGTAATCGGCCATTCTGTCCTGTAAACTGCGGATCAGTTTCCGATCGAACGCGATTCCGACAACGGCGGAAAGAAAGCTCTTGGTCACGCTGTGTGTCATGTCCACACGTAATGGCTCGCCCCATTCGGCGACGATGTATCCGCTGCGGATGATCAAACCTGTTGCATCGCCGCGGTCTTTTGTCGGCCCAACGATCTCGCCAAACGGCGCCTGGCCAAACGACTGTGTCAGGCCGAGTTCCTGGCTTCTCGGGCCTTTTGCTTCGCTTGCCTTTGCGAAGTCGATCGCTTCCTTTAGTTTCGCCGGATCGAATTTTGCTTGCTCAGGTGTACGGTGTTCCCAAGTGCCTGCTGGCGGGATGTAATTACTTTGAGCATACGAGATGCTCACAAACGCGATGAGAACGACAAACAGAAGTTTGAGTTTTGATTTGAGCATAGCGTTGGAGAATAAAAGCAACCAGTAAGTCGGCACTGGTCGCGTCAAAAAACACATCTGTAAGGGGCTGTTTGAAAACCCTAAAAAAACTGCGGAGCAGCGGCATATATGTAGCCCCACGTGAAGCGAAGCGAAACGTGGGGTTAGTCGAGCCTGTATCTCAAAGCCCGCATAGCGGGCGGCAGGCTTTTGCTAAATTATTGAAGCAATATATGTTACACGGCTCGCTGTCGCCCACTACGTGGGCTAGAGTCTTGTTTTCATCCTATCCACGGGTTCCGCTTTGCTACACCCGTGGCTACATTCTGCCACTGCTCTGCAGTTTAAGACAGTTTTGACACAGCCTCGCAAGGAAACAAAACTGGTCGCGGCCGCTCGCAACGCCGATCAGGAGCGGGCGGCCCGGATTATATCCGCGAATACGCCGGCGGCGGTAACATCGGCGCCGGCACCGGCACCTTTTACTACCAGCGGCTGTTCGATGTAGCGGTTTGTGTAAAAAAGAACAGCATTGTCCTTGCCCGACAGATTTGCGAAATCGTGTTCGGGCCCGATCGACTGCAGGCCGACCGAGGCTTTGCCATCGACAAGCGATGCAATGTACTTCAGTTTCAACCCTTTTGAAACCGCATCATCGCGCAGCTTGCGGAAATGATCTTCCTGGCTTGCCATTTCCGCATAAAAATCCTCGACCGAGCCTTCGAAACAAGAAGCGGGAAGGAACGGAATATTTTCGATCTCATCCATTTCCATCTTGTAACCGGCCTCGCGGGCAAGGATCAGTATCTTGCGGGCGACATCCGTCCCGCTCAGATCAAGCCGCGGATCGGGTTCTGTGTAGCCTTCGTCCTGCGCCTGCCGCACAACTTCGGCAAACGGCCGCGTGCCGTCATAGTGGTTAAATACAAAGTTCAAAGTGCCGCTAAGCACCGCGTCGATGCGGTTTACATTGTCACCGCTTCGAATCAGGTCATTCAATGTACTGATGACCGGCAATCCTGCACCGACATTTGTTTCAAAGAGAAAGTTAGCATTGTATTCGCGGGCGAGTGCCTTTAACGCCGAATACTTTTTGAGATCGGACGACGCGGCGACCTTGTTGCAGGCGATGACCGACACGCTGCGTTTTAGAAGCGGCGAATACATTTCAACGACATCGGCGTTTGCCGTGACATCAACAAAAACTGAATTGCGAAGGTTGCGGTCGGCAATTACCTCGGCCGTTTGGGCCGGCAAAATGCAGTTATCGTCTGGATCGGCCAGCGCGGCCTTCCAATCTGCCAGGTCAATGCCCTCTTCATCAAATGCCAGCTTTTTACTGTTCGCCAACCCGACAACACGCACGTTCAGCTTGAGATCGTCGATCAGATAATCGTGCTGCTGCCGCAATTGTGCCAGCAGCCGGCTGCCTACTGTTCCGGCACCGACAATATACAGGTTCACCTGTTTTTGCCCGTCCGAAAAGAATTCCTCATGCAGCGTATTTACTGCCTTTCGAACGTCTTTTGAATTGATGACCGCTGAAATATTCCGTTCAGACGAACCTTGTGCAATGGCGTGAATGTTAATGCCGTTGTGCCCGAGCGTTGAGAACATCTTGCCGCTGACGCCGGTGTGCTGCTTCATCTGGTCGCCAACCAGGGCAAGGATCGAAAATCCGCTTTCCACCTTCAGCGGCTCGATCTTGCCGGCGTTTATTTCATACTCAAACTCGCGATCGACCATCCGTTTTGCCATCTCGCCGTGCTTTTCTTCGATCGCCACGCAGATCGAATGTTCGGATGAACTTTGTGTAATTAGAATTACGTTGATCTCCGCCCGCGATAGTGCATCAAACAGACGTTTTGAAAAACCCGGGATGCCGACCATTCCGCTGCCTTCAAGGCTGAGAACACAGATCTTGTCGATGCTCGTGATGCCGCGCACCATCTCGCCGTTCGGTTCTGACTCGGCCTCGATCAGCGTTCCTTCTGTTTCCGGCTCAAACGTATTTTTGATCCAAACCGGAATGCCCTTGGCCATGACAGGCTGAATCGTCGGCGGGTAGATCACCTTGGCGCCGAAGTGTGACAACTCCATCGCCTCGCGGTAATTTATTCGCGGTATCTGCCGCACGTTTCGAACAAAACGCGGGTCGGCGGTCATCATGCCGCTTACGTCAGTCCAAATTTCCAGGATGTCCGCATCTAAGGCCGCGGCAAAAATAGCGGCCGTGTAGTCCGAACCGCCGCGCCCCAGGGTCGTGGTGTACCCGCCCGCGTCCGACGCGATAAAACCGGGAATAATGTGCAGCCTTGCAGTCGATCCGTTTATCTCGGCCTTGATGCGTTTGTTTGATCCGTCAAAATCGACAGCCGCAAATCCGTGGTGTGAATCGGTGCGGATGAGAAGCCGGCTGTCATGCCACTGGTTCTCAACGCCGTCGGCGGCCAACTTGGCGGCGACGATCTTTGTTGACGCGATCTCACCAAAACTCAGAATGCGGTCAAGCGTTTTTGGTGTAAGCTCCCGAACACGTCGAACTCCTTCCGCGATGCTTTCCAATTCATCCAGTTCGGCCTCGACAAATTCCGATATTGCGGCTGCGTCCCGGCCGTCGAACAGCTTTGCGATCGCGGAAAAGTGTCGGTCGCGGATCTGGCCCAATTGGCCAATAAATCCATCGTCGCCGCGTTCCGCTGTTCGGCCGAGCTCGATAAGGCCGTCCGTCGTTCCCTGCATCGCCGACAGCACGACAACACAGACGTCTGCGGCCGCTGCCCGTTTCACTATGTCAACTACTTTCTCAATGTTCTCAGCATTAGCGACCGAAGAGCCGCCGAATTTCAGCACTTTCATCTTGCTTTCTTTAGAATGACCTCACGCACACTGTTGTAATCAGCGTCCAATTCTGTAACCGACTTTTCTTTTGTGAACAGTTCGCCGATCGAATCTGGGGCCGTTACCTCGACCCCAAGGATGTCGGTAACGGAATCAAATTTGATCGGATGCGCCGTTTCAAGAATGATCCCGCGCGTATCGGGGTTTGCCTCAATATGGTCAGAGATCGCCGCGTAAGCGACAGCACCGTGCGGGTCAAGTGTATATCCGTAATTACGATGTACTTCCCGAATGGTCTCCGCGGTCCGTTCGTCTGAAATGCTCGCGGCGCTCATCCTGGCCTTTAGGCCATCGGTTTTCCCGCTGAACATCTCCAGTATGCGGACAAAATTGCTTGGGTCACCTACGTCCATTGCGTTCGAGAGCGTCGAAACCGAAGGTTTTGGCCTATAATCGCCTGTTTCGAAAAATTCGGGCACAACGTCGTTCGCGTTGCACGCAGCGATAAATCGAGCGACCGGCAAACCGGAAATATTCGCGAGAACGCCCGACGCCAGATTACCGAAATTTCCGCTAGGAACTGCAACGACGGGCGGCTCGCCCTGCCATTGTTTCAGTGCATAAAAGTAATAGAACTGCTGCGGCAGCCAGCGGGCGACATTGATCGAATTCGCGGACGTAATGAACGCCTGATTCTGCAATTCTGCGTCCGCAAGCGCCTGTTTTGCTATCGCCTGGCACTCATCAAACGTACCGCGTAATTCCAATGTAGTTACATTTCCACCCAGAGTAGTGAGCTGCAGCTCCTGAACCTTGCTGACACGTCCTTTTGGATAAAGAATAATGACCTCGATCCCCTCGACGTTGTGAAAACCATTTGCAACCGCACCGCCGGTGTCGCCTGAAGTAGCCACAAGGACGATGGTTTTCGCTTCCCGCTCCGTAGAAAAATGCCGCAAACAACGGCTCATGAATCTCGCCCCGACATCTTTAAATGCAAGCGTCGGGCCATGGAACAATTCAAGCGCCGAAATTTTGTCGGTTATCGTGACAAGCGGGAATGGGAAATTTACCGTCTCCTCGCAGATACGGAACAGTTTGTCGTCCGGAATGGTTCCGCCGACATAAGGGCGGATCACGTCAAATGCGGTCTCTTCATTAGGACGCGAACTAAGGCTAGCGATAAAGCCATCCGGTAATTTTGGGATCGACGCCGGGAAATAAAGCCCCTTGTCGTCAGGCTGGCCGCGCAAAACTGCTTCGCGGAAGGTCGCATCGGGCGACCGGCGGTTTGTGCTAAAGTATTGCATCGGATCGGCGTCACGCGCGAATCGGCCTGGCCGACCGCAAACGCTAATGATAATACGTTTTGAACACATACCGAAATATGCACGAGATCCGCGTATTGGCCCCCGCCACTGTCGCAAATGTTGTCTGTGGTTTTGACTGTCTCGGCTTTGCCCTCGATGGGCCATTCGACGAGATGGTCATCAGAAAGTTGGACGAACCCGGGGTCCGCATCAAGCACCGCGATGATTTTGGCTTACCGGCGGCGCCGGAAAAAAATGTAGCGGGCGTTGCCGCTTCCGCGATCTTGAAAGCCGCTCAAACGGATTTCGGCATCGAATTAGAAATTACTAAAAATATTAAGCCCGGCAGCGGCATCGGCTCAAGCGCGGCTAGTGCGTGCGGAGCGGTTGTGGCGGTCAATCAATTATTGGGAGATCGGTTCTCTAAACGTGAGTTGGTTGAGTTTGCCATGGAAGGCGAAGCTCTTGCTTCGGGCGCGCGACACGCCGACAATCTGGCACCGTGCATCTTCGGAGGTTTTACTCTTGTACGTTCGACGGACCCGCTCGATATAATCAGGCTCGATTTTCCGCCGCTTTGGACAACAGTCCTTCATCCGCAGATCGAAATAAAGACATCTGAGGCGAGAAAAATGCTTCCTAAAGACGTTTCGCTTTCAAACGCTGTTCGGCAATGGGCCAATCTCGGTTCACTTGTCGCGGGCCTGGCAAAGGGTGATTACAATTTGATCGCCCGTTCGCTCGAGGACGGGATCGTTGAACCGGTAAGGAAATCCTTGATACCAAAATTTGACGAAGTAAAAGCGGCAAGCCTTGAAGCAGGAGCACTAGGGGGCGGCATCTCCGGCTCAGGGCCGTCTATTTTTATGCTGAGTAACGATGCGGCTACGGCGGAAAAGGTCGCGGCGGAAATGCGGAATTTATATTCTCGCACTGATATCGAGTTCAATACCTATGTCTCAAAAATAGCTCTAGACGGGACGAGGGCGACATAAGGCTGGCGGCTTTGCACATCATGAAAATTATTGGACTGATTTGGCTGCAAAAGCTCATCCAAAAGCTAATTTGGTAACATTCCGTGACCGTTGACGAGGTTCGAGAGCTGTTTATAAATTCGCCGCGATATCATTTTGTTGAAAAAGGTAATAGAAAAGGCGAAAATGTATATACGGCTCAAGGTCGGACAGACGAAGGCCGATATTTGATCTGCTACTTTATTTACAAGAGCAATAATCACGCTTTGGTACTTTCGGCCCGGGATATGACAAGGTCGGAGAAAAAACGGTATGGCAGAAGATAGAAGTTCAATTTCGAAAAAGCGCTCGTATTTAGAGATCGGTGAGTAATGAGATAACCACGAAATGCCCGAAGACAGTGAAGAGCTAGAATTTGCGGTCGATCTTGGTTCGGATATTCATTATTTTGCGGTTGAAGATTCGCTGAACTCAAAACTTCGTTCAGTTGCAATCGAACGCGGCATCTCATCCGAAACTCTCCTGAATCTTTGGCTCCAGGAAAAGCTATCTGAGAAAATGTCGCGTTGAGTGTTTAATGCTTACAAAGGAATTAGAAGAAACATTAAGTTTTGCCGTCGATCAGGCGGTGAAGCACAAGCATGAGTTTGTAACGCTTGAGCATTTGCTTTATGCGTTGCTTGAGGACAGTTCCGCGCGCGATATCTTGTTTAATTGCGGAGCAAGATTAGAGGAACTGGGCGGTTCGCTTGAAGATTATTTTCGCGACGTGCTTGAGAAAATGCCGGAGACGGCCCGACAGATGCCGGAACTGACCTCGACGTTTCAATCAACGATTCAGTACGCCGTCCTGCAGGCGGAGGGAAGCGGACAGGCGGCCGTAAATGGCGGTAATATTCTCGCCGCGCTTTATCAGGCGGAGCAATCTTATGCCGTTTACCTTCTGTTGCAGCAGGGCGTGACGCGGTTGGATATTCTTAATTACATATCACACGGAATTTCAAAGGTGGAAATGGGCGAATTCCCCGGCCCAATGCCGGGCGATTTTGATGACGAAGAATTTGGCGGCGGTGCCATGCAGGAACGCAAAAAGCCGCTTGAGAGCTTTACCGTCGAACTGGTCGAAAAGGCTGCGAACGGAGAAATAGACCCGATCGTAGGCCGCGCGGCTGAGATAGAACGGACGATACAGGTATTGTGCCGCCGTAAAAAGAATAACCCGCTTTATGTTGGTGAGCCTGGCGTTGGCAAGACCGCTTTGGCAGAAGGGTTGGCGCTGAAAATAAGCGAAGGCGACGTGCCTGAGGTATTGCAGGGCGCGAAGGTTTTCGCTCTCGACATGGGAGCTGTGCTCGCCGGGACGCGATACCGGGGCGATTTTGAGCAGCGGTTTAAGGCGATTATCACCGACCTCAAAAAAGAAGAGAACGCGATTCTCTTTATCGACGAAATTCATACGATCGTCGGTGCCGGATCGGTTTCGGGCGGATCGATGGATGCTTCGAACATCTTGAAACCGGCGTTGGCGGCGGGCGAATTGCGATGCATTGGCTCAACGACGTTTGCCGAATACAAGGCGGCATTCGACCGCGACCGGGCGTTAGCGCGCCGGTTTCAAAAGATCGATATCGGCGAGCCGACGATCGACGAGACCTATCAGATACTGAAAGGCCTTAAGAAGTTTTACGAAGATCATCACGGCGTTCGATACACCGATGAATCATTGAAAACAGCGTCGGAACTTGCCGGAAAATACATAAACGACCGCTTTTTGCCGGACAAGGCGATAGACGTGATCGATGAGGTTGGCGCGTCGGTCAAGCTAATGCCGGCAAGCAAGCGGCCAAAACGCGTTTCGGTGCAGATGGTCGAAAACACCATCGCGCGGATGGCCAAAATTCCGCCAAAGACGGTTGTTGCGGATGAAAAGACTCGTTTGAAAAGTCTGCGTGAAGATATTAAGAAGGTCATTTTTGGCCAGGACGATGCGATCGACGCGGTCGTGGATGCAATTCAGATCTCGCGTGCCGGTTTAGGCCATCAAACAAAACCGGTCGGCTCGTTCCTTTTCTCCGGCCCGACAGGCGTTGGCAAGACCGAAGTTTCAAAACAGCTTGCCGAGATTCTGGGCGTCGAATTTATTCGATTCGATATGAGCGAATACGCCGAACCGCACACTGTTTCGCGGCTTATCGGCGCTCCGCCGGGTTATGTCGGCTTTGACCAGGGCGGCCTGTTGACCGAGGCGATCATGCGAACGCCTCATGCCGTGCTCGTGCTGGACGAAATAGAAAAGGCGCACCCGAACCTGTTCAACCTTCTGCTGCAGGTGATGGATAACGCCACGCTGACCGACAACAACGGCAAGAAGGCCGATTTCCGCAATGTTATTTTGATAATGACGACCAACGCCGGTGCTCGCGAACTATCATCGGGCGGCGTCGGCTTCCGCAACGCGGCCTCGACAAAAGGCAACGCTAAAGGCGTGATCGAACGCACCTTCACCCCCGAATTCCGCAACCGCCTCGACGCCTGGGTTGCCTTCAAACCGCTCGATATCGACAATATCAAACTCATTGTCGATAAGTTCATCAAAGAACTAAACGGCCAACTAGCCGAAAAACGCGTCCTGGTCCAGTTGACCGACTCCGCCCGCGAATGGCTTGCCACCCACGGCTTCGACCCCCGCTACGGCGCAAGACCGATGTCTAGGTTGATCCACGATCGTGTCAAACAGCCGCTGGCAAATGAGATCTTGTTCGGGAAACTGGCAAACGGGGGAAGCGTGCTGGTTGAATCAGATGAGAACGGATTGCAGCTTATCTTTGATTAGACTGAATTATTGAAACTAGATCGTTCGCTCTTCAACTATGCCGACGGTTTTAAGATATGAAGCTTATCGCCTTTACTTTTTCAGCCATGAACCGAATGAACCGCCGCATGTTCATATTGACCGCGACAGGTTGTCGGCCAAGTTCTGGTTGAGTCCGGTTTCGCTTGCACGCAATCGCGGTTTCAATGCGCGCGACTTGCGGAAGATCGAGGTGATAGTACGAGAGAATAGACAGAATTTGTTGGAGGCTTGGTATGGGTATTTTGGCAGCAGCAACCGATGAACGGGTCGCGGACGTAAAGGTAAACGAGGATGAACTAAGCGTTCGCCTGATGGACGGCAGAACCATCAGCGTGCCGCTTGTCTGGTATCCTCGTCTGTTGAACGCAACCGCCAAACAGCGCAAAAACTGGCAGATCAGCGGTGGCGGCTACGGCATCCACTGGGAAGAAATCGACGAAGACCTAAGCACCGAGGGCCTACTCCGCGGCGCCCCGGCACCAAATCCACTTGTGGCCGAGATTGCCTGATGCGGCGCCCGCCCTATGTCCAAATTGATTCACGACAAGATCAAACAGCCGCTGGCGAATGAGATCTTGTTCGGGAAATTGGCAAATGGCGGAAGTGTGCTGGTTGAATCAGATGAGACTGAATTGCGGCTGGATTTTTCGAAGACTCGCGAGACGCTCGAAAGCGTTTAAGGAGATAACCATGGCAACTGCCACGATCGATGAAGAAAGGCTAAAGACCTTGCTAAAATCCGCACTTGGCGAAGCCCTCGAAGAACACCGCGATCTGGTACGCGAGATCGTTGAAGAGTCGCTCGAAGAAATCGTGCTTTCAAAAGCGATAAAACAAGGTCTTAAAAGCCCACCCGTATCACGTGACCAAGTATTCGCCATCCTTGAGGACCGCCGGTGAGAGTCGTGTTTCGCGACAGCTTCGCCAAAGACCTTAAGGCCGTAAAGGTCAAAGGACATCTCAAGAAAGTCCAAGAAGTCATCGAATCCGTCGAGAAAGCTGACTCGTTCACCGAAGTTTCGAATCTAAAGAAACTAAAAGGCGGTGGAAACTATTTTCGCGTGAGAATCGGCGACTACCGCGTCGGCCTTGCTCTGGAGGATGAAAGTGTCGTCTTTGTTCGCTTTCTAAACCGAAAAGATATTTATAATCAGTTCCCGTGACATTGGGAATTACAAGCGTTTATATGGTTTTGTCGGTCTTGGGAAAAAAGCATTCAAAGAGCTTAGTTGGGTCTGAGTTATATGTTCAGTTCGAGGATTTTATCTTTTCCGATCATCGCTAATCCTATAAGTCACCTATGCTGAACGTTTTCGACATCGAGCCTGATATCGATATTGATAAAAGTGCGTCGTACATACGTTCGTACCCGTATCTCATCGATTATTTCGCGGCGAAGGCATCACTCAATGCAACCGATCTCGTAGTGGGTGCGCATATGACCTACGGATGGATGCCAACCATTCTCGACCTCTATCAAAGCCGACTAAGCTTCGATGCTGGTGCAGAGTTGCTCACAAAGGCCAAACAGACTGGTTCTCTCGAAAATGATGAGATTGGCGCGCTGGCGAGCTTGGTTAACAACTCTTTGGTCGGTGCATCCAAACTCCTTCACTTTGCTGCGCCAGATAGTTTTGCTATCTGGGATTCCAGGGTATATCGGTTTGTGCACAAGCAGCGCCCGTACGCTAGTCGCGTCAATAACGCGCTCAAGTACCATGCGTACCTGGAAACACTTAGCCATCTGAAACAGGACTCCCGCTTTCCAGCATTTCACACGTCCATCAATAAAAAGATCGGCTACGACGTTTCGGCACTTCGAGCCATTGAACTCGTCATGTTCTTGGGTAGCTCGGAGTCGGAGGCTAACAATTCAGGTACATCGGTATGCGGCTCATGGCATTGGGCGAAAGAAGATGAAGATCAAACGTTATCTTGATTAGGTTTTATGAAAGAGACCGATCCCAAACCACAGTTTGTAGTATGTGTTAAGAACGACGATTGTTCGGACCTTTAGCTCCGCAAGGTTTATGAAAGTTTTGCCCGATCCGAAAGCGGCGAAGGATGATTACATTCGAATTGTCGACGAATCCGGCGAAGATTATTTGTATCCGGCAAGTTATTTTTATCCGGTAAAGCTTCCAAAAGTGGTTCGCGAAAGTTTCAGAATAGCCGCGTAATTTTCAATTGTATTCGTAGCGAACGCATCGATTGGGTCACGTCATTCCGACCAGTTTATCAACTGCTCTTACCTCAAACAGGCATCGATCAAAGCAAGAACATCTTCAACAAATTCCTTCGGTCCGCGCTCGACGAATTTCGCGCGGCGGACTGCGTGATTTATCGATTTCACCTGCTCAACCATAACGAATCCTGTTAGCGATGAGCCGTTCGGTACGGCGAGGTGGAACGGAAAGCCTCGGTCCGTGTTTGTGATTGGGCAGACGATGGCTAGACCGGTGTGTTTGTTGAAGAGGTCGTTGCTGACAACGAGTGCGGGGCGGCGGCCTTTTTGTTCGTGGCCGGCTTGCGGGTCAAAAGAAAGCGTCGTCGCCAAGGGCGACAAACTTATAAAGCCTGGGGTGCAATGAGCGGAGCGAATGGAACCCCAGGACGGCGTTGTAAAAAGTCTATGTCGCTGAAAGCGACAAACAAATGTCCGCCAGTGGTTGCTCGCTTTCAGCGAGCGGGAATTCGCGGTTACTTACCTGGGGTTTCGCCGAAGCGGCTTCACCCCAGGCTTTATAGGTTCGTCGCCGTTGGCGACACAGGGCGGCTCTGCCGCAGGCTTTATCAGTTCGTTGCCGTTGGCAACACAGAGCGGCTTCGCCCCAGGCTTTATAGGTTCATCACAGTTGGCGACAAAGACTCGCATTTCGCTTGCATACACATTCCACCTACGGCTTCATGTGTGGCTATTGGTCTATTGCCCGGCGCGATTCCAATTGTTACGTTTTGTTTGAACGGTTTGGCGTATTGAATTTACAGGGCTATTCTTCCTCTTCCAGACTCAATTCTGAAACACGCATTTCGTCGTCAATCGTCAACCGCCATAGGAGAATCCGTTTGCCGGCTTCGACGCGGTAGCGGTAGCTTGGGCGCGTTCCGGTTTCGTCTGATTCGACGTAGGATGCAATTGCGGGAGCGCCAAGAGCGGCAATTCGCCGGTAGTTCGCCTTCGCACGTTCGGTCGAAAGCGAACGCATTAGCTGCGGGGTGATCGGGGCGGTGTCGAGTTTGTTTTCATTTCTCGCGCGGAGGAGCGCGAGGAGTTTTTCGCCGAGGCCGGGGATGGGTTCGGGTTTTGGGGTGATTGATCTGAGTGAAAGGCCGGGTGCGTAGAATTTGGCTATTCGGGCAGCGATCTGGCCGCCTAAGGATAATTCGCCGAGGTTTGTTAGCACGATGACGGTTATTCGATCATCGACATAGCGGAAATTGGCGGCGCCGAATCCGGCGGTTTGGCCTGTATGGCCGATGAGCTTATGGCCGCGGATGTCGGAAATGCGCCAGCCGAAACCATATACGGATGGCTTGCCGTTATTAAAAACAAACTGCTTCCACCACTCAGAGCGGCTTTCTGGTTTGAGAAAGTTTTTCCCATTCAGTGCGGCGTCCCATTTCACCATGTCCGTGATGGTTGAGACGATAGAACCGGCGCCCATCAGGTCAGTTAGAACGCCGTCGCGGCCCGTCAGATGATCAATCTCCCATTCGTAACCAACAGCGCGGTTTGGAATGATAAATTGCGGATCGCGGTCGGCGGTGCGCGTCATTCCAAGCGGTGCGAAAATCCGCTCACGCATAAACTGCATATACGGCTTGCCCGACACAGTTTGAATAATATGCCCGAGCAGAGAGAAGCCGCTGTTGCTGTAAATATTCCGCTCGCCCGGCGTGAATTCCAGCGGATGAGGTGAAAGGGCCTTGATAAAACCGTCCGTTTTCAGATGGCGAAAAAGTTCGAAACCATCGAGGCTCGAATAGCTCTTTACGCCGGATGAATGGGTGAGTAAGTTTCTTACGGTTACGGCCTTCCATGCCTCGGGCGTGTTCGGAAGATATGTCGACATCGGGGCATCAAGCTTGATCTTCCCATCCTCGACCAACAGCATTATCCCGGCGGCGGTCATCTGCTTCGACACCGAGCCGATCTCAAAAACCGTATCGGCCGAGACCGGAACATTGAATTCAACACTCGCCACGCCATAACCTTTTAGCTTAACGACCTTGCCGTTCTTGATGACGGCAACGGCAACGCCGGGTGCGTGGCGCTCGGCTATGACGGTGCGGACGTAATCATCGACCTGATCAGGACGGGCGGCGGCGGTTAAAGCCAGAAAGGCCAGCAGAACAAAAAAACTTCCAATTTTGCGGTTGATCATGCAATTCCTAATTGGACTTATCATTCATTTGAAGTTTGGCCAAAGCCCTTGATTTAGCTAATTTGTCCACTAGCCAAAGCTAGCGGCAATTGAATCGATCTAATTGCCGATCGGGTCGCCGGGTGGGGTGGCGAGCGGTGTTGTTGGTTTTCTCGGCTCGGCGGGGCGGGCGAGGAAACGTTCGATCTCGTCGGCGGTTGCGCGGCGATGGGCGGCCTCGTCGCGGCTCGCCACAATTGATTTCAGTGATGCGAGCAGTGAGCGGAGCGCGTCAGTTGCGACCGCACGGACTTGCGGTTGAGCGCGTTCGTTGGCGGCAAGGTCCATTAGCCTTGCGACGACAAGACTCTGGACCGCGTGTTGAACGGCGGCTAGCTTCATAGGAGACCGGTCGCTTCCGCTTGCGGTTCTGACAGGTGCGGTTGCGCTCCAGGTTGCTTTGATCAATGCGGCGACGACTTCGCTGAAATGCGGGTTCGCCCGGTCGCGCGCGTTATAGCTGATCGTCCTCGCGGCGCGGTTTGGTTCAAGCAAACCGCTGATGGTCATATCGGCAGCGATCTCGGCGGCGCCGATCTCGTCGAACATCGGGTTTGTGCGTTTCGAGAAGCGTTCGCTCCGCTGCGAACCATAACCGTAAGCAAGCGGCGGCAGCAATTTGAGGATCTTGTCGTCGATGACCAATTCCTCAGGGCTTATTGTTTCGAGCACGACGGTCAATGCTTCTCTCTGCTTTGCAGCGGGAACAATGTCGGCGACGGTCGCCGGGCTTGGGCCGTTCTTGCTGCGGACGGCGAAGGTGTAATAGGCTCCGCCGATCTCTTTTGTCGCCGCATTCAGCTGATATCGGTGATGTAAATAGAGCGGCATGAATCGATTTTCTAATTCTGATAGCGGAGTGCCTTCAGGAATGTTTTCAATGCCGAATTGATTCAACCCCATACGCCTTACCTGCATTTCATGCCGAAGCGTCGCCACCGGATCGCTGCCGTTGTCCCACAATGTTGCAAGCGGGTTTGCTCCGCTCGCCGGCCGCGCGTCCTGATCGGTCAGGAACAACATGCCGTTCTTCAAACCGTCGTTCACGATCGCCTCAAGCTCGCGGTCTTCATTTGCACCGGGAGCGAATTGCGCATAGGAATATCGCGTCGAAAATTTGTCAAACGCTCCGATCCCGACAGCATACGCGTTCGAAAAATCGAGCTTGCCATTCTTGATCTCGACCATCGGCGCCGGATAATCCATAACGGATCCGCGGTTATACGTACTCGCAGCAAAGTTATGCGCAAAGCCGAGTGTGTGGCCGACTTCGTGCGCCGACAATTGGCGGATTCGTGCGTATGCCATTGCGGTCACTTCACCGGCATCGCGTGCGGGCAGAAGATAATCGGGATCCGGAAGCATCCCGAAATCGCACGCACCCAATGCCGCATTGTACGGCGGGATCATTCCCTCGCCGAGCAAGAAATCCTGTCTCGCCCGCTGCGAATCAAGCGTAACATCGCCCTTGATAATCTCGCCCGTCCGCGGATCGACAACGCTTGAACCGATCGACCAGCCTCGCGTCGAACGATGCACCCAGTTGATGACGTTGTAGCGAACGTCCATCGGGTCGGCGTCCGGCGGCAGCACACGGACCTGAAACGCATTGCGAAAACCGGCCGCTTCAAACGCCTGGTTCCACCACTGCGCGCCTTCAACCAACGCCTGCTGGATCGCTTTCGGAGCACCGTTGTCAACGTAATAAACGATCGGCTTTACCGCTTCGCTCACGGCCGCGTTCGGGTCGCGTTTTTCAAGCCGGTGACGAATTATCCAGCGCTTTTCGAGATCTTCGTTAATGTCGGTTCCGTAATCATAAAAGCTGGTCGATATCGAACCGGTCCGCGGATCGAATTTTCGCGGCTTGTAATTATTGTCGGGCAGTTCAATGAACGATTGTCGTTCACGAACGGTGACGTGGCGGCTGGTCGGCGTTACAGAACCGACCGGATTGCCCGGGCCTCCGCCCGCGTTGGAAGAAACGGTGATCGTCGCCTCGACCTCAGTATTTTTTGGAAAGCCTTTTGTGTTCGGCAAATAGAGCGCGCTGCGGCTTTCGTCAAAACTATAACCGCCTTGCCGGCCCTGATTTATCCTGTCGGCAACGCCATGAGCATCGCGAATAAGGAAGCTTGTAGCATCGACCAAAACGCGGTCGCCTTCGGTTGCCTCCACCTTGAATCCCCAGATGACGGACCGGGCGAACGATTCTTCTACCGACTTCCGCTCTGCCACATTACTTGTCATCGCACGATAGTCGTAATTCGGCTGAACGAGCAGCACCTTGTTTCCGGCTCGTTCAAATTTCACGACACGCTCCGGGCCGAGTTGAGCGCGGTCAAGCCCGATCGCGTTTGATCCGACACCTGTCGGCAGCGAAACCAGATAAAGGAATTCGCTGTTGAAACGCGGGACCTCAATGTATATCTTGCCCTCATCAGCGTTGATATAGAGCGGCATAAATCCATCGATCTTCTGGGCCTTTTCAATGACGGACGCGAATGACTTACGAGCGGGCGTCTGAGCCGTCAGCGATACCGAGACACACATCAGCACAAGCAAAACGAACAGGTTAGTTTTCATATCTTTTGTCGAGGAGCAAACAAAAAGTAGCACTATCGTTTGCCGAACTCAAGACCAACGGTTTAGGCCGTTGTTTTCATTTCCGCTCCAAAGTCTTAGAATTTCAATATGCAGACCGATGTACTCATTGTTGGTGCCGGCCCGACGGGACTTGCGTTAGCGTGTCAATTCATCCGGTACGGTGTTGATTTCATCGTCATCGATAAGAAAGAGACGACAACGCCGTATTCAAAGGCGATCGGTGTACACGCACGCACGCTTGAGATCTATGAACAGATCGGCCTGGCGGAGCGGGCGATCGGCGAAGGCACGATCGCCGGAAAAACACGCCTTTTGGAAGAAGGCGAACTCCGAGCCGAGATCGATCTTTCCAAATTTGGCGAGGGTCTGAGTGCCTATCCGTTCCTGCTTATTCTCGAACAGGGACGACACGAGACGATGCTGCACGAACGCATCACATCGAACAACCGCGACGTGATGTGGCAGACTGAGCTGACAACATTTTCTCAGACCGCCGATGGTGTGACCGCCGAGATCAAAGGCCCGGACGGTGCCGCACAAACCGTCTCGGCAAAATACCTCGTCGGCTGCGACGGTGCAAAAAGCACTATCCGCCATGGCCTTGGCCTCGAATTTGGCGGCGGTACATTTGAGAGAATTTTCTATGTTGCAGATGTTGACATCGACTGGGAATATTCGCACGAGGCACTGAACATAAATCTTTCAAAAGACAATCTGCTTGCGTTCTTTCCGCTGCCGGGTGAAAAGCATTACCGGATAGTTGGGAATTTGCCGGAAGGCTCGCAAAAGGACGAAGGCGAACTGTTGTACGAAGAGATCGAAGAAGTGATCAAAGCCGAGTTAAAGATCCGAATGGACATATCAAACGTCAACTGGTTTTCGACTTACAAGGTGCATACACGGCACGTGACCAAGTTCTCGGTAGGCCGCTGTTTTCTTGCCGGCGACTCGGCGCATATCCATTCGCCCGCCGGCGCCCAAGGGATGAATACGGGCATTCAGGACGGCTACAACCTTGCATGGAAACTTGCGCTTGTTCTTAACGGCCGGTCCAGCGCTGAGATACTGAATTCATACAACGAAGAACGCCTGGCAAACGCAATTCGCCTTTTGAAAACGACCGACCGTATGTTCCAACTCGGCGCCGGCGAGGAATGGTTTACGTCGTGGGTACGCGTGCATATTTTTCCGTATGTGGCGAATCTGTTGACGCGGATGGATTTTGTAAAGCGTGCGATATTCCCGCTCGTGTCGCAGATCGGCATCAATTATCGCGATGCAAGTTTGAGCGTGAACGACGTTGACCTGAAAGTAAAAGCAGGCGACCGTATGCCTTATTTCGTGCTTGATGGCCGCAGCATCTATGACTGGCTTCGTGAACCAAAATTCCACTTTATTATTTTTAACGACGGCTCAGCCCCGCAGGCCAAAACGGCCGGTGACCTCGGCGGGCTCGCAGATGTTCACCACATTCCGCTCTACCCGCATATCGCCGAGATATTTGATACGGACCAAACCTTTTGCGTCCTGCTCAGGCCAGATAATTACATCTGCTATATCGCAAGCGGCGTGAATGTTGACGGAGCCAAGGAGTATTTGAGAAAGGTCCTTTCGTGATGATTCATGTTCGCGGTCGTCGACGATCCGTAAAAACTGAAACCTAAAAGGTGAAAACGAAAAACGGCGGCCAGGAACCGTTTTTAGTTTTTACTTTTCAGCTTTCCGTTTGTACGGAGAATTTAATAAGACCGCCGTTGGCCTATTTCCGCCTTTTCCGCAAAGTGACCAATATCGCATCGCCGATCTTTCGTTCGCCTTCTTTGTCCGACGGCGTGTTGACGACCTTTCCATCGAGAAACATCGTCGTCGAACCGCCGCCGTCAAGATTCATCGCATCGACCGCACCAAGCGACAAAAGATATTCGGCAAGCTCCTGTAAATTCATCCCAACACTCACACCAGCCTGCCGGCCATCGACCGTTATCATTAGAAATTTTCCGTTTTTCAGTTTCGCAACCGCGGTTCGCGGATGGCGTGTTTCGGCGAATGCTTTGCTCGCTTTTTCCTGCTCCCAGGTGATGTCGATCTTGCCGTTTTTGATGAGCTGGGGCACGCCGTTAGTGATGTCCTCATTCTTCGCTACGTTTCGGTCGGTTTCGCTGCCGTACGGGCTGATTCTCTTGTCGAATCGAACCCAAGTACGATCGCCATTATATAACTTCATATACTTTAGCAACGGTGTTCCTGCGTATTCCGGCCCGATGGAGACCACGAATCCGTCCTTTGGGATCCGAGAATTCCCGCCTTTTTCGACCACATTCACCAAACAAGAAGCGTCACACCCGCTGAATATTATTTCAGTCCCCAATTGATTGGTTCGCGATCGATCTCCGAAGATCGGAGTAAAGAGAACTATTTCACGGTCCTTTCGCTCTCGGTTAATTCCAGAGAGGGGCTGATATGCGTCCGTAAAGTACGAAAGTTCGACGTCGGTACCAAGATGGGAGAACGCGACCTCGGTTACGTTTGCATCGTTCTTGATCTGGATCGCGATTCGGGCATTCGAAGATTCACTCAGCAACGAGCCGTCGATAGAGAGTACGCCAGCAGCCTCCCCCGCCCATTCGCTCTTGTCCAACCGAAAGAATCCCGCATTGATCGCCGCCACTGCGCCGTGGCGCGTGGCGATTGATGATGTTTTTTCAGTTCCGATGGCGGCGTCCATTGCGTGATGAACATCGAGCCGCACTTTTTTTAGATCCAGCCGCAGAAGGTTTATCTTTACCGGATCGCTGCCGAGTTTGTGAACTACCTGTGCGTACTCGACGCCGTCGTGGACGGTCTTGAAATCCTGCGCGGAAGATTCACCACAGAGGACACAGAGAGCACAGAGGAAAAGAATAGGAAGGCGCGTTTGGCCCGATCTTCTGATGGTCATCTTCATATTGTGAATTATAGAACAACTGGCCGCCCGCTAACGCAGGCAGTTCTGACAATCTCTGTGCTCTCCGTGTCTCTGTGGTGAATCACTTCTTGCCGCCCGCTGACGCAGGCGGTTCTGACAAGCTCTGTGTGCTCTGTGTCTCTGTGGTGAATCACTTCTGCCGTGCCTCCTCGTTCCGATACTGATACAAAACGGATTCGTAATCCGCGTTAGTTTTCGGACGGGCAAATTGGTTCATCCAGAATCATACGACAGGAGAATTATTGCAATGATAAATCATATTTCCATAGCTGTTAACGAGCCCGAACGGGTCGCGGATTTTTTGGCAAAGGTCTGGGATGGAATGGTGTTTCCGTTTCCGCCGGCTCCGGGTTCGTTTTTTGTGATCGCCAATGACGGCAAAGGAACCGCTGTCGAGGTAACACCGGCCGGTACGGTGCTCGTGCCCGGCGAAGGGCTGCCGGACGAGAACGACCTCTCGGCAACGACCGAAGAATTCGAAGGCAAATTTGTGCGAAGCGAACTGGTGCCGCGATATGTTGCGACGCACTTGAACATCAGCACAAAGAAAACGATCGAAGAGATCCGTGAACTTGCAAAAAGCGAGGGCTGGCGCGTGCTGGTCGCCAATCGCGGCGAAGGTTTGTTTCAGCTTGTCGAAATTTGGGTCGAGAACACGTTTATGCTCGAAGTGATGACGCCGGAACAGACCGAGCGGTATGTCGAGATCACCGATCCGAAATTTATCGCACATGCGTTTGAGCAGACGTTTCATCAACCGCTGCCGCCGCAGCCAAGGTTGTCCGAAAATCTTAACTTGATCGGCTGATCTTGCCGCTAAAATTCACGCGGAACCGGCGTCCAAACGCCGTTCCATTCAAACGCCTCCGTTCCGTGGAAGCGTTTTTTGTAATCGTAAAACGAACGGCCGCTGTAACTGTAGCCCAAATAATAGAATTCCATTCCCTTCTCGACCGCAAATTCGATCTCTTTGAGAATGGTAAAAACGCCAAGGCTTCGCCGTGTTTCGTCCAGTTCAAATGCAGTGTAGATCGCCGAAACGGATCGCTCGCCAACATCAAAAAAACCCGCGGCAACAAGCCGGCCGCCGACGCGCATCGTTTGCTGATATGTATCGCACGGTTCATCTTCCGGCCGTTCGGCGATAAACGTAAAAATGCTCTCCGGCGTGTGCTGTTTGAATCTTTGCTTATGTCGATCGAAAAGATCTAGCACCTCCTGCGTTAGATTCACCGGCCCGATGCTTATCTCGACATCGCTGTTTTTCCGAAGTATTCGCTCCTGGCTCTGCGCGATCCGAAATCCAGATAGCCGGATGCGAAGCGGAATGACAAGGCGTATCTCATCCTCATAAAGCGCGAGGTTGTACCGAAAAAACTGCCGCCCAAAATGCCGCCAGCCATCCGCCAACAGGCGATCATGCTCAGCAGACGACACCAAAGTTCGAACGAATTCTTCGTTGATGAAAAATGTCATTTTCGGCCAAAGTTTTGCGGAAGCCGCGCGCAAGCAAGGGCTTAATACGGAAGTTGAATGTTAAGCCCTTGCTAACGAGACTGTGTCAAAACTATTCTTAGCTGCGGAGCTGCGAAATAAATGTAGCCCCAGGTGGAGCGAAGCGGAACCTGGGGTTAAAACCCCACGTTTCGCTTCGCTTCACGTGGGGCTATAAATATGCCGCTGCTCCGCAGCTTTTTTAGGGTATTGACACAGCCTCTAACGCTCGGGCTTCTGCATTTGGCAGCCTCGAATTGATCGTTAAGACGCCGTCATCAATGCCCCGAATACCAATCGTAACCGCTCTCGGCCCAATAATCACGCGACCTTTCGGTGGTGAATTCGATACGGCCGATGCGTTTTAGCAGCTTGATGCCGTACTTTGTAGGCGACGCAAGGCGCAGCGGAGCGCCGTGTTCGGGCAGTAGCGGTTCGCCGTTCATTTCATACGCAAGCAGCGTTTGCGGATGAAGAACGCTCGGCATATCCCAGCCTACGAAATATCCGTTGTCCGGTGTCGAGAGCGAAACATACGGCACAAGTTTTTCGGGGCTGCCCGCAACATCCGGCCGGCTTCCGTCGGTCGTATTCGGCAAATATTTCGCGGCAAAGTCAGAGAACCGCACGCCTGCCCATTGAACAATAATGCTCCAGCCTTCAATGCATTTCAGCTCGGTTATCATCTCGGTTCGCGGCAGAGCTTTGATGTCGTCAAGCGTGAGGACGAGGTCGTCCACGCGTCCATACAACCCTCCGACACTCAGCGTCCACGCTGCCCGATCGAGTTCCGTGTCGATCCCGATCATCCCGTTCACACGCCGCTGCGAAATACGGCTCGGCGGAAATTCAGGAGCAAGCCGCGACGGCCGATAGAAAAACTGGCTGACCTTTTCATTGAATTCAAAAGTGCGGCGGAGCAAATTATATTTTGTCTCAGCCGGCATCCAACGCCAGCCGAATACGCCTACGAGTGCGGCGGCCCCACCTACCAAAAACGAACGACGTGATCGAACGAACATTTCGCGTTTTGCTGTCGCGGCATCGACCGGCGGACCGACTTCCTTCTTTTCAGTTAGAATCGTCGCTGTGTTCCCGCGTTCGTCGCCCTCAGTGTCGTTAAGCTCACGCACTTTTTTAAGAAGAACCTCTTCCTTTTTCATACGCGAACTCCTTCACTCTCAGGAAGATCGGGCACAGTTGCGACCGGGTCCGCATCAACAACATCGTATCCTGTCACCATGGAACGAAAATTTGCCCAGCCCGCCATTGCAACCTGGATGATGTGAACGACAAAGAAAAGTACGAACAATATCGTCAGCCAAAAGTGCTCCCAACGCGCCCATTCATAACCGCCGAGCAGCGAGGTAAGCCATGCAAGCTGAAGCGGTTTGTATATCGCCAAACCCGTGATAACCGAACCGGCTCCCATCAGAATAACGGCTGTGTAAGCGATCCTCTGGGCGTCGTTGTATTTCCCATGCGGCGGAAGTTTTTTAACGATCTTCGCATCATAAAGCGCGACCTGAATCGCGCGCCCAAACGAACCCGGAACCGGCAAGATCGCGCGCCATTCGCCCGACGCGGCGAGGTAAACGACGTATATCAGCCCGTTCACCGCGAATAGCCACATGAAAAAGAAATGAAGCTGAATGCCTTCGGCGAGTCGATAAGGTATGCCGAGAAATTCATAAAACCACGGCGGGAAGAAATGAAAAAACGCGGTCCCGAAAATGCGGATGCTGTAAACCGCGTTCGCCCAATAGATGAGCATTCCGCTCCAGATCATCATCGTCAATAGCGGAAAGTTGACCCAATGCAGCCACCGTATAGCAAGCGAATGTTTTCTCTCAAGCTGTTTCTTCATCCGGTTTCTCTCAAGATTATCACGAACTTTATTATTAGATCGCTTAACGTTACTTCGTTTATTCAAACAAGAATTAAGTTCGCCGGAAACATGAAAACGGAGTCAGGTGAATGACCAGGGTCTGATCTCCGAGCGTTCTTGAACGCGGATCAGACGGATCAAGCGGATTTACGCGGATATGCCAATTCAGGTCCGAATTTATCCGCCAGATCCGCTTGATCCGCGTTCTTTCTTGTATCGAGTCAGCAAACTTTTTTTGAATCCGCCGGCCGTCACCGCGCGAAAGCTTGGGTGTACGCCCGAAAGGGACAGTAAATTTAGAGCGATTCAAAGGAAGGATATACAAATGAAAAATCTTGCACT
>Ga0138256_10001667_pt1 | contig 23886 bp, 13 predicted proteins | sample KNB2016incub_MG_FD_105486 | JGI IMG/M metagenome (GOLD analysis project Ga0138256, IMG submission 105486) | Active sludge microbial communities from wastewater in Klosterneuburg, Austria - KNB2014incub_MG | ecosystem: Engineered > WWTP > Activated sludge > Unclassified | place: Austria... | reverse complement strand
TTCTAACAGCATTTACCTAGTATGACAAGAAATTTTGTTCTTACCCCTATAATCTATTGAATATTCCCTTTTTCTATGATTTACTCTGAAGTTTTCAATGTTCCCGTCAACTACCCGATAACGTGAAAGGATGCTCGTAGGCAGGCCGACTGAGATAAGGCTGTTTTCAGGCACCTTCTACCAAATTTACGTTTTCAAACTCAATGTGGATAGCCCTGCTTATGAGCATCCGATGTTAGCTGCCGTTTTTCGTTATCTTTTCCTTGAATAATATTCTTCCCGACTTGTCTTAGGCCATTAAATTTAATCCGTTCTCCCATCTATTCAAGTCTATTCTATATGACGATAGATCTGATGGATATTCTCTAATTCGAATTCAACCTTATATATCGTAACTATTTACCATACCACTTGCCTTCGAAACCGTTTGGTCCTACCCACCAATTAATATCAGTGAACGGGCACTGAGAAGTACCAAAGTTAAAATAAGGGTGAGTTCGTTATTCCGAACATTAAATGGTGCATAGAACTATGCCATCCTCCGGCCTATCATTGATACAGCCTATCCTCCAGGGGAAACATCCCTTTGATGCATTGGTCAGACGGGAAATCGTCCTAATTTAGGATTAATAGTTACTGTTTATTTAACTACTTCAAAGCCAAAAAATCCTGAAAATTCTAGTGGTATAGATCCTGGATAAAGTGGATCTAAAGCATCACTTCCAATATGAGCCAACTTGCCTCCATAGACTTCTTCATCAAGATAGATTAATTCACTTTCGAATTGCTCCAAATTATCATCTCCACTGTCTATTATGCTACATAAATAATATGGCAACAATGGCTTCCCTTCGTCATCCAGGCATTGCCCTTCAAAGCGAATGGCATCAGCTTCAGCATTTAAATCTGAATTTCCACTACCATCGTACTCCTGAAATAAATCAGTAAAAAGAAGTATATAACTACCTGCTTCTTTCAATATTAATTCACTCTTGAATTCATATTGACTACCATCATAGATTGTATAAGCTCTATAGCCATCAGCATAATTTGATGAATAGTTATATACATGACCGTATAAACTGTCAATTTTTAGCTCATTTACTCTATAGCCTGAATCGTATGTGCTATTGCCTGTAAATCTATAAAGTAAGGATAATGGTTTAAAGGGAAATTCTTCAATTTTAAAAGTATGTTTTGTTCCAAGATCATAAATTGAATCGGAAAAAACGGTATTTATCCTTAAGGTATCACCAACTTTGTATTGCAATCTATGAGGGCTAATAGTGATCGGAATTCTTAAATAATGTCCGTTATAATCAAGCGCATAAGGACAGTTTTTTTTAAACTCATCTGCATCTTTGTCGTAACATGAGAAAATTATTGAGAATATTATTAATACTGAATATTTCATCATTTATATATTTATAACAGGGATGCTATTTTGTGGTCTCCTTGTAAGTTTATTAATTAAACACATCATATAAATCAACAAAGTTGTTGAAGTCTGCTGCATTATTTGGTGTATCACCAAGGTGCAATGTCCTTAATCTATCTCTATAGGTTCTGACATCGTTTACATTTGGCGTGAGCCCATTGAATATCATACTAGGTGTAAATCCGGAAATGTTATCGAGTCCTGTAATGGTTGCATCATTTGGATCAGTCACATTGTCGCCTAGAGTATTATCACCCAAATCCCACATTAATCCTCTCGGAATAAAATTATTCTCCCATTCAAAATTTTCACCTCCAGCAGGTGTATTCCCATATATAGCACCCGTAAAATTGCCAATGGCCTCACCTAAAGCTACCCGGCCTGGGCAGCAATTACCGTTGAAATTTCCAAATGCACCATAACCTCCATTATTGATAATATGGTTTCTATATCCGACCCAGTATCCTTCTCCTGCCAAACTATAGTGTGAAGCATGACCTAGTTCGTGAAATCCAGTTCCTGTAAATCGAACGGCTGTTTCATTGATGTCATACTGATTTAGAATGTCGGGTAGATGGGCCAACGAAGCTATATACAATGGCGGAAAGACAACTGCGGCAATGAATGAAGGCCATGAATTAAAAAGATTCCACTGTAACATCGGTGCAGCTGCTCCACCTTCACCAGCAGCATTTGTCCAATTGAGAGCTGTTCTAGGTTGAGGGACACCATCCCCAGCAGCAGCATTCCGGTACTGATTTACCGTATTTAAGCTATGAGCCGCTGCCCAATACCTCCTTACACGTGAAGTATTATCTGCCGCCCCACTATTATACTCCACTAATATGTTGTTGTAAGGAGGTGCATTGAACCTGCCAGCAAAATCTCTTACTGCTCGTAAACTCAACCAATAACGGGTATCTCTTGCTTTTACATTTGGATTTTTAAATCGCACCCACATCCACACTTTTCCTGAATAGCTTCTATTGATTCTCCAGCATCCATTTTCATCCGTATAGGTTTGATCACTGCCAAACCATGCATCTTTTACATTTATGGAAGCAATCTCAACCGGTACCAAACCAAAATCATGTTCTACCCTCAAACATCCAGCAGGAAACCTAGTGTTGCCAGGTATCGGGCAACCACAAGCATTTATTAGTGGCGGTGGTGGTGGTGGAATCTCTACGCATTCCCATTGGTAAATTGGAATTCCAGTATTTGGGTTAATAACGTCAAACTCTATTACCAACATCCATTCATAGCCCTCCGGGCAAGGTATATCTGGCACTATTGGAATCATAAGTGCAGATAAAACTTCTGTCCCATAAGTTCCAACTTTTGAGGTGGAAAGGCCTCCATCAAATACATATTCATTGATTTCCTCTCCATTACCGGTTAACAAGAAACTTTCTGCCAAAAGCAAAGGATCTGATTTGTCAATATATAACTCATCAATTATCTCATACGGCACATTTGGCAATTCTATTCCAATTGGAATAGAAGCATATTGGAATGTGTAAATTGAATCAGGTGCTGAAGGGTCAAAATATGTATCCCCATCAGAAATAATTTCATATTCAAACGGAATATCAAACAACGGGATAATACCATTAGTTTCCCAATCCTCTAAACTGTCGAGATGCTCCTCAGTGGTTGGTTTAAATTGTATATACCTATGTGTAGCATATTTGTCAGGCATGTTTGCACCATAAACGATTGCTTTAGCTTGGTTGATGTTTTCGACAGTGAATGGATTGTCACGTTTTTGTCCTAGGACAACTTTTCCATCATTTGTATCGGTATCTCGATCGAATTGAACTTCACCATTCGAACGTATCTGCGTCGGTATGTTATTAGAGGAAAATATTTTTTCATCCTTGGTGCAGGACAGAAAAAGCCAAGAAAAAACAATAATTACCGATACCGGAATAAATAATTTCATGCTTCTCATCTTTTAAATTCTTAATAATAAATTGAAAAATAAAAATCAAACTCTCTCAGCACCCATTATTCCATTAAAGGTTGGTTGATCGATTCAGCAGGCCTTTTAACCCAATTCGTCTATCTTGGTCTGGTCCGTTTCTTTCGATTTTATCTTGAGTTTACTCCATCTTTCGAATAACTATTGTTACTATTGATGCTAAATTCAGTTCGTTCAAAATCATTTTATCGAAATTCTATACTGCATCACAAAGAATACTATTTCAACTAGAAAATCATTCTACTTATTGTTGACCATACGAGCTAAAGTTCACTTTTTCTTTAAAAATTCGAAAAATGAACTTTATGGACCCAAAACGGCTGATGATCTGTAACACAAGAGTTCAGTCATGCTGGCAGTGCACTTATCCTGTTGAAATGTCAAAGTACTAAGTCTAGTAGCCCTAAATTAATGAAAAATCCACAACTGTCATATCTATCATTCAAAGCTGCTGGATAATCGTATCCTTTTGTACAGTAACTTCTGAGTAATGACATCAGCATATTCAAAGAAAAAATACCTTTCTGTGTAAGTACATTTGGCTCCCAACGACGCAAATTGCTGTGATAGAACAACAGCGGTAAAAAGGAAAGTAAAAAGTACCAAGAATAGAGTTTTGATAGATTTAGTTTAATGGCAGCTAACGGTCGGGGATGCAGGCAGTGGCGATTCAAGGAGTATATCTTCCAATCCTTTGTAATCCGTCTCAATATAACGATCTCTGGTCACTTCAATTTCCGCCATTGACTACATCCGATGTTGGCAGAAGGGTTATATTTAGTTATTCATTAATAATCACAATCTTATTCGTTAAAAAATCAAAATAGTCATAGTCAATTCCATTTTGATAATATTTAACTAAAAATTCAAAATCGGTTGTCAAATCTGGTTGCTTTTTCAATATAAGGACCAATTCGCTCGGTACATAAGGGTTTGTTTCTATATAATCATTTAATGTATACTTCTTGTAATAAATACCATTTGCATCGTCAAGTACTATAATGTCAAATAAATCAGACAACCCTATACCTGATGGATGGTTGATGTCAAAATCTTTAGTGGAAGTAATCACAATGCTGTCAATTTTTTCGTCAGTTTGAGGTATCCCAGGAGAACAAGCATAAGCTGAATTTATAAGGCTGAAACTCCACTTGTTAATATTTTGAGCAAAATAGGTCTCTTGTCTTGGTTTAATAAAAATTGAATACATATTGAATTCTACTGTATCATTAGCTATCTCAGACAATATTAATCTTGTACTTGCTGTATCTGAATATATGGCTTTATAGTTAAACCAATCCAAGGCGATAATCTTAAACTTGTTTGGAAATGGTCCACACTTATCACAGGAAAAGATTCCAATAAGAAATATAATTGAAAACCCTCCCAAAAGTATTAATAGCTTATTTTTCATTTGTCATTATTCTGAAAATCTAATTCTAAAGAGATAACTTCTGGTCGCTTGATAGCTCTTCCTTGCTGCCAACATTTGTATTGTCGTCACCAAATATAGGTAATCCCTACTGATTATCAGGGGTTATCTATTGCGTTTTCCCATATGTTCATGGCGGCAAGCCAAACTTGCGTTTTTTATATGTTCGTATTTAGGAAGTCCAGTGGACTCTGGATATGGGCCAGTTTTTCCCGGGCTACATGTAGATACCGCTCTGTCGTCTTTATGTCAAAATGGCCCAGTAGTTCCTTGATGTATTTAATGTCGAACCCCTTTTCCAGTAAATGTGTAGCATAGCTGTGTCGAAGTGCATGAAAAGGGCTTATGGGCTTATGAGCTTATAGGCTTATGTGGTTATAAGTTGATGAGTTGATCGATTTGTTTGGTTAGGAGGTTAGTGGCTTAGGAGATTAGACCGTGAGCAGTATAATCAGATCAGCGTAAATCATTTTTAAGATTCATCTGCACAAAGGGCTGAACCCCTTTCCTGGCGAGGTTTTATCGTGAATCAGAAAGATCGAATCTGCGTAAATATTTTTTAAAATTCATCAGCGAAATCCTTGTGGTGAGCGGAGTCGAACTATGCGTTCCAAAAGAACTCATTATCCGCCGCTAATTCACGCAAATTTTCGCTAATATGTGCGCAAGCGACACCTTCTCACTTCAATACCCCATCCCTTGCAATATACCTGTAATTCCCATTGACATCCCCCAGCAATATTCCAATATACGTGGCTATACCCCCATCAGGACAAGCTTCCGGCCGGGTATCCACTTCCGTCCAGATGCTACAAGGAGCGCACGGAACACGATGCCTGGAATACCCCACCCCATTGTCATGCGGATAGGTACTTGATCGGGTATACGCAGGATCCAGTGAGGTAACTTTGTGGTCGACAAATACCCAATCTCTCGATCGCCTGTAATCCGGTGCCTGCATCCCATCGGCTGTATAATTCCATTCCTGTCTGAATTCATCCAGCACCAGCAATGACCGCTGATTGATCTGGGAGACATCGCCTGCACTAATCACCCCATCCATATTAACATCCATGGCCATCAACTGATATACGTCCGGAATGAATGCGGGATCTTCGAGCAGGAGCTTCCTAACCAGGAAAGCATCAAAACTATTGATGACCGGTTGGACATCCGTACTACCTGCAATGTCCCGCTCTATTAGCAGATAATCACCCTGGTCAAGATCATGTATGAATGCACCACCCAGATCAGGATGTATTGTATCCCCGGGAAGGTTAACGCATGATTGATTCGTCGGCGTGATCGTGGTGATGAGAAAGTCATTCATATGACTTGAATCAAACTGCACAGGACTGTGATCAGCCCAGAAGGCGAGGCTACCCTCAAACAATGTGTTGCGCTTTGTGGCAAACACACTATAAGGAATGGAATCAATGAACTCAACACCTCCACCAGCATACGTCTCTGTAATTGACAACATCGCTATCACCGTCGAATCCACCGATCCAAATGCAGGTCGCTTTTGGAATTCAATCCACAACAGTTCACCTGCACCTGAAAATGTGGTGCCTAAAGGCGCCTGGCTATCTAAAAACACACTGATCAGCATTTTCTGATTGAACAGATCAATCGAGTAATCAGTGTTGAATAAACTCTGGGAAAGCATATCATTACGCTTGATCAATACGCCCGTTGGTACAATCCTATCGACATCAAAGGACAATTCAAAGTCAAATCCGGTGACGTCATTGATACCTGCTCCAATGACCGTCACGGGTATAAATACATTATCCTGGTTACAAAACTGCTCCACATCCTGCACGATATACGGATTGACATTGATATGCACGGGAGCGGAGGTGGTCTGCACACCCACATCACCGGTGGCAATAGCTGTGATCATACCGCTTTGGGTTGCCGTAAAGGAAACATTGAATGGTGCTGAAAAATCGGAACCAATGAAGATTCCATTAAAGTAAAATTCAACTTGTGCAATCGCACTGTCAATATCTGATGCCATAGCATCGATGACCACCGTCTCGCCGGACAAATAATATGCATTGTCTGAAGGTGCTACAATTTCCACCACCGGCGGATGATCCGGTCTCCATGTCAAGCTGGGCGAAGTAAACTGGCCTACACCCGGTGTTTCTGCTACTCATTGCTGCGTTTCACCTGTAACATTATTCTTTAACTGCAGATTCAATTGGCCTGAAAACTCACCTGCTGTGGTAAACTGTCCGATTAATAATTTATTGGTTGCATTGGGCCCTTGCAATGGCATAGCAAAACTAGTCAGGGCTCCATCACTGACGAGCAGTTGACTGCCGGCCAGGTTGAGATCATCAAAGATCAGAAGATCCGTAGGAATACTACCGACTGCGGTCCAGGTAGTAGTCGATGTCCAAGTAATATTTCCATCACTACCGGAGATCGAAATACCCGCGGCTGGATCATTGTTTTGTAATAAACCATTCAGGTTTGGAAAAGCAGGAATGCCTCCATTGGTATCTTCAGGCTTAAGCACCCCAGCTTGCGTACTTGCTGATCTACCGGTGGTGAACCAGGAATCCAGCGATACCGTATGCTCATCGATATTGTTTGTGTTGATCAGATAACCAAATGTCCTGCCCCGGTCTTCGTTATTAAAGAAAGGTTGGGTTGATCTGATAATGAATGTATCCACTTCGGCGGTACTGCTATTGGTCGCACCATAAATAGCCTGCAAGCCCCAGTCAGGAGCCATGTCAACGTAAATCCTGTACGTCACGGCACCCGCTGGTACGGGGAAGAAAGATGTGCCCTCATCATTGCTATCACTGATATAATAGGTTTCGATGATCACACTATCCAACCCGGGTTGTGCCACGAGTGCCCCACCAAAAAATAATATGTATAACAGGGTGCCACAAACAACTCTCATGATAACTATGCTTTTCGCAAATAATTTAACGGATCGAAAACAATAAGACTCAGGACTTCTGCGCCCTGGGGCACAGAAACCTGAGTCGATAAAACTACCTTCCAGGTCTATACTCATTAGGCGGAAGGTATGCATAGGGTTCTCATAGGCAGCAGACTATGTCGTCTCACTCCAAAGCCGCTGAAACTAAAAACGAGGCCACCTCCCTGGGGAGGCAGCCTCGAAAAACAATTTATCGTATTGAAACAGAAACCACTTCGGTTCTATTTACCAACAAAGAATCTTTGTGCTGAAGTATAATCATTGCTGAATACTCTGATCGTGTACAGTCCGGATGGAAGGCTTGACACATCAACGCTCTTTCTGCTGTTAGCAGACACATTGATATTTGAAACCAATACCCTGCCATTCATATCAACAATCTCTGCAGTCACGTCTTTTGAAATACCAATGAATAAGAAATCATTCGTTGGATTTGGATAGACATCAAAACGGACATCGTTGTTAGAAACAGATCCGCTTGTAGAAATCTCTACATTGACCTTGTCACCATTCAGGTAACCAACTGCTGCATTGAAATCTGTTGCTTCGATCGTACGATCAGTCAACTTGTTAAACCTGATCAAGAAGGCTACTTCACCTTCTTTCAGCACATCAAGACTGTTAGAAGTAATACGAAGCTTACCATCATTGTCATTGAAGTGACCTACTGCTTGTATGCCACTGGCGATGAGGGAATGATACTGGAGCTTAGTACCATCAAAATCAAGGTTTAAGTCGATTGCATTGATGTCTTCGATAGAAGAGAAAGTCACTGGTACATCAACAAAGTTCTCAGCATACTGAGCCTCGCCAACGCCAACATTCACTGCATCTGAAGACCTGATCAGGACATTAACACTGTTCTTATAGTTACCGTTGACATCACCGTACATGATACCTACATACTCTTCGTCGCTGATGACCGGGCAAGTAGCAAAGCTACTCACTGGTGCATTCAGACAGAAAGGAACTTGTGGTACTCTGCGCTTAGAATAACCAACACCATTATCAGCAGGAAAAGAGCTGGAGATCAGGTAAGCCGGATCAAAAGCTACGGCGCTGTTGTCAATAAACTGCCAGTCTTTAGAAGCAGAATAGGTAGGCTTTGGTGTACCATTACTGTTATAGTTCCACTCTTGTCTGAATTCGTCAAGGATCAATACAGCTCTTTGGTTGATCTGGGATACGTCACCCGCAGATACAACACCGTCCCTGTTAACGTCCATGGCGATCGCCTGGTAAACACTTGGTGTAAAGGAAATATCATCGATAATCAGTCTCCTGGTCAATAAAGCATCAAAACCATTGACTACTTCCTGTACGTCTGTAGTCGCTGCGATGTCTTTGCTGATGGTGATCTTCAAACCATTGGTGAGGTCATACGTGAATTCACCAAGTGCATTTGTAGTAGAAACGGGTCCAACAAGGGCAGCAGGACTTGCTGCGCTGGCGAGGCTGCAATCAATGGAGTTGTTGGCTTGGATGTTTACTGGAACACTGTTTCCGATTGGGCTACGATCTTCCCAGAATTCGACATTCGCTGTCATTACGGTATTACGGAAAGTTGTAAACACACCTGGAGATACTGGATTCTGATCCTGAACACCATTGAAATAGCTTTCCTGCATATCAGTTACCGTTACTGTTGTGGTATCTACTGAAAGGAATGCTGGTCTTTTTGCAAATTCTACACAAACGATATCACCTACTCCGGTGAAATCTGTTCCAAATGGTGCATCTACATCGATAAACACAGAAATCAACATTTCCTGGTTGGTCATGTCAATGCTGTTGTCAGTCTCAAAGTAGTTTACATTCACCAGGTCACCACTCTTGATGACATTGCCTGTTGGATAGATCTGTGTATTGTCCCATGTCAACACCATGTCAAAACCGATGACATCAGAGATGGCTGAAATAGATTTGATTGGAACACAAACGGTTGGTTCGTTACAAACCTGATTTACACTTTCCACTACATATGGAGAACCAAGTGGGTTGATAACGTTTACCGGAATGATAGCTGAGTTACCTGTTAATCCAAAGTTGTCTGTAGCTACTGCTGAAATCGTATTTGCACCAAACGGACCAACGAAAACCGCGTTCCAGGTAAATGTGAAAGGTGATGGACCACTGTTATCTACACCGATAGACAGGCCATTGACAAAAAACTCTACCTGAGAAACAGTTCCATCTGTATCAGCCGCATTTGCGCTGATGACCACCGGGCCTTCTGGTACAAATGAACCAGAAGTTGGTGATGTAACGGTTACTGTTGGTGCTACGTTATTGGTGATCGTGATGTTCTGGCTGATTGAACCAGTTGCACCTAAACCATCTGTAGCTGTTGCAGTAATCACACGCACACCTGCAGGCGTAGCGACGAAAGATGCTGTATAAGGAGCTGAGTTGTCAACACCAATGGATGAACCATTGAAGAAGAATTCGATCTGTGTGATACCATCCGGGTCTGTAGCTGTTGCAGAGATATTGACGGTAGTACCGGTGATCGCTGTGGAAGGAGCTGTCAATACAACTACCGGAGGATTGTTTCCGGTAACTGTAATGTTGACCGTATCATTAGCAATACCACCTGCATCATCCCATGCACGTGCAACGATCTGGTGTGTTGTTGTGACCAGGCCTGTTGTAAAAGAAGCATTGTATGGGCCAGGGCCTTGAACAGTGGCTAATAAAATACCGTCTTTGTAGAAATTGACAGAGTCTATAGCACCATCTGTGTCGGTAGCTGTAGCAGCAATGCTCACTAATGCAGATGCACCAAAATTCTGGCCTTCTGTTGGCGTCGTGATGACAACAGATGGAGCAGCATTTGGGCCGAAAGTCAATGCAGGAGATGTAAACTGACCAGCACCTGGTGTTGCAGCAACATACTGTTCTACGAGGTTATCACTGATCCTTCTGAGCTGAAGATTGATTTGACCGGATAGTACACCGGCTGTTGTAAACTGACCGATACAAACCCTGTTGGCAGCTGTTGGTCCAACCAATGAAACAGTTACACCGAGGGCACCATCTACAACCACAACCTCAAGCGCTGAACTGTTGACGTTGTTCAGGACCGGGTCCAGTATACCTTCTAAACCAGGTGTAGCTGTCCATGTGATACTGGAGGTAAAAGGTAAGTTGCCATCCTCTGTGGTCAATGGAAGACCTGCAAGTGGATCTGTGTTGATCAGCAAATTAGCTGGTGTGTGCGGATGAGTAGGCAATGCTCCGTTTGTATCTTCTGAAGGAAGAACTTCCAGTACAGCTGATGTTCCGCCGGAACTTCCACTTGATCTACCGGTAGATAACCAGGAATCAAGCCCTACGGTGTTATCATCAAGCCTGCTGGCCTGAATGTTATAACCATATAAGCCACCAAAATCTGTATGATTCCAGAAAGGTGCAGTTGAGCGGAACACTAATGTATCCACCTCACCTGTACCTACGTTAGTAGCGCCATAAATGGCCTGCAACTCCCATCCCGGAGCCATGTCAACATACATCCTGTATGTCTTTGCACCAGCAGGGAGAGGATCAACACCAGAGAATGCTATGTCATTTGCGTTAGCAACATAATAGGTCTCTATAATCACATCTTCTAATCCCAGCTGGGCCTTGATAACTCCGGAGGAGAACAGGGCCATGCATAAGATGATAAATATTTTTCTCATAATTTTTACTATTTGAATAGGTTGTTGAGTAATAGATTAGTTACAGTTGGTATTGAATGAACCAAGTAGCTGAAGGAAGTCAGTGGTGTTGGTGGTTCCGTCAATGTTCAGGTCCGTAGGGCAAGACTGCAGGTTACCTTGCAGGCCTATCAATGCATTGTAGGCACACTCTGACAACCATGATTTTTCACCAACCTTGAATGCTCCTCTGTAAGGTGCTGGTGTGAAAAATCCGTCTACCGGAGGTAATGATGTCGTTGTGATGTCTGCACCTGGAAGGATGTCATGCTTTACAGTAACTGCATTGGTACTTACGTTCATGCTATGAAGACCAGCGAAACCTGTTATAGAAGCAACAGATGTGTTTCCATCAGCGGCGAATTTTGCGAGGTCCGCAGGGCTACCATTAGCACCAGCTACACGTACCTGCTCACCAGCTGTACAGCCGATAAAGGTATTGTTCTGCATGATGAGGGCACCTGAATTCCATGCTGCATAGCAGTCGTCTGCTGGTACTGGAGCTCCTCCACCTGTTCCGTCTGCATCAATAAAGTGGGTTGTTGTGTTTGCGAATGCTGCTCCTCTGTTATAGTTAGAGAAGATACAGTTTCTGATTTCACCACGGCTGGCTTCTTTCCATTCGATCGCCTGGTTGTTGTCAACAGCTGCTCCACCGTTGATACCGGCAGCGCCAATAAATGTAGCATTGTAGATTTTAGGACTTGCATGGTAGGTACACTGAAGACCATCATCACTGTCAAGCTCAAAACCGTTGTCACCACCTGGAGCTGTAGTCAAGTCTGTCTTAACAACTACCCAAAACTGGCCATTACCGCTCCATCCCTGATCCCAGTCAAATCCATCATCATCATTGAACAATACAGATGCATATTTCAGATCAACTGATCCACCGAAAAACTCAATTCCGTCATCGAGGTTAGAAATAACTTCAATGTGGCTAAGGGTTGTACCTCTACCAACTGAACCAAGGGTAAGACCGTTCAACTCGTTAGCAGCACCTGCGATATCACCCGCGTGGCGGATAGATACATAGGTCATGATACCGGAGTTGTCATTGTCATCATGTGCACCTGGAGCTGCACCATAGTTGTTTCTTGGTTCTGAAGATGTGAATCCTTCGATGAAACCGATACCGTCAGAAACGGTGTTTGCACCAAATCCACCTTTGAGGTTGTTTCTTGCTTTTCCAAGCAGTACTACACCACCCCATTTTCCTTTATTCGTAATGCCATAAGTTCCATTCATCGGATCAGCATTAGCAGTAAATACAATCGGACAATCGCATGTACCAGGAGCGAAAATTTTTCCACCTCTGGATACAATCAGTGCATTGTTGTCACCGGAGACACCCTGGAGACCTTTGATCACGGTACCCGGAGCAATGGTGATTGATTTTCCATCGCCGACATAAATCTTGTCATTGAGGATGTACGTGGTATCGCAGGACAATACCGTGTTAGCAGCCGTCAGGTTACCATCCACATCAGCCCTTAAAGAGAGATTGAGTGTAGGCCTTGAACTAACTGAAGGACAACCGCAAGCTTGTCCTAAATCATTCTGCGCATTGGCAGTCATCGTGAACCCAGCGGCAATAACAGCCACTGAGAAACGTAAACGTTTCATCAACATAGGTAATAAGTTTAAGGTTAAAAGAAATAGGTTTTTGAATGCCACAAATCTAGCTTCGCAATATTACCAACCTCCTTTTTTACTATCAGAAAATGGTAAAAACATCGATGCTCATTTGATTATATATTTACAATTATAGATTCTATCTTTTTACTTCCTAACAGCATACCATCATATGGAAAATGCACCATGTATGTAAATCTTTACACATCATTTGTGTACTAACAACAGCCCATGATACAACGTGAAAAGAAAGGATTGCATGTGATTTCATTTCAACTATTTCAACCGGTGAAATGAAAAATCAGAAAAGATTATTCCTTTACGCAGCGGATACTAAATCCATAATTTGGATGTGCCGCGTACCTGAAGATGCCAGACTTCTTGTAGTCAAGATATCTGTACCATGCATGACCATTGACCGTTGTGGAGCTCCACCAATATCCACTGTGACGAATGGCAGGAATACCCCACTCACCATTGTATACCCTGCAACTTCCACCAGTTGCTGAAAAGCCGGTTGAATTAGTACCCCAGACTCCATCATAACGAATCCAACCATCGGTCGTAGTGGTTTCGATCTTCAACTGATCGCCTTGATCTGTTCCGCGCCAGTTAGTCTCATCTAATTCTGCAACAGACATACCCAGGTATTCTTCCAATATCTTCCAATCTTCATCTGTGGGTATCCGCCATCCTTGCGGCGTGATGCGCTTTACAGAATTGATCACGTAGTAATTGTAAAGCAACTCACTTCCTCCTACGTTATTATTGTAATTGGCACATGCCGGATAGGTCGTAGATGCCCATTCCTCCGCATCGGTTAGATTAGGAATCAGCTCACCTGTAGCGAAAGTAGTGACACGCAGATCCTCTGCCATCCACCACTGTTTTCCGATTTTGATGGTCTTGTACTCATTTCCTTCGTGATCTTTTACAAGCCCTGTTTGCTTTACGGGAGAAGCATTCCCATCATCTCCGCAACTCTGCAAAATGAAAAACAAAATGGCCATCAGGAAAAAACCTGCACCCTTCAAGCGACTGGTCAGATTGCGCATCCAAATAAAATATAAACTGGTTGTGAACATTAGTGCAATTTAGGAAAGTGTGACAATTACATTTTGACAAATGCCACCGGAGCAATGACGTGTCCTGCAATCTTGAGTTGCAATGCGTAAATGCCGGAGACCAATGAGGAAATATCTATTGTGAATACCTGATCCTCAATGATACCGATGCCTGCAGACTTTCCGTACATATCATAAATCGTGTATCCAATAGTATTACGCTCTACGATGTCAATATCAAATTGCAAGTCATTGATGGCAGGATTGGGATACACCATAACTTGTGCGCCAATACCGTCAATACGTGGACGCAAATCAGGACACACCACACTGATATCCAGGTCATGACAAAATCCAATATAACAACAGAGGTCTTCGACATTAAAATTGGCATCCGGATTAAAATTGCAAGCCATCGTATCGGTGCATCCCAACACAATGAGGGTTTTGCACAGACTATTGTCTTCACATGCATAGTCAGGACTCGCTTCAAGATAATCAGGGTCCTTACATCCACAGGTGTAAGGGAATTTCAAGAAAGGAACAAATATCCCCTGGTCCTTCAGTGCTTCATTACGCGCCACATATTTCACTATTTGTGGGATACCATTCTCAACAAACTCCACTTCGAGATTAAGTTCGAAAGCGATTTCTCCCTTAGTGGTCAGCTGAGCGACAAGCACTTCATTACGAATCGAATCTACTCCTTTGGTTCCGGCATTTTTAAGAACAACATCCTGTCGGTTGAAGTGATATTTAGGTTCAGCAGATCCGAAAATCGTGGTATCTGCATTACTGAGCAGGTCTATAAAGCCAACATCCACCCACGAACCTGGAATAGGATTAACAAACATCAGGCCGTCCGATTGTGTAAGCGGATGACCAATCTGGCTTTGGCTATTGGCCAGTAATCCAGTCGCAATGGCGGCAGAACCCCCGTCATTGTTGGGCCCGCCGATGACCGAACCATCTGTATCAGCATCCTTAGGAATTCCAAAATAAGCTCCTTGCGAAAATGATCTGCTGCACTGCCCCAGCGTGATATAGCTATCCAAAGCAACGGTACCGATCTCATAGCGGTTTCTACTCAGGTCTTTTCCAAAAGAAATCCCTTCTTCACGATGATTAAAAAATGGAGCCGAGCTTGAAAACACTAATGGATGGTTCTCATCTCCATAGATGGACAACAATCTGGAACCTGGCAGCAAATCAACATATATCCGGTATGTGGTGGAACCCTCTTCCAGTTGGCCTCCAATGGTATCTGTTGCATCATTGGCATCCGAAATGTAATAAGTCTCCATGATCAATTGCTCTATCTGCGCGATAGAAGCCAGATAAGATGTGCATGTCAGCACGCATATAAGAATGAACCTGTGGATCATCACCATTTCTATATTTATAAGTTGTAGGCTATCCCGAGTGAAAACTCAGTACCGTACCGGTAGTCGTCAAAATCAAGCAGGAACCCCTCTTCATACTGATAAGCCCTGCGTACGGCATCATTTAAAATATCCTTGATGGTAAAACTCACATTGAAATGCTTGCCCAATGGATGCGAGACTTTAAAATTCAATAAATGCCTGGGCAATTCATAGACATCAGGCGAAGCATCCGCAGAGGTCAATACCAGTTTTTCACCTTGCACATTATAACTCAACGATGCAGCTAACCCCTTCTCTGCTGTATAAGTCAAAATCGTATTGACAACATAGGGGGCTTGCCCGAACATGTTTCGTTCAATAATACCTACCACTTCCCAGGACTTGATGCCGTTCTCTATAATCAGTCTCCTGTCTTCCACCTGCGTATAGGAATTGACCAGCGAGACATTGGCGCTCAGTTCAAAGTGTTTGTCAAGTTTCACTTTACCTTCCACCTCGATACCATATACATTTGACTTGTCTGCATTTGACCAGGTATAGCCTATGTTAGAACTGGTGAGCTCAATGTGATTTTTAAAATTCTTGTAAAAGAGACTACCTGAAATGAAATTTCCGGACTTGAAATAATTTTCATAGCGCAGATCGTAATTGGTGATCTCTACAAACTCGAGATCTGCATTTCCAAACACATCTGCATTGAGTTCAAAATCACGAATGACGGTTTCTGAATACTCCCTGATACTCGGCCTGGCAATCGTCCTGCTATAGTTGAGCCTGAGGTTTGATGGGGATATATCATCAGCACGGAGTCGATAGATAAAGTTGACACTGGGCAGGAAGTCGAGGCGATCAAAATTGGTAGGCGTCAGGGTAAAGGATTGCTCTGGAGTTCTACGCCGAAGATCATCTGCCGCATAGCCGAGTTCATCAAATAGTTTAACATCTGTAAACAGGTCCGAATATTCAGCACGCAATCCACCACTCAACCTGATCTTTTCAGTGATGGATTCATCAATCATAGCATATCCGGAATACACCTTACTATAGCCTATCGTGTGATTAGCCGGATCATTATACTGCCTGTAGTACATATCAATACGCTCCAGGCCACTGACTGGGTCGAGGCGAATATCAAATTTCTCGTCTGCAAACAATTCATTCAACTGGCCATTGGTGAAATTGGTGGTGACCCCTCTGGCCAATTCAAGCAGATACGTGTATTGTAAAAAGTCGCGCTGCTTATCAAGATACGCTGCGCCAAATTTCAATTTACTGATATAGCCCGGTCTTTCCCTGAGCGGAAACTCCACCGAAGCCTTCGCGTCGAAAATATCCTCATCAAGGTACCTGAAATTGCGTCTGACGTTGGAGATGGTTTTATCCAGCAGATAATTTACTTCATCATCAGAGAAATACTGGAGGCTCTTGAAATCCGGTGCTGTGCTCTCTCCATCAGCATAGGATGCAGAAAAATGAAACCGCATACCGGTAGCTTCGCTGTAGTGATCCGACATGTACTGATATACATACTGTGCCCGCTCTTCGTAAAACTGACCCTGGAGATAGGCATACTGGTAGAGTGTCGACCCAATGGTATCCACGCCTTCTCTGATCTGGTTTGATCCGATCAGGTTAGGCATAAACAAAAGGGAGAAACTATTATTCGTATTCAACCTGAACTTCGCGGAAGCGATGGCCGTCCATCCGTTGTTATAGCGGGCATACTGCTGTTTGTACTGCTGGAAGACAAATGGGTTTCCGAGGGAATCAACATCTTCAGAGAGTGTTCGATTGAAATAGGAATCAGGATCATACTGGACCGCGTTCCCATAGCGAAATCCGCCCAGGAAGCTAAGCGGTTTGTTGAATAGCTTTACCTCGTTACCAATCGAAAACGTCTGCGAAAAATTTAAAGGGGCTGTTTCTTCAAATGTATCCCAGTTATTAGCAAAGTCATCGAGGGAGCCTTCTGCCTGCTGATTTAATACTTCAAACGCCTTGTTCTGATAGTCACCAGCGTAGTATTGCGTCTTTGCGTTATTGACCGCCTGCGCATCATTGATGAAGGCCGGACCTAATAATCCAAGTTCAACCAGACCAAGTTTGAAATAGGTCTCCCCGATGTCGCTACCTGCATTCCAGCTTTCTGTAATACCGATGGACCTGAAGTAATCTTCAAGGCCTAAGGCACAAAACTCTTCATAGGCAGTAGGTGTTGCTTTGACGGCAATGTACTGGTCATGATTGATATCCCTGAAGCCGTTGTCATATCCAAGCCAGTCGGTCTCGCTCTTTTCGTTGGTGATGACTTTCTTAAGACTTGTCTGTGGGACATAGCCAACTTTAGTCTCGAAACCAATGGATAGTTTTTCAGGATTATCTTTTGTCTCGATAGAGATATAAGCAGCTGCCCAATCTCCCTGGATATCCGGGCTCGCCGTCTTGGTGATGATGATATTATCAATAAAACTGGACGGAAATAAATCCAGCTTGATGTTGTTGGTAAACGGATCCAGGGTAGGAATGAGTGAGCCATTGACGCATGTCTGAACATATCTGTCGCCCAAACCACGTACCGTAATAAAATTACCATTGGTCGCTACACCCGTCACTCTCGAAATGGCTGCTGAAATGTTGTTGTCCCCGATCTTGCTCATGAGATCGCCAGACATGTAATCCAATGTACTTGCGGATTTCTTCTTGATGCTCTCCATGTAGTACTGATTACTTCGCTCTTGCCTGGCCACCACTTCTACTTCACCTAAGGCGAAAGAAGCGGGGGCCATGACAAAATCTTTTACCAGTACTTCACCATCAGCGATCAGTATTTTCTCTTCGATCGTAGCATAGCTTACGTAAGCGACAACCACGGTGTGTTCAATACCACTCTTGATCCGCAGCGTGTAGTTGCCATCCAGATCTGTAGGCGCGCCAATGCTTGCATCTTCTTTAAGGAACACGGAAACGCCGATGAGTGCTTCACCATTTTCATCTGTTATCTTTCCTCTCAGCGTTCCCTGCGCAAGCGTTTGCATCACGGAACCTGCCAAAAAGGCAAGCAATAGCCAGAACCTCCAGGTACACATAAGGTTGAAATAAGATCAGAAAATGAAATTCCTGCAGTATGTTATGCAAATGTCTTAGCGGATCACAACGACTTTGCCATTATACTGATATTTGTTTTCCAGTTGCAGTGACAAGAGATAAATGCCCGGTGCGAGATCATTTACCTGCAATTGAGTGGAGTATCCAGAAATCGTTCCACGGGATACAGTGGAGCCATCCAGTGTTGTCAGCCTGTATTGGTTTTGATCACTGGTCAATGAAATCTGGCGATCGATGTCAATCGTCACATGACTTACCGCTGGATTAGGATAGACATTGATCTGATCATTGTTGAGGAAGGTGAATTCATCCTTGACAGCAATGGTCGCCTCATTGTAGATCAATTGGTACCAGCGGATTTCATCTCCCACCGGATCCCGGGCTACATACTTTTCAACACCCAGGGTTAGCTCATTCCTTAGCTGAAGGTTGAGTTCAAATTCGAAAACCCCATCCGTTGTAAATTGTCCGATCAACACTTTGTTTTCTGTGGAATCAGGTCCTGTGGCACCATTAAGGGCAGACCATGCGCCATCACGTGTGCTCATCACAGTAGGGATTGGGCCTGCATTGTTATCATCAAAGACAGATAAATCGGCATCAAAAAAACCAACGACGGTCACCGCTTCACTTGGTGCAAGTATAGCACCATCCTGGAGGGACAATGGGATCCCAACTTCTACATCATCATTCTGGAGCACTCCATCAGCATTGACTATTGTATTGACACCATCATCCTCTGCTTTTAATACGCCGGCATAATCTTTAAGGGCAGCACCAACAGACAACCATGAATCAAGCATGACTGTGTTATTCTGTGCCTGGTTTCTGGAGTAAGTGGGGAACCTGTTGCCTCTGTCTTCGTTGTTGAAAAATTTAGTGGTGGTAGATATCTTCAGTTCATGCTCAGGCACGCCATAGGCAGCCTGAAAAATATAGCCAGGCAGCATATCTACATAGACTCTATAGGTTACTGAGTTGTTTGGCAATTCACCTCCATCACCATCGACGGCTTTGTCATTTTCATTGGATATGTAATACTTCTCCACGATGATGCCTTCGAGCCCTTGTTGCGCGGATACATGAAAGCAGAGCATGATAAAAAAAGAGATGTTGTAGACTATTTTCATTGGTTTCAATTTAATGGTATGTGATTATAGATTAGTTAGCGAATGGGTAATGCTGTTATTGATTATTGCAGCAGGATCTTCTGTGTCTTAATAGTTTGATGGGTAGTAACAATCCGCACCGTATAGCTTCCTCTTGGCAACATCTGTACATCGATGTTGTTAAGGCTATTGGTGTTGAGTTTATGCCCACGGATGACCGCTCTGCCGAGCGCGTCAAACATATCGAGTGTTCCTTCCTCATCGGATTCGATGTAGAGAAAATCAGTGGCCGGGTTGGGAGATATAAACAGGTCGCTGGTTTCGATGTGCTTGTTACTCACCGTAATTTCGTCTCCCTTCAATTGCAGATCACAGGTGCACCTTTCCCCGTTGAGATAACAGTTAAAGTTTGAAAAATCAGACTTCTTCAACGTAGGAGATTTAACCCTGAAACGGATAGAAACAGATTCGAAAGGTGCCACTGGATATGGAGTAAAGCTATTAGAGGTAAACCGCAGCTTCAAGTCATTGGGATTAAGAAAAGCAGCGTACATAAGGTCTTCCGCGTGTTCCACTATCGATAGAAATTCGAGATTTTCGACGTTGAGCAGCATAGAGAAATCCATGGCATTGATGAGTTCATCTGTAGCCGCAAATACCGGAATCTCCACAATATCTCCTATGATAATAATCTGATCAAGACTGAAGATGATACGATCAAAACTATCTATATCGACCAAATCAAATGCAATGGGCTGAGGTTGGATTGAAATATCACTGAGCCTGTTATGACTGCCCTGATCCATCCAGGGCCATAGGGATAGGAATACGAATGTAAGTAGTGTCATTGCTCGGTGGTTTGGTACTTAAAGGAAAATATAACTAACGGCGGCAAAGGTATATCGCATACCTGCGGAAGCATCAGAAAGGATGTTAATAAATCAGAAAGTTATCGTAATGGTATTAGCATGTGAAAACACATGAACACTTTTCAACTACCTGTTTGCGCTTCGATGACAGACTTTACAAATCGCCAGGATGCCTGATATTAATGGTTTGTGGGCCATGTAAAACCATGAAGTTTACATTAGAAATAGTTTACACTCCACATATCGAAAAATGGATTGTGGATAAGATGGGGTGCCTGTGCAGCATTACCACTATTGGTAGAGACGCGATTAATCGCGTCTCTACCAATAGTGGTAATGCTGCAACTAATTGCATACACAACGAAATTCCTATTGAGAATCTATTCTGGAATTCTCGTGGTTGCAGGAGCAAACTCCTGCAACGGCCATGGCCATTTTTTCCACTGGATATTCTATTATTAGCGGACGGATGACCATGATCATCATCTTTTTACATTAAAAGGAGATCAATTTACACCTGGCTAAGATGATGCCATTACTTTCGGGCCTCATATCACGATACAACTTCACTTCACACCCATGTGCCCAAAGCGAACCATACAGCTAATCTCTATTGTCAAACCGCAAAATACATTTCGCGTGCATACAAGCGCTACTTCAAAGTTGGCAACACTATTATTTACTTCACTACCTACTTTGCTTTTGGTTCTACATGGCCTTCTGTATACTTCTATTTATGCACAGCCAGTGATTTCCAATGATCCCGAGCCTTACTTTGAAATCGCAGGACGCATACGTAACGGAGACTGGGCATTTGAAAGCAGTTTGAACATCGCGGTGCCTACCGGCCAGCAAGGTGGAGGCCAATGGCAGATGAATCCTGATGGATTGCCGGTATGGAATAGTGAGGGAAATACCTATGGGGACATCCATTCCTTTTCAATGTCATTTACACAAGCTACGGGTACAATCCTGTGGCAGATTGATTTCAACCGCGATGGAGATTATGAAGATTTCCAGGAAACAAAATCTATGCCTGTGGCCTGGTTTGCCGAAAAAGGTTTTACGTATATCGGCGTTTATGGTCAGGGAAATAATGATGGCCTCACTATTTCACTCAAAGATCTGACTGTCAATAATGTTTTCTTCGGAGATTACAATTCGTCAAGTGAAACTCCATTTAATCTTTTGTTTGAAGATTTATCTGGTGTTTTCAACGATATAGTAGTCACTGGTCAGTTCTCTTTCTCCGGAGGCAATGGCTTTGAGCGTCCGCGTCTTTGGGTGCGCCTCGGCAAACCAAATAAACGTCCTGTCGTTGAATTGACCCATCCCGTTGAAGGCGCCCTCTATGGCTTGTCTGATACCATACAGATAAAAGCAACAGCCACTGACCCCGACGGAAAGATCCGTTACGTTGAATTCTATGATGACAGCATCAAAATTGGAGAGGATTTCAAATACCCCTACCAGTATACATGGAGTGATATCACAGAAGGTTTACATACCCTGACTGCAAAGGCAGTGGATCATAAAGGAGCCATCGCTTACTCAGCTCCGGTCATTGTATTTTATGGCGATAATCTTGCACCTACATGCCGCATCTCCAATCTTGATGATAACGATACCCTATTTGATCCTGACACACTTACGATAGAGGCCATGGCCTTTGATCCGAATGATGGCGTGGATTATGTAAACTTTTATAATGACAGTACCCTTATCGGGACAGACAGTCTTGCACCGTATGTCAGCACAGACTTACTTAATCCTCCAATGGGACAGTACACCTTGCGCGCACGGACCACGGATAATGGAGGTATGTCAGCGATGACAGATCCGGTGCGCGTTACTGTGCGCTGTATCAGAGAAGATATAGACAATAACGGTACCGTCAATACCTTTGACTTTCTCCTGCTTCTAGGTGCCTATGGCAAAGGCTGTTCGCGTTGTCCTGAAGATTTTAATGAAGATGGCGCTGTCAGTACCCTTGACTTCCTGAGGATACTGGCTAGATTCGGGTATACGTGTAACTAGCAAGCAAATTTAAAATGAAGCCAAATGAAACACTCTTGAGGGCGCTTCTAATAACTATCAAAATGAGCATTTTATCTTTTATAATGTGCTGGCACTCAATATGGAAAATTAATTACCAATGGGTTATTAGAGGCGCCCTTAAGTTAAACGATTAGGTTGAAGATATAATACCCATTTAGGTTTCATGGAACTTATGACGGGTTAAATTTTAATAAATTTACCCAAATAATGTTCATCTCCTTGCACGGCTTTTATCCAATATACCCCGTTTGGAAAATGCTCAATATTTACAGACGCCATATTGTTGACTGTTAAAATTCGCAATCCCAGGTTATTGTATATCTCTGCCTCAAAAGCTAAACCTTCCTTCAATCCCAAATGAATGATAAAGTTGCTGGGATTGGGAAATAAAATTAATTCTAATGCCGTGGGGTTTAAACTTGCTGTTGTAAGCACAGAATCAGCTTCTATGGCTCCAATGCATCTTTCCGCTTTGAAAGGTTTGCCGAAAAAATCAAAATTTGGTTCGGCAATAGGTAGTCCTGCTGCCAGCGCCGGGCTGCTGCTGTCTAACTGAAAATCTTCCAATGCAAGGTTATTAAATAATGGATTTGCTACGATGTTGTTGATGAATTGTACACCTTTAATTTCCTCTGCATCATAGTCCCCTCCATATGGATCCGGACCTGTCCATCCAGTATTATGGGCTGCATAAAATAAATTGTTTGTAAAAACAATGGATGGAAAATCAATATTTAAGGCATTACTGCTTCCGTTGAAATAAATGGTTTGATCCAGATAAAAGAGGTTGTTTGTAAATGTATTGTTTTTGTTTTCAAATATTGTTTCATCCGCCAGCAATCGCAGTACAAAAATAGTGGGAGAAACGATCGTGTTGTTCGCAATGTCCGTATTGATCGCCAGCCCAACGGAAAATGGGGTTTTGCCTCCAACAAAAATGTTGGAATAGATTTTAATGTCTTTTGCGTGCCAGTCTTTTGCATCCGGGCAGTAGAATTGGCTTCCGCCTGATTCCCCGATTTTTAAAGCGCTGTCGTCCGTACCGGCATCTTTAAAATAATTTCCAATGACCTGGATATTGAATGTGCCTAATTTGAATTGAATGCCTTTGGTTTTGATATTTTCAAAATAGCAATTGCGA